>Ga0207711_10001047_pt1 | contig 26464 bp, 9 predicted proteins | sample KBSS34metaG_FD_184401 | JGI IMG/M metagenome (GOLD analysis project Ga0207711, IMG submission 184401) | Switchgrass rhizosphere microbial communities from Kellogg Biological Station, Michigan, USA - KBS S3-4 metaG (SPAdes) (version 2) | ecosystem: Host-associated > Plants > Roots > Rhizosphere >... | reverse complement strand
TGAAGAACGGGGCCGTCGTCTGGCTCTGCAGCGGGCAGATGTTCAGACCCGTGATGTAGCCGGTGGGTCCCTCGAAGCACGGCCAGCCGTAGTTGCGGGCGGTCGTGAGGTCGGGGATGCGGTCGACCTCCTCGTACGAGCCCGCGCCCACGTCGGCGACCCAGACGTCGTTGGTTCCGGGCTTGACGATCATCCGGAAGGGGTTGCGGAAACCGTAGCCGATGATCCGCTGCTCGTCGGGATCGCTGCTGCCGCCGAGGGGATTGCCGGGAGCGGCGAGCCCGGTCGCCGGGTCGAGCCGCAGGACCGAGCCGCTCAGGACGCGCGGCTCGCCCGCCGTGCGCCGAGGGCTCTGGCTGCGCAGCGATCCGCCCTCCGCCGTCGGCTTGGTCTGCGGCGTGCCGACCGGGAACGGCGGGTCGCCGCACGGGTTGGCCGGCGTGACCGGCGGCGTGCCCAGGGTTCCGCCCCACTGTCCCCAGTCCTGGTTGTTGAAGTTCCCGCCCTCGCCGCCGCTCATGTAGAGCATGCCGTCGGCGCCGAACGCGAGGGCGCCGATCGAGTGGCTGGGGAACTGCTGGCACCAGTCCTCGATCAGGACCTGCTCGCTCGCGGTCCAGTCGTCGCCGACCGCGGTCAGCCGCGCGAGGTGTCCGCTGATCACGCAGCCGTCCGTCGTGGCGCCGGGCGGAGTCGGGCACGGATCCGAAGTCCCGTCCCCGGGCCCCCACCGCGGCGGCGTGCCGCCGATCGGGGCGTCGTTCGAGTAGGAGACGTAGACGTAGTGGTTGGTCGTGAAGTCGGGGTCGATCGCGAGGCCCAGCAGGCCGCGGTCCCAGAAGTTGTGGACCTTCACCCGCAAGTCGGCCACGACCGTGGGCGTGGTCGAGGTCAGGCTGTCGAACCTCTTGATCAGGCCGCTCTTCTCGGCCACGAGCACGCTGCCATCCGGGAGGAAGCGGATCGTCGTGGGATTGACCAGGCCGCTGAAGACGACCGACTGGCTGAACCCGGGCTGATGGAAAGTGACCGCGAAGAGGACCGAGGATCCGAGCCACAGCGCCGCCGCGGCACACCACCCCCGACTACGCCGGAACCGATTTCGCTTCAAGGCATCACCTGGCGGTCTCTGGCTCGACTCGACGAGTCGGAAACTCGATTCGACACCGGCGAAGCGTCCGCGACGCTACCACGTCGGCCGAGTCCAGAGACTGTCCGTCAGGACAGGCGATTCTTCGTCGGACGTCTCACCGAAGACCGAGCCGTCCACCGAAGGCAGTAAGCAGCGCCGGGCGCGGCCCGGCGCCTACTCGAATGGCGATCGAAGCAGGCGATGGTCACTGAAGTCCAAAGGTCAACGTCAGGAACGCCGCCATCTGCGCGCGTGTGTTCGAGTCGTCCGGGCAGTAGCGCAGCGGGTTGGTGTTGCAGCCGGCGGTGATGCCGCGGTTGTAGATGTCCTCGATCCAGGCCACCGCGAACTCATCGAGCGGGACGTCGGCGAAGATCCCGACCGGGGACGGCGGGACGTAGGCGCTCCCGAGGAGCGTCTTCAGCAGGAAGACCGCCATTTCCGCGCGCGTGACCGGGGCATTCGGACAGTACGTCGTCAGCGTGCATCCGCCGGTGATGCCGCGGTTGTAGAGGTCCTCGATCCAGTCGGCGGCGAAGTCTCCGGGCTGGACGTCCGTGAAGATTGCGCCGGTGGCGGGCGGCGGGACGTAGTCCGCGCCGAGCTTCGCCTTCAGCAGGAAGACCGCCATCTGCGCGCGCGTGTTGGCGTCGTTGGGGCAGTAGTTGCCGTTGCCGCAGCCGACCGTGACGCCGTTGCGCGCGATGATGTCGACGTCGTCGTGGAACGGGTCGGCCGGCGGGACGTCGAGGAAGTCGACCTGCACCTTGGCCGTCCCGGGCAGCGTGTCGCACTGGGCCCCCGACTCGACGACCGAGAGGCTCATCGTGGTGCCCGGTCCGCCGGCGTCGAAGGTGATGGCGCTGGTGCCCTGGCCGCTCGTGATCGTGCCGCCCGTGAGCGTCCACGTGTACGTGGAGCCCGCGTGGAACGGGACCGAGGCGGGGATGCCCGTGGCCCCCACGACGACCGAGCTCGCGACCGTGATGGTCGGCGCCGTCGATGCGCCGATGACGGTCGTGGCAGACGCGGCGTTGTTGCCGGGATTCGCGTCGGCGACCGACGAATGCACGTTGGCCGAGTTGAAGGCCGAGCTCGTGCCGTTGGCCGGCGTGATCACGATCGTGATCGGGGGCGCCGAGCCGATGTCGAGCGACGGAAGCGAGCAGCCGACGAGGGTCGTTCCGCTGCAGGTCCAGCCGGTCCCGCTCGCGCTCACCAGCGTCGCCCCCGACGGCAGCGTGTCCTGCAGGGTCACCGCGCTGGCTCGCGAGAGACCGGCGTTCGCGACCGTGAGGGTGTAGGTGATGTTCTGCCCGGAGCAGACGCCGCCGGGCGCCGACATCTGAAGCGAGAGGTCCGCGCGGTTCTGGTACGTCGCCGTGTACGTGACCGGGTTCGCGGGCGCCGTGATCGTGTGGCTCTCGGCTCCGCCGTCGGACCAGGAGGCCCATTCCCAGACCGTCGGGAAGGTGCCCTGTGGCGACAGGGCGTCGAGACCCGTCGCGGAGTTGATGATCACGGTGTGGACGTAGGGCGTCGTCGCGGACGTCGTCCCGGCGTTGATGGTCAGGCCCGAAGGCACGGACTGCAGCGTCAGGTCGACCGTCTGCGGCTGGATGTTCACGCTCGCCGTGCCCACGAGGCCGTCGCTGTCGGTCGCGTTGAGCTGGATCTCGAGATACGACGGGTACTCGTGATCGGGCGCCGGGAAGCTGCCGCTCGCGACGCCGTTGAACGTCTGGTAGATGTGCGTGTGGCAGTTGGAAGGGCAGTGGTGGATGATCACGGTCCAGTCGAGCGCGCTCGGAGGCAGCACGCCGTCCTGCGGATCGATCGCCTGCCCCGAGAACGAGATGATGTCGCCGACCTTCCAGGTCAGCGTCGACGGTGGCGTCAGGATCGTCGCGACCGGCGCGTTCACGCCGACCTGGATCTCGATCGGATCGCTGGTCGCGGTGCCGCCGCGCTGGTCGGTGACCTTGAGACGCACCTCGTAGGTCCCGTTCGTCGTGTAGGTCCAGGACGGCGTCGGCGAGGTAGAGTCGTCGAACTGGCCGTCGCCGTCGAGGTCCCATGCGTAGGTCAGCGTGTCGCCCGGCTGCGCGGGGATGGAGCCGGTGCCGTCGAAGGACACCGTCAGCGGCGCGTTTCCGGTCGTCGGACTCGTCGCGACGGCGATCGCCGCGAGACCGTACTTGATCCGAAGGATCTGTCCGCCGTCGTAGTCCGAGTAGTAGAGGTTGCCGTCGGGCCCCATCTGCAGGTCGACCGGTCCGGCCGCGTTGGCGGCGAAGGCCACGACGTTGGTCGGATCCGGATCGCCGCCGGCGCCCGGGAACATCACCCACATGCAGCGGCGCGTGTAGTCCGAGAAGAAGAGCGCGTTCGTGTAGTTGGACGGGTAGTTGCTGGCGCCCTGGTAGAAGGCCATCCCGGCGATGGCCGAGCTTCCGACCGAGCAGCCGTCGCCCGGCACGACGGAGTCGCCGTGGTTGTATTCGAAGTAGGGGGCCGTGGTCAGGTCCTGCGTGGGACAGATGTTGAGGCCCGTGTAGCCGGGTGAGGCGGGCCCTTCGAAGCAGGGCCAGCCGTAGTTGCGGGCCACCGTGATGTCGGGGATCCGGTTGATCTCCTCCCAGGTGCTCCAGCCCACGTCGGCGACCCAGACGTCGTTGGTGCCGGGCTTCACGATCATCCGGAAGGGGTTGCGGAAGCCGTAGCCGATGATCCGCTGCTCGTTGAGATCGCTGCTGCCGCCCATCGGGTTGCCCGGAGCGGCGAGCCCGGTCGCCGGGTCGAGCCGAAGGACCGAGCCGTTCAGGACGCGCGGCTCGCCCGCCGTGCGGCGAGGGCTCTGCGCGCGCAGCGCTCCGCCCTCCGCCGTGGGCTTGCTCTGCGGCGTGCCGACCGGAAACGGCGGGTCGCCGCACGGGTTGGCCGGAGTGATGTAGGGCGGCGAGCCGGAGGTCCCTCCCCACTGCCCCCAGTCGTAGTTGTCGAAGTTGGACCCCTCGCCCGCGCTCATGTAGAGCATGCCGTCGGCGCCGAATGCGAGGGCGCCGATCGAGTGGCTGGGGAACTGCTGGCACCAGTCCTCGATCAGGACCTGCTCGCTCGCGGTCCAGTCGTCGCCGACCGCGGTCAGCCGCGACAGGTGTCCGCTGATCACGCAGCCGTCCGTCGTCGCGCCGGGAGGCGTCGGACAGGGGTCCGAGGTCCCGTCCCCGGGGCCCCACCGCGGCGGCGTGCCGCCGATCGGGGCGTCGTTCGAGTAGGAGACGTAGATGTAGTGGTTGGTCGTGAAGTTGGGATCGATCGCGAGGCCCAGCAGGCCGCGGTCCCAGAAGTTCATCACCTTGACCCGCAGGTCGGCCACCACCGTCGGCGTGGTCGAGGTCAGGGTGGCGAACTTCTTGATGAGGCCGCTCTTCTCGATCACGATCACGCTTCCGTCGGGGAGGAAGCGCATCGTCGTCGGGTTCACGAGGCCGTTGAAGGCCACCTGTTCGCTGAACCCGGCCTGCTTGAAGTCGGTCGCCGCGAGGGTCCTCGTTCCGACCACCAGGGCCGCCGTCAGCGCGAGGACGTAGCGCGGCCGGCGGAGCAAAGAATTCGGCTTCAACGTACCAGCCTCCCGCCGGTCCGGCTCAAGTAGAACCTCTGTCCGTATACCCACCGAGGCTATCAGGGAGCACGGCTGAAACCACTAGCAAGAGTGATACCCACCGATTTTTCGGGGACCTTGAAGAACAACGCGCGAGCCGGCCCCCGGGATTACAGGGTTTTCACCGGGGGCCGCGGTTTTCAGCGGAGGCTAAACGGTCGATTAACGCGGCGGCGCCGTCCCGCGCCGGCGTTCAGAAACTGTACGTCGGTACAGGCGATTCCGCGCGGCTCGGGCTACTGAAGACCGAATGTCTTCGTCAGGAACACCGCCATCTGGCCGCGGGTGTTGGGATCGTCCGGGCAGTAGCGCAGCGGGTTGGCGTTGCATCCGCCGGTGATCCCGCGGCTGTAGAGATCCTCGATCCAGGCGACCGAGAAGTAGTCGAGGGGGACGTCGGCGAAGATCCCGGTCGGCGTCGGCGGGACGTAGGCGGTCCCGAGCAGCGTCTTCAGGAGGAAGACCGCCATCTGCCCGCGGGTGACGGGATCGTCGGGGCAGTAGGTGGTCGGCGTGCAGCCGCCCGTGATGCCGAGGGAGGCCAGCTCCTCGATCCAGTCCGCGGCGAAGTCGCCGGGCTGCACGTCCGTGAAGATCGCGCCGGTGGCGGGCGGCGGGACGTGATCCGAGCCGAGCTTCGCCTTCAGCAGGAAGACCGCCATCTGCGCGCGCGTGTTGGAGTCGTCGGGGCAGTAGTTGCCGCCGCCGCAGCCGGCCGTGATCGCGTTGCGCGCGATCGTGTCGATGAAGTCGTGGAACGGATGCGACGTCGGGACGTCGAGGAAGTCGACCTGGATCTTCGCCGCCGTCGCCGGTGAGACGCACGACGTGTTGGATTCGGTGACCTGGAGATCCATCGTCGTGCCCGGGCCGCCCGCGTCGAACGTGATCGTGTCGGTGCCCTGACCGCTCGTGATCGTGCCGCCGGCGAGCGTCCACGCGTAGGTGGAGCCCGCGTGGAACGGCACCGAGGCCGCGATCCCCGTCGCGCCGGGCAGCACCCAGACCGGCGCCGTGAGCGCGGGCGCACCGAGCGGCTGGCCGACCGTGACCGTCGCGCTGCCGCTTCCGGCCGCGCTGCAGTTGACGTCGGCGACGCTGGTGACCGTATAGACGGTGGTCGTGGTCGGGCTGACGGTCCGGGTGGCCGGCGACGCGGCGACGCCCGCCTGGACGACGCCGTCGGACCACGTCACCGTCCACGGGCCGGTCCCGGTCAGCGTCGCCTGGATCGGCGTCGATGCGCCGGCGCAGAGAGTCGCGTCGCCCGATACGGCCGCCGTCGGCGTCGCGTTCACGGTGGTGTTGGCCGAGCTCGTGTTGTTGCCGGTTGCCGGGTCGCTGGCCGCCGAGGTCACGGAGGCGGCGTTCGTGGCGACTCCGGCCGCGGCGGGGGCATTCAGGACGATCGCGATCCCCGGCGCGGCTCCGACCGCGAGAGCCGGGCGCGTGCACGTGACCGTGGCGGTGCCGGAGCAGCTCCAGCCCGTTCCGGAGGCCGACACGAGGGTCGCTCCGGCCGGGATCGTGTCGGTGACCGAGACCGAGGTCGCATCCGACGGGCCGGCGTTCGAGACGCTCAGGGTGTATCCGAGCGGCGCGCCGGCGCAGACGGCGCCCGGAGCGGTCTGGAGGATCGAGAGATCCGCCACCGCGAACACGTTCGAGACGACCGAAGCCGTGTTGTTCGCGGGGACCGCGTCGGCCGTGGTCGAGGCGATCGTCGCGGTGTCGGTGATCGGCCCCGCGGCCGCCGGCGCGATCACGACGATCGACACCGGCGTCGCGGAGGCGATGCCGAGCGAGGGCAGCGTGCAGGTGACCGGCCCCGTTCCCGTGCAGATCCAGCCCGTGCCGGACGCCGAGACGAACGCGACGCCGGCCGGCAGCGTGTCGGTGAGCGTGAGGGCGTTGGCCTGCGAGGGGCCGGCGTTGGCGACTCCCAGCGTGTAGGTCAGCGTCGCTCCCGCGCCGACCGGCTCCGGCGCGGCCTGGAGGCCCACGGAGAGATCGGCGTGGGTCACGTAGGTCGCCGAGTACGTCACGGGCGACGCGCTCGCCACGACGGTGTGACTCTGCGCCCCGCCGTCGGACCACGACGAGAAGTCGTAGACGTCGGGGAACGCGCCCTGCGGCGAGGGCGCGTCGAGGCCGGTCTGGGAGTTGACGATGACCGTCTTGACGAACGGCGCCGCCGCGGTCGTGGTTCCCGCCGACAGCTGCAGCCCGGCCGGCGCCGACTGAATGGTCAGGTCGACCGTCTGGGGATTGACGCTCACGCTCGCCGTGCCCTGGAGTCCCTCGCTGTCGGTCGCGGTCAGACGAATCTCGAGGAACGCCGGGTACTCGTGATCCGGGGCGGCGAAGCTGCCGCTCGCGACGCCGTCGAACGTCTGGTACAGGTGCGTGTGGCAGTTGGACGGGCAGTGGTGGATGATCACCGACCAGCTCAGGTGGCTCGGTCCGAGCGCCCCCTCCTGGGGATCCGTCGCGTGGCCCGAGAAGTTGATCGTGTCCCCCACCTTCCAGGTCAGGGACGCGCTCGGGGTGTCGACCGTGGCCGTGGGCGAGTTGTCCGAGCCCCCCGTGACGAGGACGTTGTCGAGGGTGACGGTGCCGAGCACGGCGTCGTCGTGGCTCGAGACCGGCAATCCGACGTAGACGGTGCTCGTCATCGGGATCGTGTCCTCGGCGATGAGGGACCAGGTCTCCCCGTCGGCCGACGAGAACGCGGCGAAGTCGTCGCCGGTCCGCGTCAGCATGACCCAGTAGGGCGCGGCGACCCACGGACCGGCCGTCGTGACCGTCGTGCCTCCCGTGGTCTCGCGGCGCTGGAACACGAGGCCGTTCTCGGGCGTGTCCACCAGCATCGCGTGCCGGGAGTCGGCCGCGAGCGTCTCGCGGAACATCACGCCCGCCTTGGCCCAGGGATCGGTCTCCTGCTGGGTCGCGACGCGGGCGATGATCGTGCCGTCGCCGTCCAGCGAGTGGTACACGAAGTGAAACGCGTCGGCGACGTCCTCGATGTCCGCGCCCGAGCCCTTCACGGTGAAGGTTCCCGCGGCGTAGGTGGCGCTGCCGGGGACCCCGACCGCGCCGATGTCCTGATCGAGCCAGGGCGGAGGCAGTCCGCCGCCGACGAAGGTGTACGTCGCGGTGTAGGCGGCCGAGCCCGCGGGCGCCGTGATGACGTGGCTCGGGTCGCCGCCATCGGACCAGGAGGCGAACTGGTACCCCCCCTGCGAGGTCGGGGCGCCGAGGGCATTCGTGGAGCCGACGACCGCGGTGTGGACGAACGGCGTCAGGCCCGTCGTCGATCCGATCGTGAGCTGGAGGCCGGAGGGCGCCGTGTCGAACGTGAGATCGGCGGTCATCGGATCGAGCGTGACGCTGGTCGTGGCGGAGAGGTTCAGGCTGTCGCTCGCGGTGAGTTGGATCTCGAGGCTCGCCGGGTAATCGGTGTCCGGAGCGAGGAAGGAGCCGGAGGCCACGCCGTCGAAGGTCTGGAGGACGGCGTCGCAGCCCGCGCAGGTGTGGAGGACGACCTGCCAGTGGAGCGCGCTCGGCGGAAGCACCCCGTCCTCCGGGTCGGTGGCGGAGCCGGAGAAGCCGATCGTGTCGCCGACCCTCCACGTCAGCGACGGCGCGGGTGTGTCGATGACCGGGACCGGCGGGTCGTTGCCGACCAGGACCTCGATCGGCGCGCTGACGGAGACGGCGCCGCGCTGGTCCGTGACCTGCACGCGCACCTCGAAGGTCCCGACGGAGAGGTAGTCGAAGCTGGGCGTCGCCGAGGCGGAGTCGTCGAACTGGCCGTCGCCGTCGAGGTCCCACGCGTAGGTGAGGGTGTCGCCGGGCACGGCCGGGATCGAGCCGGTCGCGTCGAAGCCGACGGTCAGCGGCACGCTGCCCTCGGTCGGGCTCGTCGCGACGGCGACCGCCGAGAGCCCGTACTCGACCCGGCGCACCTGGCCGTTCTGGAAGTCGACCCAGTAGAGCTTGCCGTCCGGGCCGGTCACGAGATCGACGGGACCGCCGCCGGCGCTCGCGGCGAACGCGAGGCGCGTCGTCGGGTCCGGCGTCCCGGTGCCGTCGGGGAACATCACCCAGATGCACTTGCGCGAGTAGTCCGAGAAGAACATCGCGCCGTCGTATGCGGCGGGGTAGTTGTTGCCGCCCTCCGAGAAGGCCATGCCGGCGATGGACGAGCTGCCCGTCGAGCAGCCGTCGCCCGCGACGACCGACGCGCCATGGTTGTAGGTGTAGAGCGGCGCCGTCGTCTGCGGCTGGGTCGGGCAGATGTTGAGACCCGTGTATTGCGTCGCGTTGCCCTCGAAGCAGGGCCAGCCGAAGTTGCGCGCGACCGACACGTCGGGGGAGCGGTTGATCTCCTCCCAGGTGTTCCAGCCCACGTCGGCGACGTAGATGTCGTTGGTGCCCGGCCTGGCGATCATGCGGAACGGATTGCGGAACCCGTAGCCGACGATCCGGCGCTCGTTCGCGTCGCTGCTCGCGAAGAGCGGGTTGTCCGGCGGCGCGTCGCCCGTCGCGGGGTCGACGCGCAGGAGGGAGCCGTTCAGGAGGCGCGGCTCTCCGGCTGTGCGCCGCGGGCTCTGGCTCCGGAGCGCGCCGCCCTCGGCGGTCGGCTTGGTCTGCGGCGTGCCGATGGGAAACGGCGGGTCTCCGCACGGGTTGGCCGGCGTCTTGAAGGGCGGCGAGCCCGAGGTGCCGCCGAACTGTCCCCAGTCGGAATTGTCGAAGCTCGCGCCGTCGCCGCCGGTCAGATACAGCATCCCGTCGGCGCCGAACGCGATGGCCCCGATCGAGTGGCTCGGGAACTGCTGGCACCAGTCCTCCAGGAGGACCTGCTCGCTCGCGGTCCAGTCGTTGCCGACCGCGATGAGCCGCGAGAGGTGGCCGCTGATGACGCACCCGTCGGTGGTCGGCCCCGGCGGCGTCGGGCACGGGTCGGAGGTCCCGTCGCCGGGTCCCCAGCGCGGGGGAGTGCCGCCGATCGCGGCGTCGTGCGAGTAGAGGACGTAGACGTAGTGGTTGGTCGCGAAGTTGGGGTCGATCTCGAGCCCGAGGAGCCCGCGGTCCCAGAAGTTATGGACCTCGGTGCGGAGGTCGGCGACGACCGTGAACGTGTTCGTGTGGATGTCGGGGAAGACCTTGATGAGGCCGCTCTTCTCCGCGACGACCACGCGGCCGTCCGGCAGGAAACGGAGGGTCGTCGGGTTGGTCAGGCCGCTGAAGACGACCGTCTCGGCGAAGCCGGGTTGCTTGTAGGTGGTCGCGAGGAGTCCGCCGGGAAGCAGCAGGACCCCCACGAACGCGAGGAGCGGCAGATTTTTGACACGGAGGGAACAAGTTGAACGCGTCAAGACGAGCCTCCGGCGGGTTCGGCTAGGCGAAACCCATCAGTTTTCTTTAGGCGGACGAGTATCGGGCACGCTGTCCGAAAGCGCAAGGGGGACCTGTACGAACGTGCAGATTCAGGGAGTTACGGCAGGTCCATGGCCTTCGTGACGAACACCGCCATCTCGCCTCGCGTGTTGGGGTTGCCGGGGCAGTAGAGCGGCGGCGAGGCCTGGCAGCCTCCCGTGATCGCGCGGGCGGCGAGGTCCTCGATCCAGTCGGCCGCGAAGTCGCCCGGGTGCACGTCGTCGAAGACCGTTCCGGTCGCCGCCGGCGGCCCATAGCCGTTACCGAGCGAGGTCTTCAGGAGAAACACGGCCATCTCGGCGCGGGTCACCGGCGCGTCGGGGCAATACCTTCCGCCGCCGCAGCCGGCCGTGATCCCCCGCCCCGCGAGGTCCTCGATCCACTCGGCCGCGAACGCGCCGGCCGGCACGTCGCTGAACACGCTGCCGGTGGCGGGCGGCGGTGAGTAGCTCGCGCCGAGCTTCGCCTTGAGAAGGAACACCGCCATCTGCGCGCGCGTGATCGCGTCGTCGGGGCAGTAGCTTCCGCCCCCGCAGCCCACCGACACGCCGTCGTCCGCGACGGTCATGACGAAGTCGTAGAAGGGATGGGACGGGGGCACGTCTCCGAAGTCGAGCAGCGTGACCGCGAGCGTCGCCGAGCGGGCCGGCAGGGTCAGCGTCAGCCCGCCGGCGGAGGGCAGGGCGGTGCCGGCGGAGGCGAGGCGGTCCGCCGGGTCGAAGCGCCAGAGGCGCGATCGCCAGTGGAGCGGCGAGGCGGACGCGACGTCGGCGTCGAGGCTCGCGGTCGCCTTGTTGAACAGGAGAAGGAAGAGCCGCGTGCCGGAGCCCGCGACCGCGTACGCCCCGAGCGAGTCGACGCCGGCGCTGACCGCCCGTACGGAGTCGCCCGCGACCGGCGATCCCGCGCCGTCGTAGTCGCGATACATCCGGAACGCGTCCTCGACGCGCGTGTCCGGCGCCGGGCTGACCCACCGCGTGGCGAGGTCGACGCCCTCGCGGCCGAAGATCGCGAGCGCCTCCGCCTGCGCGAGCGCCGAGCTCGGGCCGTCGTCGTTGCCCCAGTTGTACTCCGTGACGGCGAGCTTCGTCCCCGGATAGCGCTGCGCGATCCACGCCTTCATCCGCGGGATGAGCTCCACGATCCCGCCGCAGCAGTCGCCGATCCAGGACTCGTCGACGTAGCCGGGGTCGTAGAGCGACTTGAGCGTTCGCAGCCGCAACGCCGAGGTCGCGGCGGACTCGTCGTCCGAGAGCGCGACGCCCGACGCCTGCGGGTAGTAGTGGACGTCCAGGTAGTCCACGAGGCGCTCGCCGTGCGCCGTCTCGTAGTCGTGCGCCTGCTGCAGGTACCACTCCAGGTAGTGCACGCCGCCGTGCGAGGCGAGGTCGGGCCCGCCGTCGGAGCAGCCGTCGAGCGCCGACCAGAAGTACGCGCACCAGCCCCACGGCACCGGCCCCATCACGAGCGCGGCCGGATCCTGCGTCTTGATCGCCGACGCGTAGTCCACCGTCCGCTGCCAGATCTCGTCGTAGGACAGCGGCGTCGGATGCACGTCGCGGTGCGTCGAGTTCCAGAGGTCGGGCTCGTTGTCGAGCGCGAAGAGACGCGGGCCGCCCTGGCCCGCCGTGCCGGTGCGCCCCGCGATGTGCGCCATCCAGCCGGTCACGAAATCGGGTCCGATCTCGCGCGAGGTGTCGTGCGGGTCGTTGCCGGTGATGGGCGTGCCGTCGGGATGGTTGCCGTTGCCGGCGTCGGCCTGGCACCACGGCGGGTTGCCCGTGACCGTGCACTCGGTCGCCTGCTGCGAGCCGTACTTGTCGACCGAGAAGCCCCAGCGCCGCACGCGGTCGATCGGCGTCCAGCCGATGAGCGGGATCGTGACGATCGGCTCGCCGCCGGCCGCTCGCGTCGCGTCGATGAAGGCGTCGGCGGCGGAGCCGTCGGGGAGCGTGCCGGGATCCGGCCCGGACTCGATGTTGTAGAAGAACCAGTCGCTCGCGTGGTTCGCGATGTCGTCCTGCCAGGAGTAGCGGGTCGTGGAATTGCCGCCCCAGCGCCGCACGGGCCACCTGAGCGCGGCGGCCTGCGCGTCGTCGCCGAAGTTCACGCCGTAGACGAGCGGCGAGATCGCATGGCGGTCCGCCGACGCGTCGACGGAGACGGCGACCGTCACGTTCGGCTGCTGGAGGGCCAGAACGAGCAGCGCCTGGGCGACCGGAAACTGAAACATCGCCTCGGCTTTGCCTCCGCGCCCGGCACCGCGGGGAAAACGCCCCGTCCGGAAGCCGTGCGGGCTTGCCGTGGAGGCGTTCTTCTCGATGTTCCGAGTGCGCGACTAGTGTAGCGCCGCCGAACGGCGCGGACGAGCTGGCCGCATGGGCAGGGTCTATTCCGGACGGGGGACGACGATCGGGACGCGGTCGTGAGTGCGCGGGCGCTCGACGGGCTGGCGTTGGCCGGGGAGCGTCAGGCGGCCGATCCGGTTGTTGACGCTGTCCGTGAACCAGACGCGCCCGTCGAGGCCGTAGACGAGGTCGTAGACCGCGCCTCCGGATTGAGGGAAGCGGGTGATCTCGCCGGAAGGCGTGATCCTGGAGACCGACGTGTAGTCGGTGAACCAGACGTTCCCATCTCTCCCCGGCGCCAGCCGAGCGGCGGAGGCGCCATCGAAGGTCGTGACGGTTCCCGACGTGGTGAGGCGTCCGATGCCGGAGCCTCCGAACCAGATGGCGCCGTCGGGGCCGGCGGTCAGCTCGACGGGCGCGCTGCCCGGAATCTTGAACGTCGTCACGACCCCGGCCGGCGTGACGCGGCCGATGACGTCGGCATCGGTCGCGGCGTACCAGAGGTTCCCGTCCGGTCCGAGCGTGATCGCGTACGGCTCCTCGGAGACGGGAACGAAGGTGAAGTCTCCGGCAGGGGTGATCCGCCCGATGCGCTCGCCGTCGGAGTCCGCGAACCAAACTGCGCCGTCCGGTCCCGCCGCGACGTCGACGATGTCGTAGTAGCCATTGTCGGCCGGCGGAACCGTGAAGTTCGTGAACTCGCCGGCGGTCGTGAGCCGTCCGATTCCCCCGTTGGCGACCCAGACGTTGCCGTCCGGCCCCGCCGTCATCTGATACGTCGGATTGCCCGGCGTCGAGAACTCCGTGATCGTTCCGTCGAATCCGATCCGTCCGACCTTCCACGTGCGCGCCTCGCCGAACCAGACCGCACCGTCGGGACCGAGACAGATGGCTAAGAGATCGGTGGGCGGCGCGGTGGGGACGGCGTAATCGGTGACCGATTGGGCGGCGGCGAGCGCCGCGGCGGCGAGAAAGGCGAGGGCGAGGCCGAGACGAACCGCTAGGGCGGTGTCATCGATTCGAGGAAAGCGCAGCATGGGTCCCTCCCGGTGATAAGAGTCGGCATTGCCCCGATCCTACGCCCAACGAACCTATTGGAGTCCGAAAGTCAACGTGAGGAAGACCGCCATCTGGCCGCGCGTGTTGGGCTGCTCGGGACAGTAGAGCAGGGGTGCCGCCTGGCAGCCGCCCGTGATCCCGCGGTTGTAGAGGTCCTCGACGAAGGCGACCGCGAAGTAGTCCAGAGGCACGTCTCCGAAGATCCCCGCCGGATCCGGCGGGATGTAATCGCTGCCGAGGAGCGTCTTCAGGAGGAAGACCGCCATCTCCCCGCGCGTGACGGCGCGGTCCGGGCAGTAGGAGGTCGCGGTGCAGCCGCCGGTGACGCCGAGCGCGTGGAGCTCCTCGATCCAGTCGGCCGCGAAGTCGCCGACGTGCACGTCGTCGAATACCGTGCCGGTCGCCGGCGGCGGGACGTGGTCCGCGCCGTACTTCGCCTTCAGCAGGAAGACCGCCATCTCGGCGCGCGTGTTGGCCGCGTCGGGACAGAAGACGGTCCCGTCCTGGCAGCCGGCGGTGATCTCGTGCCGCCGGATCGTGTTCACGAAGTCGTGGAACGGATGGTCGGGCGTCACGTCGAGGAAGTCGACGGAAACGAGCCGGCTCGCCTCGGCGGACGTGCAGCTCAGGAGCTCGACCGACACGCGGACGTTCATCGTCGTGCCGGGGGCGCCGGAGGTGAACGTGATCGCGTCGGTGGACTGCCCGTCGGTGATGGTGCCGCCGTCGAGCGCCCACGTCGGAAGGAGGCTCGGATCGGAGTCGATCGAGGCGAGGAGCCCCGGCGTCAGCGACGGGACCGAGACCGGCGCGGTGACGGTCGGCGTCGCCAGGGGGCAGTCCTCGATGGTGGTCGTCTCGCTCGAGGTGTTGTTGGCCGAGCTCGGATCGACCTCGTCGGCGGAGACGGTCGCCGTGTTCGTCAGCGTCCCGGGGGCGCCGGGGTTCAGGTGGATCGTGATCGTGCCCGTGGCGTCGACCGCGAGCGAGGCCACGGTGCAATCCGCGTCGGTGGTCGTATGCGTGCAGTTGAAGTCGCTCGACGTGACCGTGACGTTGGCGCTGCCTGCCGGGAAGTCGTCATGGACGACGACGTTGTGGGCGTCCTGCGGACCGTGGTTGGTCGCCGTCAGCGTGTAGGTGATCATCGACGTCACGAGGGCGGGGTCCGGAGAATCGGTCTGCGTGACCTCGAGGTCCGCGCTCTGGAAGCTCACCGCCGCGAGTGCGTCGGCGCGGCCCCAGCCGTACGTGTTGTTCGGGATCTGGCTGCCGGGCACGCCGTTGCAGGTCTGCGCCGAGGTGCGCGGCACCGCGCTTCCCGTGATCATGGGCTCGATCCCATCGGGGTTGCCGATCAGCGCCGGCTGCGCCGAGAGCAGCAGCGCGACGAGGCCGACGACATGCGGCCCCGCCATGCTCGTTCCGCTGAAGACGGCGTAGGAGTTGAAGGGCACGCTCGAGCGCACGCTGACGCCCGGGGCGGAGACGTCCGGCTTGAGGCGGCCGCTGCCGTCGATCGTGACGGCGCCGCGGCTCGAGAAGCCCGCGATGACGTCCGAGATGTCCGTCGCGCCGATCGAGAACGAGGCGTCGTAGATCGCGGCGGGGGAGTCGACCGAGCTGCAGCCCGGGCCGCTGTTTCCGGCCGAGACGACGACCTCGATCCCGGCCGCGCGCGTGTTCTCGACCACCGTCTTCAGGACGTTCGGGTCCGTGCAGCCCTCGCTGGGGGGACAGCCCCAGGAGTTGTTGATGACGTGGGGCGCCTTGGTCGGGTCGGGGTTCTGGTCGTTCAGGTCCGTCGGCGCGATGAACCACTCGAAACACTCGGAGTAGGTCGTCGGGGTGCCGGCGCCCTGATCCATGTTCCGGCAGCCGATCCACTTCGCGCCGGGCGCCATGCCGATCTGGTTGCCGCCGCCGTCGTCGCCGACCATCGTGCCCATCGTGTGCGTGCCGTGGTCGGTGTCGTCGCAGGGGGCGACCGCGTCGTGGCCGCAGCTCCCTCCGCCCGAGTGGATGGAGTCGTGCCAGTTGTAGTTGTGGTCGGCGACCGTGCCGTTCCAGCCACGGTACTTGCCCTTGATCGCGGGGTGGTCCCACTGGTAGCCCGTGTCCTGCCCGCCGACGACGACGTTCTGGCCGGTGAAGCCGAGCGCCCAGACGTCCGGAGCGTGGACCTTCGTGATGTTCCACTCGATCCCTTCCGGGGACCCTGGAAGCCTCGCGCCATCCGACGCGGAGTCGACGGGATCGTCCAGGCGGACGGTCGGATTCGCGTACACGTGGAAGACGTCCTCGCGCGCGGCGAGCTCCGCGACGAGACTCGCGTCGCCGCGGACCCAGATCATGTTGGCGATCCAGAAGGAGCGGTGCGGGACGCCGCGGTCCCCGAGGAGCCGCAGGAGCGGCGCCTGGGTGCGCTCGGCGAACGACGAGAGCGCGTTCTGGACGAAGGCGCCCTTCTCGCCCTTCGCGCGGAGGGAGGCGGCACCGCGCAGGTCGGCCTGCTCGCGCAGCATCACGAGGAACTCCGCGCTCCCGCGCGCGGAGTTGTCGAGCACCCAGGGATCGACCTTCGAGCGCCAGTCGGAGCCGGCGACCTTCGAGCCCGAGTCGCTGGCGGCGGCGTTCACTCCGAGGACGAGCGCGAGCGCGGTGCCGAGGAGCCAGGTCCTGCCCATGATTTGCCTCCCGATTGAACGAGGCATTATGGCCGAAGCCGGCTCCCGCGCAAGCCGTCCACCGCGTCGAAGCGAGACTCTCTTAGGGAAGCTCGAACGTCTTCGTCAGGAACACCGCCATCTCGCCCCGCAGATTGGGGTTGTCGGGGCAATAGAGGAGCGGGTCCGTCGCGCACCCTCCGGTGATGCCGCGGCGATAGAGGTCCTCGATGAACGCGGCCGCGAAGTCGCCGACGGCGACGTCCGCGAACACGCCGATCGGGTCCGGCGGGACGTACGCGGATCCGAGCAGCGTCTTCAGGAGGAACACCGCCATCTGCGCGCGGGTGACCGGGTCAAGCGGGCAGTAGTCCCCATCACCGCAACCGCCCGTGACGCCGAGCGCCGCGAGCTCCTCGATCCAGTCGGCCGCGAAGTCGCCGGGGTGCACGTCGCCGAACACGGTTCCGGTCGCGGGAGGCGGCGCGTGGAACGGCCCGAAGCGGCTCTTCAGCAGGAAGACGGCCATCTCGGCTCGCGTCACGTCGGCATCGACGCAGAAGAGGTCGCCGCCGCAGCCGGCCGTGACGCCGGCGCGGAACAGAGACTCGACGAACGCATGGAAGGGATGAGCCTGGGGAACGTCCCCGAAGTCGGCGAAGAACCCGCGGGCGCCCGTGAGCGAGCCGGTCGTGCCGTCGGGATTCGCGACCGCGACGTCGTTGAGGCTGCCGGCCTGCAGCGCGGGCGTCGTCCCCGTGATCAGCTCGGGCGAGACGGAGACGCCGAGCGCTCCGACCCCGCCGATGGTCAGGACCGCGCCGTCCTGGAATCCCTCGCCCGTAACCGAGACCCCGGCGCCGCCCGCGAGTCCCGACGCCGGCGCGATCGCGACGTCGGAGAGCGCCAGGAACCACGGCCGCGTGCGCGGGTCGTTCTCGAAGAAGGCGAGCAGCATGTTCCCGACCTTGGTCTCGCCGAGCGTCGAGGGGTGCGTCAGGTCGGACGGCTCGAAGTCCTCGGGGACCCAGATGAGGCCGTCGCTCCCGCGCGGGATCGTCCCGTCGGCCCAGAGGTACGGTCCCCAGCCGATCCACGGGGCGCCCGCGTCGTAGTTCAGGTCGCCGGCGCGGGGGTCGACGATCACGCCGCCGTTGGCCATCTGGTCGATCTGGGCCTGGACGATCCACTTGACCGCGAAGCCGGACTCGTACGCGTAGGGCTCGGGATTCAGGTCCGAGATGGCATAGCCGGCGTAGCTGCGGCTCGTGACGAACACGCACTGCAGGTTCGGATACCGCGTCTTGGCGGAGCGGATGACGTCGCCGAGCAGCGTCTCGAGCGTGTACGCGTCCGCGTCGGCGTTGGGCAAGGAGCTCGTCGGATGGGCGTCGGCCTCCTTGAGCCACACCGCCTGGACCTGCGCCTCGGTCAGTCCCTGTGCGGCGAGGTCGAAGTCGCGGACGCGGTCGAAGTTGTCGGCGGAAGGCACGGACCACTTGATCGCGGTCTGCCCGCTGCGCGCTCCGTTCACGAGCGCGAGCGCCGTGTGGTCGACGTCGCCGTCGACGAGGGCCTGTCCGATGAACGTCCACGGGTTGCACGGCTGGAGTCCGTTCTGCGAGCAGAACTCCTGGGTCGTGTGGGACATCCCGATCGAGAGGAGGACGATGCGTCCGGACGCGCTGGGGTGGCCGTCGGTGTCGAGCGGCTGGATGGCGAGCGCGCGCGTCCGTCCGGCCGCGGCGTGCGCGTCGGGCATGACGTTGCTCCCGTTCGGATAGAGGCCGCCCGAAAAACCGAGATAGGTCTCCGACTGGCCCATCTCGGTCAGCGGCGTCGCGACGAAGGGCGGTGTCTGGGCGGGCAGCGCCGCCGCTCCCGCCGCGAGCAGAGCGAAGAGAGGAAGGAGCCGGCCGCGAGCCTGGACCCGTCGCGCGTCGCTGATCATCTCCGAGCCTCCGAGAGGTTGACGAACGGCGGCGGAGGAGGTTGACGCATCCGCGGCTCCTCGGCGGAAAAACGAGCCGGCCACCTTTGACGGTGGCCGGCGTGGAGACCGAAGCGCGGGAGTGACGGTGCGGGGTTGGTCTAGGGAAGGTCCAGCCGAAAAATCGTCATGGAAGGTCGAAGGTCTTGGTGACGAACACGGACATCTCACCGCGGGTAACCGGGTTGTCGGGGCAGTAGCGCAGCGGGTTGATCGCGCAGCCGCCCGTGATGCCGCGGCCGTAGAAGTCCTCGATCCAGTCCGCCGCGAAGGAGCCCAGCGGGACGTCGGAGAAGAGCGTCCCGCTCGCCGGCGGCGGCACGTAGTCGGATCCGAGGAGGTCCTTGAGCAGGAAGACGGCCATCTGCGCCCGCGTCACCGGGGCATCCGGACAGAAATTCAGGGGACTGGTCGTACAGCCGCCGGTCACGCCCAGGTTGTAGAGCTCCTCGATCCAGGCCGCGGCGAAGGAGCCGAGCGGGACGTCCCCGAAGATCGCGCCGGTCGCGGGCGGCGGGACGTGATCCGAGCCGTACTTGGCCTTCAAGAGGAAGACCGCCATCTGCGAGCGCGGAATCTGCTGATCCGGACAGTAGTTGCCGTTGAGGCAGCCGACGGTGATCTCGTTGCGCGCGACGGTGGCGACGAAGTCGTGGAAGGGATGCGACGGCGGAACGTCGTTGAAGTCGACCTGGATGTTCCGCGAAGCGATCGGCGAGCTGCAGCCGGAGTTGGTCTCGAAGACCGTGCAGTGCATGGTGGTCCCGGCGGGACCGGCGTCGAAGACGATCTGCCGCGTCGTCTGGCCGCCCGTGATCGTCCCGCCCTGGAGCGTCCACGTGAACACCGATCCCGGATGGTCGGTCACGCTGGCCGAGGCGCCGTACGCCCCGATGGGAAGCGAGAGCGGGGCCGTGATGACGGGCATCGCCGGAGTCTGGTTGACCGTGATCGTGACGGCCGGATTGTTCGTGGACTCGCAGCCGTTCGCCGCGGTGACCGTCAGGGTGTAGACGGTGGTGATCGTCGGCGTCGCCGTCGGCGCGCACGCGCTCGCGTCGGAGAGGCCCGCGGCGGGAGACCAGGAGCAGCTGACGCCGCCCGAACCGTTCAGCGGGGTCGAGCCGCCCGTGCAGATCGTGGCGGTGCCGGACGCCGACGCCGTCGGAGTGGTGTTCACGACGAGCGTCGCCGGAGTCGAGGTCAGCGACTGATTGAAGTTGTCCGTGACGACGATGTCGTAGCTGCCCGCGTCGCCCGCGGCGGTCGGGTTGATCGTGAGGGTCGTCGTGTGCACGCCCGAGATCGTGCCGCCGTCGACGAGATCGACTCCGTCCTTGCGCCACTGGTAGCTGAGCGGCGCCTGTCCGCTGGCCGTGACCGGGAAGACGGCGGACGATCCGCTGCACACGGTCAGGTCCGGCGGCGCGGAGACGGTCAGGGGGATGCGCTCGTAGGCGCCCATGTCGACGATCGGCGAGCCGGGCAGGCCGACGCCGGTGTCCGGCACGTCGGGGTCGTCGAAGAAGCGCGGCAGGCCGACGACGTCCACGATGACGCCGCCGGTCACCGCGAAGTTGCTCCCCGAGTCGACCGCGGGGGATCCGGGGCCCGGCCGCAGGTCGCCCGGAGCCTGGATGAAGAGCGGGTCGCTGCTGACGTTGCCCGTTCCCGCGAAGCCGCCCTGGATGTCCGAGTAGGTCACGCCCGCCGTGCCGAGGCACACGCCGGTGCAGAGCTCGCCGGCCGAGTCGCCCCAGAGGACGGTGTTGCTGACGGTGTTCGAGTTGCTCGAGACGAAGGCGATGCCGTAGCCCGCGTTCGCCGTGAACGTGCAGTTGTCGATGACGCTGCCGTCCACGGACGCGACCTGCAGACCGTTCGGGTTGTTCTGCGCGAAGATCGAGTTGATGAGAGTGACCGGCGCGCCGGCGGTCTCGAGCCCGCCGCCTCCGGTCGAGGAGCTCGAGATCGAGTTGGAGCGGAAGACGCAGCTCTGCGCCGTCACGGAGCTTCCGCCGCCCGCGTAGATCGCCCCGCCCTTGCCGCCGAAGCCGACCGAGTTGCCCTGGAAGAGGCAGGAGAGCAGGAGCGGCGCGCCGCTCGTGATGCGGAGGCCGCCGCCCTCGGCCTGGGCGAAGTTGCCCGTGAAGGTCACGTGCGCGATCGTCGGCGAACCGCCGTTGTCCCACATCCCGGCGCCGCGGTCGTTGTTGGACACCGGCGCGCCGTCGGCCTGTCCCGCCGTGATCGTGAAGCCGTCGAGCACGCCCGTGTTCGTCACGGACGCAGCGGCGGTCACGACGTGGTAGCTGTTGTCGTTGGCGACGCCGGGCGAGCCGATGTCGCCCGAGAGGATCGTCACGTTGACGGCCGGGTCGCGCTGCGACCGCATCGTCTCGGTGCCGTTGAAGCCGCCGTAGACGCCGACTCCGTTCTTCAGCGCGATGCTGACCGTCCGGTCCGACACGGTGGCGGGCTTGTACGTCGCCGCGGCCACCCAAATCTCGTCCCCGGAGTTGGCCGCGGCCAGGGCGAGCGGCAGGGCGGTGAAGGCGTCGGTCCAGCTGCTGCCGTTGTTGGCGCCCGTGGCGGCGGCGTTCACGTAGAGAACGCCGGCCGAGGCGGCCGATGCGAAGACCATGAACACCGCGGCGACGGTGGCCGACAGCCGCGCGGGGAAGCGCATCGCGAACCCTCCATCTGGTGAAGACACGTCAAATCCATTGTCCCGCGACGCGTCCGGAAAGTCAGCCGTCCGTTCGGTCAGGAAAAGGGACGGGTGTCCTCGAGTTCCGCGACGAGGGCGATCGAGACCGGGACCCCTTGCTACGCTCGGGATGACGGCGCCGCGAGCTTCTCGATGAGGAGCGCCGCGAGCGCCGCCCGCTCCGGCAGGCTCGCGAGCACCACGTGCTCGTTCTCCGCGTGCGCGCCGTCGCCGTCGGGGCCCAGGCCGTCGAGCGTGGGCAGCCCGAGGGCCGCCGCGAAGGATGCCTCGGAGGCCCCGCCCGTCGCGATCTCCCGAAGCTCGGGCAGCCCGAGCTCCGCGGCGGCCGCGCGCGCGGCTCCGAATGCCGCGACGACTCCCGCCGTACGCTCGAGCGGCGGATAGAACGGGCCCCGCTCGACCTCGAGCCGGATGCGTGCGTCGGAACTGGCGAGTCGGAGGCGCTCGACCCCTTCGCACGCGCGCTCGCCGTCGCGCAGCGCGCGAAAGCGGACGTCGATCTGCGCCTCGGCCTCGTCGGGCACGACGTTCGGCCGCGACCCGCCGCGGACGGTGCCGACGTTCAGCGTGATCCCGCTCTCGAGGTCCGTGAGGGCCGCGGCGTCGAGGAGCCGGCGCGACAGCTCGAGGATGGCGTTGGCGCCGCGCGCGAAATCGGCGCCCGCGTGCGCGGCGACGCCCCGGGCGCGCAGCGTCAGCGTCGTCGAGCCCTTGCGCTGCGTCTTGACCGCGCCGCCCGGCCACGCGGGCTCGAAGTCGAGCACGGCGGCGCAGGAGCCCATCGACGACTCCATCACGTCGCGATAGGGCTCGCAGCCGACCTCCTCGAGCGGCGTCAGGAAGACCGTGACCGGGAGAGGGAATCCGGAGTCTCCCGCGGCCGACGCCCTCATCGACTTGAGGGCGTAGAGGAGCACGACGATGCCGCCCTTCATGTCGAAGGAGCCCGCACCGAAGAGGCGCCCGTCCTCGACGCGAACCGGACGCCGCCGCAGCGTTCCGAGGTCCCAGACCGTGTCGAGGTGGCCGAGCAGCATCACGGCCGGGCGGTCCGAGACGCCGCGCGCCCGCAGGATCGGGCCGCCGCCCTCGACCGGCAGGAGCTCCCCGGGGAGCCCGAGGCCGGAGAGCTCGCGCTCGACGCGCCGCGCCAGGGCCGCGACGGCGGAGGGCTCCGTCGACGGAGACTCGATCGCGACGAGCTCCTCGAGCAGGCGCGTCATCTCCCCGGAACGGCTGCGGCACCAGGCGAGCGTCGGATGGTCGGCGGTCGGCACGCGCAGATCCTACCGGAGCGCTTTTTCGGAGGGTCGCTCGCGAAAGAGGCGTAAAATTGCTCGAAAACCATGCGTTTTTCGGATTCGCCCTCGCGGCCCGGCCGGGCGCGCGCCGCGAGATTTCTGCCCCTCGCGGTGGCGCTGTTCCTCCCGCTCCTCGCGTACGTCGCGGCCGAGCGGATCCCGACGCAGAGCGAGCTCGCCCAGCTCGAATCCCGGGAGGCCGGGATCTCCGGCGAGGTCTCGCACCGGCAATACCTGCCCGATCGGCAGGCGAAGCCGCTGACCGGCCGCGTGCTCTTCGTCATCCTCGACTGCTGGCGGCGACAGGTCGCGCTCAACGATTCGAGCATGCCGCGTCTCGCGGCGCTCGCGCGCCTGGGCAGCCGGGGGACCGTGCTGACCGGCGTGCACACCCACACCAAGGCGTGCGTTCGCAAGCTGATGACGGGGTTGAAATCGAACCTCCGCGACTCCGATCTGGACCTCCTGAACGACCCGATCTCTCCGGAGTCGCTGCTGAGCCGCCTGAACGCGGCGCGGTTTCCCTACGCGCTGATCGACGCCACGCCGGCGTTTCCGAGCCTCTTCCGCCAGCAGGCCCGTCCGGGAGCTCTCGTGACTCCCTCCACCGCCGGGCTCCCGTGGGATCCCGAGGATCCGGCCCACGACGCGCTGGTCGAGGCCGCGACGCAGCACGCTCTCGCGAACCCGAAGCTGAAGTTCGTGATGATCCACCTCGAGGACCTGGACCTCGCGAGCCATCTCTTCACGCCGGTCAGTCCCGCCTACGACGTCGTGGTCCGGAAGACGGATGCGCGGATGGCGCGCATCACGGCCCAGCTCGACCTCGACCGGGACACCCTGTTCGTGATCGGCGACCATGGCGCGAACGACCGCGGGCACCACGGGGGAGCGGAGTATGCGGCGCGGGAGACGGCCTACCTGGCGGCGGGCGCGGGCATCACGCGGGCCAACCGTCCGCTCGATCCGATCGACGTCGCCGACTCGCTCGCCGCTCTTCTCGGTCTCTGTCCGCCGCTCGACTCGACCGGAGCGCCGAACCCGCAGCTCCTCGCCCTCGACGCGCGCGAGTTGAAGAGCCGCTGCGACGCCTGTCTGCGCGACCGGCTCGCCACGCTGCCCGGCCCGTTGAGCCGCTGGACCTCGACCGTCGAGGCGAAGCAATACTTCAAGGCCGAGGCGTTCACCGCGCCGGTGGCGCAGCTCTACAAGCGCGTGACCTCGCCCCTCGCCGAGTCGCGCCGTTCGCGCACGGTCGCGCTCACCGGACTCGGAGCCGTGGCCTTGAGCCTCGCCGCGCTCCTGCTGTTCGGCATCGACTCGCGGGTCGGCGCGGGGTGGCTCCTCGCCCTCGCGGCGCTCGCGTTCTCTCCCTTCCGGGACGCCGTGGCGGTGGCCGTCTACGCGGCGATCTTCGCGATCATCTCGCTCAACCACCTCCCCACCGCGAAGGCGGCGGGCCGCCGCCGCAGCATGCGCCGGTCGGACCTCGTCGGCTGCGCGCTCGCCGCCGCCCTGCTCGCGAGCCTCGTCCTGAGCGAGCCGACTCCGTCCTTCCAGGCGTTCACGATGGCCGCCGGCGCGGTGGCCCTCGCGCTCGGCGGCGCCTACATCGCGCCGGGGGTCTTCGAGAAATCGCGGGCGGGACGGTTCACGCCGGCCATCCTGATCGGCCTCGCCGCGGCGATCGTCTCCAGCCTGATCTCGGGCAACCAGCTGCGGCAAATCTCCTCGCTCGGGACGATGCTCGTGGACCTCGCGCTCGGTCTGGGGGGCCTCTTCCTGATCGCGGGTCTCCTCCTGGAAGAGGACAACCTGATCGGTCTCGCGTCGATCGTCCTGGCGGGGTGCGTGTTTCGCGGCTGGCCGCTCGTCATCGTGGTCCTGGCGGAGGTCCTGCTGCGCTGCCTGCGCACGACGGTTCCGCGGAGCCTGACCGATGCGGTCGTCTGGGCGCCGGTCGGCGTGCTCGCCCTGCTGCATTCCGTCAACGGCGGTTACGGATTGGCCAGGGTGGATCTGTCGCTCGCGGTGCTGGGATCGGAGGGAGACCTCGTCGACTTCCGCTGGGCGATGGCGATGTTCCTGCTCTCGTACCTGCTGCCGTTCCTGCTCGCTCTCCGCATGGCCCTGGCTGTGACGAAGCGCACGCTGAGCGTCTATCTGAACGTCCTCCTCTGCGTCTTCGTGATGTGCGCCGGTGCGGATTTGATCTTTCTCGCGCTTCCTCGGTTACAGGAGCTCCAGGCGGGGCGTTACGAAGAGAGAGTGCTCTTCGACGTCGGCTTCGCCGCCCTCACCGTCCTGTGCCTCGCGGCCCGGGCCGGATGGTCGCTCCTGTCGGGACTCCGAGCCCGGACCCCCGCGGCGGTCACGGTCACGGACTGACGAGAAGATCCGGACGCCATGCGCTTCGTCTCCTCTTTCCTGCGGCCTTCTTCGCGCCGAGGCGCCGTGCTCTGGGGCCTCGTCCCCGTGGTCCTCGTGCTGATGGCGGCCGCCACCCTCCGCCAGGCTCCGGAGGCGCCCCCTTCGAGGGGGAGTGCCCCCGTCCCGCGCGCGCCTCGGGTGGCGGAGCGCCCCCTCACGCGGCGCGTCCTGCTCGTCGTGCTCGACGCCTGGCGCGCGGAGACCGCGCTCGACGACTCCCGCATGCCGTTCGTCGCGAGACTCGCCGTGAAGGGAAGCCGCGGACCCGTCCTCAGCGGACCGCGGACGTTCACCAAGGCCTGCGTCCGCGAGCTCCTGACCGGACAGCGCTCGAGCCTGAGCGAGTCGGCGCGCAACCTCGTCACGGACACGGTCTCCGGCGAGTCCGTGCTGACGCGCCTCGCCGAGGCGCGGATGCCGTTCACGATGATCGACGCGTTCGAAGCCTTCGGCGGGCTCTTCTCGGCGAGGTTCTCTCCGGCGTCCGTCCGCAAGGCGTCGATCGCGGGGTTGCCGCGCGACCCGCTCGATCTGGCGCACGACGCCGTCGTCGAGGCGGCGGGCCTCGAGGCCCTCGGCGATCCGTCGCAACGCCTCATCGTGGTCCACCTCGAGAGCGTCGACCTCGCCGGCCACGTCTACTCGCCGCACACGGCGGCGTACGACCGCGCCGTCGAGGCGGCCGACGAGCGGCTCGCGCGGCTCGCGGCCCCGCTGGACCTCGGGCGCGACACCCTGATCGTGATCGGCGATCACGCCAGCGACGACCAGGGGCATCACGGAGGTCCGGACCGGCAGGCCCGCGAGACGGCGTACCTCGCCGCGGGCGCGGGGATCCGCGCCGGCTCCGTCTCGCTCGATCCGCTCGACTTCGCCCCGACCCTCTCCGCGCTGCTCGGCGTGTGTCCGCCGGGGCAGTCGATCGGAGCGCCGGAGGAGGAGCTGCTGGCAGGCGACGCGCGAGTGCTGAAGGCCCGGTGCGACGCGTGTCTCCGTGATCGGCTGGCGGCCGCCGGCGCCGCGAACCCGGACTCGGACGAGGCACGCGCCTACTTCGCCGCTCCGGCCTACACGTCGAGCACCGCCGGCCTCTACAAGGACCTCGTGAGCGTCCGCGAGCGTTCTCGCCGGTCGCCGTTCTTCGGGGCGGTGGCGGTCCTCGCCCTTGCGGTCGGGCTACTGCTCCTGCACGAGACCGCCGCGCCGGAGGGCGTCCTCGCCGCCTGGGCCGTTCCCGTCGCGATCCTCGTGATGGCCGTCTCGACCGAGCGCGACCTCTTCGCGATCGTCCTCTACGCCGCCGCGCTCTTGCTGCTGGTCTCCCGGGAGCTGACCGCCCGGAGCGCCGTGGCCGTGGCGACGGCCATGCTGCTGCTGATCGGCGTCAGGGCCGCGCTGCCGACGCCGGACGCGGGACCGTTCACGCGAGCGGCCGGCATGATCGGTCTCCTCGCCGCCGCCGCGGCGCTCGCGCCCGCCGCGCTGCGGCGCACCCGCATCGGGCGCCTCGGCTTTCTCGTGCTGACCTCCGTGATCGCGGGCGTCGCCGCCACCCAGGTCCGCTCGGACCAGATTCCGGGGCACTTCTCGTGGAGGCTGACGCTGGTCGACTACGCCCTCGCGACCGGCGTGCTCTTCCTCCTCGTGGGACTGATCCTGCAGGAGCGGGCGATCGTGGGCCTCGCCGCGCTGGCG
>Ga0207711_10001043_pt1 | contig 26500 bp, 25 predicted proteins | sample KBSS34metaG_FD_184401 | JGI IMG/M metagenome (GOLD analysis project Ga0207711, IMG submission 184401) | Switchgrass rhizosphere microbial communities from Kellogg Biological Station, Michigan, USA - KBS S3-4 metaG (SPAdes) (version 2) | ecosystem: Host-associated > Plants > Roots > Rhizosphere... | reverse complement strand
CCCCGCCAGGTCGGGGCGTAGCGCAGCCTGGTAGCGCATCACACTGGGGGTGTGGAGGTCGCTGGTTCGAATCCAGTCGCCCCGACCAGCCTTGTCGTAGACCGTCGAGGGGACGGTCGTTAGGACAAGGCTCACCAATCAATGGAAAGTCAGCAAGCTCTCGATGACCAGCGAACCGATGTTGATGATGCAAACGGCTCCGGCCGGGCAGGCCGGAGGCACGACCGGAATCCTGGTCGGCATCCTTCCGTGGCTGCTGATCTTCGTGATCTTCTACATCCTGATGATTCGTCCACAGCAGAAGCGCGTGAAGGAGCATCAGGACGCGATCGCCGCGGTGAAGAAGGGCGACGAAGTCATTACCGGCGGCGGAATCCGCGGCCGAGTCACAAAGGTCAGTGATGACGAAGCCGAGGTCGAGATCGCGCAAGGTGTGAAGATCCGCGTCGTGAAGTCGACCATCAGCAATGTGCTGACCGGCAGCGCCAAGCCTGCAAACGACTGAGGCCGCTAAGATGCTGGAATTCCCGCGCTGGAAGGTTTGGCTGGTCTCGTTCGTCGTCGCGATCGGGGTCCTGCTGTCGATTCCTAGCCTGATCGCGGGCACGCCGGCTGCGGGCAGCTGGCCCAAATGGCTTCCCCAATACAAGATCAGCCTCGGCTTGGATCTTGCGGGCGGCAGCCACCTTTTGCTCGAGGCCGATTCCAGCGATGCGCTGAAGCAGCGGTTGCAGGCGAAGGAGGACGAGGTCTCGACCGAGCTTCGTCACGACCCGCGAATCGACGTCGGCGACATCTCGACTGCAGGCGGCAAGCTGTCGTTCCTCGTCCGCAATCCGACCCAGGTCGATGCGGCCGTGGAGCGGATGCGGACCCTGACTCAGCCCGTGGCGCTGACCGGCAATCGTGACTGGGACGTTCAGGTCGTCGATTCGACGCGCATCGTCTTGACCCCGACTCCAATCGGCACGGCTCAGGCACTGAAGGACGCGATGGGCGTCGCCCGCGACGTGGTTCGCCGACGAATCGATCCGTCGGGAACGAAGGAAATCACGGTCATCACCGAGGGTGGCAACCGGATCCTCGTCGAGGTACCGGGTGTCGAAGATCCCGAAGCGCTGAAGAAGCTGATCGGCCAGACGGCCCGGCTCGAGTTCAAGTTGGTCGATCTCTCCGCCGACCAGCAGCAGGTGCAGCAGGGCCACGCGCCCCCCGGAAGCCAGGTGCTCCCGATGGCCGACGGCTCGGGCTTCATCGCGGTCAAGCGGCGGGTGATGGTTTCAGGCGATCAGTTGACCGATGCCCATCAGGGCTTCGACCAGGACGGCCGGCCCGACATCAACATCAAGTTCAACTCGACCGGCGCCCGCCGCTTCGGCCGAACGACGCAGGAAAATGTCGGCAAGCCGTTCGCGATCATCCTCGACGACAAGGTTTTGTCGGCGCCGAACATCAATGAGCCGATCCTGGGCGGCAATGCGCAGATCACGGGCAACTTCACGGTCCAGTCGGCCCACGACCTCGCGGTCTCGCTGGCTTCAGGCAAGCTGCCCGTGAAGCTTAACGTGATCGAGGAGCGGACCGTCAGCGCAGAACTCGGCGCCGATTCCATTCACAAGGGCGTGGTGGCGTCGATCATCGCCGTTGTCGGCGTCATCATCTTCATGCTGGTGACCTACGGGCGATTCGGCGTCTATGCGACGATCGCCCTCGTCGTGAACGCCTTCCTGATCCTTGGTATCATGGCGATGTTCAACGCGACGCTGACCCTTCCCGGAATCGCCGGATTCATCCTGACGATCGGCGCCGCGGTCGACGCGAACGTGCTGATCAACGAGCGCATCCGCGAGGAAATCCGCAGGGGACGCCGACTGATCGACGCAGTCGATACCGGCTATCACGAAGCCTTCCGGGCGATCTTCGATGCCAACGTGACCCACGTCATCTCTGCGGCGATCATGGCCTATTTCGGTTCCGGCCCGGTTCGGGGATTCGCTGTGGTCCTCCTGATCGGCGTCGTGACGTCGGTTTTCACTGCCGTCTATTTCACCCGCATGCTGGTCGCGCTCTGGATCCGCCGCCACCGGCCCCGCGAACTGCATATCTAAGGCGATTCCATGAAGCTCCTGAAGCTCGTTCCCGATCACACCAATCTCGACTTCATGCGCTGGCGCAACGTCGCGCTGGTGCTGTCGCTGATCGTGACCGTCATTTCGATCGGCTACACCGTCTATCGCGGGCTGAACCTCGGCATCGACTTCGTCGGCGGCCAGGTCATCCGGGTCGAGTTCGCCAAGCCGGTGCATATCGACGAGCTGAGGACTCGAGTGGACCAGCTCGGCGTCGGCGAAGCGAGCATCCAGGCGCTCGGTAACCAGCAGACCTACCAGGTTCGGCTGCCGAAGCCGGAGGGGCCGGAAACCGCATCCAATGCGGTTGTCTCGAAGCTGCGCGCGACGATCCCGCAGGTCTATCCGGGCGCCCGGGTCGATGCCGGCGAATCGGTATCCGGCAAGGTCAGTGAGGAACTTGCGCAGAACAGCGCCATCGCGATCGCGCTCGCGATGCTCGGGATCGCGCTCTACATCTGGTTCCGGTTCGAATGGCAATTCGGCGTGGGTGCCTTGCTCACCCTCGGCCACGACATCGCCATGACCTTGGGCTTTTTCGCCTTCACCCGCCTTCCAGTCGACCTCAATGTCGTCGCGGCCTTCCTCACCATCGTCGGCTATTCACTCAACGACACGGTCGTGATCTACGATCGAATCCGCGAAAACCTTCGCAAGTATCGCAAGATGGCGATCCTGCCGCTGCTCAATCTTTCGCTTAACGAGACCCTGGCGCGAACCGTCGTGACCTCGCTGACGGTGTTGCTCGCCCTCGGCGTGCTGATGCTGATCGGACCGCAGGTGATCTTCGGCCTCGCGATCGCCATCTTCCTCGGTGTCGTGATCGGCACCTATTCGTCGATCTATATTTCTGCACCGGTGCTGGTCTGGCTGGGGGTGGAGCCGGACAGCTTCCTCAAGTCCGAGGAAAAGGATTCGGCCGAGGCTCAACCTGCCTGACATTCCGTTCAGCGAAGGCCAAGCTTTGTCCGTCCATGCCCGCCTTGGCCTCCCCCGGAGCGCGCGCTAATGAGGTCTTCATGCTGAAGCTTTCCCGTTCCGTCATCCTGTTCTTTGCCGCCGCCGCGGTGGTCCCGCTCGCCGGCTGCGCACATGGCGGAAAGAAAGCCGATACGGCCTACGTCGCCCGCGACGTCAGCTCGCTTTACACCGCCGCCAAGCGGACGATGGACAACGGCGATTACGAGCAGGCGGCAAAGCTGTTCGACGAGGTGGAACGCCAGCATCCCTATTCGGTCTGGGCCCGCAGGGCGCAGCTGATGAGCGCGTTCAACTATTACCTCGCGCGCAAATATACGGACGCGATCAACTCGGCTCAGCGGTTCGTGACGATTCACCCCGGCAACGCCGAGGCGCCATACGCGCAATATCTGATCGGCATGAGCTATTATCAGCAGATCGACGACGTGACGCGCGACCAGACCACCACGCAGCAGGCATCCGATGCCTTCGGTGAGCTCATTCGCCGTTATCCGGATACACGCTACGCCGCCGACGCGCGCATCAAGTTAGACCTCATCCGCGACCATCTCGCCGGCAAGGAGATGGAGATCGGCCGCTTCTACCAGCGTTCGGGCCAATGGCTGGCGGCGACCTATCGCTTCCGATCGGTCGTTGACACCTATCAGACGACTACGCACACGCCCGAGGCACTGGAACGGCTGGTTGAATGCTATCTCGCGCTTGGCGTTCCCGAGGAAGCGCAGAAAGCGGGCGCGGTGCTCGGGCGCAATTACCCCGAATCCTATTGGTACAAGCAATCGCTGAAGCTGCTTGGACGGGAAAACAAGCAGGCCCAGCGGCGGACGGCTTCGCGGAAGTGATCGCCCGGCGAGTGATCCTCACATGCTGAGGCAGCTCGCAATCAACAATATCGTGCTCGTGGAGCGGCTCGAGCTGGAGTTCGAGCCGGGCCTTGGCGTGCTCACCGGCGAGACCGGCGCGGGTAAATCGATCCTGCTCGATGCGCTCGGCCTTGCGCTTGGGGCGCGAGCGGATACGGCCCTCGTTCGCGCCGGCCAGGAGTCCGCCTCGGTCACGGCCGAGATCGAGCTCCCGCCGGATCATCCGGCGATCGGGCTCCTCGATGAACAGGGCATCGGGCTCGAACCAGGCGAGGCTTTGATCATTCGCCGAACCCTGAAGAGCGATGGCGGAAGCCGGGCTTTCGTTGCCGGCGCAAGCGCGCCCGCAGGCCTGCTTCGCGATATCGGCGGTTTGGCGGTCGAGGTCCATGGCCAGCATGACGATCGCGGACTCCTCAATCCGAAGGGCCATCGTTCGCTGCTCGATGCATTCGGCAAGATCGATGTTTCGCAGGTGGAACGCGCCTGGGCGGAAGTGACGAGGATCGAGGCCGAATTGCTCGAGGCGCGGTCGACGGCGGCGGCGGCGGAGCGAGACCGGGACTGGCTGCAGCATGCGAGTGCGGAGATCGAGGCCCTGGCACCCGAGGAGGGGGAAGAAACGCGCCTCGCCGAGGAACGGGCGGCGATGCAGGCCGGCCTGAAAGCCGGGGAATCGCTGACTGGCCTTGACGAGCTTCTGGGCGGATCTGAAGGCGCGCTTGCGCAGCTTCGGCAGGCCGCGCGGCGGATAGAGCGCGGAGCAGCAGATCATCCATTGCTTGCGGACGCTTTGGCCGCGCTCGATAGGGCTCTGATCGAGGCGAGCGAAGCCGAGGACCGCATTGCCCGAGCCGCAGAGGCGATGGCGTTCGATCCGGCGCGCCTGGAGCAGGCCGAGGCCCGGCTCTTCGATATTCGCGGACTTGCCCGCAAGCACCGGATCGAGCCGGACCAGCTTGCCGCGCTCGGAGCGCAGATGCGCTCCCAGCTTGCGGCGATCGAGGCCGGCGGCGAGCAGATTGAAGCTCTCGATCGCCAGTTGGCGGTCGCACGGGCCGGCTACGTCTCGGCTGCAAACGCTCTCAGCAAGCGGCGTCATGAAGCGGCGACACAGCTCGATTCCGCGGTGGCGAGTGAGCTTGTTCCGCTGAAGCTCGACGCTGCCAGGTTTCGGACCGCGATCAGCCCGGCCGAACCGGGTCGGTCGGGCACGGACAAGGTTGAATTCGAAGTTTCGACCAATCCGGGCTCTCCCTTTGGACCTCTCACGAAGATCGCGTCGGGCGGAGAGCTGTCACGCTTCATCCTTGCGTTGAAGGTCGCGCTGGCGGAGGCAGGAAGCGCTGCGACGATGATCTTCGATGAGGTCGATCGCGGAGTTGGCGGTGCGGTCGCGAGCGCGATCGGTGAACGGCTCGCCCGGTTGGCCGGGCAATCGCAGGTGCTGGTCGTCACTCACTCGCCGCAGGTCGCCGCGCGCGCATCGCATCACTATCGGATCGAGAAGAGCCACGGCCCCGACGGGACGCGCACGAGCGTCCGGAAGCTGAACACGGAGGAGCGGCGCGAGGAGATAGCTCGGATGCTGTCGGGTGCCTCTATCACAGAGGAAGCCCGGGCCCAGGCGTCTCGCCTGCTGGATGCTGCGTGACGGGCTATGTGGCCCTGCTTCGAGGCGTGAACCTGGTCGGGAGGAGCACGCTGAAGATGTCCGACCTCAAGGCCATTGCCGACGATCTCGAGCTAGACCAGGCACGGACCTATATCGCGAGCGGCAATCTGCTCTTCGCCAGCGACCTGCCCGAGGAGAAGCTCCGGCAGATTCTCGAGAAGCGGCTGCAGGCGCACATGGCCAAGGACGTTCGAGTGATGCTGCGAACCGCTGCCGAGTTGGCTGCGGTGGTCCGCGCCAACCCTTTTAACGACAGCCCCGGCAACAACGTCCAGGCATTCTTCATGAACGAGAAACCGCCCGCCGACCTGCTCGAAACCATCCGCAACAAGGCTGACGATGAACGCGTCGCTGCGGGTGCTCGCGAGGTCTATGTCGCGTACGGCGAAAAGGGTATCGGGCGGTCGCGCATGCGCATTCCGGCAGCCGAGGCGGGAACCGCGCGCAACATGAACACGGTGGCCAAGCTGGCCGAACTGGCAAGGGAGCTCCAATGAGTAAGGACCGGACGATCGCCCACAATTTCGAGGGCGAGCAGCTCGAAAGCGTATTCGTCGGGCGGCGGGACGGGCAGGCGCGACCGACGGTGATCATGATCCCGACGGTGATGGGCGTGTCCGACCTCGAGATCGGCTTTGGCCGACAGCTGGTCGAGCTCGGCTATAATGCTCTCGTCGCCGATCTGTTCGGCAAGGAGTTTCGCGGTGCCCCTCGCGACACGATGTTCGGCGAAATGAACCGGCTGAAAAGCGACCGGGGGGCGCTTCTCCGAAGGCTGGAGCATGTGCTTGAGCTGGCCCGCGGACTCGACGAGGTTGCCAAGGGGCAGATCGTGGTATCCGGCTATTGCTTCGGCGGGATGTGCGCGCTCGACCTGGCTCGGAGCGGCGCCGACATCATCGCGGCCGCCAGCTTCCACGGACTGTTCGACCCGCCGGGCCTTCCGGCGCGGAAGATCAAGGCGAAGGTCGTCGCATTCCATGGCTGGGACGATCCCATGGTGCCTCCAGAGAAGGTCGTGGCGCTGGGGCAGGAGCTGACCGAGGCCGGTTCCGACTGGCAGATCCACGCCTACGGCAATGTCGCACACGGCTTCACCAACCCGCGCGCGGCCGACCTCCAGATCGACGGCGTCAGCTACAACGCGCTCGCTGCCGAGCGCTCGTGGACCAGCTTCATCAACCTACTCGAGGAGCTGTTCGCCGGACACGAGTGAGGCCAGTGAGCAATCAGGGGAACGAGGAACTGGGTGACGCCGAAGCCGCCAACCGCCTGATGCGGCTGGCGAAGGAGATCGCCCGGCACGACAAGCTGTATCACGACCAGGACGCGCCGGAGATTTCCGACGCCGACTATGATGCCTTGGTCCGCGAGAATCGAGAGCTCGAGGCGCGGTTCCCGCACCTCGTAAGGGCGGATTCGCCGTCCAAGCGGCTGGGTGCGGCGCCCACCAGCGCGCTTGCCAAGGTCGCGCATTCGCGGCCGATGCTCAGCCTCGACAACGCCTTCTCCGATGAGGACGTGTACGAATTCGTCGGTCGGGTGCGGCGTTTTCTTTACCTGCCGGCGGACGAGCCGGTTGTGCTTACGGCCGAGCCGAAGATCGACGGTTTGAGCTGCTCGCTCAGATACGAGCGGGGCAGGCTGGTGCTTGGCGCGACGCGCGGCGATGGAACCACCGGCGAGGATGTCACCGCGAACGTCCGGACGATCCGCGATATTCCCCACTCGATCAGGGATGGCCCCGAAATCCTCGAGGTCCGGGGCGAGGTCTACATGTCCAAGGAAGACTTCGAGTCGCTGAACGAGCGGCAGGAGGCGTCTGGCGGCAAGATCTTTGCCAATCCTCGAAACGCCGCAGCAGGCTCGCTCCGGCAGAAGGACCCAAGCATCACGGCCGCGCGCCCGTTGCGTTTCCTGGCGCATGGCTGGGGCGAACTCAGCGAGCCACTCGCCGCGATGCAGCTATTGGCGATGAAGCGGATTGCTTCACTGGGCTTTCCCGTGAGCGATCTCCTAAAGCGCTGCGAGACGGTCGAGGAAGCGCTGGACCATTATCGCGCGATCGAGCGTGCCAGGGCGGACTTGCCCTACGACATCGACGGGGTCGTGTATAAAGTCGGCCGCCTCGACTGGCAGGAGCGTCTCGGCCAGGTCGGCCGCGCACCGCGCTGGGCCATCGCGTACAAATTTCCCGCTGAAAAAGCCGAGACAACGCTGGAAGCGATCGACATCCAGGTCGGTCGCACCGGCAAGCTGACACCGGTCGGGCGCCTGAAGCCGGTGGGCGTCGGCGGAGTGATTGTTGCCAACGTCACGCTCCATAACCGCGATGAAATTCAGCGCCTTGGACTTCGCGTCGGCGATCGCGTGCGGATCCAGCGCGCCGGGGACGTCATTCCGCAGGTGGTCGAGAATCTGACGAGGGACGAGCCGCGACCCGCATACCTCTTCCCCGATCGTTGCCCCGAATGCGGCAGCGAGGCCGTGAGCGAAGAAGGTGAAGTCGACGTTCGCTGCACCGGCGGGCTGATCTGCCCTGCGCAGCGTTTCGAGCGGCTTCGGCATTTCGTCTCGCGCGGCGCGCTCGACATCGAGGGCCTCGGCGAGAAATCGATCGCCGAGTTCATCGAGCTCGGCTGGCTTCACTCGCCGGCGGATATCTTCCGCCTCCACGGGCATCGTGCCGATCTGCTGGGGCGCGAGGGCTGGAAGGAGAAGTCGGTCGACAATTTGTTCACGGCGATCGAGGCGAAGCGGCGGCCCGAGGGTCCGCGCTTCCTGTTCGGCCTCGGCATCCGCCACGTTGGCATCGTCACTGCCAGGGACCTGCTCAAGTGTTTCGGCACGATTGAGGAGCTTCGGCGTGCAGCCCTGTCGGAGGGGGGTGAGGCGGAGCTGTCGTCGGTCCAGGGCGTCGGCCCGGTGGTCGCCGAAGGCTTGGTCGATTTCTTCCATGAGGCGCACAACCGGGAGGCCCTCGACGATCTGCTTTCCGAGGTCTCGCCGAAGCCGTTCGTCAGCGACGCGAAGCAGACCGAATGGACGGGCAAGACCATTGTCTTCACCGGCAGCCTCGAAACGATGAGCCGCGACGAAGCCAAGGCTCAGGCCGAGCGCTTGGGCGCCCGAGCGGCCGGCTCGGTCAGCGCGAAGACCGACCTGGTCGTCGCTGGGCCTGGCGCGGGCTCAAAGCTCAAGAAAGCCGAAGAACTTGGAATCCGCGTGATCAACGAGGCCGAGTGGGCGGCAATCGTGGCGAACGCTTAGCGGCCCCGTCAGGCCGCCACATAGCCTCCGTCGATCATGTAAATCGAACCATTGCAATATGACGACGCATCGCTGGCGAGAAAGGCCAGCAAATGCGCAACCTCGTCGTTCTTGCCGTAGCGCCGCATCGGAATGCTGGCTTCAAGGCCGGCGCGTAGCGCCGCCGGATCGTCGGGTCCCAATTGCCGCTCAATTGAATCGATCATGCGGTTGTCGATGGGCCCGGGCCCGACCGCGTTGACGCGAATGTTGAACGGACCAAGCTCCAGCGCCCCGGTTTTCACCAGGCCGTACACCGCATGCTTGCTGGCGATGTACGGCGCGAGACCCGGAAAGCCGACGCACCCGGCGATCGACGACATAGCGACAATCGAGCCTCCGCCACGCGCTTTGAGCGGGGCCACGCAATGCTTGATCGCTATCCACACGCCGGTGACGTTGGTGCGCATCACGTCTTCGAACTCGTCGACGGTTTGGGCCTCGATAGGCTTTACGACGCCTTCCGTTCCAGCGTTGGCAATGAGAATATCGAGACCGCCAAACTGTTCGAGGGTCGCGGCAACCGCTGCAGCAATGCCCGCCTCATCGGCTGCATCCGAAATGCTTCCATCCACTTCCCCATGAGGTTCGAGGCGGCCCTTGGTCGCGGCAAGCTTGTCGGCGGAGCGAGCGACCAGCATCACCTTCGCGCCTAGATCCAGGAACAGCTCTGCGGTGGCTTCGCCGATTCCGCCGGTGGCGCCAGTAATGATCGCCACCTTGCCATCGAGCCTCTGTTTGTCGGTCGTGCTGCTCATCATATCCCCCGCCTAAGGATCCCAAGCGTTTCGGCTGGCGACTGGGACAGCGCCGCCCTTACCATGCTCAGAGGCGAAGAAGTAACTTTAACCCTGGGCGGGATGAGCGGACTTGTTCAAGGGCCGACCTGCCGGGAATAATCTTCGGCATCGAAGTTGCCGGAGGACTTCGCGATGAGGCCGGTTTCATCCAAATCCCATTCCTCCCAGCCGCTTACAATCAGCTCGCGACCGGTGGTCGCGTGAGTGCCGGTGAACGTCCACAAATAAACGGCATGATTGCCCGACGCGCGAACGCCATCGCAGACCAGGCGCAAGTTCGGCACATCGGCGAAGAAGCCGGCCGCTATGTTCGCGATGCCCTCGGTTCCCCGCCAGGGCTCTCCGCCGTTGATGGTGATGACCCCGTCGGGCCTAAAGAACGAAGCGACGGACGTTGGGCGACCGCTGTTCCAGGCATCCGTGTAGTCCGCCGCGAACTTGTGCAGACGATCGGAAGTCATGGCCATGCCGGCGCTCTTGTTCAGGTGGCCGATTGCAGCACGAGGACCGGCCATTCGCCCGCGCCGCGATCGACGAGCCTAAAGCCAAGCTCTTGATAAGCTGCAGTGACAGCCTCGGCCTGGGTATCGAGAAGGCCTGCGAGTAAGACCGTTCCGCCCGGCGCCAGTGCCTTCAAGAAATCCCCCGCAAGCTCGATCAGCGGTCCAGCGAGGATGTTTGCGATAATCAGGTCGAATGGCGCCCGCGCAGCGAGCATCGCCGAGTCCATTCCGTCGGCGACCGCCAACAGCAATTCGCCTCCGCCATGGCCTACCCTCACCGCGTTGATCGCCGCATTTTCCCGGGCGACGTCGACGGCGACCGGATCGATATCGGTCGCGATGCATTTCGCTTGGGGCCATAAGCTCAGTGCCGCGAACGCGAGTAGGCCCGTCCCGGTGCCGATGTCGGCGATGTTCCGGAACTTTCCGCCGCCGACTTCGAGCCGGTCGAGCGCGGCAAGGCAGCCCGCCGTCGTCGCGTGCTGTCCGGTTCCGAAGGCAAGGCCGGCATCGATCTCGAAATTGATTCGATCCGGATCCGGCGGATAAGTCGGAGTGTGGACCGTGAAGCGGCCCGATCGGATGGGCTTCAAGCCTGCCTGGCTCATCGTCACCCAATCACGGTCGCCGAGCTGTTCGATGCGCGGCGGTCCGGCGCCGAGGCTGCTCAACATGGCGATCTCCTCTCCGCTGGGCTCATCGTCGAAATATGCGTGAATCAGCCATTCGTCGGGCCGTGTCTCGTCGGGCTCGTCTGCAACGAGCACCGGGGCATCGTCTCTTCCGTGGAACAAGTCGTCAGAACCGATGGCCTCGCCCTGGGCGCGAGAGCATGGGATGGTGACGCGCCAACTCACTTCGCCGCTGCTTCCTTCGCGAGCCGGTCATCGAGATCGCGTGACCGTGCGGCGGCGTAGGCCTTGCACGCATTCGGATCGAAGATTGCTTGTCCAAGCGCGAGCCGGTGAGGCATGTCGCTGGCCGAGGGATGCGGCGTCAGCAGGATCTCACACGGGCTTGCGGCGATCTTCGCGATCGAGGCGCGAAAAGCGGCGACATAGGGCGGGTGGTCGCTGAACCGATAGTTGGGACTGCTGACCGGCGACAGACTGTCCGCGTAGACGATCGTCCTGCAAACACCGCCGTCGCAGCTGACCCACCGCCAGCTCATCGCTCCGGGCGTATGACCAGGCGTGGCCATTGCGGTCACCATGATGTTTCCGAGACGCACTTCCTCGCCGTCGGCGATCGTTCGGCCGACGTCCACCGGTGGGAATGGCTTCGTCGTTCCCGACTGCGGATCGTTGGTGGCTGGAATTCCGCTTGAAAGGACTTTGCCTCCAGCCGGTGAAGTCATCATGGTGGCGCCGCTCAGGCGCTGCAGCTTCGAGATTCCGCCGACATGGTCGTAATGGTCGTGGCTGTTGAGGATGATTCGAATGTCCTGCACGCGGAAGCCAAGCGAGCGAATGTTCGCGGCGATGAGATCGGCCGCATTTTCCGGCCCTCCGTCGATGAGGATGTCGCCCTGATCACCGACGATCAGGATCGATGAGATGCCGCAAGTACCGACGAGGTAAGTATTGGCGTGAATCCGCACGGGCGGCGCCGGTTTGTCCCAAACGTCCGAACCCTTGCATTCCAAGGCCCAGCGCGGACCCGCGCTTTCGATCGGCGCCCTCGGCTGATCGATGTGGCGCGGGGCCGGGCCCAAGGGGAAGGAAAGCTGCGCCGCGGCGAGCAGTGCCGGCGCGATCGCGGCGTTACCGAACATAGCTTGCGCCGTTGACGTCGATCACGCTTCCCGTCGCACTGGCCGGAGCTTCCGTCGCGAGCCAGCGGATGACTTCGGCGACCTCGTCGGTCGAGGCTACACGGCCCAGTGGAATGTCGGCAACGATCTGCGCTCCGCCGCGCCCCTGAAGATATTCCTCAGTCATTTCCGAGACGGTGAATCCGGGAGCGACGGCAAAGCAGAGAATACCGTCCGCGGCATAGCCGCGGGCAATCGTCCGGGTCATTGCGACCATCCCCGCCTTCGACGCCGCATAATGCCAATGCTGGGGCGAGTCCCCGCGAAAAGCGGCGCGGCTCGCAATGTTCACGATGCGGCCCGGAATGCCGAGGTCGAGGAAGTGGGAGACTGCGAGTTTGCTGAGGTCGGCGGCGGCCTGGAGGTTGACGGTCAAGGTGCGCGACCAAGCCTTGTGCCATTCCTCATCGGTCACATTGTCGGCTACGGCTTCGTAGATGCCGGCATTGTTGACGAGGACGTCGATGCGACCATCAAGCTCGGCGATGGCCGTTTCCCAGATGTCGCGAGGTGCGCCTCCGTCCATGAGATCGCCCGCGACCAACTCGGCGCTGCCCTTGGTCGAATGGCCGACGACCTGATGGCCGCCACGCTTCAAAAGCGCGTAGGCGGCTCCGCCAATGCCGCGGCTCGCGCCGGTAACGAGAATGTTCATGCCCCCCGCCTACCGCCACGCGGGCGGCGGGGGAAGAACTCACGCGGCGATGCCGCTGACGAACGCCTTGGCGGTTGCGTTGAACGTCGCGATTTGCTCGCTGAAATGGCCAAAGCCCTGCTCGACCTGGTCGATGTCCTTCGCGACATTTTCGGTGTCGGTCCGGATCGCGGCTATCGTCGAGCTCATCGAATCGGCAGCGAGAGCCGTCTCGTCCACCGCAGCGGTAATCATCGTAACCGTTTGCGCCTGGAGCTCCATCGCTTCCCGAATGCGATCGGCGGAGCTCTGAACTTCCTCGACCGTACCCTGGATCGAGCCGTTCGCTTCCACGGTTTCGCGAGTCGCCTGCTGGATTGCGGTGATCTTGGCGGTGATGTCGTCCGTCGCCCGGGCGGTCTGCGATGCGAGGCTTTTCACTTCCTGCGCGACGACCGCGAAGCCGCGGCCGGCGTCGCCCGCACGTGCCGCCTCGATGGTAGCATTGAGTGCGAGCAAGTTGGTCTGGCCGGCGATGTCGCGGATCAGGCTGAGGATGGATTCGATCGCTTCCACGTGGGCTGACAGCGCCTGGCTGACCTTGACGGCCTGGCTCGCCTGGTCGCCCGCGCGCGTCGCGACGCCGGCAGCAACCTCGACCTCGGCCCGGGCATCCTCGATTGCGCGGATCAGGCCTGCGGCAGTCTGGGCGGCTTCGCGCATGGCAACGGCGGACTGTTCGGCTGCGGCTGCTACCTCGCTGGTCTTCCCAAGCATGCCCCGAGCGGAGGACGACGTTGACCGGGTGCGCTCCGTCAGCGCTTTCGACTGTTCGGTGCTGAGGTGCACGAGCTCTGAAACGCGGCGTTCGAATTGCTCGCTCTCACGCCCGCGCACATCAGCCGCGTCGATGACTTCGAGAAGCGAGACCTGGGCGAGCACGATATCAGTTTCGAACGTGCTGAGCCGCTGGAAGGCGGCAAGGACCTGCTCGAGCTTTTCCGAATCGTCCGAATAGCGCTCGATAATCCGAGCAATGATCCGGCCGGCGGCCTGAGTGCGCGCGGCGATGTAGGACGGAACCTGGATCTTCTCGGCGTAGATCTGGCGACCGAAATCCGCGACTGCCTGGATCCACTTGGAATCGACGTCGGCGGAATGATTAGCCGCTAGTCGCTCCGCGCGCTCTTTTCCGAACTGCGCGACGATTTCGGTAGTGATGATGTCGCTGACACTCTCGCGAAGCAACTTCACGTCGCGGTCCAGCGCGCCATCACCATTATAAGCCGCGAGCCGTGCGCTCACCTGCTCATCGGTCAGCCACTGAAGCTGTCCAGTCTCGCCACCCATCCGTCCGCTCTCCGTGCTTGAACCTTGGTCGTTCTTCGACGCTCTTGCGCTGAGAATGGTTAAGACCCGGTTAGGGTGGAGAGTGACCGATGCGAATCTTGCCTCGCAAAAGGCTGAGCCCTAAGCGGGCCGCATCATGGCTTCCGCTCGAACCCGCCCGCTTTCTCCGCATCTGACCATTTGGCGATGGGGACCTCATATGGCCGTGTCGATCCTGCATCGCGCGACCGGCGTTGCCTTGTCCTTCGCGGGACTGGCGATACTCACCTGGTGGCTGATGGCCATTGCCGGCGGAACGGACGCCTTTGCGACCTTCACCAAGGCGGCGACACATCCGATCGGACTGGTCGTGCTGGTCGGCCTGACCTGGAGTTTCTTTCAGCATCTGCTGTCCGGCATCCGCCACCTGGTCATGGACACCGGAGCAGCGTTCGAGCTCGGAGTGAACAAGACCTTCGCGATCCTGACGATCGTGGGGTCCGTGCTTCTGACGGCATTGCTATGGTTCTATCTGCTGGGAGTAGCGAAATGAGCCGCGGGACGAGCGCAACTCCGCTTGGGCGGGTTCGTGGACTGGGTTCTGCGCATCATGGCGGAGAGCATTGGCTTAGCGAGCGGGTAACCAGCATCGCACTGCTGCTGCTTGGGACCTGGCTCATGGCCTCGCTCCTGCTGCTTCCCAATCTCGACCAGCGTACCCTTGTCGAATGGCTGCACGGTGCGAGCGGCGCAGTTCCGATGGCGCTGTTCGTCGTCGTCGGGTTCAAGCATGCGCTCGATGGCGTGAAGGTCGTGGTGGACGATTATGTTCATGAAGAGGGCAGCCGCTTCGTCTGGAACGTACTGCTCCTGTTCCTTGCGGTTGGCGGTGCGTCGCTGGCCCTGTTTGCATTGGCCCGGATTGCGTTTGGAGCAGTCGCGTGACCGCGTATCAGATCATCGATCACACCTATGACGTGGTCGTAGTCGGTGCGGGTGGCGCCGGCCTTCGCGCCACGATGGGCGCTGCCGAGGCGGGCCTGAAGACCGCGTGCGTCACGAAGGTTTTCCCGACACGGAGCCATACCGTGGCGGCACAGGGCGGCATTGCTGCCAGCCTGGGCAATATGGGACCGGACCATTGGCAGTGGCACATGTACGATACGGTCAAGGGATCGGACTGGCTCGGCGATCAGGATGCGATCGAATACCTTTGCCGCGAAGCGCCTGCCGCAGTGATCGAGCTCGAACATATGGGCCTCCCGTTCAGCCGGACGGCCGAGGGCAAGATATACCAGCGAGCCTTCGGTGGAATGACCCAGAACATGGGCGAAGGGCCACCCGCGCAGCGCACCTGCGCCGCCGCGGACCGCACCGGCCATGCCATGCTGCACACGCTCTATTCGCAGAGCCTGAAGCACGACGCCGACTTCTTCATCGAATATTTCGCGATCGACCTGATCATGGAAAATGGCGCCTGCCGTGGCGTCGTGGCCCTGTGCCTCGACGACGGGTCGATTCATCGTTTCCGTTCGCAGGCGGTGGTGCTGGCTACCGGCGGGTATGGGAAGATCTATTACACTGCCACCTCTGCGCACACGTGCACGGGCGACGGAAATGCAATGGTGCTTCGCGCCGGCCTGCCGCTGCAGGACATGGAGTTCGTGCAGTTCCACCCAACCGGGATCTATGGCGCTGGAGTGCTCATCACTGAAGGCGCGCGCGGCGAGGGAGGCTATCTGACCAACGCCAATGGCGAGCGTTTCATGGAACGCTACGCCCCGAGCGCGAAGGATCTTGCCAGCCGTGATGTGGTCTCACGCTCCATGGCGATGGAGATTCGCGAAGGCCGGGGCGTCGGCGAGCACAAGGATCATATCTTCCTTCACCTTGACCATATCGATCCGAAGATCCTAGCCGAGCGCCTGCCGGGCATCACTGAGACTGCGAAGACTTTTTCCGGTGTCGATCTCACGCGCCAACCGATCCCGGTAGCGCCGACGGTCCATTATACGATGGGCGGAATTCCGACGAACTATCATGGTGAGGTCGTCACCCTGAAGGACGGCAATCCCGACGCCGTCGTCCCCGGCCTGTTCGCGGTCGGCGAAGCGGCATGCGTCAGCGTTCATGGCGCGAACCGGCTCGGCTCCAATAGTCTCATCGACCTCGTCGTCTTCGGCCGGGCGGCTGGGCTCCGGCTTGCCGAGGTGGTCAAGCCGGGATCGATCCAGGAAGAGCTGCCGAAGGATTCGAGCGATCTTTCACTGGCCCGCCTCGACAAGTTCCGTCATGCGGAAGGCGGCAGTCCAACGGCCGAAATCCGGCTGGACATGCAACGTGTGATGCAGGCGGATTGCGCCGTCTTCCGGACCGACCGGACGCTTGCAGAGGGCGTCACCAAGATCGACAAGGTATTTGCGCGCATGGCGGATGTCAGCGTCGCCGACCGTAGCCTCATCTGGAACAGCGACCTGGTCGAGACGCTCGAGCTCGACAATTTGCTGAGCCAGGCGGTCATCACCATGCATTGCGCGGCCAACCGCAAGGAGAGCCGCGGCGCGCACATGCAGGAGGATTATCCCAAGCGCGACGACAAGAACTGGATGAAGCACACAATCGCCTGGTTCGACGGATGGGGCGGCAAGGCGCCGGCTGGCGGGGTAAAGATAGACTACCGCCCGGTGCACGAATTCACGCTCACCAGCGACATCCAATACATCAAGCCCAAGGCGCGCGTGTACTGATCCGCCGTTCGTCGGCTGGTCGAGTGGTCAGGCAAGGCTGACGATACGCGGTCTCCGCCTGTTCCGAGCTTGCGCTAGGTCGAGCGAGCAACAGGGGAGGTCGGTCGATGCACTTGATGCTCTTGGCGCTTCTGCTCGCCGGCCCGTCCGCATCAGCAGAACCGTACCATTTGATTCCGGGACGCGTGCCGCTCGACTGGCAGGGGCCGGATGGGAATACCGTCATTCTCGATGCGCCGCGGGGCCTGATCGTCTTCGACACAGGGCGCTCGCCGATGCACGCGCAGGCGATCCTCGACTATGCGAAATCGCGGCATCGCCCAATTGCGGCAATCGTCAACTCGCACTGGCACCTCGATCATACGACCGGCAATTACGATTTGCGGCAGGTTTATCCGAAGGCGGCGGTTTACGCTTCCACCGCGATCGAAGGCGCGCTCGTCGGCTTCCTCAACAAGGGCCGCGAGCAGGGCGACAAGATGCTGGCCGATCCCAATGTTTCCGAAGGCCAGAAAGCGCAGCTGATCCGTGGGCGTTACCGCGTCGATCATCCGGATACGCTGCGGCCCACCAGGCCGATCGTGAGATCGGGTCGAATGACCATCGCAGGCCGAACGCTCGACGTGCATCTGGCGAAGTTCGCGGCAACGGAAGGCGACGTCTGGGTTTACGATCCGAAGTCCCGCACCCTGATTGTCGGCGATCTCGTGGTCGGTCTTGTGCCGTTCATGGATACGGCCTGCCCGGAAGGTTGGGCCAAGGCGCTCGATGAGGTCGCGGCCGCGCCATTCACCACGTTGATCCCGGGGCATGGCGGACCGATGAGCCGCGCTGATTACCTTGCCTGGCGCAAGGCGTTCAATGACTTCATCGATTGCGGTCATTCTGCTGCGGACAAGAAGCAATGCGTGAACGGTTGGGAGCACGACGCCGGGAAGTTCATTGATCCGGAGCACCGCAATTATGTTCGCGGAGCAGCCGATTATTATCTGACGACGCGCCTTCGCTCGTCGCCCGATGAGCAGCAGCGTTATTGCAAGAAGCTCAAATCTTCCTGAGCTCGGTCGCGTAGCGCGCGGCCTTTTCGGCATAATGTGCCGCTGAGGCGCGGAGCATTTGTCGCTCCTCCGCCGCCAGTTTACGAATGACTCGCGCCGGACTTCCGACGATCAGGCTGCCGCTTGGGAATTTCTTGCCTTCGGTCACCAGGGCTCCCGCTCCCACGATGCATTCGGAGTCGATGAACGCGCCGTTGAGCATGCGCGCACCCATTCCGACCAGGCAATCATCGGCGACGGTGCAGCCGTGAAGGATCGCCTGGTGTCCTACCGTCACGCGCGAGCCGATCGTCAACGGGAAGCCCGCGTCCGAGTGGCAGACCGAGCCATCCTGGATATTGCTGTCGTCCCCGATGATAATGGGCGTGTTGTCGGCGCGGATCACGGCGCCGAACCAGACGCTGGCGCGCTCGCCAAGGCGCACATCCCCGATAAGGTCGGCAGACGGAGCCGCCCAGGCTCCGGCGGCAAGCTGCGGGATCAGGTCACCCAGGCTGTAGAGAGGCATGGATCGACGCTAGCTCAAGCTTCCACACGGGTCGATTGGCGGATTGATCGCGGCCGATTATGATGATTTTCGCAGGGGGGAGGGCTCCACATGCGTGCAATATTCGCATTCGCAGCCGTATCACTGATCGAGACGCCGGCATCGAGCCAGGATCTCGCGCTCGTTCACGGTGCCCCGTGGCAGGCGGAAATTTACTCCGGCTATGTCTATTCAGACCAGGAACGGCAGGGTCGCCCGCAGTGGGACAAGGCCCATCGTTGTGGCGGCTCATACATTGCGCCGCATTGGGTACTCACCGCAGCGCATTGCTTCTACCAGGAAGGAAGCGAGAAAGTCGGCCCTTGGAAGGACAACCACTGGCGAATTCGACTGGGCGCACGAAGCCTGTCGTCCGGAGAGGGAGTCACCTTCCTGATTGATCGGATCGTGATCCATCCCGATTTCGTCCATGCCACCTACGCCAATGACGTGGCGCTCGCGCACTTCGTCGCGGACGGCCAGTCACGCAGCGATCATGCCTGGCACGTCGCCAAAATCCCGTTGAACCAGGGGCAGCCGATTGGGCTGGGAGTTCCCGTGAGCGTCAGCGGTTGGGGAAAGACTGAGGACGGGCCGGACGCTCCGACCAACCCCTATCTGGATTCAATCACGATCCATACGGTCGGGTGCGACTGGGACCCGGTCTACAAGGGCAGGACGGGCGACTATAATCTTTGCGCCTTCGGCAAGGGCAAGGACGCATGCCAGGGCGACAGCGGCGGGCCGCTCATCCTCGCCAATGGATCGCCCGTGCTTGCGGGGATTGTCAGCTGGGGCGTGGGATGCGGCAAGCATCCCGGCGTGTACGTCCGGATCGACCGCGATCATTATCTCGACTGGATCAACCGGCAGTTGTCGGCGAATCAGGGCCGATAAGTTAGTTAGCGGCCGTCACCGCTACTGCGGCCATCGCCGCTGCTCCGCCCATCTCCACTGCTGCGACCGTCGCCACTGCTGCGGCCGTCACCGCTGCTTCGGCCGTCTCCGCTGGAGTCCGCGCCAGCGCGTCCAAGTTCATCGCGAAGTTCACTGAGATCGTCCTCGCCCAGCACTTCATTCGATTCGTCTGTGACAGGCTTTCCTCCGGTGACCATTGGATCTTTCCTTCCGAGCAACCTCGCTAGATTCTCTCACGGAACGCTCCGTCGCGATAGGCTTTCACAATTTAGAATTTAAATCATTGATAAGATGCGTAAATCTCTGATCCCGGCGGAGCGGGTCGAGCATCACGTCAGTTGCCGCATAGGTCAGTCCCGAATCGCCCACCTGGCGCGCGCGATCGAGTTTCTGGAACGAATCGTCGAGGCGGCCCCATTGCGCCAAGACCTCGGCCTGCTGATACACAGCGGCGTCGCCGACCTCAGACTGAAGATCGGCGAAGGCCTTTTGAGCCGCCGCATTGTTGCCGAGCCGATGCTGGGCGATGGCAAGGCCGGTGAGCCGGAATTGTGGCTCCGGTTCGGATTCGAATTCCTTGATTGCGTCCGCCGTCCTGCCGAGGCCCAGGAGCGCATTCCCTGCGAGCGAATGGGCAAAGGTCATCTTGGGATTGAGCTGCAGAGCGCGTTGCAGCGGGGGCAGAGCGTCGGCGAACCGGCGCGCGGCATAGGCAACAGAACCCTGCGCACGAAAGGCCCGTGGATTGAGCGGGTCGAGCAAGACCGCGCGTTCAACTGCTTTCTTGGCCTCATCGGGCCGACCTGCCCGCGAGCAATATAGCGCGTAGAGCAGGGCGATATCGGCATTGCCGTGACCCAGCCGATAGGCCCGCTCGTACGAAGGCCATGCTCCGCGAATGTCCATCTTCCCTGCGAACATCGCATAGCCAAGGGCAAGGTGACCTTCGGCAAGATCGGGAGCGAGTTCGACCGATTGGCGAGCGGCCACGATCGCTTCCGAGTACAGCGGCTTCAGCTCGCTGACGTCGGCATGTTCGCCAGCAATCACCATGAGCGCGCGCGAACGAGCGGCGTACGCAAGCGCGAACTTCGGATCCTCGGCGATCGCCATTTCAAAATGCGTCAATGCGGCTCGGTCCGAAGTCTCGTCCCTGGCTAGGTTGAACAATGCCCGGCCCTGCAGATAATTCTCATACGCGGAGACATTCCGCGTTCCGCCCGGCGCGGGCTCGGCGGTCGCAACCTGGATCGACATTGCTCCGGCGACGAGGCGGGCAATGTCGCTCTGAACAGCAAAGATGTCGGTGAGCTTGCGATCGACGCTTTGGGACCAGCGCGAAAATCCGGTCCGGCCATCGACGAGGTCGATGGCAATCCGGACCATCTCACCTGCGCGCTGGACCGAACCATTGAGCAGGAAACCAACGCCGAGGGCGGAAGCGATCACCTTTGGATTGTCCTTACCGGTCGCTTCTTCGGTCGACGTGCCAGCCAAGACCTGAAGCTCGGAGATCCGGGTGAGCGCGGTCCGCACCTCATCCGTCAGGCCATCTGCGAAATAGTCCTGAGCTCGATCGCCGCTGAGGTTGCGGAAAGGCAGTACGGCAATGCTGAGCGCTTCGCCGTTCCGCCTGATGTCGCGGTCCCACAAGAGCCAGGCGCCTCCTCCGACGGCGATCGCTGCCGCGGCGCTACCTCCGATTAAAAGATCGCGCCGGTCGACTCGGGCCTGTGCAGCTTGCGCAGCCGGCTTTTGCCCAAGGGCGGCGGCGACTGCGCGCTCGAGCGAGGCAAATTGCGGCGCGGTCCGCCTGCCATTCCAGTGCGAAAGGTCGATCGTCTGATACTGGCGAAAGCCAAGTGGCGGTGGTGTGCCGTCAATCGCCAGGGGGATCAGCCGGTGGCGATCGCGGCCCTGTGCCGCCTCATCCTTGACCCAATCGGAATCGATCGACGTTTTCGACCATAGGACCAGGACTGCATCTGCACGTTCCAGGGCCTCGGCGATTGAACGGCCGAAGGCCGCGCCACCCTCGATCATCGCGTCCCACCAGATAGTGAAGCCGGCCTGCTCGAGGGCTGTAGCAAGCTTTCGGGCGAACGGTTCGTCGGCCCGAGCATAGCTCAGGAACAAGGTCGCTGACTTGACGGAATCGGTTGGTCCGTCTGCCATCAATCCGCCCCCTGAAAGATCGGCCGCAAGCTATCGGCACTTTTCGGGGGCGGCGAGTGAAAAAGAGAAGGCCGGGCGGAACGCGGTCCCACCCGGCCTCCGGTACTCTTGCGAAAGTAAATTAGAATTCGAGGTTGAGCGTCGCCGAGAAGGTGCGCGGAGCGCCGATCTGGACGAACGGGGGGTTGCCGTAGCTGGTGCCGGAGAAGGCCTGAATCAGACCGCCACCGAAGCCGCCGACGTAGAATTTGTCGAAGGCATTGTAGAGGTTGAACTGCAGGTAAGCCTTCGACAGCTCTGGCGCGACCATTCCGAGCTTCAGGCGAGCATCGAGATTGACCAGCCAGTAGGCGGGCGCCTTCGCCGAGAAGATCTGCTCCTGCGGGGTTGCGCCGGTGGTCGCGCCAACCGTGCCGCGGAACACCGGCTGATTATTGTCAAAGATAAACCGCGGGCCGGTACGCTTCGCTTCCATGCCCAGGGTAACGGGACCAATATCGCCGACCGCTGACAGACCGTAGCTATATTCAGGAGATCCTGATTCGCGGTTGCCCTTGGTGAATGCGCAGCTCCGGATGATGTCGACCGGGAGCGCTCCAGCAGGAATGTTGTCGCAATCCGTGATCTGGGTCACGCCGCTGCCGAAGTTGCCGACCTGGATGTTGTCCTGGATCTTGCTCTTGTTCCAGGACCCAAATGCATAAAGCGTCAGCTGGCGGATTGGCTCGTAGGCGACCGAGCCGTCGATCCCCCATTTGTTGACGGTACCGAGGTTCCGGAACACCGACACGTTGAGCTCGGGATCGAATGCCTGAGCCTGGCGGTTGGTGAAGTGCGTGTACCAGCCGGACAGCTGCGCCTGGATCTTCGAGGTCCGGTAGCGGAAGCCGCCGTCGAAGCTGTCGGTAACCTCCGGCTTCGGCTTTGCTGCATCCGCAAAGGTCGGGAAGAAGAAGCTGTTGTAGAGGTTGTCCGTGCTCGGCACCGACAGGCCCTTCGAATAGTTGGCGAAACCGCTCAGCTGACCGGTGAAGTCATAGATGGCGCCAATGTTCGGAAGCAGCTTGTGATAGGTGAAACGGCGCTTCTGCGGCGGCGACCAGCCGCTGATCACACGACCCGTCGTGGGGTCCGCCACCTGGGGGTTGAGCTGGGCAATGATCGCGTCTCGCGCTGGATCGCGGCCGGTGCACTCGACGAAGCCTGAGGCGCTCGAAGTGAAGCAGTGGTTGTTGAGGTTGCGGATGAACCAAGGCGAGCGCAGGCCGACGTTCACGGTCACGCGGCTGAAGTGGCCGACATATTCGGCCGACGCCTGATGGAGGACTGCCCAGGACTCGCGATCGCGCTTCTCCAGCGGGAAGCCAAGTCCGTCGATGATCGGATCATTGATCGGGAAAACGTCCTTCGGCTCGCCGTTCGTCTTGAGATAGCCGACTTCGCCCGTCTGGACGTGGTGGGCGTCGTCAAGCGTATAGCCGACGCGGAACATCTGGCCCCTGGCGAAGTCCCAACGGACGCCGGCAATGACGCCGTAACGGTCAGTGTGCGTCTGGCTGGGCGCCACCACGGTCACCTGATCGAGCGTGTCGCCGTCGCCGTTGAGGTCGCGAGCGGCATACGCATTGCCGCCGAGGAAGCCCGCGATGCAGCGGTTGTTCGCGCTGATAGGCGTGGTGAGGCAGTTGCCCGCGCCGCTGACCGTCGGAGCGATGCCGCCCGCCGGATTGACGTCGCGAACGGCGCCTTCTTCCGCGTTCACGGTGCCGCCGCCGTTTGCCTTCACATATTGGTAGCTCGGGTCGACCGTCAGGACGAGACCGTCGGTCAGCGTGAAGCGCGACGAACCTCGGACGTTGCCGGTGTTCGAGGGATTGTAACGGCGGTCGAATTCCGTTCCGCAGGCAGCGACGTCGAAGGCCGGTCCAGCCACGGAATCGCGTACGCCTGCGTGCGGAGTCGCCGTCGTGCACGGATAGTTGATATGATAGAAGCGCTCGTCCCGATTGGTGGGGTAGCGGTTCTGGTTGTTGGGGCCCACGTTGCGCGGGCGGCTGTCGTTCGCAGCCTGAGTGAGGTCCGTACGCAGCGGCAGCGAACCGAAGAAGTTGTTCCGGTTCTCGTTGTAATTGCCTGCGAGCGAAACGAAGTCGCCATTCGAACCGACCGGCTGGTAGATCTTGCCATTGAACTGGCGCTTACTGATCTTGCCGTAGCCATTGTACGGCACGTTGTTCTTCGTGCGCGAGGCCGACAGGAACATGCGCGTGCCCCACGGACCGATTTCGCCCGTATTGATGAGGCCGAACACGCGCCACATGTGCCAGTCGCCGACGGAGCCGACGAAGCGGCCGCCGAAATCCGTGCTCGGGTTGATCGTGCGGTAGTTCACCGTGCCGCCGACAGCCGACGCCGTCGGCGAGTCGACGTCGGTCGAGCCCAGATTGACGTTCACCTGCTCGATCAATTCGGGATCGAGCTGCTGGTTCGAGAAGATGGCGTAGTTGCCGCTGTCGTTGAGCGGAACGCCGTCGAAGGTCAGGCTGATTCGGCTCGAGTCGAAGCCGCGGATGTTGAGCGTGCCGCCCGACGAACCGTAGGCATCATTGTTCTGGAAGCTGACGCCCGGCACCAGGTTGATGGTGTCGAGAATCGACTGGCCCGGATTCGACCGCGAGATCATCTCCTGAGTCAGGACGACCTTCGCCTTCGGAGTGGCAGGCGTCTGTACGCCGCCGACGTCACGGGCCTTTGACCCGGTGATGACGATCGTTTGCTTGTCGAAGTCGACCGTACCGGTGGACTGAGCGAAAACAGCCGACGGCAGCATTGCCGTCGTGCAAAACAGCACGAATTTCTTCACGGAAAAAACTCCCCCGCAAACCACGGAAATTTGAATGGAACCCCTGGGCCGCTATTAGCCGATTAAGGCGCGGATGTTACAGCCGTGAGCCGTCCGTTAACGATTCCGCGGCAACCGTTGCATGAATGCCACGATCTAATTTGTATTAATGCCGTCCAGCCGGCGGCCGATGCCCACGAAGGCATAGACAAGCGGCGGCACAAGTACCGCGGAAAGCACGACTTTCGCCAACATCTGGCCAAGGAGGAGCTCGCCAATCGGGAACACCCCGTAGAAGGCGACGCTAATGAAGATCAGAGTGTCGACTACCTGGCTGAGAACGCTCGCGACCCCAGCGCGCAGCCACAAAAGGCTCGACCCTTCGCGCGCCTTCAGCCGGCTGAAGATGGTGACGTTGAGGAAGGTCGAAATCCCGTAGGCCATGATTCCGCCGAGCCAGATCCGGGGAGTTCCGCCCATGACCGTTTCAAAGGAGGACAACCGAGCCGGATCCATCTGCGGAGACGCCGGCAGCTGAAGTACGACGAGGCTTAGCAACAGCGACGTGAGAAGGGGCACGAACCCGATCAGCACCAGCCGATTCGCGATCGGCCGCCCGTGCAATTCCGCGACCGAACTCGAGGTCACGACAAGCAAAAGGAATGCGAAGATGCCCGCCTCGACAGCGAGAGGTCCGAGCGCGACCTGCTTGTTGCCGAGCACGCCGGCGATGCAGACCATCCCGCCGTAAAAGATCGAAAGTGCAAAAAGCGAGGGCGGAATGGAGCGCGACTGATCGGTCATGGGCGCCGATGCGTAACGGCTTTACCGCCGGGCGCAACCGGCGTTGACCGCGCCGCGCTGCGGCGGCTAGCGACGCGACCCGTGACTTTTCCAGCTCTCGACATTGTGGCGATCGGCGATGCGATCGTCGACGTCATCGCAACCACGGACGACGCGTTCCTGAACGAGCGCGGGTTGATCAAGGGTGGCATGCAGCTGCTCAGCACCCGGCAGGCGGACGATCTTTATGCGGCGATGGGCCCTGCGCGCGAAATCAGTGGAGGCTCCGCGGCGAACAGCATGGCCGGTGCAGCAGCCCTTGGACTGAGGGCCGGCTTTGTCGGGCAGGTCGCGGACGACCAGCTCGGAGCGATCTTCGCGCACGACATGCGCTCATTGGGCGTTCGTTTCGAAACGCCCGCGCTTGCCGGTCCTCCCCCGACCGGACGATGCCTGATCCTCGTGACGCCGGACGCCCAGCGGACGATGAACACCTGCCCGGGCGCAAGTCATGAGTTGACTCCGGAGGCGCTCGATCAGGAGATCATTCGGGCGGCGAGCATCACCTTCCTGGAAGGCTATCTTTGGGGGCCCGAGCGACCGCGAGCCGCAATGCTCGAAGCTGCAAATATTGCACACTCGGCGAACCGTGCAGTCGCTTTCACATTGTCGGAAAGCCTTTGCATCGGCGATCGTCGAGAGGGCGTCCTTGGAATGATCGAGGCGAGGACGATCGATACCTTGTTCGGCAATGAGGATGAAGTTCGGCACCTCACCGGATGCGGCGAGCTCAAGGATTGCATTTCGGCGCTTTCGGCGAATGTCCGTACCCTGGTGATCACTCGCGGTGCCGACGGCGCCGTGGCCGTAGAGGATGGCGAGCTCGCGGAGATCGCTGCGGCGCCGGTGGAACGAGTCGTCGACACGACCGGCGCCGGGGATCTTTTCGCGGCAGGCTTTCTTGCGGGACGCTGCCGGGCCCGCTCGCTCAAGCAATGCCTCGAGATCGGGTCGTTGGCAGCTGCGGAGGTAATTTCCCATTTCGGCGCTCGCCCAGAAGCTGACCTAAGGAAGATCGTTGGCCTGTGAAGAACGTTAAGCGCCTCGCAGTCTATTGTGGCTCTGCCCCGGGTTCACAGCCTGTGTTCGCCGATTCCACTCGGGCAACAGCCACGGCCATGGTCGAGCGCGGCGTTGACCTAGTCTATGGAGGAGGCCGGCTCGGACTGATGGGCCTTATCGCCGACAGCGTGCTCGAGGCGGGCGGCAAGGTCTACGGTGTCATCCCGAGGGCGCTGGTGAATCTCGAGGTCGCCCACAACGGAATAACCGAGCTTCATACGGTCGATACCATGCATGAGCGCAAGGCGAAGATGACCGATCTCGCCGATGCATTCCTTGCGCTTCTCGGTGGT
>Ga0207711_10001040_pt1 | contig 26543 bp, 29 predicted proteins | sample KBSS34metaG_FD_184401 | JGI IMG/M metagenome (GOLD analysis project Ga0207711, IMG submission 184401) | Switchgrass rhizosphere microbial communities from Kellogg Biological Station, Michigan, USA - KBS S3-4 metaG (SPAdes) (version 2) | ecosystem: Host-associated > Plants > Roots > Rhizosphere... | reverse complement strand
GGGACGATGTCGGAGGTGTCTGGCGCGCGGTTGAGGCGAAGTCGTGCGGAATAAGCGCCGGTATCGTTCCTGACCGTTACCGGAACCGGTCCGACGCCTTCTTCAAGGACGACATCACCGCCTTTGGAATGGCCGGCCATCACCAGCGCGCAGGCGGTGCCAATGGTTGGGTGGCCGGCGAACGGAAGTTCGCCTCCGGGTGTGAATATGCGCACGTGCCGGGTGTTCGCTGGGTCGGTTGGCGGCATCACGAACGTAGTTTCGGGAAAATTGAATTCCCGCGCGATCGTCTGCATTGCATCGGGAATGATGCCCCGTGCATCCGTGAGGACCGCCAACTGGTTTCCACCGAAAGCCTTATCGGTGAAGACATCAACGATCATGAAATCATACCGCACTGGCTCGCCTTTCGTGCTTGGATTCAGCGTGAACGATCAGCTCGATCTCGATTGCAGCCCCAAGCGGGAGGGCAGCGACGGCGACCGTGGTCCGCGCAGGAAACGGCGGCTCGAACTGTTCGGCGTAGATCGCATTGACGGCGACGAAATCCTCGATGCGCGTTAGGAACACGTTGACCTTCACTACATCGCCGAACGACTTCTCCGCCGCCTCGAGCAGGATCGCCAGGTTTTGGAACAGCTGCCGAGCCTCGGCCTCAATTCCTCCGATTGCGAGCTTTCCCGTGGATGGATCTAGGGCCACCTGGCCGCTGAAGAAGAGGAAGTCGCCCGAGTGAATCGCCGGCGAAAAGGGACCGACGGGCGGCGACAGCCTGTCGGAGTAGATGGCTTTCAAGGCGGAACTGGTAGACATGCAATCTCCATCGGTCAGTGCCGGCCGCCTAGTTATGTTATTGTCAGATTGCAATAGAACGATATGAGTGACGAGAAAGAAAAGCGTCTGAAAGCTCTTGCGAACGGTCGTCGTCTCCAGATCCTGGCACTGCTGAAGGATCCGGAAGCGAATTTTCCGCCGCAGGTCGACGGGGACTTGGTGAAAGACGGAGTCTGCGCGGTCTTGATCGAGCAGAAACTGGGCCTAGCCCAGCCAACAACGGCCCAGCATTTGAAAGCGCTCGTCGAATCGGGTTTCCTGATCCCCAAGCGCATCAAGAAATGGACGTTCTACAAACGCGACGAACGGTCGATCGCGCTCTTTCTTGGGGAGCTTGGGGAAAGCGTATAACGTCGGTGTTACGTCAGCTGCCACCAGACTCGCCAGCGCGTCCGCTTTCCACCCATTGCCCCCGAATGAAGCCGACCTTTGCTCAAGCCATTTCGCCGTACTGTGTGAGTTGTCGGTCCGCGATGCGCGTCCAAAGATAGGCGCCTGCGGCCGCGCCAACGATCAAAGACAGACCAGCACTTGCTTCGAACCACAACGGCCCGTCGACGAGTCCCCGCGAAAAGAGATAGGCTGTTTCTATCGCGATCAACGTGCACATCGGCAGAATGTGAAGATAGGGCCGCATCCCTGCAATGAATGCGACGGCAAACCCGGCGATCACCGCTGCAAGCGGAGTCAGAAGGCCAGCCCCGATGAGCGTCGAAGCAGTGTCCGAGTAGGTGACATGCCCGAAGATGATCTCCTGAACGAACCAGGTTCCCGAATAGAGCACGATTTCACCCACGATAATGGCGACGATGCTCCGCGCAGCTTGAATCGCAATGTTCCTCATCGGCTTAATCCTCCGCCGCTCCCCCCGGTCACAGTTGTTCATTTTTTTAGCGAAATGTGAATAGAACTAGGCGTCGGCCGCAGATGAGAATGGCGGTTCAACGAAAATCCAATCTGGAAAGCGCCGGGAATGTCCGCGTTCCACCTATTACGGACATTCGTCAGAAGGGGCTGGCTTTGGCATGAGCGCCGAAGCTTGACGGCGAGGCGCCTTAGACTTGTTGTCTGCGCAGCTTCATCATCTGCACGCCAAGCAAGAACCATCCTGCTCCAATTATCGCGCTCGCACCCGCTGCAGGCCATGCACCGGACACACCCAGCGCACTGAGCGCGGGTGCTACGATAAATCCGGCCAAGATGAGACCAGCGCTCAGCTTTGAGTATTGGTTTGAAAGAAGGAGCGAAACTGCGAGCAAAAGCCATCCCATGAAGAATGTGGAGGCAGCAATAAGCGAACCCAAGTCGAAAGGTGTAAGCCCCTTTGCGTCCTCTATTCGGCCAAGTGCGTCTGGCGCGTGAAGCGCAAAGTCTCTTATCGTGAACAACTGATTCCACTCGACCGAGAACAGCCCTGCTCCTCCGCATAACGCCACGACAAAGGCGGCCGTCCCAAATCCGCCCACAAGACTTAGTCGGCTAACGTGCAAACCAACGATTCCGAAGATGAGGAGCAACGCGGCCGCAGCTGCAAAGCTCTGGCGCACCAGAAAGACCTGCGAAGCCGCCAAGGCGGAGAATGACCCTTGCGGCAACATGGGCGTGAGCACCGCATTTACGGCGAAAGTGATTACTGCGGCGACGCATAGCGCTAGCCCCGTCCACTTCACAAAGTCCTTGCTCATGACACCCCCCGAGCCTCATCGTTCTGATTAATCGGCCACCATAGATCAACGGCGCGGCTGCTGTCCTGACTTATTCCGGACTGGCGGGGCACCGCTGACTGCCAGTCATTCTAATGGCAGCTTTCCACCCCACCGATCGCAGCCGGTTCGTCACGGCTGTGCTATCCGGCCGTAAGCCAAGCATCGCTGCAAATCAGGATGAGCTCTCGCCTTGCAGCTGGCGTCCTTAGGTGTTCTTCGACAGCCATTCGATCCTGCTCCGGCAAGCGCCGGATGATGGCAGCAACACTGCGGCACTGGCCCGATCGGGCAAGAGCAAAAGCACGTTCAACCGCAGCGGACCTTGTCATCAGCGGTGCATAGCGCGCGCGAAGGTCGAGGCGAATGTCTGCTTTCCACCCAAACCTGCCGCTAGCACTTTAGCGGCGGCAATCGACCAATTGCGGACATTACGGGCGATGCCATGTCTGTGAGCGACAGATAAAAAGCACGCAACCAGTCACCGTTAGAGTTCCGTCAGGGTTCGTAGAAAGCCTGGCTTTGTAAGTGCGCCCCGTCTTGGGATCGTAGGCCGCGCCGTTCACCCAATCAGGGCCACGATGGGAAAATGCTGAAAGTATCTGCAGTCCACCAATTGTCGGGATCGCAGGGCGGGGTGCGCGTTTTTGACGTCTGTCCTGGGCACCTTCGGACCTTGGGCGAGGACCCGACTTATCGTGCCGCAAAGCTTAGTCCCGCACGCGGCAATCCGGACTATCGCTGTCCGGTCAGCAGTGAGCCAGTAACCATCGATTGCTGCCGGGCCACCTGCTCCCACTGCCAGCCAAACAAGCACCTCGATCATGCTCCGCGAACCCCTTTAGCGAACGAGGATCGTGCCCTTCATACCGAAGCTGGAATGGAACGCATGGGTGCACTTAAGCGGATATTGTCCAGCAGTGGGCGTGAGCGTCACTCGTATGGTGGCGTGAGCCGGAACTTGAATTAGACCGTCGTATATCAAGTTGGCCGAGGCGGGGTCGACACGTGCTGCTGAGAAGAACGCTGGGGCTGAAAAGCTATGCCCTCCTGATGAATTATTCCGCAATTGAAGGATGATTGGAGCGTTTGCTCGGAGTTCAATTTGTGCCGGCGTGAATTTGAAGTTCGTAAGGTCCACGGCGGCGACTGTGGGTTGAGCTACAGCCAGTGTCGCAAATGCGAGTAGAGCGAAAAGCTCGAATATCCTCAGCATGACGGCGACATCCTTCGTGGGATTGCTAACGCTTCTCTTTCGGGAATGCCCTGTCAGAAGCAAATGACCTGTCTACCGGATTACTTGACCAGGACGCCGCGATGACGGTGCGGGGAACGTGGAACTAATGTCCGCTTTCCACCCATTGCGGACACTAGGGAACACCTGTCATCATAGCGTCGTCGTCGCGTGGGGGAGACTGTGTTTCGCTTACTCAAGCTGAAACCGCCGCACGGCTGGAGCGCGGTCATCTGGGAACTGGCCATCGTCACCCTCGGCGTCGTGATCGCGCTGGCGGCCCAGCAGATTGTCCAGGCTGCACAGAACCGAAGCACCGCCGCCGATACGCGCGCCGAAGTCACCGACGAGCTCAACAGCGACCTGATGAGCATGGCGCTCCGGCAGTCTATTGAGCCGTGCATCGGCCGGCGCCTTTCCGAGCTGCGCGCGATCGTAACGGAATGGCAGAAGACCGGATCGTTCGAGACCCCGAAATGGGTGGCGCAAGCGACGCCGGTCGAGATCGAGCTCAGCCGCTATGACGCGGCGCTTTCGGCCGGGCGGCTGGCGCTGCTCTCGGGCGAAGAGCAGTATCGCATGGGCGCGGTCGCCGTGCGGATCCGCAGATTCAATGAGTGGCAGTTCGCGGATCGTCTGCCTTGGGGCCGACTTCGGGCTCTCCAGTTCGGCGCCGCGGCACTGTCTGCGGAAGACCGGGCAACAATCCGAAGCGCCCTGCAGGATGCGGCCACCCTGGATTACGAGCTCAAAGTCAACACGGCAGAGGCGCTGCCGATGGCGCGGCGCTACGGATTTGCGCCCGACCCGAAGGGCTTCCGTGAGATGGCGCCGACGGTGTGGCCGGGCGGCAAATTTACGCCTTCCATCTGCGCGGAAATAGACACGCCACCCGAGGAAGCAAACAAGAGGGTCGTGGTCCCGCTGCCGCTTTGAGACTCAGCTCGCGAGTAATGTTCGCTTTCCACCCATTCCTGAGACTAGCCAACCGTGCACGTTGCGGACGTAAGCCCTTCTGTTACCGTCATGTAACTACCGTACGGGGGGCCGAAACGCGGTTCGTGCCACCCGCGTCCGGCTTAGAACGGTCCGCAATGCGTACTGGGAGTTCGGCTGCAGGGCCGTGCCCGGCTTCCACCCATTGCGGACATTCACCCGAAGACACCAGTTTGGTACGAGTGGCTGCTCTTTACGCTAGCGTCAGCACGCGCCCTTATTTCCAAGGTCGCACGCATATTCCTCGAAAACACTAGCGGATCGCAGGATTGCTCGTCGAAGATGACAATCGCCAATGCGGCGTGCCAACCTGCGACAGAAGCGGGCATGCGCCAAAGCTCGGCACTTTCGAACCAGGTGGTCAACGTGAGCCATTGTCGTTGACCGCCACAATACTGACGGCCCCACGCAAAGAGATCCATACAGCCTGGGCGAGCGCTCCCTTGAGCGTCGCATCCACCTTCTTGGTCAAAGTGTAACCCAGGTGGGCCGTATTCGGCGCCGGGAAGGATTCTCTTGTGTGGCTGAGGTTATTTTCCACCGCGTGCACGGGAGAAGGGCGGTTGATCAGGAGACGGATAGGCATCTTGCATCATCCTCGCCGTTCAAGGCTCGAACGGCGCACAGGATGTACCTCAATCCTTGCCTTATAGGAGGTTCGGAATCCGGACCGCGCCGGCAGGATTAGCGTGCGGTCGTGCACCTTTCGCTTCTGAAGGGATGCCGGCGAGCTGGTAACGCTCGAACCAGTCCGGGAACGCGTGGATCAGCTCCGACTTGCCCGTTACTCGCAAGCCCATTCGCCGGGTTTCAAAGAAAGTGCAGTCTCCGCGCCACCAGGAGACCAGAGCGAACAGCGGGGAATGGATGCTGAGTTCCGGAAAGCCGGGGTTGGTCACACATATGGACGCTTCGGTCGGCTTGAGGAGCATGAAGCGACGCAGGCGCTGATCGACTTCGAATCGAACAACGACCGGGTCTTTGGGCAGCGCTTCGAAACGCACCCGCCTTTGCATGTCGATAAGTAGGGGCTCGAGGTCGTTGTCCTCATCATGGGCCAAGCGGGGCAGCCAGCGCTGTCCCCAAGTCCCTAATGCCCCCACGACGGCCGCGAGCTCTTCGCCAGCCTGCGTCAGCTCATATTCGGGGCCATGCTCGCCATCGATCTTGGTCAGAGCTCCAGCAAATACAAGCTCCTGCAGCCGTTCAGACAGCATGGTCCGCGATATCCTCGGGATGCCGCGGCGGATGTCGTTGAATCGCGTGCTTCCGCACAGAATCTCCCTCGCGATGAGCAAGGTCCAGCGGCCACCCAACACCTCGTGAGCGCGCGCGATCGAGCAGAACTGACCGTAACCACCCATGCGCGGGTTCTACGCCTCATGCGCTTGTGGATACAGTCCGGATTCCGGACCACGCGTTGTGCTTACTCACACCTAAATCCGGCGAAACCGATCACGAATTGGAGTTCGCCATGAGCCTCGAGAACAAGACAATCGTCATCACGGGCGGCGGCTCCGGACTCGGCGCCGACGCTGCGCGGGCCGCTCACGAAGCCGGCGCGGCCGTCTTCCTCAACGGTCGCAGCGAGGAGAAGTTGGAGAGGGTCGCGTCGAATATCGATCCGAGCGGAGAGCGTATCGCATATCTCGCCGGCGACATTGGCGACCTCGCAACCGCCGCCGGCCTGATCGCGGCAGCGAGCGAGAAATTCGGCGGCGTGGACGTCCTCTACAACAATGCCGGCATCTTCGGCGTCAAGCGCTTCGCGGACGTGACGCGGACCGACCTACAGGAATATTTCAACTTAATGGCCGGCTATTTCGCGGCTTCCCAGCATGCTGTGGTCGAGATGCGGAAGCGCGGCGGCGGCTCCATCATCAACATCGGCTCGATCTGGGCGATGAAGGGCGTCGGCGCGACTCCCGCCAGCGTGCCTTCGATGGCCAAGGGCGGGATCCATTCGCTGACTCGGTCGCTGGCAATCGAGCTTGCCGCCGACAACATCCGAGTCAACGCGATCGCGCCGGCAGTTGTCGAGACGCCGCTCCTCGAAGCGCTGGGTTCGCCCGAACAAGTCGCCGGCTTCAACGGCTTCCATCCTCTCGGTCGCAACGGCCAACCGCGCGACGTCACGTCCGCCTTTCTGTTCCTGGCGGACAATGCGCGGTCGAGCTGGATCACGGGAGTCATTCTTCCCGTCGATGGCGGCGTGATGGCGGGCAGCACAGCCTAGCGGACCATCCGAGAGACCCGGTCACCGCCGGGCAGTTCGTTCAACCACGAGGAAGGTAATCATGACACATACCGGACAATGTTTCTGTGGCTCCGTGACGCTAGAAGTCAGTGGAGATCCCGAAGTGATGGGCTACTGCCATTGTTCTTCCTGCCGATCTTGGGCTGCCGCGCCGGTCAATGCCTTCACTCTGTGGAAGCCAGAAGCGGTCCGGGTGACGAGCGGCGAAGAGCATATCGCGGTCCACCAGAAGACACCGGTGAGTGAGCGGCATTATTGCTCCCAATGCGGCGGCCATCTGTTCAATCATCATCCGCCGCTCGGGCTGACGGACGTTTATGCCGCCACCATCCCAACAGTTGAGTTCAAGCCCGGCGTTCACGTCAACTACGCCGAAACCGTGCTGCCGATGCGGGACGGTCTTCCTAAGTTCAGGGACTTCCCAGAACACTTCGGCGGATCCGGCGAGATGATCGCGGAATCCTGATCTTCGGATTCCAGCGAACCAGCTGAACGAAATTCCGGGCGCGCACTCCTAGATGCGCGCCCGGAAACAAAGGGCTGTGCTGAACGAAATGGAGAAAGCACATGGGAAAATTCGATAAATTCGCCTTCAGCGCGCACCCTGCGTTCGACGAGTCCGAGGTGCGGCAGGCGTTCGCGCAAGCCGTGCCGTTAAAGACAGTCGTGATCTACTGTTACGACCCGCGCGCCGCGCAGATTCCATGCTCGGTGGCGAAGCGCTTTGGCGAGACATTTCCTGGCCAGCTAATACTCGACGCAAGCGGGCATAAGATTGCTTCAACGACCAATATCTTTCCGGTGATTGTCGCGGGCGGTCGAGCCTTTGATGCGCTGCGGTCCGTAGCAGTCGCTCAACATCTGTTCGGCATCGAGAATATCGTGGTCGTCCATCATTCGCATTGCGGTGCAACGACATTCACAGCCAGCGGCATCGTCAGCGCCTTTCGCGCGGAACAACATGCCGACATCTCTCACACCTTTCCGCATGAGACCCTTTGCATTGCGGACTACGAGCAATCACTTCGGGGGGACGTTAAGTTGTTGCGCGATCATCCCGCGACCCCCCGTTCCGCGAATATCTTCGGCTTCTTTTACGAGATCGACAGCGGCGAGCTGATCGAGGTCGTCAACGACCTCGGGAGTGACGGGCAGCACGGGCCAGTGCCTGCGGAATAATCAGGCCGGTTCGGATTCCGGACCACAGGTGAGCCGTCGGCGAGACCATATTTCTTACGCGACGAAGTCTTGCTCGCCGCGGCGCCACCTGTGGAGTGACGCGTGCCGCTTTTGGAGAAAGAATGATGAAATTCTACTCGTTTCCCCCTTCACCGAATGTTCGCAAGGTGAGCGCGGTCCTTTCGCATCTCGGAATTACCGACGTCGAGCACGAGCTCGTCAACCTCGCCAAGGGCGAGCATAAGCTGCCGGCATTCCTTGCCATCAATCCCATGGGCGCATTGCCCGCCCTGGCCGACGATAACGGCTTCGTACTCTGGGAGTCGAACGCGATCTGCCAGTTTCTTTGCGACCGGCAGGGCGACACGCCCTTCTATCCCCGCGATGCGCATACACGAGCGGACATTGCACGCTGGCTTTTCTGGGAGGCGTCCGCCTGGTCGCGACCGGCGGAGATCCTAACCCACGAGAATGTACGCAAACCCATGCTGGGCATTGGCGAGCCCGATGCCGAAAGGGTCAAGCAGGGTGAGCAACAGTTCCGGCCCTTGGCCGAGCTCCTCGACAAGGAGTTGGCCGAGCGCCCCTTCCTCGTCGGCGAGGAGGTTACTCTGGCCGACTTCGTCGTTGGGGGTGCGGTGACCTATCTCGAGCGCGGAAGATTTCCGATCGCCGATTTCCCACACCTTCAGGCCTGGTGGCGTCGACTTCACGAAATCCCCGCCTGGAAGACGACGATTCCAGGCGCGGACCTGCCCAGCTGACATTTTGATCATCGAGGAATCGCTATGAAGACCGAATTCGCATCGCTCGTCTGGATCAGCACCTTCACCGCGCTGCTCTGGGTCCCGTACGTCCTCAACCGAATGGCCGTGGCCGGAATTGGGGCGACCGTCGGCTATCCTGCCGATCCGCCAGCACTCTCTCCTTGGGCCCGCCGTCTTCGCGCCGCTCATGCCAATGCCGTTGAAAATCTGGTGGTCTTTGCTGCCTTGATTCTGGCGGCACAGCTACTTGGTATCAGCAATGCTGTGACTGCTGTTGCAGCCACGCTCTACCTCTGGTCACGCGTCGCGCATGCGGTCGCTTACACGTTTGCCATATCCTGGGTTCGCACGCTCGCCTTCGTCGGCGGCTTCGTCGCGCAGATGTTGGTTGCGTGGCAATTGCTGGCGGCCTGAGCATGGATCGGGTCCGTGTTGAGCCCATTTCGGCCTTCCGCGATAATTATATCTGGATGATTCATGACAGCACCTACGCCGCCGTGGTCGATCCGGGCACGGCCGAGCCGGTGCTGCAGGTGCTCGAAGAACGCCAACTGGAATTGAGCGCGATCCTCCTGACCCATCTGCACTATGACCATACGTGGGGTGTTCCTGACCTGCTGGAGCGCGGCCGCGTGCCGGTGTTCGGCCCCTTCCTGAATGACCACGACCGCGTCTCTCATCCGCCTTTTCCCAAGCCCGGCACCGTGCCGCTCGATTGCGTCACGGATGTCGTAGATGAAGGTGACAAGGTGTTGCTGGAAACGCTGGGTGTGAGCCTCGATGTGCTCGCGGTGCCCGGGCACACCAAAGGCCACATCGCATTTCTCGAACCGCAGCATCATTGGCTGTTCAGCGGCGACACCCTGTTTGCCGGCGGCTGCGGCAAGGTCTTTGGCGGCTCGATGCAAGCGATGATCGATTCTCTCGACCGCTTGGCGCGCCTACCGCCGCAGACCGAAATCTATTGCGCGCACGAATATACGCTGGCCAACCTGCGTTTTGGCATGGCGGTCGAGCCTTCCAATGCAGATTTGTTATCTCGGTTTGAAGAGGATTCGCTCAAGCGGGAGCGTGGGCTTCCTACCTTGCCCTCGACGATCGATATGGAGCGCGCCACAAACCCATTTCTCCGTGTGATGAATCCCAAGGTGCTCGCGACATTGAGCCGTGAGCGGGGCGTAAATGCGTCCACCCGCGTCGCCAGTTTCGAGGCGCTGCGATCATGGAAGAACGAGTTCCCCTGATGAGGAACGATGTCGGACAATCCCAAGAGCGGCTCACGCCATGACAAGCCAACTGGAAGCATTCCGGCGAACGTTCGGCTGGTACTCAGTTCGACGGTCACTGCTCAGCGCCGCCGTCGTCGGCACGATCGTGAATGCGATCAATCAGGGACCGGAAGTGCTGGCCGGTCACTGGCCCGTGCTTTGGAAGGTCGCCTTTACCTACGTCGTGCCTTTTATCGTCGTCAGTTACGGTACCTTTGGAGCGATCCGAAATTCACAATGACGCTTCACGTCCCTTACTTATGATCGGCGAGGTAAATTCGATTGGCGCGCGCTCCATCGAGCCACCAAGTTCGGCCAACCTCGATGCGAAGAGCTGCCAATCCCGGGCATTCGCATTCGTCCGAGACCGGAGATTGGAATGATCAGCTGCCTTGTCGACTATCAAATCGAGCGATCGCGAGAAGAGCACTTCGAGCGCTTCTGTCGGCTGTGGCTCGAACTGACGCCCAAGTTCGGCGGCGTGCATCATGGCTATTTCCTGCCGGGCGACGGCCCAAGCGATCGAGCGCTGGCGCTGTTCTCGTTCGACAGCCTCGCGAGCTACGAGCAATTCCGAGTGAAGGCAGCGACCGACGAAGAAGTGCTTGCAGCAAATCGCATCAGGGACACCGAAGCCGGCGTGATCCGTTGGGATCGCTCCTTCTTTAGGCCATTATTACCCTGATATCACTGCTTTCAATACCAGCGCGAATGGCAGCTTTCGACCCAAAGCGGACATAAGCTGAGGTCTTCAGGTCTTCGCATCGGACCCGCCGTTGAGAAGCGCGATCGTGGATCACCCATTCCGTGAACGAGTAAACCCCGACAACCAAAGTTGCCGGGGGTTCCTTGCTTCGCTTCTCTCTCGAGCCGCAAAGCACGCGATAACGATAGGCTTCTTGCGAGCGTCCAAACGTCATCTCGCATTCGCACGGTTTCGGACCTGAATTAGTAATCCCAGTACCCATTCGCACCGAACATAAAGTCGGTCGCGCTGAGCTGGCCCGTGACGTTGATTGATAAGTCCGCAATGCCGTCGCCGTTGGCATCAAGCTCGAACAGGCCGTTGGCAAAACGCCCCTCGCCGGCGTGGTGACCGAAGGAGGCGGCGCCGATAAAATGAAAGTCCGCGCCCATCTCGCTCTGCCACCAGCCTAAGTCAATTTTGTCGACGCCGTGCTGGAAGTCGGTGATCGTGTCGCGGCTGTGGTCCGTGTCAGTGAACACAAATATGTCGCTCCCGGCTCCGCCTGTGAGCCGGTCGTTACCTTGATCGCCGATCAAGACGTCGTTGCCCGCTCCGGCGGAAATCACGTCCGCGCCGGCGCCACCGCGGATGTAATTATTGCCGGCGTTGCCCGTGATGATGTTGGCAAGCTCGTTGCCTTGCAGGGCAATTGCTTCGGTACCGAGCGGATTGGTTGTGGCGAGCCTTTCGACATTCGCGGGCAACCAGCCGGAGCCGCTGCTGACCTTGATTGTGTCGGTGCCCTGGCCGGCAAGCTCGATTACCTGGTCGTCGTAATTGTCAACGATGTAAGTGTCGTTGCCGGTCCCGCCGCGCATGACGTCGCCGCCCGCGCCCCCGTCGAGCTTGTCGTTGCCACTGTAGCCGTAAAGGGAGTCCCCGGAGGGGGTGCCCTTGAGGATGTCCGCGTAGGCCGTGCCGTAAATGTTTGCCATCGAAAATACCCTTTCCGGTATTTCTTAGAAGTTGCAGTTGTTCGGCACCGGCGCGTCGATCCGCCGGGTTGCATCCTTCGGGATGATCTGGACGACGACCGTCTCGGCCGCGGCACTGGACTCGTTGCGGATCAAGTGCACGTGACCGCTACCAAGGTCGATCGATCCATCACCCGCGCGATAGTGAATGGGCGTGCAGAGGTCCGCTTCGTAAACGGTAATCTCGCCTACCGTGACGGTTATAAGGCTTGGGCCCGGATGCGTGTGCCAGCCGCTCTGCCCGCCCACGGCGATGGCGTTACGAGTCACGTAAACGTCTGAATCTGCCTTGGTCTTGAGCTTGAGATCCCAGCGAGCATCTTTGTCGGCATTCAGATCCATTTCGCCGTAGACACCCTTAGCGATCTGGGTTGCAGTGAAGCCCGAAGCGGCCGTGCTGTACGCTGGCACTGCGACGAAAATACTGCTGCTCAGCGCGGCTGCGGCAAGGACTGCCGCCGTCGCGAACCGGGAGTGATGCTGTCTCATCTCTCATTTCCTCTCTTTCGATGTACGCATTGGAGACAAACCTAGGTTAGGCTGCTAGGTTGGCTCGCCGATTTGTTGGTGATGGATTGCCGATGATTGCGTTGGCCACTTAGATGGACGTGCCCCAGATCAATCTGGCGGAAACGCCAGACTTCGATCTGGGGGGCTTGCGAGTCAGGCCGGCTCATCGCCTGGTCGTAGCGAACGGCGAACAGAAGGAGCTTGAGCCGAAGGTCGCGCAAGTGCTCATCGCGCTTTCATCGGCCCGCCCGCGGGTCGTCTCGCGGGACCGGCTGATCGAGCAATGCTGGGACGGCCGGATCGTAGGCGACGACGCGCTCAACCGCTGCATCGTCGCTCTGCGCCACTTGGCGAAGGAATTTTCGCCTGAGCCGTTCACCATCGAAACCGTGCCGCGCGTGGGTTACAGCCTGCTGGAGGGGTCGAATGGGAGAAGCCATCCGCCCCGCTGGGCGCTTCGCTCGAAGCTTATCCCCGCCGCTATTCTCGTCGCTCTGCTCATCGCCACAGTCCTGATTATCGTGGTGCCCCGGTTCGGTCGTGCCGACGCCGATCCGGCATCGATTGCTCTGCTGCCTTTCCGCAATCTATCCGCCGGAGATTCCTATTTCGCGGAAGGAATTGGCGAGGAAATCCTCGGCCAGTTGTCGCGTGAGCCGCAATTCCGCGTCGCGGGCCGGGCATCGGCAAGAGAATTCGGACCCGACGCCGACGTCCGCGAGGTCGCCCGGCGGCTAAACGTCGATTACGTCGTAGAGGGCAGTGTTCGCAGGCAAGGAGATCGGGTCCGGGTCAACGCCGATCTGGTGAGGGCCAGCGACAGCCGTCGCTTGTGGTCGGATAGCTACGACGGCAAGCTCGATAATATTTTCGCGATCCAGCAGCGGATTGGCGGCGCGATTGCTAGCGCGCTTCGGCGCAAACTGATTCAAACCCCAGCGCTATCGGGATCATTGGTTACCAATGGCGAGGCTTATGACCTGTACTTGACGGCACGCGGCCTCATCAGGACCCGCAACAGGGAAGTGTTCGTAACGGCGTCCAATTTGCTCCGCGACGCAATCAAGCTCGACCCGAATTACGCTCCGGCCTGGGCAAGTCTCGCGGAATCAACCTATCTTGAGGATTACCCCGACGGCAGCGAAGGCTTGATCGCGGCCTTGCCAAAGGCAAGTGGTTACGCTCGCCAAGCGCTTCACCTCGCGCCCGATCTCGCCGATGGACACCGTGTCCTCGCGCTGCTCCTACCGTACGGGTCTTCGGAAGCGCTATCTCACTTGCGCCGTGCCGTCGAACTGGATCCGAACAACGCGGAGGTTTTGATCGGCCTGGGTTCCGGGCTAGCGGCGGCGGGTCAATTCGACGCGGAAATGGCGGCGTATCGCCGCGCACGGGAGCTCGACCCCGTGTGGTTCAGAACGACCGGACAGCTGGCAATCACGCTCGCCGAGACGGGGCACCGCGCCGAGGCCGAGGCAATCGGGAATAGTGGTTTTGCCGACAACGAGAGCAACCTTCACATCATCCTCGGCCGCATCGCCTGGATCTTCGGCGACTTCTCGGAGGCGGCAAGGCACTGGTCGATCGCGGCGCAAGCCAATTCCCCTCGCTGGAGCCCGCGCGCTCGAATGGGTGTCGCGGATGTCAGGATAATTGTCGGTATTGATTCGGCTCGTCCTGGGTACAAACCGGCGTTTATTACGGTGCATCAAAGGAGCGACGTACAGGTTGCCTCGCCTCCCGCGCCGGCGGCTTGGCTGATACGCAATCGCAATGCGACCGCCGCCGACGTCTATCGCGACGATAATCACATGGCCGCAAAGCTGATGCTCAAGGCGGGTCGCGCGCGGGAGCTCGCCGCGACGTATGACGGTCCGGTCGGGCTGCTCAGCCTTCGCGCCGACGTGCCGGTACGCGCGGATCAATTGCACGAGGCGGCGGTGGTCGCTCTGGCGCTCCGGCAGGCGGGGCGCGTGGCGGACGCCGATCGCCTGCTGAGCCAAGCGGCGTCGAGGATCGATTCAGTCTATCACCAGCGCACAATCCCCTTCGCGCTCGACGCCGACGTCGCGGCGGTCTGGGCGGTGCAGGGGCGACGCGATCAGGCCCTGTCGATGCTCGAGCGGGCAGTGCGTCGGGGCTGGACCGACGATGCCAACACCGACCTCGCCGATATCGCAGATGAGCCTGCGTTCAGCTCACTGCGAGGTCAGCCCCGTTTCCAGCGCCTTCGTGCGGGCCTTGCGGCGCACCTAGTGCGCGAGCGCGCCGAGACGGTTCGGCTGCGGGTCTGACCGCCGACGGGGAGGGAGTTGTAAGGCGTGCAAAGCGGCAAGGATTTTCGACCCCCGCGGGCGTTCGTGCCGGTCCTGTTGGCGTCGACTTGTTCCGCACTCTGCGCCTCGCCCGCCGAAGCCCAAGCGACAGAGTCTGCGGGGTTAAACGCCTCTTCCCCCAAGGCTGAGCCTGATGAGGCGTTGCCAGATATCGTGGTCACTGCGCGGCGGCGTCCCGAGCCCCTTCAGCGAACTCCGGTATCCGTCGTCGCTCTGACCGCACGAGACCTGGAATCGCGCTCTGTGACCAATCTCAGGTCGCTTCAGAACTTCGTGCCGAATCTAACTTTTGCACCGTCGCAAAATGTTGGCGAAGCAGCGGCGAACGTCTTTATTCGGGGCATTGGCCAGGAAGATTTCGGAGTCGGCGCGGAGGCCGGTGTCGCCTTTTACGTTGACGGCGTCTACTTGCCGCGCTCGCTCGGCCTGCTGATGAACCTGACCGACGTCGCGCGCATCGAGGTGCTGCGCGGTCCCCAAGGCACTTTGTACGGCAAGGATGCGATCGGCGGCGCCATCAATGTGATCTCCACCATGCCTGGACCGGAGCGAGAGCGACAGGCGCGCGCTATTCTGGGCAATGACAATCGCGTTGAGCTGCAGATGACCCTCAACGAGCCGCTGTCCGGCCGGCTCTTCGTGCGGCTTTCCGCCGGGGTGGTGAGCCGCGACGGCTATCTTCGACGGCTGCGTCCGCGGGGCCCGCTCGGAGTGATCGAGCAAGTGAACGGCGCGCCGCTCAATCTTCACTCGGAAGGTGACGACCGCGGTCATGGTGCACGGCTGCAATTGCGCTGGCTGGTGAGCGACACTCTCACCGCGGATTTGTCGGTCGACGGATCCCGCAAGCGGGATCGCCAGGGCGCGATTCACGTCGATTTAATCGATCCCCGCTTTGGCATATTCCCCGAGATCAATGCCCTGATCCGCGACGGAGAGTTGCCTGGTCCGGAGATCACCAACGCACTTGCGCCAGACGACCTGTTGGCGAGCTATGCCGCAAACAGAAACTTCACGGACCAGGAATTTTGGGGGATCTCCGCCGTTCTGACGAAACAGCTGGGCGTCAACACGCTCAAGTTCATCGGCTCATTTCGCGAGTTGCACAGCCACGTTGGCACCGACGCGGACGGATTGTACTTCGAGATCGCTGGTAATGAGCTGGAGGCTCGCCAGAGCCAATATTCGGGGGAATTGCAGTTAAGCCGCGCGGTCGGTGCATTCACTTATTCGGTCGGGCTATATGCCTTCGCCGAACGGCCGAAGCTGCTCCCGACCCTGCCCATTCCGGACATTTTTTACACCTGCGGCTGCTACACGCCGGACGAACCCTCGATCTTCACAATCGAGGAGCGCCACCTCCTTTCCGAGAGCTATGCCGGATATGCTCAAGGCACCTACGAGCTAAGTAGCAGGCTGAGCGCGACGCTCGGGGCTCGCTATACGCATGAAAACAAGCGCCTCGAAGGCAAGGAGTACCTCGCCAACGCAAACCTGCAGCCGACCAACATCCTAATCGATTCGGGGGATGTCACAGATAGCTGGAATGCGCTGACTTATCGCGCCGGGCTCGAATTCCAGGCGAGCTCGCGTTTCATGGCTTACGGATCGATCGCCAAGGGATTCAAGAGCGGGGGCTTCAATGTGCGCGGCGAGACCGGGCTGCCGGATATGGGTTTCGCCCCGTTCGATCCCGAAACCGCGCTGACCTATGAGGTTGGCGTCCGATCCGAATGGCTGCATCGCAAGCTGCGTTTCAATGCGACGCTATTCCACACCAACTACAAAGACATCCAGCTGCGCCAGGACACGCTGATCGGCGACATCTTCACGACTCTCATCGACAATGCGGCCAAGGCGCGCATCGACGGCGCCGAAATCGAAGCAATGGCCGTGCCGCAGAAGGGACTGACCCTAACCGCCGCCTACGGCCACCTTGATCCCAAATATCTCGACGTCGGGCGGGTTCGAGGCCTGACGCTCGACAGTAAGTTTCAACGGACGCCGCGCCATTCGTTCTCATGCTCGATTAATTATGAAGTGCCTGTCGACGGAGGTCTGCTCGAGCTGCACGGCGACTACAGCTACCGCTCAAAGGAACAGTTCCAGTTGCTGGCCGCGAGCAACGATCAGAACGGGTATGGCCTGCTGGGCGCGCGGATTGCCTTTCGAGCGCGCGACGATCGCTGGTCCGTTGCCCTGTTCGGGACCAATTTGGCTGATAAACGCTATCGCACCGCCGGGCGCGGCACGTTGGTGCGGCAGATCGGATTCGCTTATTCGAGCGTCGGTCTCCCGCGGCAACTCGGCGTGCAACTAACCAGCAAGTTCTAAGAACTGTGGGCCGTTTGAGACGAGCAGCTCGATCCAAGCCCCTTGGGGAGATACAACAAATATCGGTTTTTCATTCAATGCTGCCGCCCTTGTTCGATCGACTCAGAGATATCCCCTCACGACCCAGTCTGCTTGTTTAATCATCGGCATCCGATCACCGAAAAATCGGTCCGCCACCCTAGCTCAAGACACTGAACACCTCTCGAATAGCGAAACGCCAGCAGTGATGCGCATGCTGGTCCGTTCGGCACTTTGGAAGGGATTAGTTATGTCTGAGCTTTTGATCGGGACGTGGATGGGTTCATTCTCTAGCTTCGTCCGTGACTTGCCACCGGATACCAAGCCTATACCGGCTGATGCCACACTTGAAGGACGGCCACCCCAGCTCGCCGCTTATTATTTAGACCCGGCGTCGGGGGTCTTCACCCAAACCAAGGGATATTACGTCGCCTCATCAATTCTGTGTCTCAGGTTTCTTGCGGCCAATAAGTTGGCGGGCAGCGTCAAAATCAATCGCGGGGGAAGGCTACATAACGTCGATGAGGACGTCACAGGAAAGTATGACCGGGCTTTCAATTCGACGCTTGGCGTACATGAAGGAACCTTCACCACCTTTTTCGGCGGACCTAGCGGAATCCAAACCGAGTATCTCTACTATATGAGAGACCTCAACGAGCTAGAGTACATTTGGTGGACCTCCAAAGACGACAATGAACCCCATCGCGCGAACGTTGCGCGGGGTACGCTTCGAAGAGTAGTTCTTGTTCCCTGAACGGACAGAAGAATGTCCGCTTTCCACCCATTGCTGCCATTCGGCGGCTCAGAAGATAAACGTGGGCGTGACCTGGAATTCCCAATGGTAGCGAACCGAAAATTCCAGTGTTGGGTCGCTGTCCAGATTGGCGCCAATACCGATGGGGATGCCAAGGCCGTCGGTAAGTACAGCCAATTGACCAATTCCAGGATGGTTGTTCGTACCGATGAAGACGAGCTTCTGCTGACCAGCCATCTCGAGATTGGCGTCGAAGCCTGTGAGATCGATGGTCCACGGGTCCGACCGCTGCATCGTGGCGGCAGTATCAATACCGAAGCCCGCACCCGATTGTTGGTACGATGAATAATGGATCACATCTCCAATGGTAAGCTCATTGAAGTCGGCTCCCAGGTCTCCGTAGATCTGGTCGGATCCATCGTTTGCTGACGCACGAATCCAATCGTCGCCAGCGCCTCCATAGAGCTGATCATTGCCCGCTCCTCCAATCAGCTGGTCATCGCCGCCCAGACCTTTGATCACGTCGTTGCCGGCAGTGCCTGTCAGGACGTCCGCGCCCGCGGTTCCCGTAATCGCCCCGGTGCCTCCACCGCCCGACCCCGAAGTAAATTGAAGAGCAGCGCCTACGGTTAAGATGTTTGCGTTGGTGAAAGTGATCCTGTCGGTGGATGAAAGCGCCACGATGACATTGGAACCGGACTGCGCGAGGGCCGCCCCCGAATAGCCTGTGATCTTGACGACATCACCTGCGGCGAAACCGTTGATCGTGTCCTGCCCGCCGCCTGTCTGGAAAAGGAACGTGTCGTTGTCGCGCCCTCCATAAAGGACGTCGTTTCCAGTTCCGCCGTTCAACGTGTCGTTGCCGGCGCCTCCATAGATGATGTCGTTGCCACCGTTGCCGTTGATAAGGTCATTGCCGCCGTATCCACGGATCGTGTCCGCGCCCGATGTTCCGTTAAGCGTTTCCGAGGCAGCTGTGCCGCTGATCGTAGCCATAAGTCATCTTCTTCTGGCGTAGCCGAAGGATTCCATGATCAATCGTGGCGGCTCTGGACGATGCAGTCTGCCAGGTCGTCGTACAGCGCTGCAAAGGCCTCCGGCTCATAATATTGGAACCCTGCGCAATAATGCGGAATCCAGCCCTCATCCGGCGTAAGATACAGTGTCTGGACAAAGCCGAGACATTGTCCGACCGCGATGTTCGGGTCCTCGGAGCTTGTGCCGCGGCATGCTGCGAGATTGTCGCCGGTATTCGTGGGCGGAGCGGCGTGGGCGACTCCGACTGTGGGAAGGGGCATGGCGAACAGGAATAGAGCCGTCAGGGGAAACGCGATCTTGGACATTCCGGGTCTCCTCGAAGCGAGTGGGCGTCTGTGCGCCGACCGGAAGAGACTGTGTTCGCGAGAGGTCGCGTCGCAAGGACGTGGACCTGACGGAATGCCGACTTTTTACCGATTATCGTACGGCGGGCCGATTATTTGGCGGTGTTTGTCCGAATCGCGGCGTCCGGAAGCCTGACCCGTTTGATCGCGCTCTCCAAGGCAGGCTGAAAGCGTTGATCGTCGCGAAGGCTGTCGAGATTGGGATCATTTGCGGCAATCCAGATCTGCGCCTGCCGGGCCGTTTCTAGATAGGGTTCGAGCAGTTCGATTGCGGCGTCCCTGTCATTGACGGTCGCCAGTAGGATCCACGCCAACGTGTAGCGCACGAAGAGGTTGTTTGGATCGAGCAGCAACGCTCGATCGACATTTTCGCGGCTCGATTCCGGTTGGCCAAGCACGGCCAAGGCCCAGCTTGCGTAAGCGAGTGCTACGGCGTTGTTCGACAGACCTTCCACGCGCTTGAGAATCTTGGCCGCGCAGCTCATCGCCATGGATGTGTCGCCAAGCGCAGTGCAGCATGAGGCCAGCATGCCGAGGCTGTGGAAATCCTCCCCGGACAGATCGGCAGAAGTTGAAAAACAGCGCGCAGCACGTCTCATTTCCCGCTGACGGAAGAATAGCCGGCCGGCTTCCCAATTGACTTCCCAGGAGTCCGGGCTCAGCGCGAGCGCCATCGCAAGCTCGTCGTTGGCTTCGGTCTTGCCGTCCGCTGCGAGACGCCAGGCTTTCGGCAGCCGAGCTTCGGAAACAGAAGGATCGAGCGCAAGCGCGCGTTCAGCGGCTGCCGAGCCGTCGTCATCGATGCCGTCCGTGGTGTAGGCGCGGAAGATATTGCCTTGGGCAAGGGCCAGCAGCGCCCACGCCTGCGCATATTCCGGATCGATCTCGGTGGCGCGTTTGCACAGCCGGACGATAGCCTGCTCGCGGGTCAAGTCGCAGAAGTAGCCCGCCACGCGATGCTGCCGGGCCATCAGGTAGAGGTCATAGGCGTGCGCGTTATTTGTCCCGCGCTCGGCGATCGACTGCTTTTCATTTGGCAGGAGTTTGAGCGTGAGGGCCTCTGCGACCGCTTGGGCGATCTCATCCTGGATAGCGAAGATGTCGATGAGGTCGCGGTCGTAGCGCTCCGCCCAGACATGGTTGCCGGTTGCCCCGTCGATGAGCTGGACGCTGATGCGCAAACGATCGCCAGCTCTCCGAACGCTGCCTTCGACAACATGGGTGACGCCCAGCTTTTGCGCGACGGCGCGGATGTCCGCGGCCCGGCCTTTGAAGAGGAAAGCCGTGTTCCGCGCGGTTACGGAAAGGGCGGAAACCTTCGAAAGGTCGGTCGTGATGTCTTCGCTGATGCCGTCGCTGAAATATTCCTGCTCGCTGTCGCCGCTCATGTTGACAAACGGAAGGACGCAGACGGAGGGCGGCTGCGCAGGGGCCGAGCGTGGGGTATGCGGTGTTGCGGTTTCGCCGCGTTCGCACAGTCGATAACCGACCTTGGTGATCGTTTCGATGTTGAAGCTTCCGCGACCGATCTCCGAGGCGACGTGACGGACGCGGGAGAGTGCGCGGTTGATCGCATCGTCGCCAACGATGCGGCCATCCCAGCAGCGTTCCATCAGCTCGTCGCGCGTTACTATCGCCCCGCTGACGCGCGCCAGTGCGACTAGCACTTGCATGACGCGCGGCTCCAGGATTTCGCTGCCTTCCGGCGCCTCGACCTGGCGCCGCGGCGGGTCGATCTTCAATCTGCCGAGCGTGAAGGGAGCCTCATGCGCGAGCACCACCCGCACTGGAATTGCAAGCCCGAAGGGCTTTAGCTCCCCCATGCGGCGCTATGTAATCCTTTTCTCATTCGAGGGATAGCAGCGCATGGAATCTGGCAACGCAGTAGGAATTTGAACACGTATTGATTTGGCCTTCGCGAGTGGAGTGGACCGAGGACGGTCAGGTAATCCGAAGTGTCAGCTTTCCACCCGTTGCGGACGCTTTGCGCTCGAAGGCTGCGCTCAGGGCGCGCCGCTGTCGTCGTTAGGCAGACATTTCTGATATTCGCGCAGCCGAAACACCGCGTAGGCGAACGTGGCGGCGCCGATGACCCCAAGGATTATGCTCAGCCAGAAGTTTCGTACGATGATGGCGACGATGAACATAACGAGGGCTGCGATAACGGGGAAAGCGACATCGGAAGGCGGAGGAAGTTTGCGGGCCATGCCAGCCTTGTCGACCCCAATGGCCCCGGCAGCAAGTGAGCTAACGTCCGCTTTCCACCCATTCTTGCCCCTAGCGAGTTGATGGCAGCTTTCCACCCGTTGCGGACATTAGGAATCTACTAGGTTCAAATCGGTATTGACCGGACCGACGCCCAGCTAATAGTCGCTTCATATCAAAGGGACGCCGGGTACCGCGCCTTCCAGTGTTCCTTGCTTGGCGGTTTTAGGAGGAGACCAATGCCTTTTGCCGCGGCTCTTCGGAAATCGTTGCAAGATCGGGACAGCGAGTTTCCTGCCGAGTTCTTGCGGGGGGACAGTCTGGAGGACGTGCTCAACCGGCACTTGATGACCGTCGAGCAGATGGGCGGCGATGACGTGTTTACTTCCGTCCTGGTGCTCAGCCCCGATGGCAAACGGCTGACTTATGGCGCGGCTCCGACTGTTCCGGCGTCCTATGTCCGCGCCAGTGACTTCATTGAGGTTGGACCTTTCGCGGGCTCGTGCGGGGCGGCCGCTCACTTCGGCCATCCCGTCTATTCAGTCGACATTGAGAAGGACGCGGTTTGGGGCAGCTATCGCGACCTCGCGCTAAAGCATGGATATCGGTCGTGCTGGTCGACACCGATCCGGAACTCGGAAGGTGAGATCATTGGGACGTTCGCAATCCTCCATCGAACGGTGGGAAAGCCCTCGCGCGAGGAGATTGAGGCGATCGACCTGATCACCGAGCATGTCGCGGATGCCATCATGTGGTCTCGATCGCAAATACCCGTGTTGAGGCTAGTCAGCGATAATCGGGAGATCCATGAATCTTCGGGGCGGCTGATGGCCCTCGCGAACAAGCTCCACTCGAGAGCCGACGATCTTGATCGCTTCGCCGATCAAGCAGATTCTGAAATCACCGCGGAAGACTTCAGAAATGCTGCTAAACTCAGCCGAAAGGTGGGCGCTAAGATAATGTCACAAATCGAGCGTATGAGATCGCGAGACTCGTGAGCCCGTCTCAAAACGAACCGGAACCAGCAGGCCGCTATCGGGATACTTCCGCGTCTGACATCGCGGATTTGGGTGATCAGGTCGTTGCCTTGATCGAGGAGTTCGAAGCAGCGCTTAGTGAAGGCCGTATTCCGCCTGCGTTTGCGGAACGACTGGCTCAGCTTCAACAAACCGCCGAGCGATTACTCACGGATAATTAGTTCACGAAGGCTTGTCGGCAATCACTCATGTCCGCTTTCCACCCATTCCTGCCATTAGCGCTCGTTCGCCAATCGTCGCGCCATCAAACCTAATCGGAATAAAATTCCCGATTTGCTATTTGTAAGCGACTGCCGCGCTTGCAGGACCGGCGAGCGGGATGATTTCACAGCGGCTGAATCCCGCTTCTTTGCACCACTCGGCGAACTGCGCGCCGGTGAAGTCGAAAGCCTCGCCAAACTCGATCAGCATATTTAGCGACATCATCAATCCAAACGCATTCTTGCGACGGTCGTCGTCAATGATGTTCTCGATCGAGACAAAAGCTCCGCCTGGCGGCAATGCGCGGTAGGCCTTGGCGATCAGCATCTTCTTGTCGGCCAGATTCCAGTCGTGGAGAATCATTCCCATCGTGATGATGTCTGACGGCGGAAACTCATCTGCGAAGAAGTCGATTGTTTCTGCTGTCACTCGACCGTCGAGATTTTGCTCGCGGACGCGCCGTTCGGCAATTGGCTGCACAGCGGCGAGGTCGCACGTCCGGCAACGCAGGTGCGGATGCCGCGCCGCGACGATGGTCGATAGCTGTCCCGTGGCCCCGCCGATGTCCGCCAGAGTTTTGTAGCTGGAGAAGTCGAACTTCTCCGCGAAGGCAATGAAATTGCCCATTGAGATGCCGCTCATCGCGTCCATGAACTGCTCCAGGCGCCCCGGATCGGCGTACAGAGCCTCGAACATCGACTTACCGGTTTCCTTAATCTCATTCTGTGGCAGGCCCGTCTTGAGCGCAGTCGTGAGGTCGGCCCAGAACCGGTACAGCCGCGCATTGGCCATCTCCAGAATCCCACCAATGTATTGCGGGCTAGACTTGACCAGGAACCGAGCCGTGGCCGGCGTATTCGCATATTTGCCGCCGTCGCCGGAGCCGTCTCGTTCCAGCAACCCAAGTGCGACGAGCGTGTCCAGAAAATCAAAGGTGGCCCGGGAATGCAGGGCCAAGGCTTCTTGGAGCGCCGAACCCGACTTTGGACCATCCGCGAGGTGCGAAAAGACCCCCAGCTCGACGGCGCTGAGCAGTGTTTTCGAGGCCCAGAAGCCAAAACCGACCTGCAAAATATGATCCGGCGAAATATCGTGTTGCATATTTGAGTCCCTGCTGACCCCTTCAATCAAACCGGATTGGCTCGGCGCAGCGCTTACCACGGTCACATTGTGAATGTCCGCTTTCGACCCATTGCGGACATTCCTGACGGGCATCGCCATTTTGTGACCAAGGGACGAAGGCTCTCTTGCGCGACCTCTAAGTCTGCCGGAGGGTCCTCCAATGATCGTGGACTTCTTGATCGTCGCAGCCATGACTGCAGCCATTCCGGACGCGACTTGCGCCAACATTGCAATAACGAAGCCGTCCATCGTGGCTGTGCAGGGGACTAAGCTCGCCTATGTCCACTGCGGAAGCGGTTCGCCGACCGTAGTCTTCGAGAGCGGCTTTGGAGGGAATCTCCAGAACTGGGATCGGATTTTCCCGATGGTCGGACAGTTCGCCCCTGTCTTTGCCTATAGTCGTCCCGGCTTTCCAGGCAGCGATGGCGATTGGAAAGGCGATGCCGACGGATTGCGAACCTCTGTCGAAGCAGCCAGCCTTTTGCACGAAGCGCTTGCAGCGGCGCGCGTAAAGCCACCTTTCGTCCTCGTCGGCCATTCTCTCGGCGGACTGTACATCCAGAAGTTTGCCCAGCTTTACCCCGCCGAGACTGCCGGCCTTGTGTTGATGGACAATCGGCCCGCAACCTTCATGAAGCATTGCGCGACCGTGGGACTGCAGGAATGCGTGGGCGGGGGCAATGACGTTTCTCCGGATTGGTCGCCGGCGCTAAAATCCACTTTCCGCGGGATCAAGCCGTCCGAAGCGGTTGCGCCAACCCCTCAGCAACTGGGAAGAATCCCGATGCTAGTGATTACAGCCAGCCGCCCCGAGGATGACACCAGTCCACGCTTTTTCCAGGAGTTCCGTGACGCGCAGACATCCTTTGCACGACAGCTGCGAGAGGGACGCCAGGTCATCATTCCGGGCGCCACACACTCTTCGCTCAGCCACGAGCAGGCTCCGCAGGTCGTCGCCCAGATCAAGCGTTTCTGGGCGCGCCTCTCGAGACGACATTGAGTTGGTTGCTCGCTGTTAGTGGCAGCTCTCCTCCTCGTCGGCCCACTGGCGAGCGTTTCGAACGGCCATTATGACCGGCACATGGGACGAAGCGAACGCCGCCGTCAGTTGAAGGACGACCAGAAGCGCATTGCGCGGGGGCTGGATGTGCTGAAACCCGATGCGGACGAGCTGGCAGCCTTGATGCGCGTTCTTCATCAGCTGGTTCAGACAAGCATTGAGCGGCGGTCCGTAAGACCGCTCATGGAGTTTGTCTGTTCGAACCTCACGGCCGGCGCCAAGCATATCGCGAGCGTGCCTACGGCATGCGCACGCGGATGTGCTCACTGCTGCACCCTTTGGGTTGAGGCGAGTGCGCCGGAGGTCTTCTTCGCGGTCAAGCAGATGGATGCCTCACAACGTGCAAGCGCAATGGCGGCGGTCGCCGCCGCGCACAGCATAACCGCCGGAGTGAGTCATGAAGAGCGAAGCGCCATGCTGACTCCGTGCCCGCTGCTACAAGACAATCTTTGCAGCATTTATTCCGAACGCCCGCTCGTCTGCCGAACCGCGGCGTCGGCGGACGCCGAGATCTGCCGGCGATCACTACTTCTATTTAGTGGCGAGGAAATTCCTACGGTGTTTCCATGGATCGCTTTGCGGAACAACTACCGCGTCGCCCTCGAGGGGGCACTGTTTCACGCGGGGCTGCCCCACGAGTCCAGGGAATGGAATGGATCTCTCCACCTCGCGCTCAACGATCAGGGCGCCGAGAGCAGATGGCTGGCTGGCGAAGACGTATTCGGGGCAATGCCAATGCAGCAATCGACGCAAACAATCACAAATCCCCATTGGCGAGCGCTCTATGCTCATGCGTTCGCCCCATTCCCTTGATACTCGGGACTAGCGACAGCGTGCGCTTTCCACCCATTTGGGACGCCGGAGGCGGCGCATCATGTCCGCGCCCGGCCGCATGAGAAGATCGGCGACGAAAGCCGGGTTGCTTTTCCTGCCTCTGGGAGTGTGCGGTTCCACCGCTGCGCTTGCGGCAAGCGACACCCAGATTTGGATCGGGAACGCCGCGGTTGTGACACTGTCGGATCGCTGGCGCCTGTCCGAAGAGATCACAACCCGGATCAGCGACGATAAAGGCGGCCTGTATGAAATCGAAACGGATACGCTCCTTGGATATCGATTGAACAAATTCGTGACGGTTTGGGCGGGTTACACATTTGACCCGCAATTCTCCAAAGGTGAGCACACGGCCACGGAGCATCGCGCCCGTGAACAAGTTGCATTCGCCAATGTCATGAAACTTGGCCCTGGAATGGTCAGCGCACGACTTCGCACGGAACAGCGCTGGCGTAGCAACGCCTCAGACACGGCTTTGCGTGTCCGTCCGTTTGTTCGTTATACAATCCCACTCGATCAAGGCGGCCGAACCGGTGTCAACTTTACGAGCGAGCCATTCTTCAATCTGAACACGACCAGCTTCCAGTCGAAGCACGGCTTAGACCGTATGCGGAACTTGGTCGCTGTCGTCACGCCGCTGGGCAAGAACCTTAACGGAGAGATTGGTTACATGAACCAGCATATCTTCGTGTCCAACGGCCCAGACGAAAGCGATAATATCGCTTGGATTTCTGTCAGCGCTACGTTCTGATTACCGTGGCCACGAGGGACAGACGGAAATGCACCGCCTAGA
>Ga0207711_10001039_pt1 | contig 26548 bp, 19 predicted proteins | sample KBSS34metaG_FD_184401 | JGI IMG/M metagenome (GOLD analysis project Ga0207711, IMG submission 184401) | Switchgrass rhizosphere microbial communities from Kellogg Biological Station, Michigan, USA - KBS S3-4 metaG (SPAdes) (version 2) | ecosystem: Host-associated > Plants > Roots > Rhizosphere... | reverse complement strand
TTGTGGGATGTCGATCTGGATGTCACTCCCGGCGCGCGCATGTGCCTGATGGGGCGCAACGGAATGGGAAAGACGACGCTCCTCAAATGCATCATGGGTCTGCAGGCCGCGAAATCCGGCGGCATTACCTTCGACGGGAGCGATCTACTCAAACGCCCTGCAGACCAGCGGGCCGGTCTGGGCATCGGTTACGTACCGCAAGGGCGCGAAATCTTTTCCCATCTGACCGTGGAGGAAAACCTGCGTGTGGGCCTAGGTGTACGAAAGAATGGCCCCAAAACGATTCCGAGCCGTATCTACGACCTGTTCCCGGTGCTGAAACAGATGCTGAACCGGCGTGGGGGCGACCTTTCCGGAGGACAGCAGCAGCAACTCGCCATCGGCCGCGCGCTGGTGCTGGAACCGAAGCTGCTTATTCTGGACGAGCCGACCGAAGGGATTCAGCCCAATATTGTCCACGAGATCGGCGACATCATCTTGAGGCTGAACCAGCAGGAAGGACTCACCGTGCTGCTGGTCGAGCAGAAGCTGCCGTTCGCCCGGCGCGTTGCTAGCGAGTTCTGCATTCTTGATAAAGGCCGCCGCGTAGCGGCGGGACCCATTGGCGATCTAACGGACGAAGTCGTGAAGGCGCATTTGAGCGTTTAAGTTAATGTGAGTGGTCCGGAAGCGCATGATCGTGATGCGGATGGTCGTGATGATGATCGTGTTCATCATGACTATGGCTGTGCGGAATAATCGGCGGCTTTCCTGAGGCGGTGAGGCCGTGGGATCTCTGGTGGTCCAGCCAGTCCATGACCTTATCCAACCCCTCATCATTCTTTAGATTCGTGAACACGAAGGGCCGGTCGCCCCGCTGCCGGCGCGCATCGCGGTCCATTACCTCAAGCGAAGCCCCTACATGCGGCGCGAGGTCGATCTTGTTAATCACCAGCAAACCGCTGCGCTTGATGCCGGGTCCACCCTTGCGCGGGATCTTGTCGCCGCCAGACACGTCGATCACGTAGATAAAGGCGTCCACCAGTTCGGGGCTGAAAGCCGCCGCTAGGTTGTCGCCGCCGCTCTCGACGAAGATCAGCTCCATGCCGGGGTGCAGCAGCTCCAGCTCGGCGATGGCCTCCAGGTTCATGGAGGCGTCCTCTCGAATGGCCGCATGAGGGCAACCGCCGGTCTCGACTCCCAGGACACGGTCGGCTGGCAGGGTGCCCTGGCGGATCAGGAACTCGGCGTCCTCTTTGGTATAGATGTCGTTAGTGACGACGCCCAAATTCACGCCCGGCCAGAGCCGCTTGCTTAAGCGATCCACCAGCGCGGTCTTTCCACAACCCACTGGTCCCGCGATTCCCACTCGAAATGCTCGCATGTGTAATTCTCCTTAGAACAAGAAATAGCGTTGCGCCAAAGGCAGGACCTGAGCCGGTTCGCAGGTCAACAACTCCCCGTCCGCCCGTACTTCGTAGGTCTCCGGATCGACCTCGATGTTCGGCGTAGCCGCGTTGTGAATCATGTCGCGCTTGCCGATGGATCGGCAATTCTTCACCGCCACGGCGCGCTTGCGGAAAAGTTGCTGAATCCCTGCGTCCAGGCCAGCTTGCGACACAAAGGTCGCCGACGTAGACGCCGTCGCGCCACCGAACGATCCGAACATCGGCCTGTAAATGACGGGTTGCGGAGTTGGAATGGAGGCGTTGGGGTCGCCCATCACGCTCCAGGCGATGAAGCCGCCCTTGATCACCATCTCCGGCTTCACGCCGAACATCGATGGTTTCCAGACCACCAGATCCGCGAGCTTGCCGGGCTCGATCGATCCCACTTCATGTGCGATGCCATGCGTTACGGCCGGGTTGATGGTGTACTTGGCCACGTAACGTCGCACGCGAAAATTATCGTTCCGCGAGGAATCTTCAGAAAGAGCTCCGCGCTGGGTCTTCATCTTATGCGCCGTCTGCCACGTGCGCGTGACCACCTCGCCGATCCTGCCCATGGCTTGTGAGTCGCTCGAAATCATGCTGAATACGCCCAGGTCGTGCAGGATGTCCTCGGCCGCAATGGTCTCGGGACGAATGCGGCTCTCGGCGAAGGCCACGTCCTCGGGCACCAGAGGATTCAGGTGATGGCACACCATCAACATGTCCAGATGCTCGGCGATGGTGTTGACGGTGTACGGCCGCGTTGGATTCGTGGACGACGGCAAGATGTTCGGCAGTGCGGCGATGCGAATGATGTCGGGGGCGTGGCCGCCGCCAGCGCCCTCCGTATGATACGTGTGGATGACGCGGCCGGCAATCGCTGCGATGGTGTCCTCAACGAAGCCCGCCTCGTTGATCGTATCCGTGTGGATGGCAACCTGCACATCCATGTCATCGGCCACGCGCAAGCAGGCATCGATGGCGGCCGGAGTGGTGCCCCAATCCTCGTGCAGCTTCAGGCCGCAGGCTCCTGCGCGCACCTGTTCGATAAGTGGCTCGCCAGTACCCGCGTTACCCTTTCCAAGAAATCCGAAGTTCATCGGCCACGCGTCGGCGGCTTCGAGCATTCGCGCCAGATTCCATTCGCCGGGCGTACAGGTGGTGGCGGCGGTTCCGGTAGCAGGTCCCGTGCCGCCCCCGATCATCGTCGTGATGCCGTTCGAGAGCGCCTCATAAACCTGCTGCGGCGAAATGAAATGGATATGGCTGTCGATGCCGCCCGCGGTCACGATCATGTTCTCGCCCGCGATCACCTCGGTCGAAGCACCGACCACTAGTTTAGGATCGACACCCTGCATTGTGTCCGGGTTCCCAGCCTTACCCGCCTTAACGATTCGCCCATCGCGAATCCCGATATCGGCCTTCACGATGCCCCAGTGGTCGATGATCAGAGCGTTTGTGATCACCAGATCGAGGGCGCCTTGAGCACGCGTGGCGCGCGCACTCTGCCCCATGCCGTCACGGATGACCTTGCCGCCTCCGAAAGTGATCTCGTCGCCATAGGCCGCGAAATCCTTCTCGACTTCGACAATCAGCTCGGTATCAGCCAGCCGCACCCGATCGCCTTTGGTCGGCCCATACAAGTCTGCGTAGGTCTTTCTGGGGATCGAGAGGCTCATCTGTTCGGCTCTTTCTTGTTACCCCAGCCCTGGTGACCCAGCACCAACTTCTCTCCCGCGAATTCCACCAAGCGGATCTCTTTCTCCTCGCCTGGCTCAAACCTCACCGAAGTACCGGCCGGAATGTTCAAACGCATGCCGCGTGCGGCTGCCCGATCGAAATCGAGCGCGTTGTTGACTTCGAAAAAGTGATAGTGGCTGCCGACCTGAACAGGCCGATCGCCGGTGTGCCGTACCACGAGCTTCGCGGTCTTCCGCGCGACATTGGCCTCAATGGGCGCGGTCTCAAGAAGATATTCGCCTGGTTTCATCATTGAATTGGATCGTGTACCGTCACTAGTTTTGTCCCGTCGGGAAACGTCGCTTCCACCTGCACTTCGTGAATCATTTCGGCGATTCCTTCCATCACGTCGCCGATGCCCAGGATGCTGGCTCCCAGCGTCATGATCTCGGCCACTGTCTTCCCGTCGCGGGCCCATTCCAGAATGTCGGCGGTAATAATGGCAACGGCTTCCGGATAGTTCAGTTTCAGCCCTCGTGCGCGTCGCTTGCGAGCCACATCGGCCGCGACGTAGATCATGAGCCGCTCTTGCTCTCGTAGTGTTAGGTGCATCTCGTTAACTCAAAGGCCTCAGTAGATCTTCCTAGGCGGGACGGCATCCTCGCCGGTAATCGCCAGCCGCGCAACTCTCCAGAATTCGACCAGAGTCTGGTGGATGAAGCATCCGCTCATGCTCAATCCCCGCACGACAACTCCGTCTGACGCGAGCATGCTCGCGCCCCAGACCGCTTTCCCATGCTCTGTTCGCACTTGAGCGAGTTCATTCAATCGGTCCTCCAGCAGGCGCCAAAATGCGGGCGGCCTCCCTTCCTGAATCGCGCACAAGCTGGCGGTGTGCGAGTATTCGAACATCCGCGCCGTGGCGGCGAGTTCCTTCCGCGCGGGTTCCAAAAGATAATCTTCCCGTAGCACCGCACGGGGCCCCGCATACACTTCGGTCTGGACGCGCAGCCGCTCGAACGCGAACAATTCGCCTGCGGCGTGCCTGCCGGGCGCGAGGATTTCCCACCAAAACAAGGTCGACCCACGACCGAGCCGGATCTCCGTCCGCTGCTTGTGCCGCGATCCCGCATAGGGGATCACAGGATCCGGAAGATATTCGAGTATGGCTCCATCGCCGACTGAGAATCTCGCACGCTGTTCGGAATCCGCAGCACCCACGCGATGACGATACAAGCGAGTGGCTCCCGTGGTCGTGATTTGCGCTGCGGCGCCAGCTTCGACTTCGACATCCAGCGCCAGGCGATCTCCTGCCAGCACGCCTCCCGAGACGTTGTTGAGATGTACCAAAGAACCGGAGCGGGGCAGCGCGAAAGCCCGCACGACCTTCCAGGGAGGATCCTGCCGCGCCACTCGGAATCGTTCTCGCTCGAAACACAGGCTTAGCTGATGAATAGGCGTGTCTCGATCGACCCGTGCCGCATCGACGCCAATTCCAGATACGGACTGAAGCACGAAGCCTCCTCGGCGAGAGCCGCCCGAACGATCGCTGGTTTAAGATTCCACATGATCTTGCTCGCGGCAACCTGGCCCAGGGGCATCAGCCGCTGGCAGGCGGAAACCAGCCCGGCGATCGACTGATTTAAGTACGCCAGCACGATGGCATCCGCGGGAATGCCCAAGGCTGCTCCAGCGGCGCCAAATGCAACGCAGTAATGCAGCGCGGTTTCAAGCACTGGCTGGTCCAGCATCTCGTTTACCAGTTCGGCGAATCGGCGTCCCAGTTTCAGGCTCGCGTCCCGTGATTCCCTCGCTACCTTACGCGCGCTCAATTCTTCGCTTATGGCCCGCAAATCGCCACCACTCCAGGACCGGCGGACGAATGCCGCCTCCAAAGCGCCGGCTTCTTCCAGATACGCGCGCAGGAAAGTCTCCACGTCTTCTGGAGTCACGGCTCGGTCATCGGCTAGAGTTTCGAGTCCAAACGAGTGCGCGGTGCCGCCTACGGGGAGAGCCGAGTCAGCCAACTGCAACAACCGCAAGAGTGCAGTTTCCCCCATGAGCATCGTGTATTGTCACCCCTTTCATGTCTGCGGGCAGATCATACCTGCACAACGACGGAGTGCTTTCGCGGCGTGGCGATGGACCAATCGTGCCCGGATCGTATGGCGATGCTCGGGCACGTATTTCCGTAGTCTATACGCCGCAGCGTTCCCAAGCAAATCTCCATGGCCGACCGTTTTTGGAATGCTTGGTCCTAAAGCGTGTTTTCGACGTTGCCGGATGCTTCGGAGCGCCTCGTGGACTCGGCTCAGCCCACCTGCCGTAATTGCAGGTGCGCTATGTCAGCTCTCGATAGGTTTAATCCGTTCAGCTTCGGCTACTTCTACCAAACTCCGACCATGGCCTCAACTAAATGTAGTCGAAAATGTAGCCATAGTTTCCTCAGGTTCCACGAGTTCGACTTCTAAGCTGTTGAATCTAAAGATTCACCGGAAGGGAGCGCGCCTGCGCCCAAGGCAGGTGACTTCCTGAATTTTCCCTCAATAGAATCAGGCCTTTACGGAGCCAGCCTTTTGGAAGTTGTGGAATTGGTCAGCTACAATTCTCACTACAGCGCGCCCCTGCACTTGCGCCGATTGGCGCTGCCACCGGTGCTGCACGTGTACTTGCGGCAGATGCGCCGCTCATCCTAAGCCTATTAATGACTGCGGTTGCGGGGCCTCTGCAGGTCCCAATTGCGGCCTTTGACTACTGCGAGAGAATCCCGTGACTAGGAACGATTCCGTTTCAATAAGATAGAGTCAGATTGTGCCGTTGGGCGAAGTGGATCCTTAAACTTTACGAATGTGTTTTTTCCCATGTTGAAAGTTACAGCGAGCTAAACTGTGCAAGACTCAGTTGGCGATCTAACGGCACTACTCCGAAAATGGTCCCAAGGCGACGAAGCTGCGGGCGCCAAACTCACGCCGTTGGTTTATTCCGAGCTCCGACGGCTGGCAAAGCAGCGTTTGCGTCGCGAGCGGAATGACCACAGTTGGCAAAGCGGGGATCTTGTTCACGAAGCCTATCTGCGCCTGGTAGCGCAGGAAGACGTCGAATGGAACGACCGCACGCACTTCTTCGCCGCATGCGCCCAAATGATGCGCCGGATTCTGGTGGATCATGCCCGCACGCGCAATCGAAAGAAACGCGGGGGTGGAGTTCCCACACTGGTGCTAGACGAGGCTCTGGATCTGCCCCACAACCGGCCTTGCGAGTTAATCGCTTTGGATGACGCGCTCACCACTCTGGCCAAGCTCGATCCGCAGCAGAGCCGGATTGCCGAATTGCGCTTTTTTACCGGATTGTCGATCGAGGAAACGTCAGAGGTTTTGAATATTTCCAAGGCTAGTGCGAACCGGCACTGGGTGACGGCGCGAGCCTGGTTGATCCGGGAATTGAGCCGCTAATAGCATCTCTCGCACGTTGTGATACGCTCGCTCCATGTCGAAACCACCGGGGTCTCCCCCACTTGACCCGGAGCGGTGGCGCCGGGTCAGAGGGATTCTTCATCACGCCCTGGAATTGACGAAGGAACGACGCATTGCGTATGTGGAGGAGGCTTGCGGCGCTGATGTTGGCCTGCGCGCCGAAGTGGATTCGCTGATCGCGGCTTCCCAGCAGCCTGCCTGGATCGACCAGCCACTGACCGAGATGGATACCGTAACGCTTGAAGGTTTCAGTGCGCCGCCGCTCGCGGAAGGGCAGAGAATAGCGCACTACCAAGTTGTCCGGAAGCTTGGCCAAGGTGGCATGGGCGCGGTTTACAAAGCCATTGATACCAATCTGGATCGCTCGGTGGCGCTCAAGGTTCTCCTTCCTGATCGCCGCACGCTGTCGCTGAAGGAAAGATTCATTCGCGAGGCCAAGGCTGCTTCCGCGCTGAACCATCCCAACATCGTGACCATCTACGAATTCGGCGGTGAGAATGGCCTGGATTTCATTGCGATGGAGTACGTGGATGGATTCACGCTTCAGGAGTTGCTCGAGCGCCGTCAGGCTCCGCGAGAGACCCTGCTCGAATATGCGCGGCAAGCCGCTGGAGCCGTCGCCAAAGCCCATAGCGCTGGCATCGTCCATCGTGACCTCAAACCCAACAACATCATGGTCAGAGGAGATGGCATGGTGAAAGTGCTCGATTTCGGGTTAGCCAAGCATGATCCGACTGCGGAGCAAGATCCCGATGCCACGCACACGCTCTCGCTGACGATACCCGGAGCGATCGCCGGCACGCCGGCATACATGTCACCCGAGCAAGTGAAGGGCGAATCCGTAGACCGGCGCACGGATGTCTTTTCATTCGGCATCATCCTCTACGAAATTGCTTGCGGACACCGTCCGTTCAAGGGCCCCAATCCACAAGCGACGCTGCATCAAATCGCCACGCTTGAGCCACCAGCCGCGGCGGCAGTAGATCCCACGGTCCCAGCAAAGCTGACCAAGCTAATCGAACGGTGTCTCAAGAAAGATAAGGAACAGCGGGTCGTGACGATGGCGAACGTCGCCCAGGATTTGGGGGAGCTGCTCCAGCCGGCATCGACGCCCATTGCTGTTCCTCGCCGCGCGTTGATGGCGTGGGCGGCCGGAGCATTGGCGGTTGGCGGGTTGGGATGGTGGCTGACCCACGGTTCCCCTTCCGAGCGCAGCCTCACTGCTTCGATCATTGCCCAGCGAATGACGGATGGAACACCAGTGGCAGACCCTTATGTAGCATCGCGTAACGAGACATTCGAGGCCGGGTGGCGTTTTCGAGTGCAGGCGCAATCTCAGCAGGCCGGTTACTTATATGTTGTAAGTGACGGACCGGGTAGTGCCGGTGTCAATAGTCTGTGGATACTCTCGAAACTGTCCATGGCTGCCAACCAGACCGCAGAAACAGGATGGAACGTTTTCGACAGTCATCCGGGGACCGAGCAGCTTTGGATCGTATGGACCGAGCAGCCGGTTGACCTTCTGGAAATGGCAGGGCGAGTGGATAACCCGGATCTTCAACACAAGATTAGGGATATGCTGGCTGTATTGAAACCCGGGAAGGGTCTTCCGGCCACCTCGAGCATACAATTGCGAGGCGCGGATTCAGTTTTGGGCGGTTTGCTCGAACTTCGGCATCTGTGAACCATGGCCAATCTTTTTCTTATCAGCGCGAGATTATCCTTCGGCTGATGACGCTTTACCTAGTGTCAGGAGGCTGCTTGAACGGTTTGGACCACGGGCGTATGATTGGAGACCCCAGTTGTACAGCGGATTCGGATTCGGCCCACTCCCGTGCAGGAGCGGCCAAACGATTTCAGTCTAAAAGGAGAATACACAATGTCTACAACTAATTGGCTGATCCTGGATGTCGATGTGTCCGGTAATGACCAGTCGGACGGACAGGTTCAGTTGAGCTACACCATTACCAACAGCGTTCTGCAGGCCGGCGCGATCCTTAGCTACCGGGTCAACGACAACTCCCACGCGTCCGCGATCGCCACGACTCCGAGCAGCGTTACCGGGACCAGCGATGGGACCAATACCGTCTATACCGTGTCGAGCTTTACCGTCACGGACTTTCACCTTCCATCGAGCGGCGTATTCAACGGAGGGAAATACGACGCCGTTGGCTTTACGCTGACCATCGATAGTACCGGCAACGCCACGCTAACAAGTGGCACATTCACGCCTGATGACGATGTCAAGGGCCTGGGCGATGACGATTTGTCCTGGACGGCGACCGATACCGCGCCCTTCCCGGAGCAGGCGAGTAGGAAGGCTTCCGGCAAGTATTGATATTTGGTGACAATGTGGGGCGCGCTTTAGCCGGCAAAGACGGCTTCAGCCGCGTCAGAACCTGACCTAGAACCCAGGCTGCAGGCTAAGCTCGCTCCACTGCTGGTGTTTTGTATGAGACGAACTATCCCGATTACGTTGCTTTTTCTGCTGGGTGTAGTCTCTGCAACGTCCCAGCAAAGCGCTGCCCTCGACCGGCTGCCTTTGGGGGTTCGACTCACCCGGCTGATTGAAGGTGCGACCGTGGACCGGCTTGCCTTGCCGGTTACAGCAGGACAGTTCGTCAAAGTCGTCGCGACGCAAACCGGAAGCGACATTGTGCTCACGCTGCGCGATTCGCGCCAGCAGGTGGTGATGGAATCCGACTTGCCCAACGGAGCCTACGGACCGGAAACCGTCGAGGGGATTGCCGAGATCGCCGGTGAATATATCGTTGAGATCAAGCTCGGGGGATTGCCGACCAGCAAGGGCTCTTATCAGTTGACCTTGGAGGCGTTGCATCAAGGCACCGCAGCCGACGGCGAGGAAGTGTCCGCCCATCAGGCACTCCTGCAAGCAAACCAATTGCGCAGAAGGAGGACGCCCGATGCGCGCAGGCAGGCCATAGACCTGCTTCATCAGGTTCGCCCCTTCTTCAAAGACTCCGGCGATCGATACTACGAGGCACTGACTGCGCTCATGCGGGGCGCCGTTCTCGCGGAGAGCGGAGATATCAGAGCAGCTCTGCGGTACAACGAGGAAGCTACTGACCTGTTCCAACAGGCAGGAGACAAACACGGCGAAGCGATGGGTCGAAACAACATCGGCGGCATGCTGGACGTGCTCGGCGAGCCGCAGCGAGCTCTGGAATCCTACCGCTTCGCGCTCGCACAGTACCGTGCTACTGGGGAACACGCGAACGAAGCGAACGTGCTCAACAACATTGGAAAGATTGAGAGCAGCCTGGGAAACTGGCAGAGCGCGCTCGGCGATTACACCTTTGCCCTCGCGCTGGTGCGCCAGGAAGGCAATACGCGCCTTGAAGCCGCATTTCAGCACAATATCGGCGCCGTCTACCGGAGGCTCGGTGATTTCGAGGAGTCGCTGAGGATTTTGGAGCAGGCGCTCCCGTTATGGCGGGAGGCAAAAGACAGGCGGGGAGAAGGCGATACGTTGCAGGTAATCGCCCTTACCTATGAATCAATGGAGCAGCCGGCGAAGTCGCTGGAGTATCTGGAACAGGCCCTCGCCATCGAGATAGCGCTGGCAGACCGTCGAAAAGAAGCGGAAATCCGGCGAGACTTGGGGCTCACTTACGCGGGATTGGGTAGACTTGCCGAGGCCGAGGCGTCCATTCGCCTGGCACTGGACGAGGAACGTGAAGTGCAGGATCGCCGCAGCATGGCCGGGGCTATGCTTTACTTGGGCCGCGTTCTGATGCTGGAAGGTCAACCTGCGGCTGCTTTGCAGCAGGCCGAGCAGGCTCTCGCTGAATTCCGCGCCATCGGCGATCGAAATTCCGAGGCGAACGCACTCGAAGCCACCGCCCGAGCTGAAAGCGATCGTGGGGACTTAGCCGCCGCACGAGACCGCATGGAAGAAGGGCTGCGCTTGACCGAGGAGAACCGCACGCATGCGGACAGCGAGCAGCTCCGAGCATCTTTCTTCGCCACGCGCCAGGATTCATATAGCTTCTATATAGATCTGCTGATGCGGCTTGGCAACGCGAATCAGGCGCTCGAAGCCAGCGAGCGGTCCCGGGCGCGCAGCATGCTCGATATGCTGGCCGATGCTGATATCCGCGCCGGAGTGGATCCCCAACTGATCGAGCGCGAGCGCGAAATCACCAACACGCTCAACGCCAAGGGCTCGCGGCTGCTGCCGCTGGGGCCCGCTACTGCGCAGGCCGTTGCGCTGCAGCAGGAAATCCGCGACCTGGAGTCGCAGTATCAGGACGTCGAAGCGGCCATCCGTAAGAACAGTCCGCGGTACGCGGCGCTGACCCAGCCGAGTCCGCTGACGGCGGCGCAGATCCAACGTGACTTGCTGGATGAAAATACGCTGCTGCTCGAATACTCGCTGGGGGAGAAGCATAGCTACCTGTGGGCCGTGGGCAAGCACGACATCCGTGCGTGGGAGCTTCCCGCACGCGACAAGATCGAGGCGCAGGTGGAGCGAGTCACTGGCTTGCTCACTGCCCGCAGCACCGTCAAGCGGCTGGAGACTCCCCCGGAACGGCTGAAGCGCGTCGCGCAGGCCGACGCTGCGCTGGCCACGGCGGCCAAGGAATTGAGCCGGATGGTGATCGGGCCGGCGGAGTTGGTTCTGGGCGGAAAAACGCTGGTGGTGGTCCCGGATGGGGCGCTGCAGCGATTGCCTTTCTCCATGCTTCCGGTTGGCAAAGGCGAGCCGCTCGTGATCGCGCATGAGGTGGTGATGCTGCCTTCGGCTTCGGCAATGGCGGTCCTGCGCCGAGAGCTTGCAGGGCGCAAGCCGGCTTCGAAGATGCTCGCCGTATTCGCCGATCCGGTGTTCGATCGTACGGATGCTCGCGCGGGAAAGACGACCGTGGCTTATGCAACTCCGCCTGTGTCTCCGGAATCTACGCGCATTCTGGAGCATCTGTCGGAGCCTGGCGACAGCGGTTCTACGGGCCTGAAGATCCCGCGCCTTCCGTACACGGCGCAGGAAGCCGATCAGATTCTCGGAGTGTTTCGCGGCGGCGCCAATCTGCGAGCCGTCGGATTTGAGGCCAGCCGCGTCGCGGCCACCAGCGGACAACTGAGCGACTACCGCTATCTCCATTTCGCCACGCACGGTTACCTAGACACGGAGCGGCCCAGTCTTTCCGCGCTGGTGCTCTCGCAGGTCGACGACAATAATCAGCCCGAGGATGGATTCCTGCGAGTGAATGACATCTATAACACGCGGCTTGCGGCCGAGCTCGTGGTCCTCAGCGCCTGCCAAACGGGCCTGGGCAAGGAAGTTCGCGGCGAGGGACTCATGGGGTTGACGCGCGCGTTTCTGTATGCCGGTGCGCCGCGCGTCATTGTGAGTTTGTGGAACGTGAACGATCGGGCCACGGCCGAGCTGATGACCAGCATGTATCGCAGCATGCTTCGCGAAGGCATGCGGCCGGCGGCGGCGTTACGCGCCGCGCAGCTGGAAATGAGGAAGCAGAAACGCTGGGAATCGCCATATTATTGGGCGGCATTCGTTCAGCACGGGGAATGGCAGTGAATCTGGGGAGGCCTTATATGAGATGCGATCGAGTCCTGATGGCGCTCGTGGCCGCTAGTGCGGCGTTGGCCCAATCCGATTCGGGGACACGAGCCATAGTGCCGGAAGCCGTGGTGCAAGCCCGTCCGCGGACAACAACCGCCGCCGCGACGGCTGGGGCGAAATATCAGACGGTCGGTGATGCGGTGACGGCGTCGATACGCCAGCCATTGCCGTCCCGACAGGTTGGCGTGACGGTCTGGCGACTTCGTGCCGCCACTCTCGCCGATAGCGGAGCTCGAATCCTGGTGCAGGAAGGCTCGAACACGGTGGAATGGGTTCCCGAGCGTGTGGGCATAAACACCAATCTGCGGGAGGGAGATCGCGTACGCCTTACGATTGAGTCGCCTGATACGGGCTTTCTTTATGTAATAGACCGCGAACGTTATGCCTCGGGTGAGCGGGGGATGCCTTATCTGATATTTCCAACTTCCCGCACTCGCGGTGGCGATAATCGTGTAAGCGGCGGCAAGCTAATCGACATTCCTGGGCAAGATGACCGGCCGAATTTCTTTACGCTCCGCCACAGCCGCGCGGACCAAAGCGAAGAGGAACTCACGGTGATCCTGACGCCGGAGCCTCTAAAGGGATTGGACATCGGCCCCAAAGCGCTGCCCCTTGCGACCGAACTGGTGACTGGCTGGGAAAAGCAGTGGGGAACAGGAAGCGTCCAGCGATTTGAGCTCTCAGGCGGCGCCGGTAAACCTTGGACGAAGGCGGAGCAGGAGGTGGCTGCGGGCCGAACTCGCCTGTTGATGCAGGAAGACCCGGCACCCCAAACCGTTTACCGAGTCGCCGTCAAGCCAAGTGAGCCGCTGCTGGTCAAGGTGCGGCTCCGGTATTCTTCGAACGCAGGGCGATAAATCCGCCTACTCATTGTCCCCGCAGGCTAACTTGGCGTTCGCAATGTCCAAGGAGCTTGCTATTTTGGCGTAACAAAAGGCTTTTCAACAGAATATTATTGTGTTACAGTTTCGTGTATCTCTAGGTAGAGTCGGGCATTTCTCGCACGACCTCTAAAGGCGTGCTTTCCGGTTGAATCGATGGTTGGGGTGGTATCGAAACTGGAAGGGGGCACAGCAAATGATTCGTTTTCAGATCCTAGCGGGGTTAGCCGTCATCTCTCTCTCCGCCTATGCTCAACAAACCGGCCGTCTTACCGGAACGGTTCTCGATCCCGTGGGAGCAGCGATTCCGAATGCTTCCGTAAGCCTATACCTGCCTGAAGGCAGCAGCCCGCTTCTGAAGACCAGTACCAATTCCGAGGGCATCTTCGATTTGATTGCGGTCAGGCCGGATCTGTACACGCTGCAAATCGAGAGTCCCAGCTTTTCCAAATACACCGCAAGGGAAGTGAGAGTCGAGCCAGGGCGACAGACGACGCTGCCCGACATAAAGCTATCCCTCGTGTCAACCACCCAAACAATCGAGGTGACCGCCGATGCGCCGGGTGTAACGCTGGCAACGGCCGAAGTCGCATCGACCACGACACAGGAGCAGATCCGTAACTTGCCGGTGCTGGATCGCCAGATCAGCAACCTATTCGTTTTACAGGCCGGCGTGGCGCAGAACGGCCGCGCCAATACCGTGGTCAACGGTATGCGGCCCAGCTATTCGAACCTTTATGTCGACGGAATCAATATCCAGGATTCGGTACGGCTCAATGACCTGGACAACATTCCCAACCGTATCACCATCGCACAGGTAGCCGAGTTTACGGTTTCTACTACCAATTCCAATCCCACGATCGGCGGGGCGGCCAGTACCTTTAGTTTGGTGACACCCTCGGGAGGCAATCTGTATCACGGTTCGCTTTATTGGTACAACCGCAACAATTATTTCTCTGCCAATGATTGGTTTAACAACAAGAACGGAGTTTCGCGACCATTCCTGAATTCAAACGAGTTTGGCGGAACTGTGGGCGGCCCCATTAAGAGAGACAAGCTGTTTTTCTGGTCGAATTACGAGGGCTTACGGCGGCCCGGCACCACGCCGGTGAACAATACCATCCTCACCCCGACGGCCAGGCAGGGGATCCTTCAATATCGTGTCGGCGGGAATGTCCAGCAATTCAACGTGCTGACGCAGTCCGGGTTGCAAATCAGCCCGTTCATGCAAAAACTTCTGGATCAAGTGCCCACCACCAGCAACAACAGCGCGATCGGCGACCAGCTGAATACGACAGGCTATAGCTTCAATGCCCGCAACAAGCGAGTTCGAGACAACGTCACCGGCAAGCTGGATTACAACCTGACGCCGAAGCATGTGTTCTCGGCCACCTATGCGTGGAACCGCGAGATCACGGACCGTCCGGACTTGACGCCTTTCTATAGTGTGGTTCCGCCGGTCTTTAACGACAACACGGCCAAGCTGTTTTCCGTGTCCTACCGCTGGACGCCTACCGCCACGCTGACCAACGAGCTTCGGGGCGGATACAATCGTGCCCCATCCACGTTCGATTTGAACACGCCATCCCCGGCATACGTGCTGGCTACGGGTCTGGCGACCGCCGGAATGCAGTTCAGCTCACCGGTACAATCTGGCGAGGTCGGCGAAGGGCGCAATGTCAATTGGTATGGAATCTATGACAACGCAAACTGGGTAAAAGGCCGCCACACGGTGTCATTCGGATTCCAGACTTTCCAAACGCGAGTTGGTTCGTTTAACTTCAACGGCGCGGTTCCGACCTATACCATCGGTATTTCGTCCGCGTCTACCGCTGGATTCACGGCAGGCAGTATACCGGGCGCCAGCTCGACGGACGTAAGCCGGGCCAACGGCCTTTTATCCACTCTCGCCGGGCTGTTGACCTCCGGCGCCCAGCAGTTCAATCCCACCAGCCCAACTTCCGGATTCGTCAAGGGAGCCCCGCAAATCAACAACTTTGCGTACAACAACTACGCCTTATATGTCCTGGACAATTTTAAGGTGCTGCGAAACCTGACGCTGACCCTGGGCCTGCGCTGGGATTATTTCCCGCCCGTCGACGAAACCAGCGGGCTGATCGTCCAGCCGGTGCTGCAAAACAACAACGGACCGGCCACACTGCTGGGAAACGCTACTCTGGATTTGACCGGCAGCGGAGCAGGCAGACAAATCACCAAGCAGGATAAGAACAACTTCGCGCCCAACGTCGCATTCGCATGGGATCCTTTTGGGCAAGGAAAAACCTCCATTCGCGGCGGGTACGACGTGGCGTTCGTTAACGACAATTCCCTCAATAGCGTCTTCAACACGCTGGTTAATAACAACGGCCTTTTTATTAACCGAAACGTCGGCAATTTGACCAGCCGCGCCGACCTGCCCACACCAATCGACACACCGCCTTTCGCGCTTCCGACTACTTCTCTGGCACAATTCAATTTGTCACCGACCTCGCCTCCCGCGCAAGGGTTGATCGATCCCAACCTGGCGACGCCTTACGTGGAACAATGGAATTTCTCGGTAGAGCACGACCTAAAAGGCTGGGTGTTCGAAGGACGCTACGTGGGGAACCACGCCGCCAAGGGCTTTCGGTTGATCGACTTTAATCAGGTCGATGTTAATCGCGGCGGGTTCCTCCAGGATTTCATCCGCGCGCGTAATAACGGGTTCCTGGCCCAGAACGCTACCGGTACGTTTAATCCGGCCTATAATCCCGCGATCGCTGGCAGTCAAGTGCTTACCTTCTTCCCTCTGTTACCGTCAGGCGGCCTGCTTACGAACGCTACGGTTCAAGGTCTTCTGCGCACGGGTGAGGTGGGAACGCTCGCGCAGACTTATCAGACCCAAAATCCCCGTTCTAATTTCGTTCCTGCGAACCAGCCTGATTTTAGCTATTTTCCCAACCCGTATACGCTGTTTTCTGGCATGATGAACAACACCGCCAATTCAACCTATAACGCGGCACAGTTTGAAGTTCGCAAGCGCACGCGCAACGGGCTCCAGTTCCAGGCCAACTACACCTTCAGCAAGGCGCTCGCGAACACCTTCCAGCAGCGCGGTTTCGACGCGCAGCTCGACAACGGAAACCCCGGAATCGAGAAAGGCATTGCGAATTTTGATCAGCGCCATGCCTTCAAGTTCAATCATTATTATCCGCTGCCGTTCGGCGCGTCCAACAGGTTCCATTTCTCGAACAAGGGTCTTGACCGCTTGATTGACGGGTGGGCATTGAGCGGATTTCTCGCCATCTATAGCGGCAATCCAGTTGAAGCCCGCTCCCAGCGGGGCACTCTAAATCGCGGAGCCCGGTCCGCCGAAAATACTGTGGACTCTCCGCTGACATACAGCCAGCTTCGCGACATCACCGGCCTGTTCATGCGAGGCGACGGACCGTACTGGATCGACCCAAGTCACATTAATCCGGCCAACCAACAGGGCGTTGCGGCAGATGGCGCACCCCCGTTTGCAGGCCAGGTATTCTTCAATCCGCAACCCGGATCGCTCGGCTCGCTGCAACGGCGTACGCTTTTCGGCCCCGGCTACTGGAACTACGATTTTTCCGTCTCAAAGGGCACCAAGATCACCGAGCGCCAGAGTCTCGAGATACACTTCGACTTCTTCAACGTGTTCAACCACCCGAACTTCTTTATCAACGACCAGAACGTGAACACGGCAGGCTTCGGCAAGATTACGTCGCAGAACTACAGCAGTGCCGGGGTGGGACCGCGGCTGATTCAGTTCGGCCTTTACTATCGGTTCTAACCATGTTCTTTGGAGACCAGCGTCTCGCCTCGAATCAATCTTCGCGGTAAGTCGATCACCGGCAGGTGTGGCGTCCGGGTTTGTGAATCTCCGCACGCGACTCACTTTACGCCGAGCTCTTCGTGCGAGATAGGCAGGCCTTTGGTGATGATTCTCTGAGGTAGTCGGCGCCCATGTCTTCCAAGACAAACCGCAGGTCCCTGTAAAGCCCAACGTTGTCAGGGAACCGAGCGGTTACATGGCATACCAAGCGGACCTCTAAACCCGGGTCGGTCGATCACCCGTCCGCCATCCCAGACGCGTAGTGTCTCAAGCCTATTCCTCGCCGCGATTGGAATGGCTACGTACCGGCTGGGGCGATCCGCCGGCCAAACGAACAGGAGGGCCAGCTAGCCGGGAGGCGAAACTCACTCGGACCGGATCTTACAGAATGAGTAAGGTGTGTTTCAAACGTTCGCTGACGATTATGGTTTAGACCGATTGTAGTCAATGTTGTAGCTGTCAAGAGCTTCCAGGAACCCCCAAACGCCACAGTTCGCTACAGGTGCGCTAGCCGGGCCGAAACCCGGCATTGCAAATAAATGAGTTGTTTACGTTGGTCGGGGCGGCGAGATTCGAACTCACGACCCCCTGCGCCCAAGGCATCGGAACGGACAAGACTGGAAACCCTATAAGCTTCATGTATCCCTTGGGTTGGCTTCGCATCGTCTACAGCAAAGATCGCGCAATGTAGTCAAATTCGTAGCTGTCGACTCCCTCGGAACTCAACAGCTTGCAGGAAGTTGCACCTTCCTGCCACAAGATCTCCGGGCAACATTCGATCCTATATATAAAGGCCCTGCTTCGCAGCAACGGAACTGGTCCGGTAAGTTGGACCACCACGAATATAGCCAGGAACGGAGACTGCCTTTCATGCGCTGGTCCTGAATACACTCCGATCAAGAGGAGCATCTTCTCCTCGCCTACAGCCAACGAGATTACTTCAGACCGCAGTGTTTCTCGTAGCAGGACGAATCGGAGTCGCTTTGGTGCCGGAATCGTTTCAACAGCACTTGAGAGTGCGAGGCTGCGTGTATCGCGAGCTTGGGACACCGAGCCATGCCAACGTCATCGGTTGTGGTGATGCGACAATGTCCAGCCCGTGCTCCAGCGCTTCATTCAACAGATGCAACGAGTGATAACGGTCGAGAAGGAGCTCAAATGATGTTTCGAGCGGGCCGCCGGGGTCGATGACATATTCGTGATCGCGGGTTTCCAGAGTGACCGAGTCGATCCCTTCTTAATACAGCAAGTGCCCCAGCGGAATGCCCTCAGGCCGTGCCCCAATAATTCCGACTTGGGTGTTCATTCCCCTGTACTCAGGTATAGCGAAAATCGGCTGTCGGAAACAAGACGTAATTCTTCTGGAACGATACACAGACGCTATTGGAGCACGATAGTCTGGAAATGGTGTTCGGAGGCTGAGCGTGACGCTGATACGGCGGTCCCCCGTGCGGTGCTGGCGCGCTGTACCTGGGCTCTAAATACCCGAACATGTTCGCGGGGGTCGCTGCGGAGGCGACACATGCGTCCGTTCAAACGCGATGCTTCTTTTCTTGTGGTTGTTCTAGCGGCTGTGGCGGTCCTGCTGGTGAATGCAGTGGCTGCCGGCGCTGCTTCGGTTCCTGCCGCTACTCTATCGCCGTCCAAGACAGCGGATCTGAAACCCGCAGCCGATGGATTCATCCGGCGTTGGCTGCTGCTGGAACCGATCGCCGCCACAGGCCTTACGGACAGCATTGTTCAGGCCGCCGTGAAGAAAGGCCCTTTTGCGACCGAACTCTCGGACGTTCCTCGCGATGGGGAAAAGGTGAACGTCGAAAGTGCGCAACTCACCTGGCACGCCGTGGACACGTCCAACTACAACGTAAACTTATTTCATTTTGCGCGTTCCCTAGACAGGAATACTTCCAATGTTCTGTTCTGGGCAGTGACGGTGGTCCAGGCGCCGCGCGAGATCCGAGACGTCCGGCTGGCGATAGGGTCCAACGCAGCTTCTATCTGGTGGGTGAACGGTCAAGAGGTGATCGGGATTTATGGAGATCGGCAGACGGTTATCGATGACGGTGTATCGAAGCGAATCACGTTAAAAGGGCCCCAACGTGATTCGAGCGGCCGTGGTCAATGGTGGAGGAGCCACCGATTTCTGTGCCCGGATTCTCGACGCCAGCGACAAGCCCTTAACGGATTTCGTGGTGAACTTACGCCTGTAGTGTCCTGGCCGCCCTGATGTCAAGGAGTTTGCTGCTCACGAGTATACTCATGTATACTGCAGGCGATCCGCTGACGAGCTGCGCACTAAATCAACACGAGGTCATTGATCCGCCATGCGAATGAGCCCTGCGATCCTATTCCTACCGTGCCTGAGTACTTTGCTGGCGCAAGATACCGGTACAGCGCACAAAGCCGCCGCCACGGCCCTCTTGAACTCGAATAACAGCGGCGCGGCGCGCCTGGCGTGCCCGGCAACAATCGGCCCTGTGTCCACCGCGAACTCGCCCGCCGGTCCAGGCCGGGCGGGAGGCCCTCCAGGCGGCGCGGCGAAGGGTGGCGATGCCGTGAAGGGTGGCGGCCGCGGACCGGCTGCGACTCCGCCGAAAGAGAACTGGTATGCCGAAGGCGGTCAGGTGTTCGACAACCTCTACATGCTGACCACCAAAATGAACAGCGCGTGGGCGGTGAAGACCAGCCAGGGGATCATTCTGATTGACACGCTGTTCGGCTACGCCGCGCAGGACGCGATCGTGGATGGGCTGAAGAAGGTTGGACTCGATCCGGCGGATATTAAGTACATCATCGTGAGCCACGCGCATGGCGATCATGACGGTGCCGTCAAATTCCTGCAGGATACGTACAAGCCGCGCATCATCATGGGACCCAAGGATTGGGAGCTTTCCGCCCGGGAGGCCGATCCTCCGCGCCACGACATGGAGGCAACGGACGGGCAGAAGGTGACGCTGGGCGACACCACAGTCACCATCTACATCACCCCGGGCCACACTGGCGGCACGCTTTCTTTTCTGGTTCCCGTGAAGGATCGCGGTCAGCCGCATCTGGCCATGGAGTGGGGCGGAACCGCGTTGAGTGGCGGGACTTCGAAGGAAATGCTGGAGTCCTATATTTCCAATGCGAAACGACTGAAGGACATCAGCGACGGCGCGGGCGCTGACGTCATCATCGGCAACCACACCGAGTACAACGACGCGCTGAACCGTTTTGAGCGCACCAGGGCGCGCAAGGCCGGCGAGCCTAATCCGTGGATCGTTGGCAAGGTAGAGGTCGAGAAGTATCTCACCGTGGTTGAGGAATGCGCGAAAGCCTGGCTGGCGATCGGCGACGGGCGTCCGTAGGCAGCGGCAGGCAGGAGGTTTCATGATGAGGCCCACAAATCGGCGGAGCTTTCTAAAAGGGCTTGGGGCATTGGGGACGGCAATGTGGTCGACGCCTTATGTCAGGGGCTTCGCCCTTCCTGAAGATAAGATCAAGGCCGTTCATTACTACGCGAATCCCGGCGATGCTCAGGGACGGCAAGGCCAGCCGATGGTGAACCAGTCCACCAATGTGGTGAGGATCGAGACCGAGCGTGGGCTGGTCGGAATCGGCGAAGGCGGTGAGCCGAGGACCATGGAAGAATGCGCCAGCATGTTGATCGGGTTGGACCCGTTCCGGATCGACAATCTGTGGCAGCGGATGATGCGGGGTTACTTCTATCCCGCCGGCCGCGAGAAGCTGCATTCGCTCGGCGCGCTCGATCTGGCGCTGTGGGACCTCAAGGGCAAGGCGCTCGACGTGCCGGTGTGGCAGTTGCTGGGCGGCAAGTCGCGCAATCATGTGGAACTGTACTCCACCGTGTTCCCCGCACCGCGTGGCGGAACCCTTGAGGACGCGGCGAAAGCCTGCCGCGACGCCGGCTTCCGCACGTATCGCTACGCCACCGACAACCCGCGCGAGCGCGTCGTGGACCGGTTCCAACTGGTTCGCAAGATGTACGACGATTGCGTGCTGCTGCAGAAAGGCGCGGGGGACGGCGGCTGGGCCATCGACTTCCACACCGAGCTCGACGCGCCCGATGCGATCAACCTCGCCACGATGCTGGAGCCGCTGCATCCCTACTTCTGCGAGGATCTCATCCGCAGCGAGAACGTGGCCAGCTACGAACATGTGCGTCAACGGACTCGCGTGCCCATCGCGGTGGGCGAGCAGTTCGGCTATAAGTGGGACATCAACCAGCTGATCGAGCGCGAACTGATCGATTACGCTCGCGTAACGCTTCCCAACGTCGGCGGCATCACCGAGTTCATGAAGGTCATCGCCCTTGCGGAGACGCACTACATCGGCATGATTCCTCATTTTACCGGCCCCATCTCCGAAGCCGCGTTGGTGAACTGCCTGATCGCGACTTCCACCACGGCATTGATGGAGATGTTGGGCGACGGCAGCCGCACGTGGCCATATTTGCCGAAGGGCTACGACTTCAAGGAAGGGAAGCTGTGGCCGAACGACCGGCCGGGTCTGGGCGTGACGGTGGATACGAACCGGCTGACGCAGATCGGCAACTACGATACGTATCGCGCGGGCATGCTGATGAATCAGCGGCCGGACGGTTCGTTCACCAACTGGTAGATCGGATGATTTTCAAGGGATGAGACCGAACGCAATCTCTCGCACGATCTTGCCGGCAAGCGCGGTTCTGCTGATGCTGATCGCAGCGGCCGGGGCCCAACAGGGTTCATCCGGCGCGGATTGGCGATACATCAGTGGCGACGCAGGCGGCACGAAATATTCACCGCTGGCGCAGATCGATGCCTCCAACGTGTCGAAGTTGAAGATCGCGTGGCGGTGGACGTCGGAGAACTACGGATCGCGCCCGGACTACAACCTGGAAGTAACTCCGCTGGCGATAAACGGGAAGCTGTTCTTCGCGGCGGGGGCGCAACGCGCGGCCGTCGCCATTGACGGAGCCACGGGCGAGACCCTCTGGACGTATCGCCTGGAGGAAGGCGAGCGCGGAGACCGCGCTCCGCGCAATAACAATCGCGGTGTGGCGTACTGGGCCGATGAGGCCGGGCACGGGCGTGTCCTGTTGATCACGCGCGGGTACCAACTGGTCGAGCTGGATGCGGACACGGGTGTTCCCGTAAAGGACTTCGGATCGAACGGAGTGGTCGATCTGTGGGTGGGATTGCTCGAAGGCACGGGGAGGCAAGTGGAACCGGGTCAAATCGGCGCCAGCTCGCCGGCGATCGTGGTGGGCGATGTGGTTGTGGTCGGGGCGGCGATGCTGGCCGGTGGAGCGCCAAAATCCAAGACCAATGTTCCGGCCTTCGTGCGCGGCTACAGCACGCGCACCGGCAAACTTCTGTGGACCTTCCACACGATTCCGCGCCTGGGTGAATTCGGAATCGATACGTGGAAGGACGATTCGTGGCAGTACACCGGCAACACGGGAGTGTGGGCTCCCATGGCCGCGGATCTGGAACTCGGCTACGTCTATCTGCCGATTGAGATGCCTACGGGCGACTACTACGGCGGGCACCGGCCGGGAGACAACCTGTTCGGAGACAGTCTGGTTTGTCTGAATGCAAAGACGGGCGAACGTATCTGGCACTTCCAGACGGTCCATCACGACATTTGGGATTGGGATCTGGCATCGCAGCCCGTACTGATGGATGTGACGGTGGAGGGAAAACCGGTGAAAGCGGTCGCGCAGATCACCAAGCAGGCTTTCACATTTGTTTTCGATCGCGTCACCGGGAAACCGATCTGGCCGATCGAGGAGCGGCCCGTAGAGGCCTCGACCGTACCCGGCGAAATCATGTCACCCACGCAGCCGGTCCCCACCAGGCCCGCGCAGTTCGATCGCAACGGTATCGGGCCGGACGATGTGAACGATCTTACGCCGGAGATTAAGGCGGAGGCACTGCGCATCCTCTCCGAGTACAAAATCGGGCCGGTGTTCACGCCGTCGATCCTCCAGGGGGAAGGTGGAAAGAAGGGCACGTTGATCGTTCCGCACAATCAGGGGGCGGCGAACTGGCAAGGTGCGGCCGCGGATCCGGAAACCGGGATGCTCTACATCCCTTCGGAAACCACCTGGTGGGCCAGCGCGATGGTACCCGGATCCACACGCGGTAGCGATATGAACTACGTTGGTGCGTTCGTGCGCGTGGATACGCCACTCGGACTGCCGTTGGTCAAAGGACCTTGGGGCCGGATCACAGCTATCGACATGCACACCGGCGATCACCGATGGATGGTTCCCAACGGACACGCGCCGAAGGCCGTGGCGGATAATCCCAAGCTCGCGGGCGTCGATCTTAGCGGGGTGGGGCAACCCGAGCGCGCTCCGCTGCTGGTCACCAAGACGCTCTTGTTTTCGGGTGACGGCAGCGGCATGTTCTCGTCCGGTCCGAACGGTGGCGGTCCGCTGTTCCGCGCTCTGGACAAGGCCACCGGGAAAACACTTCACGAAATGACGCTGCCCGCGAACGAGACCGGTGTTCCGATGACCTACTTGGCCCACGGGAAGCAGTACATCGTGGTCGCCATCGGCAATCGGGACTTCCCGGCAGAACTCGTCGCGCTTACGCTTCCGTAGTCCCAGTTCGCGGATTCGCCGCTGTCGAGCCCGCGGGTTGGAGGGGGCGGTGGATACATGGTGTATACATCTGTACAATCTATAGAGCGTAAGTTTGAAGTGCGCGGAAGATCAAAAGGAGACTTCATAATGAAATTCGCTGTTGCACTATGTTTAGTGGCTGCGTGTGCGTGGGCACAGGAGGGAACGGGACCGTTCCCGGCGATCCTGGAACAAGATTCCAGTCTCCCGACGCACACGGTGTATCGGCCGCAGGACCTGTCCAAAGTGAAAGGAAAACTGCCCATCATTGCATGGGGCAATGGGGGCTGCGCCAACAACGGACTATCGCACCGCAATTTCCTGCTGGAGATTGCCTCGCATGGCTACCTAGCGATCGCGATCGGGCCTCCGCTCGCGCCCCCGGCTCAAGGCAAGGGCGCTCCGAAAGGGGATGCTAAGCAGGGTGCCCCGAAAGGCGACGGCAAGCAGGCGGCCGCGGGTCCAGCCACGAAATCGTCCCAGTTGCTCGACGCCATCAACTGGGCCTTGGCCGAAAATGGCCGGAAGGGTAGCCCCTACAACGGCAAACTGGATGCGTCGAAGATCGCGGTGATGGGGATGTCGTGCGGAGGGATTCAGTCCTACGCGGTGGCGACGGACCCGCGCGTCAAACTCGTCGGCATCTTCAACAGCGGCATCTTGCCCGCTCCCAGCGGCCCGGGAACGCCGGCCATGGAAGACATCCGCAAGGACCAGCTGGACAAGCTGCATTCGCCCATCTTCTACGTGACCGGGGACAAAACCGACATCGCCTATGAGAACGGGCTGGACGACTTTAAGCGAATCACCAAGGTGCCCGCGATCCACACGTACAAGGATGGCGTCAGCCATGGCGGCACCTACAGCCAGCCCAACGGCGGCGATTTCGCACGGGTCGCCGTGGCGATGCTGAACTGGCAGTTAAAAAGCGAGAAGAACGAATCCAAGATGTTCCTGGGCGCAAATTGCGGCCTGTGTCAGGAAGCCGGCTGGCACGTAGATACGAAGGGGTACAAGTAGAGGCGGTGTTGGGGGGGGAGGGCACCCGGGTCGAGCCTAGGTGCCCTCAGATGCCGTGCATTCTCCTTTCGTCGTTAACGAAGTGAGCGCGACTGGACCTGCCAGTTGGAATCGGTGCAAAGCGTGCACCTATCACCGACAAAGTAGCCCTTGCCTTTGGCGCTGGTGTCGCCCTGCAACGCAATCGACTGGATGGACGGTCCTTCATGCCGCAATCCCATGAGGCGTGCGGAAGAAGCACCTTCGCCCGTCCCCTGACCTTTTTGCCAGATGCACCGCAGGACCGGCGATCGCAGCAGCCCCGGCCATCAAGAGAAACGAACGTCTGTCACTGATCATGTATAAATCTTGCCCCTTCGCGCCACGTGCATTCGAGACCGCTACTTCTTTCGTTGCCGGTCGAAGAAATCGAACACCGCGGGCAGCACCAGAGCCACCATCCGGCCGTGATCTGCCTCGACCTCCATGTATTCCAAGGGAAACCCCTGCGACTTCATCCACGCCTGCATGGCCCGGCTTCCCGCCAGCGAAGGAGTCGCGCCCGTGCCTTCGGTCATGAACACCGGCATCTTCCGAATGCGATCCCACGGATACGTGGATTCCTCCACAAACGGACCGGACATGGGAGCAATCGCCTTCCAATAGTCGGCATACTTCGCCCCGAGATACCAAACACCTCCGCTACCCATCGAATGGCCCATCAGGAACATTGAGCCGCGGTCGACGGGATACTCGTTCAGCACCATCTCCATGACGTTGATCACGTCCTGCTCGCTGCGCTCGAGAGTCTGAGCGTTCTGCACGCACGCATTGGTCCGCTGCTGCGCGGCGGTTTCTGCCTGGCCGAATACGGCCGGCAGCCGCAGGCACGTGCCATACGCGCCCATAGGATTCCAACCCAATGGGGACACCAGCAGGTAGGCATGATCTTCTGCAAGCTTCAGAAGCTGCTTGTTGTTCTGGTCCAGATACTGGCTCTCATTACTGCCTGCGCCGTGCAGCATCATCACCAGCGGCAGATTCGCCTTGCCATCCCAAGTTGTCGGCACATATACGCGATAGGCCAGATCGGTCTCGGTGCCGGGGAATCGATACGTTCGCCGCTGGTCGCCTTTGGCCTGCCAGCCTGCTGTGCCCGGCTTTGCCACGGACTTCGCGAGTTGCTGCGATTGGGCGATCTGGGTTTTTGGCACCAGCTTGGTCCCGAAGGCGATTACTCCGTTGTCTTGGGCCACCGCCACTAGGGGGAATAGGACCACTAGTTTCAACAGCGTCTTTGTCATGTCGAAAAGAGTGTAACAGCCGCAAAAGACAGCCGCAAGCTGAGTGTATCCATCATGTATACTTAGCCGGAGTGAATCGAAACTGGATAATTTCCGTCGCCGCCGTCATCGTTGCCATGATGGCGATCCAGATGGCGAGCCTGGGTGTCTCGCCGCTATTGCCGGCGATCCAGCAGGATCTTGGGGCGTCCTATTCTCAAATCGGTCTCTTTACCGGCATGTACGGCATCATCGCGCTGCTGGTCAGCTTGCCCGCCGGAGTGTTCGCAGCCCGCATCGGCGAAAAGCGCGCGCTTCTGATCGGACTGGCTGTTACGGCTGTCGGACTGGCCTCTCTCTCTCAGGCCACTCGCTACGACGTCGCACTCGTGTTTCGCGCTCTTTGGCTGATCGGCTACCGTACCGCGTTCATCGCTGTGTTTACCGCGATGGCGATGGTGACACCGGACAAGTATCGGAGCCGGACCATGGGCATTCTCGGCGCCATGGCCGCCTTCGCGTCGGTCATAGGGGCCCCGTTCGGCACCCGTGTGGCAGCGTGGCTTGGGTGGAGAGGCGGCATTCAAGGGTACGCCGCGATCACTCTCCTCGGCGCGATCGTTTTCGGTCTGCTCTACCATCGCCAGCGCTCGCGGCCGACGGACATTGCCGGATCGCATGGGACTTCACCGCATGGTACTTCAATGACGCGTGCCGGCGCGGTCTCGGCGCTCCGCAATCCGATCATCTGGAGCATGATTCTG
>Ga0207711_10001035_pt1 | contig 26647 bp, 22 predicted proteins | sample KBSS34metaG_FD_184401 | JGI IMG/M metagenome (GOLD analysis project Ga0207711, IMG submission 184401) | Switchgrass rhizosphere microbial communities from Kellogg Biological Station, Michigan, USA - KBS S3-4 metaG (SPAdes) (version 2) | ecosystem: Host-associated > Plants > Roots > Rhizosphere... | reverse complement strand
TAGGGCTCGAATCGCCGAAGGTGAAGCGTGAACGCGAGCGTGCTGCGCAGTTCGCGGAGCTGTATCCGGACATCCGCGACAAACTCAATGCGGAGGTGTCGAAGAGCGCAATCGTCAAAGCGCTCACCGAATATGGCATGTCGATCAGCGGCCCGGTCTTCGATAAATTGCTGGCCGATGAAGCGAAGCGTCGTCTCGAGCCGGTGCCCGGCGATGGGGCCGATGAGTCCGGCGATGACGTGGCTGCTGCCGAGGCGACGGATGCTCCGCAAGGCGATGAGAACGGCGAGGATATTGACTGATGAGCGCCCCTGCCAGCTTCAATGGCGGGGGCTATATGCCCTCGCAGAATTTCAGTTCGTGCTTTGGCACGTCGCCGCCTGCCAGCTATCCGTTGAACAGCTACAGCCATCCAACGGCCTGGCAGGCGATCAACGTCCTCTCGCCGAATCTGTTCCGTGTTGCGAGCGAACAGCGCGCCATCTACGGATCGGTGCACGAGGCGATCCTAGTCAACCTCCTCGGTCATGTATCGTTCGCGGCGGCAGGTAATTTCCGCATCTGCGGTCACAACGGTAAGACAATGCCACTGACCTTGCACCTTCGGTTTGCTGGCCCACCTTTGAGCGGAAAGTCTGACGCGCACGATCGGTTCAACGCGCCCGTTACTGAGGCGATGAAGGGGTGGAAGAAGCGTTGGCACTTCGACAACGTAACGCCTGCCGCGTTACTGCGCAAAATTACTGGCGGTTCAATTCTTTCGATGCTCAGCATGGCTGAAGGACGTGATCATCTTGGCGACAAGGTCGGTGGCCAGCTTAGCCGCGCCTTCCGCGAATTGAATGATTTGTACGATAGCCATGTGCCGGCGTTTGATCGTGCCGACGACGACAACGAGGCGGTCGTGAATGCTCCAGACCGTGCGATCTCTGTCGTGTGTGTGAACGTACAGAACGACAAGCATCGCGAATGGCTCGACAGGCATGCCGAAGACGCGTGCGGGTCCGGCTACCTGTATCGGCTGATGATGATGGTAACTGACCAGATTGCGGTGGAGGGTGCCGGTAACCAGCAGCCAGAAATGGCGCTTCTGGACTACGACCAACGTATTATCGAGTTGGTCGCGAGTGCGCGGATCAACCTCGACGGAAATTCGGTGAGCCAGCTTCCGGTGATCGAGGTCTCGCCCGAGGCCGAGAATGTTCTTCGGCTGGCGCAGGAGCGTTTCGTTCAGATGCCGGGCTCTTGGCTGTCGCCGAACGATGCCCGTGTGTTTGCCGTTCGCCTGGTCGCCAATACGCGCCGAATCGCAGGCTGCATGCATGTGTTCGAGCGATATAGCGGCGCGGTATCGGCGGACACGATGTCCCGGGCGGCGACGATTGCGGAATGCTTCGCGGCCCACTGGCTCGAGACCATGTTTCCGCCTAAACCGGTGCCCGATGGCGTGCAACGTGGACAGTGCCTCCTGGACGCGCTTTACAATTTGGCCCGTCAGTCAGGAATGCGGATGCCGGGTTGGCGAGAGGCCGATATCGTTGCGTCGGCGCCGAATTTCGGCTGGACCAAGGCGGAAATGAAAGCCGCAATCACTGCAATTTGCGGCGCGGGTTTTGCTCAGGTTGTACCGCGCATTGAAAACGGCCGACGGGTCATCAAGCTCGAGTTGATTCTGTCTTCGACACAGGCGTTTCAGCCGACAAACAGCGCCCACCCGCCGAAGCTCGCCTGATCGCATCCTACGGTCCCCGCTTACCATCTGGTGGGCGGGGACTTCTTCGCCGGGACCGACATGGACGAGCAATCCCAACACCGATGACTGTACGCAACAACCCTGCCATGAACTCGCCAAAGCCCCAACGCTTTTTCGAGCCCTGGATTTCCTCGGGGCTCAGCCATTACGTCGAGCACAACCTCAATTACCATTTTGAACCGGATGGTCAACGCACTATCTTAGCCGATCCACAAGTCGGGAATCTGGCTTCGCTCGACCGTTTTGTCTGGTCGTCGCTGAATACCCCGTTCGCGCCATTTCGTATCAGCGGCGGGATATATTTTTCACATCGGCATGACGGCGGCGGTACGCTGAACCAGGAGCCCGTTTCGGGGCAATGGAAATACACCAGATTTGCGTCGCCCAATCCGTTCTGTCAAGCCACCCTCGAACTGGCCGCTCTACTACCGGCAATCAGACAATTCGCGGCGACCTTTGATTCATCGAATTCGGCTGCGCAGCTGGTGCTCGCACCCCATCTTCGACTGCTGCTGGACACATTTTTTCATCACCCTATCCGCAACTGCAGCGGCGGCGACATCGATTCGCCGACAGTTCATGATGGTCCCATCAAGGCTGAGATCTATAACGATTTCGTGGCCCGATTCCGTCACGCCATGCTCGACAGGAAGTTGCTTCGCCGGGAGCTGCACAACTGGCATCTCGGCAGCGAAGAGAATGCCGCCAACCTGCAAGCGTATCTGGATGACCTGTTCACCCGATATCGAAGCTTGACCGTCCTGCATCTGCGCCTGTTCCATGCAAGAGAGCGTGTCAACCTGATCACGGCGCCAATAGAGGATCAGCATCGAGACCTTCAAGCACTCCGGGCATGCCGCGCGAAGTTCTTCGACCGGCTGAGACGCAAGCCGGCACTGTTTACCGGTCAGCCGGGGTATGTATGGGCTATCCTGCCTTCGCTGGGAGGTGGGTATGCCCTGCACCTCACGCTACTGTTCGACACTGTCGCCCTGCGCAAGGTCCTCGATGACAAAAGGGCGGAAACGGGACACAGCGGGGCGGCCCTGGAAGATCACGCTGACCGGGTCGGCAAGTACTGGACCAAGGTGGCGACGGGAGGGCTGGGAGGCTACCTGCGAGGTGACTCGGACCTCTGGTTATATGACCCGAACTGGGTGCACGGAGAAGTCAGTGCAGACGCCTCGGAGCGGCGAAGCAAGCTTACGGAAACTCTCGGCTATCTGGCAATGCGCCGCGGCCTTGTGCGGCTAAAAAATGAGCCCGATGGTGCGTATTTTGGTATGCCCGACCGCAAGGCCCGTGCTCTACGCCAGTCGAGCAGTCGAGTCGCGAGTGAGGAGTAAATCGTCATGGATGCACGGGATGGCTCCTCGCGAATCAATATCCAATATGCCTAACCCATTGATTTTAATGGGGCGCTGATTTTGCCGGTTTCGATCGAGAGCGGACGCAGCGCGCGTTCTGCGCCGATCATCAATGCACGTCTTTTGCCGAAGACTTGCAGCGTTTTCGAAGAAATCGTTGCTGGAAATCTCTGCGAATTTTCGATCGCGCCTCTGTGAGCGCTACAGGATTTCCACGAAAAAAACACGTGCAATTTTTTATAACTTGATCAAAATGCGCGACGATCCACCGCGTACGACCACGTCAACTTTCGCGGTCAGCCGTATGTCGTAATGGTGGTGGCGGTGCGCTCAACCGAGTGGGATGTGTGGCGTTGCTTGCGACCCAGATGAACTGTGCTGGCGAGCGCATTCATGAGGCCAGATTCGAGCGGATTCAGCCCCACCATCGACATCTGAAGCACTTCGATGTTCTTCCTCTGCGAGTCTAATCGTTTGATCGAGTAAATTCTTATCTTGGGCATAACTCTGTATGTGGAGCGGGACCAGAAGAATCGCGCCACATAAGGACTGTCCTGATGAATTCTCTAGTACTGGCGATGATCGACGAGGTTGATACTTATGCTTCTTATGTAATACGAAGTATTAGATAAGAAAAGTAGCATGAAATTCGAAGTATTCGACTAGGAGTGCAGCGTGGAATTCGATTCAGTTTATCGAGGACATGACTCGAATCGACATCGGTAATCGAGATGGTTTGATCAGGATAGAAATCTGCGATGAAGAAGGGATGCTTCAGCACGGAGCATTCCGTAGAGGCTGTAATGCAAAACATTAAAAACAACAGAACGAACCACATCAGCGACAATGGTCTGAACGCAGTCGCGACACGGTGCCAACCTGACTTCGTGAACGAATACGATCACATGCTGGCGATCCACGCGTTATCGCGGATCGACCAATTCGTGAGTGACATCGAGGAGAGCGATGAAACGGGCTTCGTGATGCGGCAGAGCCTGAACGATGCTATTACTGTCAAGTGGCTGGAATTAGCGAAAGACCACTACCGCCATATCGGACAGTTGCAGGCGCAATTTTCAGCTAGTCCAGTGTATTCGTTGCGGGTACAGGTCTTCTTCGAAGCATGCGTTGAGCTTGAGATCATCGACGACACCCATTTCGGATTGATGTCTCCTGATACGATTCATCCGGCTACTGAGAAAACGTGTGCGGAGCTGTTCAACGAATTGATCGCCGAGATTCGGAAGGTTTGCCGTTCGGCGTGGTTCAAGACGAAGCTTCAATATCGCAAGGGACGTGCGAAAGACAACGAAAACCGGGCTCTGGCGTTCGAGGAGGACATGTTCGGGTGGCGTTCGAGGCATCTGGTGATCGTGCTTCATTTCGGCTATCTGGCTGAACACCGGGGAGAAATAACCGAGGAAGTGATTCGAGAGCACCGCGATCGATTCTTCAACGGTCGTCGAAGCAATCGTTTGTTGAACGGGATCAAGGGGTTCATTTGGGTGATCGAGCAGGGCGAAACCTCGGGTTTGCACTTGCACGTCATCCTTTTCTATTCGGCGGAGTACCGGCACGATGTGATGATCGCGAAGCGGCTGGGCGAGTACTGGGTGCGGGTTGCGACGCGAGGCATCGGGCAGTACTGGAATGGCAATGCTAGGAAGAAATTTTACGAGAAGCGTGGCTATGGTGACGGTACCGGAACGATCGACCGCACGAACCTGAAAAAACGTACCGCGCTACGCAAGACGATCCGATATCTGACGAAAGACGAGCAGAGGTTGTTGTCAAAGACCGGCGAGCATGTGCGCTCATTCCAAACGAGCCAGGTGCCGGAAAAGCACGGTATGGGCAGGCCGCGGAGGCACGTTAATGTGGCGTTACCCTCTGTGCCTTTCCCAGAATTGGAAGCTGACATCATAGACCCGGTGGTACCTCGTTTCTGCATGATCTAGTTAAGGCTACTTGTAGACGTCCAGCAGATACTCGCAATTGTCGAGCAGCTTCGATTTCGAAACGATGTTTTCGTTGACACCGCTCCATTTACAGACTGCACGCACACTACGATTAATCGATTCGCCAGCAAAGGGAGATATCACGACTGCCTCAAGCAGCTTGTCCACGTTAACCGAAACCCTCGTTGGGGCAGGCTCTTGCACTTCCAGACTTCCTTTCTCACGATCACGGGTTATGTACATTCTGACTTCTTGCTCATGCCCGTAAGCAACCCGCTTGATCATCCCCATTAGATGGCCATCTTCCGTAACGCAATCGGATGGCTTAAGGCTCGCAACTGAGAAATCGATGTATTTGACGGCGCCAACGTGGATCACAGGGCTTTGTTCGCTATCAGAAATCGCGGACTTGAGCGCTCCCACGCTAGTTCTGATTGCGACCCCACCCTTGGAGTACAGCCCCCACATCCCTTCCGATTCATGAGTGCTCCTGTACCAGCAGTTCACCATCAGACAAGCGGAGATGTTCTTGAACAGCGCCTTCATTGTGGGAACATGCGACTCCGCGTTCTCCCGAAGCTTACGAATTTGCGGAGCTGCATGTTCGGGAAGCGTCTGAGCTAACTTCTCTAGGGCATCGATGTGCTGATCCTGATATTTTCGCGAAATGGACGCCATCGCTTCCATACCAGCTTGCGGCATATAGCCTTCGAATGGGTCCGTCTTGCTGTACCAAGCTAGAGGCGTGAAGTAGATAGTCTTTGACTCTACTAGGTCAATAAACTTGTCGAGCGACAAATATCGCCAAAGTATATCCGTGTCCTTGAGGCTCTTACCTACTTTGAGCGTTGCCATGTCCCGTCTCGCTTGATGCATTCGGCGAACTGCTCGACCGAAAGTTCAGTTTTGTGAATGATCCGATGACAGTTGGAGCACATGATTGACAGATCGGCCATGGTCGTTTTCACTATCCCGTCGGCCTTGTGCAACGGGATGCGATGATGAACTTCGCAGAACTCTTCGCCAAGATCACCATAGAAGACCTTGAAATCAAACCCGCACGCTTCGCAGCTCAAACTTCCGGTCGCTTTCAGCACTTCCCGCTTCTTTTGCTCGACAACCCTGCGATTGCGCTCCCGACGCAAATGTGTTGCAAGCTTGCTGCTGCCCTCAAGCTCGCCTTGCTGCGCATCGACGTCATTCAACGGCTGTTGACCACGCTCAATGTAAGCTGCGACCATATCAACGATTTCTTTGTTTTCTGGCTTGTCTGCATACCACAGAGGATTTTGGCCAATTCCGCCCTTTCCTCTCGGTATCCTAAGTTCGGATCGCTCGTCAATAGGCAGCAGAAACGCGTCGACTTCGTTGACAACAATGCGATACACCTTGATTTTGTGCTGTTCGTGCAGATTGCTGCGCGACTCAAAGTCTTGCGCTTTGCTATAGACACGGGCCTTCTTGTACCAACCAACGACAACGGTTCCACCGTCGTCTGGCCCTGCTGTCCATACGACTGTTATCCCGTCGACGAATTCAGCACCCTTTTTAGCGCCTAGACGTCCGATATCGATCTTGCCGTTTTGTGCGACCTGCACGTAGCCGAAGACCTGCCCGCCGTATGGCAGGAAGTTGCAGACTTCGTGCCCAATGTTGTCGTCGTTGTATGAGCCGCCACGGCGCGGCACATCGTTCTGCCGCCCGTCATAGTGCTCTGCCCAGCCAATATTGCAAAACAGCAGTCGCATGGCTATCCCCGTTTTTCCCCACCGATCTTTTCTGCGATTGTAGCGCTTTGTGTTTTGCTGATTTTGACTTGATATGCATTAAGCATATCCGCGGAGCCAGCGAGGGAGAAAATGCTGCTGTTCTCTTGAACGTTACCCAACCTCCAATATCAATTCTTCGAGCCTTGTGCTGCAGTAGATCTAGCATCTTGATGTTGCTGTGCTTTGGTATGGCAGCTAGCTCGATGAAGTGAATAGAGGAAGTCCGAAGCTCGGGAAAGAAAGATCAAACGACCATCGCGAAGCACTGCAGCATTTGATGATGGACCGTGCTACGAGATCATTTGCCGGTCATGGAGCATCAACGAGTGACCGTTCTTGAGAACGGCGAGTGTCCCCGAGTGGGGTCGGACTGAGACAGAGGTGTACGCCGCTTACTAGCCCCGATCAAAAAGAAAAATAAACCTATATCACCTACCTGAGTACGGCAGCAGCCTGCCGCTCCGCCGCTGCGACCGCGCAACGGCGAACCCGACTCAGGAGTCCGGTGATGCTTCCGACCCCACCCCTCGATTATCTGGTCGCATATGCAATCTGCTTTGCGCTCGGCGCGCTGTGGATGATGTGCGTCGGTTGCTACGCCAGCCACGTTCGGCGAAAGGCAAGGGCCTGTCATGTCTGATCGCCGCCCACCTTGCCTGCCATTCGACGAGGACGATGAAGACGAATGGCTGCACGAACAGATGCGTCTGCACGGGCGCGAGCCTACGCAGACACCGCCCCGACCGTTCGGCCAGGAGCTGCCTCGTCACCGCTCTGACACGGGCGACGTGATCTACACCTGTCCGGCCTGCGAATCGCTCCGCACCGAACCACGCCACATCGCCCGGCGCATCGGCGCTGCGATCGGCGCGACTGCCGGCGGAACGAGCGCGGCCGCCGCAGCACTATCCGGTGCCGAGTTGGGCGCGGCGGCCGGCACGCTCGGCGGCCCCTTCGGCGTGCTGTGCGGCAGCATCGCCGGCGCAATCATCGCGGGCCTGGCCGGCGCGGCTGCGGGTTGCGCGACGGGCGCAGCCTTCGGCGAAACCATCGACCGGAAAGTGCTTGATAACTGGTACTGCCGCGCCTGCGGACACACCTTCTCAATCGGTCCGGACTGATCCGGTTTCCGCTTTTCCTTTCCCTGCTTCCCCCCGATGCCCGGCCATGTGCCGGGCTTTATGCACTTGTCTGGAGGTTTTAATGCATTTGGTTCATTCGATGGCCTATGTTGGCGACACCCCGTGGCACGGTCTTGGCAATCAGCTTTCCCCGAAGCAGCCTATCGAGGTCTGGGCCCGCCAGGCCGGCATGGACTGGACGATCGAATCGGCCGATGTTCGCTTTGTCGCAGGACAGGCCGGTTCCGGCCTCGGTGCAATCCACGCGTTTCCCGAACAACGTGTTTTGTACCGAAGCGATACGAAAGCTCCACTGTCGGTCGTGTCGTCGCGCTATCAGGTCGTACAGCCCCGCGACGTGCTGGAGTTCTATCGCGACCTTACCGAGGTCGGCGGCTTCGAGCTGGAGACGGCCGGCGTGCTCAAGGACGGCAAGAAACTGTGGGCGCTCGCCCGTACCGGCCAGTCCGTCTCGCTCAAGGGGCGCGACGAGGTGAATGGCTACCTGCTGCTCGCTACCGCCTGCGATGGCACGCTCGCGACCACCGCAAAGTTCACGTCAATTCGCGTGGTCTGCTCGAATACGTTACAAGTCGCACTCGACGATTCTGCAGGCTGCGTGAAGGTACCGCACCGCACCCAGTTCGACGCTGCCGCAGTCAAGCGCCAGTTGGGAATCGCTACGTCCTCGTGGGACGGTTTCATGGTCCGGATGAAAGCCCTGGCAGATCGCAAAGTGAACGATGCTGCGGCCGAGGCATTCTTCCGCCGCGTGTTGACCTATCCGGCCAGTTCCAGTGTCCCGATGCCGGCCACCAACGACAGCGCGATCAAGGTGGTGCAAGCCCTGTATGCCGGTCGCGGCAAGGGCGCGACGCTCGCCTCGGCGTCCAGTACGGCATGGGGTCTTGTGAATTCGATCACGGAATTCGTCGATCACCAGCGCCGTGCGCGTAGCGAAGATCACCGGCGCGACGCCGCCTGGTTCGGCGCTGGTGCCGCGATCAAACAGCGCGCATGGGACGAGGCAATGAAGCTGGTTTCCTGAACCCATGTCCATGACGTCATATGGCCCGGCCGGGATCTTCCCGCCGGGCCTTCTGCTTTCTGGAGGTTGCAAATGGCTTTGCCTGAATCAGCCGGGCGCGGTCGGCCTCGGCCTGCGCTTCGGCTCGTGGAAACAAAATCGCTCTCACGCGAAGACTGGTTGTCGGTAAGAAAGAACGGGATCGGCGGCTCCGATGCGGCCGCAGCCGTGGGGCTTTCGCCCTACATGAGCCCACTCGAACTGTGGCTCGTCAAGACCGGTCGCGATGCGAACCTGCCGAAGCCGGACTCGAACGATACGACCGAACCCGTGTACTGGGGCACGCTGCTTGAACCCATCGTTGCCGCGTCCTACACGAAGCAGACTGGAAATCGTGTCCGACGCGTAAATGCAGTGCTCCAGCATCCGACGATACCGTTCATGCTCGCCAATATCGATCGTGAAGTCGTCGGCCACCGCAACGTGCAACTACTCGAATGCAAGACGGCGGGTGAATTCGGCGCGCGACTGTGGCGTGACGGCGTGCCCGAGTATGTGCAGATCCAGGTGCAGCACCAGCTCGCGGTCACGGGCAGGCAGGCGGCCGATGTGGCCGTGCTGCTCTGCGGCCAGAAGCTGGAAGTGCATCGGGTCGTGCGCGACGATGCGCTGATCGCGCGGCTGATCGAACTCGAAGCGGCATTCTGGCGCTACGTCGAGACCGATACGCCACCACCCGTCGATGGCTCGGACTCGGCGGATCGCGCGCTGCGCTGCCTGTATCCGGGCGCGGGCGGCACGGTCGATTTCATCGACGATCGATTGCTCTCGTCCACGTTCGCTGATCTGGTCGCCGTGCGCGCGGAGATCGAGGGACGCCAGGCCATCGAGTCGAAGCTGAAGCAGACCATCCAGCAAGCGATGAGAGACGCCGACCGAGCCGAGTTCGAGACGGGTTCGGTATCGTTCAAACGCAGCCGGGACGGCGCCGGCATCGATCTGCAACGGCTGCTGGCTGATCACCCCGAGCTTGCCGCGCAGTACGCCATCACGAAACCCGGTTCGCGCCGGTTTCTCGTGAATACCTGAATACCCCGCTGATCCTCCCCCGATTTACTGCCCTCTGTTTACGTATACAGGAGAACCCTACTATGTTGAAAGGCCTGAGCATCACTCCGCCCGTTATCGGGCGCATCAGTATCGGCCGTGTAGTCGAGCGCAATGGCAAGCGCGTCCCCGAAAAGGACGACGCTTTCACGATCACAACACAGGTACAGCAGCGCGGCGAGTGGCTGCTGCATCCGCTCAACGAGGAACTGCGCAAAGCCACTACTGGCAAATTGCGCGCGATCCCTGTGCGGTTCCTCTTTGCCGATCCGGACCTGAACCTGCGTGCCGAATATTCGTGTTTCGACCGCGAGACGGGGCGGCCCGTCTGCGTCGGCAATGGGGAAACCTGCCGCCGCGCCGGTAACGCCGGCATCGAGGAACTGCCGTGCCCGTCGCCGGATGGCTGCAAGTTCGGTCAGGGTGGTGCCTGTAAGCCGTACGGCCGCTTGAACGCGCTGATCGGCGACGCGGACGGGGACGAGATGGGCTCATTTATCTTCCGCACCACCTCGTACAACTCGATCCGCACACTCGCCGCGCGCCTGCATTACTTTGCCGCGGTATCCGGCAACCTGCTCGCCTCTCTGCCGCTGGAACTGAAGCTACGCGGCAAGTCCACCACGCAGAGCTACCGTTCGGCCATCTACTACGTAGATCTAGGCGTTCGTCCTGGCAGCTCGCTCGAAGCAGCAATCATCGAGGCGCGCGAACTGGATGCGCGACGTCGGGCAGCCGGGTTCGATCAGGCTGCGCTCGATGCCGCCGCACGAACCGGGTTCGGTAACGGCGCGTTCGAGGACAGTATCGAGGACCAAGCCGCAGTCACGGACGAGTTCTATCCGGCCCAGTCCGGTGACGATCATAGTCACGGTGACGGTAACACCCCTGCCGATGATGGACGAGCACTCGCAGCATCTAGCCTGAAGGACCGGCTGGAACAGCGCGCCGCACAGCTCAGAGGGAAGGCCGCATGATTCGTCGTCCGGCACTCGCTCTGGCCGTTGCCGCAACCGGCACCGCCGTCTGCATGTCGGTGCTGGCCGGCTGGCAGCGCGGCGGATGGCTGTCGGAGCGGCTGGTGTGGGTTGCGGTGAGCGTCGTGCTAATCGGCGGTGCCCACCTGCTGCCCGCACTATGCCGGTCCGCACCACTCGCGGTGCGCGGTATCGGTACGCTGCTGTGGCTCGGCTGTATGGCCGCGGCATCGTGGGGGCACGCGACATTCTTCCTGCTGTCGCAGTCGCATGCGGGCGAGGTCCGGGTATCGGCCGTGTCCATCGCCAGTGTGCCGACTCACCGGGCACTGACGGCCGTGATGGCGGAGCGGGCATCGGTTGCGGCCGATCTGGCCGTCGCCGATGCGCAGCACTGCATCCGTAGCTGTCCGACGCTACGGGTACGGCGAACCTCGCTGGCTGCCCGGCTTGATGCATTCGACGCCGAAGCGGCCGACGTGCGGCGGTATCAGGCCATCGAAGACAGTAACGTCTCGCGTCGTGACGCCGCCCGTGACGATCCGGTCACGGCACGACTGGCCACGCTGCGAGGTGTCACGGATGCTCGGCTCGAACTGCTCACGAGTCTCGCGTTCGCGGCGGTTCTCGAAGGCATGTCCTGCCTGCTGTGGTGGATTGCGCTGCTGCCGCTGGACACAACGCCCGTCACGGATCGTCGCGAACCCGTATCCGTAGTCACGGCCAACGCACCTGACGTGACTACGGCTGACGCGTCGGCTGCCCCTGTCATGACCGAACCCGAAACCGAAGTCACAAGGCTGCGCCGTGACATCGAGGCCGGCCTCGTGCGCCCGACCGTCGCCAGCATCCGTAAGCACCTCGGCTGCTCGCAGTCTAGAGCAGCTGCGCTGCGCAAGCTGATCATCGGCGCGGCGGTATAAGCCGGGCGCGTCCTGCGCCCGGTCCCCTTCCTTCACATTCTGCGATCACACATCCGGTTCTTCCGGAGGCCCGTGTTCGCCTTGATTCTGGAGCAATCCATGAGCAACACCGCCCGTCTCAAACCGCTGTTTCATCCGGGCCGGTTGCTGGTCACGCCCGAAGCACTGGAAAAACTACAAGCCAATCAGGTTCCAGTCATCAGCGTCATGCTGCGGCACATTGCCGGCGACTGGGGCATCGTGTCCGACGACGACCGTGCGCAGAACTATCTGTCGATCGCGGCCGGCCTGCGCCTGCTGTCGATCTACCCGTTGCCGGACGGAGGGCGCATCATCGCGGTCACCGAATGGGATCGCTCGAAGACCACCGTTGAGCTGATCGGACAGGTGGAATCAGGCGCGACAAAGCCACAAGCACCCACATCTGTTCATGCCCGCTATCCGGTATGGCCGACGATTTACTACCCGGCTTGGAGGCGCGCATGAACAACCGCCCACGCTTCCGGATAGGCCTGCCGGTCATAACGCCAGCCGCCCAGTCCATGCTGGAACAGGCCAGAATTTCGCCGACCATCCTGCTGGAACGACATCTCTGCGGGGACTGGGGTGAACTAGATATTGCCGACATCGCCAGCAACGAGCTGGCTCTGCTGATCCACAGACGCCTGCTGTCGAGCTATGTGATACCGGGAGGCGGCAAGGTCTGGATCATCACCGAGGCCGATCGCTCGGTTACCACGATCCTGCTGCCGGAGGACTATTGATGTCCGCCCTGATCCAGAAGCTCCACCCGGCGCTGTATCCGGGGCGACAACTGGCGCTTGCCGGAAGCCTTCAACCGCTCTTCAGCCGGCAGGGCATGTGGGACAGCGGTAGCGCCCTGCATTGCGCGGCAATGGCGCTCGCCCTGCTCGGCAAGCTGTCCGATCCGGTCGACGTGCGCGGCTATGCGAGTGGCCCGGTTGCACACTTCTGGGATCGGGCCTGGCCGCATTACCTGCATGGGCTGACACCTTCGGAACTGGCCAGTTTCGTCGGGGAACTCAATGCCAACGTGCAGCCTGTCCTGGCCGAAGGCTCCGCCAACGAAATCCTGCGCTTCTGCGCCCGGGAACTGGCCGCAGGATGGCCGGTGATTGTCTGGGTCGTCAACCGCCGCACCGATGAACGGCGTGCCGCACTGGTCACCGGAATCGAGGAACAGGACACCGTCCCGAAGGCGTTCCTGTTGCTCGATCCGGCCGGCGCTACGCGGATACTGGCCACGTGCAATGCGCGGCTGGAATCCGGAAAGCCTCATGCCTCGTACATCACGGCCGAAGCGACCGTGCGGGCTGACGTGGACGGCGCAGTGTCGATCCGTCGGCTGGAAGACGGTGCTACCGGAGCCGGCTGCGCCTGATCTCAGGCGGTGTCGCCGCATTGGCCCGCCGCGTGCCGGTCGGCGCGAGCGACACCTCATCCAGTGGCGCGAACAGCTCGGCGAGCGTCACGCCCAGCACATGGCAGATGTTGGCCAGCGTTTCGACGGACGGATTGGCGATTCCCCGCTCGATTGCGGAGATATATGTCCGGTCCACATGGGCCTCGAAGGCGAGCGTCTCCTGCGATTTTTCGACCTCATGCCGGCATTGCTTGATGCGTTTGCCGAGGGCAACCGAAATCGGGGCAGGGGTGTTGGGGGAAGGTGAAGAACGACGGGTAGCCATGTCGGGCAGGATGCCCGTCTGTCGATTGATTCTCGACGTTGTAAACACGACAATTAGTGCAGTGTTTATTCTTCAGTTTTTTCAAATCGAGCCGATATAGCGGTTCGGGAGCATGTGACCCGCGTCAGCTCATGCTTATCTTTGTCGAGTAAACACTACAATTTGACTTGAAAAGGAACCTGGAACAATGAAGAACAAACGTCCTATCCGGGGAATGCGAATCCCGCTCTACGCCGCCTTCGCCTCGCTTGCCCTCCTTTCTGCATGTGGCGGGAGCAGCGGTAGTGGAAGCAGTGCGGGCGCCGGACCATCATCGGGGCCGACCACTACGCCTACTTCCCAACTGTCGGGCAAGGCGATTGACGGTTACCTGTCCGGGGCCTCTGTGTGTTTTGACAATGGGCAGGGCGCATGTGACACATCGCTACCCACCGCAACGACCGATGCCAACGGCAATTACAGTCTGCCGGATACCGGCGGCCTGCTGGGCAAGACGCTGCTCGTGATCATCACGCCGCAGACCAAAGACCTCTCACGCCCGAACTATGTCTTCCCGGCTACCGTCACGCTCAGCCAGATCGTGACAGCGACGGGCTCGCAGAACATCAGCCCCTTCTCGACGCTGATCACGGCCCAGATGGAAACGGGGCTCTCGCAGCAACAGGCAACGGCGGCAGTGAGCGCAATGCTCGGCGGGATCGACCCCAACGCCGATTACATCGCATCGGGTAATGCCCAGGCTCTGTCGACGGCAACGGCGATTGTGAACAAGCTGAGCTCGCTTGCGACGAATGGCGTTACCGATCCGGCAACGGTTCGCAATGCAGCGAACGCCATGGTCGCGAACAACATTACGGACGTCACGGCTGACCAGATCGCAGCGCAAGCTTCGAAACCGGTCTACGCCAGCGTCGACCCCTCGCAGGTGCTTTCGCAATCGACCTACGCGCTCGACGGCTACCTGCCGTACTTCGCGAACTACAACAGCACGCCGGTGAGTTCGATCGTGCAGGACGTGCGCTCGATCAGCAATGGCACCATCGTGACCCAGCAGCAGGAGCTTTCCTCGGGCACATGGCAGCCGGTTACGAACGGCAAGTACGAAACGATGTACGGTGCGTACGAAATGAAGAGCGACGCGTCCTGGTCGAACTTTGTTCCAGTATCGACATATCGCGCTCCGCTGCCGGTGACGGTTAATGGCACCGTGCTCTCGGGCACGGACGCAACGACTGGTATCACCTACACGGATGAGTTCCGTCAGGCCGACCTCTCAGGCCAGACGTTGGCAATGGCTGTGCCGACGAACTACGCGATCAACAACCTGTGGCAACTACCGCCGCTGACCACGACCACCTTTGCAAGCGGTACGAGGGCGTATCTGGGTCTGCTGTCCTACAACGCCGACCAGGTCATCCTGCCGGTGTGGACGCCTGCCTGCGACAATCCCACGATCGTCAATGGCCAGGTTTGCGACGGTTCGCAACCGGCAGTGATTGAAGACGGTGTCATCTCCCTCATTACGGGCGATGCAGCGACGACCTATACCTCGGTACAACAGGCCGTCGGTCTCTCGCTGGAAGGTCGCGCCGGTGGTTTTGGCATGACCATTACGACCGACGGCAAGATCACTTACACCACGTATGACCAAAGCGGCACCGCCACCGTAAATCAAGGTGGTACGTGGTCGGCTTACAGCCGCAACAGCAACGTCCTCGTGCTCGATCTCTCGAGCACTGCCCTGTCGGCTATCGGTTCGGACCCGCTGCTCTCGCCGCTGAACGATGGCGCGAAGCTCGTGGTCGCGCTGCGCAATGGTCATCTGCGCATGGGTTGGCTCTATCCGTCGACCTACGCGCAACGCACCTATCAGTTCACGGGTGCGCTCAACGCACAACTGCTTGCAGGCGTGCAGGCAGCAACCGCACCGCAGTAAGTCTTGCTTAGGAAGGGAGAGGCTTCGGCCTCTTCTTTCATGCGTTTTCTTCTTTTGTCCTGATGAGGACAAAAATGGTTGTCCGGCTCCTTGCTGTCATCCCCGACATCGTTGGACGTCGATGCAGACCGCAGCGTCGAATCTGGGCATACAGCAGAACCTTTGAGCGCGAATGTCTCTTCCTCACTCCCCGAAGACTTCCGGGAGCTATCCATTTTGCATACTCGACCGTCATGAAACAGCTCTTTCGTCTTCCCGCTAAATCTCTCATGCTCGCCACCGCTGTGGCACTTTCCGCCTGCTCGAACGGACCATCCGAGAGCGATGCGAAGGCTGCTCTCCAGGCATCCCTTGGCGGCTGTGAATACCTTGCCATCGATCACTTTGAAAAGGTCAACGGCACGCCACAGGGTGACGACCACTATCTCGTCGACGTGAAGTACACCGTCTCGATGAAGCCGACTCCCGACATCAAGGAATACGCCAGCGAGAAATACGCGAAGGAGGTAGACAATCTGAAGCAGCAGGTCGCCCATGCACATGACGTCGAAAACGCATGGAAGACCGATGAACAGGCATGGATACAAGCAAATCCCGGCTCTGATTCCAGCGCGTATGAGGTAGCTCATCAGGACGGCTGGGCGGATTACCAGAAGGTCATGCCGCTGCTTCTCGGCGGCGATCAGCTCTTGAACAATGCTCCGCACACAGCAAAGGCAGCGATGGAGCGCGCCATGCGGCAAACCTGTCCCAAGATCAACTCGTCGCTGCTCGACAACTTTTTCAACGGTAATGAACCCGTCGATCAATACGCGGATGGAATCGAAGAAAGCTTCACTGGCAAAGTCGCGATGACGAAGACGGACAACGGCTGGCAAGAGGATCGCTGAGCGCTGTTTCGGGACACGCAAAACTTGCGCTGACATTTGCCTGCGGCGGAGGCGGCAACAGACCCGAGGCTTCTTTTTTTGTTTGAACTGGCAGCAAGTACGTGACTTGAGCATGAACGAGCTGCCGCCCCACCGATCATAATCGCAGCATGTCCGCGGTTTCGGCCAAAGCACGAAACCGATATGGACAAACGTTGAATCCCACTCGACGATGTTATGTTTTTTGCCGAGCGCTGCCCCCTTCGGCCGTGACCGCGCAACTACTCTGCGTTATTGATGAAAATCTCCTGCTCAAAACTCAACCACAAGAGGGGATTCACCCGCACACTTTGAACTGGAAGGAGTTGTCGATCTCACGTCCGAAATTTAAAATGATCCCCGCCATGTGATCGTCGGCACACGTAACCCATCGCCATAAAGCGAGAGGCAAGAATGGACGAAGCGATCGTTGTTTTTTCCCGAAAGGGGATTTTTCAAACGTCGATCGCCGCGCGTGAAGTGCGCAGCCGGGAACATGCGCGCAAACTGTGGCCCTTGGTATCTCCCGGCGCATCACGAAAAATGGTGACATGGGTCAGCCCGTCTTTTGAGAATGGGAGGCTGCGTCGGCGATCTCATTTTCGAGTGCTTCCTGCCCAGCGGACCTATAGCCCCATAGCGCACTTCGACGATGAAGAGGCCAATCGGTGGCGCGCCGTGCAGGAAAGCCCAGAACACAGGCAAGCGAAAGAACTTATTGCAGTCGAACTTTCACGGCGCTTGAATGCCGGGCTTGCGATGCCGTGGGCCTTCAAGGACGCGGATGCGTCAGACTACCCACTGGAGGGAAACTTGTTGCTCGGCGCCGACCGGGTGGCAACCGAGCATCCTTTGGAGACGCCATTTGGCAGCAAATTCCGGCTCGACGTGGCTGTGCTCGGACTGCCGGTCCAGACAGAGCCGATGGTGTTGGGAGGCGTTGAAATCGAACTCGGCCACGCCTTCGATGGACGCAAGGCGTTGATCGGGAAGTCGCTCGGATTTCCGCTCATCTCTATCGACATCACAGAGATGACACTGACCGAACTTACTCCGGAATGGGCGCAGCAAGTGTTGACTGCGACGACGCGGAGCCACGAACAAGGGCGTCGGCAAACCTATATCTATCTCCACGACCTGCTGTATCCCCTGTATGCGCAACTGCCGGCATTTCTAGACGACGAGCAACGCCATCAGTTTCTGGTGTTCGCCGATGACGACACCCTGAACAAGCTGGTGCGCTGGATGAACCTGCTCGCCGATAGGCTGGAGTACCCGAAAGGAGCCGTCGCCGTTGCCATAGTCAATGGCAAGAGCGAACAGTCGCGCAAGATGCTGGAGCGTGCGGGTCAGATCGTCGGGCCAGATTGGCGTGAATTTAACGACCAGCGATGCCTGCGGCTGACTCTTCCGCGCCCCAAGGGGCCGGCGGATCTGCAGGCTCATCGCTTCCACATGACGATGGCTCGCGTGCTGCTGTCACATACTGACGCACTCGTTGGATACAAGTACTGCAACGGCGTGGACAATGAGCACCCTGCGGACGACGTGTGGGTCGCGCATCGCTGGGTCGCCGACCTGAAGACTCATACGCAGCACCGTGTATTGCCCAAGCGGTTGGCCGAACCGATCAACCGGTTGATCGCGGTAGTTTCAGATCTGCATCGTAACCTTGTTGCAACAAGCCAAGAAGCCCGACCGACTAATGCCTGAAATCATCCTGCGAGCAGACTCACCAGCAGAGCTAAGGGCAAGGCTCGCCGAGCTGGATATCGACGTACCTCTGCGTTCGGAGGGACGTCGAAAGCACCACACGGAACGCTATTGCATCGCGCATCTGCTTGCGACGTTGCCGGTTAAGCAGCTCGCATTCCCGCTAACCGTTGCCCATTCGGACAAGCCGGACTTTCTCTTGGCCATGTCTGGAACCGAGGTAGGAATCGAACACTCCGAAGCGGTACCGGAAAACGTTGCCCACGCGGACTTTCTTCGCGAAAAAGAGGGTTTGGGGCCGGAGGTCTATTTCACTCCCCATGTCGTGCCAGGAGAACCCAAGAAGTCGGCGGACGAACTTCGCCGTGAGATTAAGGCCGATGAGTTCGGCCCTGGCTGGAGTGGCGATTCGCCTGAGCGCGAATGGGCCGCCGTAATCGCACACTACGTTAAAGAGAAGATGCAGAAAGCAACGGCAGACGGCTTTATCCGATACCCGGCCAACTGGCTGATCATCTACGACAATTGGCCGCTCCCGGAAATCAACCGCGCCAAAGCAGCCTCGTACTTAATGTCACACTTGACGGATATAGGTGCATTTTCTGTATTCGACGCCATCTTCGTTCACGACGATTCTCATATGTGCGAATTCCGTGGTACGCAGGTGATTTATGCTCTGGTTAAGCCCGGCATCAAATGACGCTATCCCTATCCAAATAGAATGCTCTGCGCTTAGGCGTCATGTTAGGCAGCCTCTACGGACGATAGCTTTATCCCACGAGACCGCCTTAATGTATAAAACTACGGTCGAACGATGATTCAGGCACAATATCAAGGACCAAAATGGCATCGAGAAACGGATCAGCCGGGGGAAGAGCAGAGGCAGCGGGCGGAGGTTATGAAACCCTAGTTGCCGCTTGGTACTGCGTTCGTATTCTCCTCGGCCGTCTCGCACATCCACTCTTTGACCTACCTGCAAACACCCGTCTCCTCACCTTGCGCTCTCAGAGCGGTGAAGACGTCGACGATGTAAACTGCCGGACGAGCGACGATGGAGTCGTCCTCGTACAGGTGAAACGTACCGTCGGACTGACCTCCGGCGAGACATCACCGCTGGCGAAGGCACTGGACCAGTTTGTCCGCCAGCAGAAGGCGGCGTCTGAGCACTTATCCGACGCAGTTCTTGGGCGGTCCCTTGATCCTGTACGCGATCGACTCATCCTTGCGACCAGAAGCACCGCGCCCGCCAAGATCAAGGGTGCGCTGACTCGGCTTCTTCGAGGACTTCGAGATCAACCCGACAGGGCCTTGCTTTCGGACATCGCGCTCAACGAGGGGGAGCGCGAAGTGGCCGGCGTTGTGGAAACCCATATCCGGCGCTCATGGCTGGCGGCCTATGGGGCTGCGCCAACATCGTCTGCGATCGGCGCGCTACTTCGCTTGATCCACCTTCAGTTCATCGACGTAGAGCCGGGTGAGCGCGACCGGCTCTCGGCGATGGACGACCTGCGATCCCAGATCCTCATGGACCCGGATCAAGCCGACGCGGCCTTCTCACATCTGGTTGCTCACTGCGCGCGCCTACGTTCCGATCAATCGGGCGCTGACGTGTCAACACTGCTAAGCACGCTCGCTCAAGCTGGAGTGAGCCTCCAGGCTGCACCCGACTACCGCGCCGACATCGCAGCCCTCCGCGCATGGACGACCCGCCGACTGGCAACCGTTGCACGCTTCACCTGCCTCATCGAAGGTAACCCCGCCTCCATCATCGAACGGGCGGCGTGGTCGAGCACCGTCGAGGCTTCACGACGAGGCTCCATGCTCCTCGTCGGCGAGCCGGGCGCTGGCAAAACTGGCATCGCCTATCGTCTCGCCGAGACTGAGGTGGCCGCAGGTCGTGACGTCATTTTCATTCCTGTCGACATGATGACGGTCGAAGGCTTGGCGACTCTACGCGCGGAGCTTGGCATCTCGCACGATTTTGGGGAAGTCCTTGCGAACTGGCCCGGCGCACAGCACGGCCTCCTGATCGTCGACGCCCTGGATGCGGCACGTAAAACGGAAACTCAAACGGTGCTGCGCGTGACCATTGAGGACATCCTGGGGCAGGCCGGCGGCAGGTGGAATGTCGTTGCCTCGGTCCGAAGCTACGACCTGCGCCAAGGCGCCGAATGGGCTCGCCTCTTCAGAGGCCGTCCTCCAGCTCCCGACCACGCAGACTCAGGATTTCCAAGCGTGCGGCACATCCTCGTCGCACGCCTGACCGAGCCAGAACTCGCCCAGATCACTGCGTTTTCCCCCGCGCTGAAGGGCATTTATGACGCCGCTTCAGCGCCGTTGCGCGGCTTGTTGCGCAACATCTTCAACCTAAGGCTCCTCGCCGAACTGGTCGAAGATGGCATCGTGACAAGCGAACTTGCAGATATAACGACCCACGCTGAACTGCTGGACACCTACTGGGACCACCGCATCCGCCGTTCCGATGGAAATCACGATCGGCGCGAACTTGCCCTCCGCGCAGTCGTTGATAGGATGTTGGCGTCCAAGTCCCTGCAAGCCATTCGCGTCGACGTCTTGGCGCAGGCCGATCCAGCGGCCATCGTTGACCTTGAGCAGCTTGACATACTGCGAGCCGAGGACGAGCACGGTCAAAACGAGGACACGCTCCTTTTCTCGCACCACATCCTGTTTGACTACGCCGTGGCGCGCCTGGTCTTTCGCCGCGGCCGGGACCCTGCGAACCTTGTCGACAGGTTGGTCCAGGAGCCGGCGCTCGCATTGATGCTCAGGCCCAGCCTATCGTTGGCGTTCAGCGAGGTGTGGAGTGAAGGCCAATCCGGTCGACCTCGTTTCTGGAACCTGGCCTTCGCGGTCGCGCGCGAGACTCGGGTGTCGCCAGTTGGCCAGCTCGTCGGTCCTGTCGCGATCGCAGAGCAGGCGGATGCCTTGGCGGATTTGCAGCCGCTTCTTAATGCCCTGAAACCAGGCGCCGCCCTATTAGGCCCTGCCGAGCTGATCCTTCGGCACTTGACCGGCGCCCTGCTTACTCTCGTCAAGGCTGGTGCTCCTTTGACCGGGCGTGACGCCGGCCTGTGGATGGCGCTTGCCGAGGCGCTATCGCAGATCGCAACGGATACTGCCATGAACACAGTCCGAATTCTGGTTCAGGCGGGCACCGAGAAGCCAGGGGATTTGACCACCGAACAGTTGGCCCAGGCCGGTGCGGCCGCGCGTAGCTTGCTGGACTTTGCGTGGAATCAGGCCCCCCGCATCGAGCAGTTCATCATTGCCGGGATTAACGGCGTCGCCAACACCATGGCGTCCGACCCACAGGCTACGGTTAGGCTTCTAAGGCGTGCGTTGGAACCCGAGCACCTTAGCCAATTCGGTTATGAGGAGCTCGATTGGATCGCGCGCTACATTCAAACATATGCGGCCCACGATCTCGAATTCGTGGTCGACTTGTACGCATCGATCTTCGGCTACGAAGAGCCTCGGGGCGAGGCGAAAACCAGCATTTCAACCAGTGCCATCATGGGGCTTTCGTCCACGCGCCGCCAAGACTATGAAATGGCTTGGTGGATGCTTGGAGAAGCTGCCCCACGGTTGCTCGACGAGCATCCTGCTGAAGGAGCAACAGCCATCGCGCGCGGCGTCGACGGTTACATTCGTCGCCGTGAAACCAGCTCCGAAGATCTGAACGCCCCGGAAGAATTCGACTTCGGCGGGCGGCCTGCACGCTATATGCGTGATCGAAGCTATGGCTGGAACGGGCGAGGGGTCCGGCATCATCGAGATGCCGCTATCCTTCTCAACAAATTCGACGAATTCTTGGAGCGCCTGTCGACTCAAGACAACGCGCAGGAGGTGTTTACTCGGGTCGTCGAAGCTGTAGCCAACGAAGCGGGTTATGCCGTCTTTTGGGCTAGTTTATTGGCGGCGGCGGCGAAGCACCCTGCCGTGTTTGGCTCTGCCGTTCTACCCTTGGCGAGCGCCAACCCGGTCTTGGGTTCGCTCGAAACCCGATTCCAGGTCGGCAACTATGTGACGACCGTTTTTTCGACATTGAACGCTGAGCAAAAGGCTTCAATCGAGCGAGCCATCCTCGATCTGTCCGGCCCAGGAAGCAGCGCTAGTCAGCGAATTCTGGCGGGATGTCTGTCCCCCGCCGACTGCGTGACGCCTGAAATGCAGGCCTTCCTGGCGGCGCAGCTGACCTCGAATACGGAGGCGCCGGTGAACCACCCGGCCATGCAGTTTGAGGTCGGAAGCAGGCTGTACGACACGGACGCCTACCTAGCGGACATGGGTGTCAGCGTTACGGGCGAAGACAGCGCCGCCATTCGGGAACTCATGCGTCCCGTTGAAGCCCTGCCGAAAGCCTCTGATCCCAACCTGAGGCTTGATGAGGCCCGCAGGAGGTTGGACTTCATCGATCCGCTGGTGGATCGTCTTCTCGGTTTTTCCCAAGGGCAGATAGACCAAAGGCTCTACGAATATGCCACCGGCACCGCAGCAGAGGCTGCGCAGCGCGTGGCCAACACTCACTACCATGTCATTGAGCAGGCCGACGTTCGAGACCGCCTGAAGCGGATCTTTTTGTTCGCGAAGGGATCGACGTATCCATCGTTTTCCCAAGAGCACGAAGACAGCTTCCATGATCACGCGAGCTGGGGCGGACCATCAGCGCGCAACGGGGCGGCAGAGGGGCTCATGGCGCTTGCAAGGCCCCAAAATCCGCTCGATCCGGACGTCCAAGCCGCCGTCCGTGAACTCGCGCGTGATCCCGTCTGCGACGTTCGCCTCCAGATTGTGCAGAACCTCCACGTTCTTCGAGATAGCGATTCCGAGTGGATGTGGTCCGAGATCGAGCATGTGGTGGAGCACGAGTACACGCGGCAGGTGGTTAATTCCGCCATCCAATCCTTAGCGCAGGTTGCCTATCTCGATATTCCGCGCGCCATCCGGATCGCAAAGCGGGGCATGGATCGATATAGAGGGCAACTGGGGCCAGGAATTGGGGAAGTCTACCAATCCGCCGCTTCGCACATCATGGACATCCATTTCCTGTTCTCAGATGACGAAGCCGACGAATTTTATTTGGAGCAACTTGCCGACCCGTCTGCCCACGCCGAGAACTTGCAGGCTTGGGTCTTTCGGTACTCTGGTTATCTGACGATCGGCGACGACACCAGCTCCGATCAGGATCGTCGGCGGGTCAAAACGATTGCGTTCTTCCGAGACACTGCCGATGCCGTCTCCGACTCCGTCGAAGAAATCTATGCCGAGCACGATCCGACCAAATCTGGTGAGTGGCTGCCAGAACTGGTGTCGCGAACGCAGGCGCTGAACGGCGTCCTTGATGACATGGCACTGAGGATTTATTTTACGAGCGGCGGCGACAGCAACACAGACCACACCCGAGAGGAGTTGGCGCGCCGTTGCCGACTCTACCGCGAGCTTATGCCCGTGCTCGATCGCCTAGCCGATTGCAGTGTCGTGCACACGGCTTACTATCTGATTCAGGCCTTGGAGAACTTCATCCAGGCCGACCCGGCCGCCGTATTCCGACTGATCGTCAAGTCGGTAATGGCGTCCTCCAAATTCGGGTACGCATTCGAGTCGATGGGCGCTGACGTCGTCGTGCGCATCGTCGAGAAATATCTCGCTGACTATCGGGACGTGTTCAGCGACGACGCTCGGCTGAACGAACTCATGGCATGCCTCAACCTGTTTGTCAGTGCCGGCTGGCCAGCGGCTCAGTCCCTGACTTTCCGGCTTGCCGAAATCTGGCGCTAGGCCGCATGGCGAGTCGACCTCGTGTCACTACGTGTGCGCGTGTTCGGATGCCGCAAAGCTGTTTGTCGCATACGTCCACTCATGGCCTCGGAATGTTGATGGGCATGCAAAATTGACCCACTTACACTAGAAATTTGCATCGAAAACTGACCCACATGTTCAATGCCTGCTTGGACGCCAAGCAGGAGAACCGGAGTGATTACGGTGAGCATGTTGGCCAAGATTCGGCGGATGCACTTCCGCGATGGCGTCCCACTCAGGGACATATCCCGGCGCACAGGCCTGTCCAGAAACACGATTCGCCGATGGCTACGTGAGCCATCGACAGGTGAGCCGCAATTCGCGAAGCGCATCAGCCGCAGCGTGGTGGACGCCTGGGCGGAGCAGCTCCGGCTGTGGCTTATTGCTGATACGCGACGACCCAGGCGCGAGCGCCGCTCTGCTACCCAGATGTACGAAGACCTGCGGGTGGCAGGCTACGACGGCAGTTACGACCGCGTGTGCGCCTTCGTGCGCCGCTGGAAGCAGGAACGCGACACGGGAGCACAGCGTGGCGCGTTCGTGCCGCTTGCCTTCGAATATGGCGAGGCATTCCAGTTCGACTGGAGCTGTGAATACGTCTTTGTCGGTGGACTGCGGCGACGGATTGAAGTCGCCCACACGAAACTCGCGGCCAGCCGGGCCTTCTGGCTGGTCGGATATCCGACGCAGAGTCACGAAATGCTGTTCGATGCCCATGCAAGGGCGTTCACGGCATTCGGAGGCGTTCCGCGGCGCGGCATCTACGACAACATGAAGACGGCGGTCGACAAGGTCGGTCCCGGCAAGGAACGAGCTATAAACGCGCGCTTCCATTCGATGTGCAGCCATTACCTGTTCGAACCCGAGTTCTGCAACCGCGCGGCGGGCTGGGAGAAAGGCATCGTTGAGAAGAATGTCCAGGACCGCCGGCGACAGATATGGCATGAAGCCATCCAGACCCGATGGGAATCGCTTGATGTACTGAACGTGTGGCTGGCCGAGCGATGCCGGCAGGCGTGGCACGAACTGCGCCATCCGCAATGGCCCGAACTGAGCGTGGCAGACGCCTGGCAGGATGAACGTCCTCGCCTGATGCAGATTCCCAAGCCGTTCGACGGCTACATCGAGAAGCCGGTACGGGTCTCGCCAACGAGTCTCGTGCACCTCGACCGGAATCGCTACAGCGTGCCGACCGAATACGCCCATCAGGTCGTCAGCCTGCGCAGTTACCCCACCTACGTTAGCGTCGTCGCAGACGGTATGGAAATCGCTCGTCACGCCCGTAGCTTCGACCGCTATCAGACCTTCTACGACTGGCGGCACTACATCAATCTGGTTGCACGCAAACCCGGTTCGCTGCGCAACGGAGCGCCGTTCCTGACGCTGCCCGAACCGATGCTGCGCCTGCAGCGACACCTCCTGAAGCAGCAAGGCGGAGACCGCGTGATGGTACAGGTTCTCGCGGCAACGCCCGTACACGGCCTGGAGGCGGTACTGGTTGCAGTCGAGCTCGCGCTCGAGTCCGGCCGTCCAAGTGGCGACCACGTCCTGAACATTCTTGCACGGCTGAAGAGCCCGTCGGTTCGTTCAGGGGAAGTGGTCAGGACGGCACTCACACTCAAGGTCGAGCCGCTCGCAGACGTTCACCGCTACGAGCAGCTCCGTATTACGCGTACCGAGGAGGACGGTCATGTCGAATGAAACGGCATCGCAACTCAGGACCCTGAAGCTTCACGGCATGGCACAGGCCTGGCCGGAGCTTGTCGCGCAGGCACGTCACGACGAATTTGAGCCGGAGAAATTCATGCAGATGCTGTTGAAGGCTGAGACGGCGGAACGACTGGTCCGGTCAATCAACTACCAGATGACAGCGGCGCGCTTCCCGGCTCACCGTGACCTCGCCGGCTTTGAGTTCGAGCAGGCCAATGTCGACGAAGCCCTGGTGCGCGAACTCCACACCATCCAGTTCTGCGAATCTGCCCAGAACATCGTGTTTATCGGTGGCCCTGGCACCGGCAAGACGCATCTGGCAACGGCTGTCGGCATTGAAGCCATCCAGAATCACGCAAAACGCGTCCGGTTCTTTACGACCGTCGAACTGGTGAATCAGCTGGAAGCCGAAAAGGCTGCGGGCAAACCGGGCCAGCTCGCCAACCGTCTGATGTACGTTGACGCCATCGTTCTTGATGAACTGGGTTATCTGCCGTTCACGCAAACGGGTGGCGCACTTCTGTTCCATCTGTTCTCGAAACTCTACGAGCGCACGAGCATCATCGTGACCACCAACCTCAGCTTCACTGAATGGTCAAACGTATTCGGCGACGCAAAGATGACGACAGCGTTGCTCGACCGCTTCACGCACCACTGCCATATAGTTGAAACGGGCAACGACTCGTGGCGCTTCAGGAACAGCACGGCGGGGCAGCCCGCAAAGCGGGCTGCCCCCCGAAAACCCTCACCCAAACCACAGAAAGAGGAAGAAAAAGACGCACCAGATTGATGTTTCGACGCATCAGGGGTGGGTCAAATTTAGATGCAAAAATGGAGTGAACCCTTCGG
>Ga0207711_10001028_pt1 | contig 26716 bp, 17 predicted proteins | sample KBSS34metaG_FD_184401 | JGI IMG/M metagenome (GOLD analysis project Ga0207711, IMG submission 184401) | Switchgrass rhizosphere microbial communities from Kellogg Biological Station, Michigan, USA - KBS S3-4 metaG (SPAdes) (version 2) | ecosystem: Host-associated > Plants > Roots > Rhizosphere... | reverse complement strand
CCACCGGCTTCATCCCGGCGCAGTATCAGGTCTATCGGATCGGCGTCATCCAGATGCCGCCCGGCACCTCGCTGGAGCGCACCGACGAGGTGACGCGCCAGGTGCAGGCGATCGCGCTCAAGAACAAGTCCGTGCTCGGCACCGTGGCCTTCACCGGCTTCGACGGCGCGAGCTTCACGACCGCGCCCAATGCGGCCGCCGTGTTCCTGCCGATGAAGGCGAAGGATACACGCGAGCCGATCGACAAGGTGCAGGGCGAGCTGATCCAGGCGTTCGGCGGCATTACCGCCGGCAACATCCTCGTCATTGCGCCGCCGCCCGTGCAGGGCATCGGCACCGGCGGCGGCTGGAAGATGGAGATCGAGGATCGCGGCGGCGCCGGCTATGAGGCGCTGGAGAAGGCGGCTTTCGCTATGATGATGGCGGCCAACAAGACGCCGGGCATCGCGGGCGCCTTCACCACCTTCAACGTCCGCACGCCCCGCCTCTATGCCGATATCGATCGCGAGAAGGCGGAGCAGATCGGCGTGCCGGTGCAGAACATCTTCTCGACGCTCGGCACCTATCTCGGCTCCACCTACATCAACGACTTCAACTATCTCGGCCGTACGTGGCGGGTGACCGCGCAGGCGGACGACCGCTTCCGCCAGCAGAGCTCGGATATCGAGCGTCTGCGCACCCGGGCGACGGGTGGCGGAATGGTGCCGCTGGGTGCCGTGCTGACGCTCAAGAACCAGGCGGGGCCGTGGCGCGTGGTGCGCTACAATCTCTACCCGGCGGCCGAGTTCCAGGGCGACACGATGCGGGGCTACTCCTCCGGCCAGTCGCTGCGCACGATAGCGGATCTCGCGCAGAAGGTACTGCCCCAGGGCATGACCTTCGAGTGGACGGACCTCGCCTTCCAGCAGGAGCAGGCAGGCAACACCGGCATCTATGTGTTCGGTCTGGCCGTGCTGTTCGTCTTCCTGCTGCTGGCGGCGCAGTATGAGAGCGTGATCCTGCCGCTGTCGGTGATCCTGATCGTGCCGATGTGCCTGCTCGCCGCCATCACTGGCGTGGGCCTGATGGGGATGGACAACAACATCCTCACCCAGATCGGCCTCGTCGTGCTGGTCGGCCTCGCCGCGAAGAACGCGATCCTGATCGTGGAGTTTGCGCGGCAGGGCGAGGAAGAGGGGCTGGAGCATCGTGCGGCGGCGGAACGTGCCGCACACCAGCGCCTGCGCCCGATCCTCATGACCTCGATTGCCTTCATCCTCGGCGTGTTGCCGCTCGTCATCTCCAACGGCCCCGGCTCGGAGATGCGTCAGGCGCTGGGTGTGGCGGTGTTCTTCGGCATGATCGGTGTGACGCTGTTCGGCCTGCTCTTCACGCCGAGCTTCTACGTCATCACGAAAATGCTGGGCGAGCGCGTGCATGACTGGAGCCAGCGCTTCAGGAAGCATGGCCCGTCCACGGAAGGAGGCGCGGCATGAGCCGGGCGACGATGAAACGGCGGGGTATCGCCGCACTCCTCTCGCTCACGGCGCTTTCCGCCTGCGCGGTAGGGCCGAACTATCATCCGCCGGTGGTGCAGGCGGATGCGAAGCAGGCCTTCATGGAGAGCCAGGGCAGCACCACGCTCTCCGGCCAGCCGCTGGCGGCGAACTGGTGGGAGATGTTCCAGGATCCGGCGCTCAACCGGCTGATCCAGGATGCCTTCGCCTACAACACCGATATCCGTCAGGCGGTGGGTAACCTCCGCCGGGCGCGCGGCGCCCTGTCGGAAGCGAAAGCGGGGCGCCTGCCCACCACCGATCTTTCGGCGGGCTACCAGCGCGAGCGGGTCGGCGCCGATACGGTATCCACCAGCACCGGCCTCGGTGCCTCCGCGCCGGGCGAGCCGAGCCATTTCGATTTCGATTTCTACCAGGCCGGCTTCGATGCCAGCTATGAGGTGGATATCTTCGGCCGCGTCTCCCGCTCGATCCAGGCGGCGAAGGGCGATGCGCGGGCCTCGCAGGCGGCGCTGGACGGGGTGCGCATCTCGATCGCGGCGCAGGTGGCGCAGGCCTATGCCGATGCGTGCGGCTTTGCGGCGCAGGCGGACGTGGCACGTGAGACGGCGCGCCTCGAAGGCGACACGATGGGGCTGACGGAGCGGCTGCTGCAGGCCGGCCGCGGCACCCAGCGCGACGTGGATCAGGCGCGCGTTCTGGTGGAACAGGCCAATGCGCAGGTGCCGCAGCTGGAGGCGGAGCGTCGCTCCCAGCTGTACGCGCTCGCGGCGCTCACCGGCCGGCCGCCGGCCGAACTGGATGGCGATGCGGCCCAGTGCCGCGCCGTGCCCCGGGTGAAGACGGTGATCCCGGTGGGTGACGGCAGCGCGCTGCTCGCCCGCCGCCCCGACGTGCGGCAGGCCGAGCAGACGCTGGCGGCGGATACCGCGCGGATCGGCGTTGCCACCGCACAGCTCTTCCCCTCGGTGACGTTGGCCGGTGCGGCGACCTTCGGCGCCCCGCATATCGGCGCGATCGGTACGTCGCGTTCGTTCGGCTACTCGCTGGGTCCGCTGATTTCGTGGACCTTCCCGAACATCGCGGTAGCGCGGGCGCGTATCCGCCAGGCGCGCGGACAGGCGGATTCCTCGCTCGCCGCGTTCCAGGGCACAGTGCTGACCGCGCTCAAGGAGACGGAGCAGGCACTCGCCCGCTACTCCGCCGCGCTGGAGCAGAATGCGGCGCTCGCCCGCGCTTCCGATGCGGCAGACGATGCGGCGAAGCTTTCTCGCATCCGCTTCGATACGGGACGGGACAATTTCCTCGATCTGCTGGTTTCGGAGCAAAATCGTGCGGCGGCGCGGCAAGCCCTCGCCCAATCCGACATGAGCGTCGCGGATGCGCAGGTGTCGCTGTTCAAGGCGTTGGGTGGCGGCTGGGAAAACCCGCCGCTGGTGCGCGGCACGCCGCCTGCCGCTCCGGCAGGGGTTCCGGCGACTGCACAGTATATTTCGCAGCGCAGCAACTAGAAATCAGGCATTCGTAACATCATTACAAAGTCTCTTTCCACCTTCTCGCCGTCCCGCTAGGAGCGGGGCGGCGATTCCAGCGTTCAGGACGGGCACGGAGGGATCGCGAGGAGGACAGGATGGCTGACGGAGCGGGCCGCAATTTGCGGCCGCTGAAGCTTCACGTGCCCGAGCCGAAGTTCCGGCCGGGCGATGCCGTGTCGTTCGACGACATGGTCTTCCCCCATGCGGGCAGTGTCGCACGACCGGCACCGAGCGCCGACCCAGCCGACATGCGGGACTATCCCTTCACCCTCATTCGCGTGCTCGATCCCGATGGCCATGCCGTCGGCGAGTGGAACCCGCGCCTGCCGGTGGAGAAGGTGAAGCGCATCCTGCGCGGCATGATGCTGACGCGGGCCTATGACGACCGCATGTTCCGCGCCCAGCGCCAGGGCAAGACCAGCTTCTACATGAAGTGCACCGGCGAGGAAGCGGTGGCGATCGGCGCGGCCGAGGCGCTGCAACGGGACGACATGTGCTTCCCCTCCTATCGCCAGCAGGGCCTACTGATCGCGCGGGATTGGCCGCTGGTCGACATGATGTGCCAGGTCTATTCGAACGCGGGCGATCGCCTGAAGGGCCGCCAGCTTCCGATCATGTATTCGTCCAAGGAGGCGGGGTTCTTCTCCATCTCCGGCAATCTCGCCACGCAATATCCGCAGGCGGTGGGTTGGGCGATGGCGTCGGCCGCCAAGGGCGACACCCGCATCGCCGCCAGCTGGGTGGGCGAGGGATCGACGGCGGAGGGCGATTTCCACGCCGCCTGCATCTTCGCCAGCGTCTATCGCGCGCCGGTGATCCTCAACATCGTCAACAACCAGTGGGCGATCTCCTCCTTCGCGGGCATCGCCGGCGGCGAGGCGACGACGTTCGCGGCGCGGGGCCTCGGCTACGGCATCGCGGCGCTGCGCATCGATGGCAATGATCCGCTCGCCGTCTATGCGGCGACCGAGTGGGCGGCCGAGCGTGCCCGCGGCAACCACGGCCCGACGCTGATCGAGCATTTCACCTACCGGGTGGCGGCGCACTCCACCTCCGACGATCCGACCGCCTATCGCCCGGCGGACGAGCCGAACCACTTCCCGCTCGGCGATCCGATCGAGCGGCTGAAGAAGCACCTGATCGGCCTCGGCGAATGGGACGAGGCCAGCCACGAGGCGCTGCACGCGGAGCTGGTCAACCAGGTGCGCGATGCCGGCCGCGAGGCGGAGAAGCTGGGCGTGCTTTCCGGCACCGCCTTCAACCACGGTTTCGAGACCATCTTCGAGGATGTGTTCGCCGAGATGCCGCAGCATCTGAAGGAACAGAGCGAGCAGATGGCCGAAGAGCGGAGGGCCGCCGGCGTATGACCGTGATGAACATGATCCAGGCCATCAACTCGGCCATGGACGTCGCGATGGACCGGGACTCCGGCGTGATGGTGATGGGCGAGGATGTCGGCTATTTCGGCGGCGTCTTCCGCGCGACGGCGGGCCTCCAGAAGAAATATGGCACGAACCGCGTGTTCGATGCGCCGATCAACGAATGCGGCATCATCGGCGTGGCGGTGGGCATGGCGGCCTATGGCCTGCGCCCGGTGCCGGAGATCCAGTTCGCCGATTATATCTATCCGGGGCTGGACCAGCTCGTCTCCGAGGCGGCGCGGCTGCGCTATCGCTCGGCGGGCGAGTTCACCTGCCCGATTACGGTGCGCTCGCCCTTCGGCGGCGGCATCTTCGGCGGGCAGACGCACTCCCAGTCTCCCGAAGGCATCTTCACCCATGTGTCGGGCCTGAAGACGGTGATCCCGTCCAACCCCTATGACGCCAAGGGCCTGCTGATCGCCGCCATCGAAGACCCGGACCCGGTGCTCTTCTTCGAGCCCAAGCGCATCTATAACGGCCCGTTCGACGGCCATTATGATCGCCCGGTGCAGCCCTGGTCCAAGCATCCCTCGTCCGAAGTGCCGGAGGGGCATTACACCGTGCCTCTCGGCAAGGCGGCGGTGGTGCGCGAGGGCGAGGCGGTGACGATCCTCTGCTACGGCACGATGGTGCACGTGGCGCTGGGCGTGGTGCAGGAAAGCGGGCTCGACGCCGAGGTGATCGACCTGCGCACGCTGGTGCCGCTCGACATCGATACCATCACCGCCTCGGTGGAAAAGACGGGGCGCTGCGTTATCGTCCATGAGGCGACGCGCACCGGCGGCTTCGGCGCGGAGCTCTCCGCGCAGGTGCAGGAGCGCTGCTTCCCCTATCTGGAGGCGCCGATCGAGCGCGTCACCGGCTGGGATACGCCTTACCCCCACTCGCTGGAGTGGGCCTATTTTCCGGGGCCGGTGCGGCTCGGCGAAGCGCTCAAGCGCGTGATGAAGGACTGATCGGCATGGCTCGCGTACCTTTCCGTCTCCCGGATATCGGCGAAGGCATTGCCGAGGCCGAGATCGTGGCGTGGCACGTCAAGATCGGCGACATGGTCCATGAGGACCAGCCCTTCGTCGACATGATGACCGACAAGGCGACGGTGGAGATGTCGGCGCCGGTCTCCGGCCGGATCGTCGAGATGGCCGGTGCCGTGGGCGACCAGATCGCCATCGGCTCGACCCTCGCGGTGTTCGAGACTGAAGGCGAGGACGAAGCCCCGGTGACGACGCCCAAGGCCGATCCGGTGCCGGCGAAGGCTGCGGAAGCCTCCCCTGCGGCCCCTCCGCCTGCCACCCCCGCTCCGCTCGTCCCGGGCGAAGTCGAGGGACGTGCCGCAAGCACTGCGCCTGCCGGCCATACGAACGGGAGCGCGCGGGGTAAGGTGCTCGCCTCCCCCGCCGTCCGCCAGCGCGCCAAGGAGCTCGGCGTCGATCTCGCCGACGTGCATCCGGCGGCGGGTGATCGGGTGAAGCATTCCGATCTCGATGCCTTCCTGAAGTATCAGGGCGCGGGCTCCTCTCCCTCCGCCGCGCCGCGCGCCGCGCCGGTCGCCGCCGGGCGGGACGAGATCGACGAGATCAAGGTCACGGGCCTGCGCCGCCGCATCGCGGAGAATATGGCGGAATCGAAGCGCCGCATCCCACATTTCGCTTATGTCGAGGAAGTGGATGTCACCGCCGTCGAGGCGCTGCGTCAGGCGATGAACGCGGAGCGGGGCGAGCGGCCCAAGCTCACCATGCTGCCCTTCCTGATCCGCGCGATCGTGAAGGCGGCGCGCGATTTCCCGATGGTCAATGCACGCTACGACGACGAAGCGGGCGTGGTGGGCCGCCACTCCGCCGTCCATCTCGGCATGGCGACGCAGACGGACGCGGGCCTTTCCGTGCCGGTGATCCGCGATGCGCAGGCGCACGACGTGTGGGCGCTGGCCGCCGAGATCGTCCGCCTCGCCGACGCCACCCGGCGCGGCAAGGCGACGCGGGAGGAGCTTTCGGGCTCCACCATCACGCTCACCTCGCTGGGCGCGCTGGGCGGCATCGTCTCGACCCCGGTCATCAACCGGCCGGAAGTGGCGATCGTCGGCGTCAACCGCATGGTCGAGCGTCCGGTGGTGATCGAGGGCCGCATCGAGGTCCGCAAGATAATGAACCTCTCCTCGTCGTTCGACCATCGCGTGGTGGACGGCATGGACGCCGCCCGCTTCATCCAGGCGGTGCGGAAGCTGATCGAAGTGCCGGCGCTGCTCTTCGCCGACTGAGGCGGGGAGGGGGCGGTCGCGGCAGTTTCAGCCCGGTCTGGCCCCAGCCCAGTCCCAGCCTCCCCGTCGTCATGCCGGACTTGATCCGGCATCCCGCTGGCCATGTGCCGTGTCGCCTGTGGCTCTGGATGCCGGATCAAGTCCGGCATGACGGGGAAGGGGGGGCATAACGGAGAAGGGGCAAACATCCCCCCTCTCCGTTCGTCCCGAGCGAAGTCGAGGGACGCGAACCAAGCGCTGCGCCTGAGGCACGTCCCTCGACTTCGCTCGGGACGAACGGGGGAGGAGGCGGCTGACCCGAGCGGCCTTGCCGAAGCCCCGCCCCGATTGCCTAAGCCCCCAGCCGAGGCCGGAACAGTCGCCCGCCCTCCGTCACCAGCACGATCGCCAGCGCGGCCACCCCCGCAATTGCAAAGCCGGCGGTCATCGGCACGGTGGTGCCGTCGAAATGCTGGCCGATCCAGTAGCCGAGCAGCGCCCCGCCCACGACGCTGACGAACCCCTGCACCGAGGCCGCCGTGCCAGCGATCGCGGCCAGCGGCTCCATCGCCATCGCGCCGAAGTTGGACATGGAGAGGCCGAAGCAGAACATCGCCAGCCCCTGGCAGATCGAGAAGCTGGCGATCGTTTCATGCCCGGAGAAGGCGATGGCGATATGCGCCAACTCCACCACCACGAAGCCGAGCAGCGCACTGTGCGAAACCCGCCGCGTGCCCAGCCGCTCGACGATCCGCGAGTTGATGAGCGACGCCACCGCCATCATCCCCGCGATGCCGGCGAACACGGCGGGCATCAGCTTCGGGGCATGGAAGCTGTCCGCGAAAATCTGCTCCACCGAGTTGATGAAGCCGTAAAGCGCGCCGGTCAGCACCGTCTGCGCCAGCATATAGCCCACCGCCTGCCGCGCCCGCAGCGATTTCATGACCGCGCCTGAGACGGAAGCGAAGTCGATCGGCCGGCGATATTCGGGATGCAGCGTCTCGGGCAGGCGGGTGCCGAGCCAGGTGAGGATGAGCAGGCTGTAGATGGCGAGCGCCCAGAACAGCCCCCGCCACGGCAGGAACAGCATCAGCACCTGCCCGATCGACGGCGCTAGCACCGGCACCGCGAGGAACACCATGAAGGCGAGGCTCATCACCCGCGCCATCTGCCGCCCGCCATAGCAATCGCGCACCGTGGAGATGGTGACGACCCGCATCGCCGCCACCGCGATACCTTGCAGGAAGCGGCTGGCGAGCAGCAGCGTGAAGCTGGGCGACACCGCCGCGCAGATGCTGAACAGCGCATAGGCCGCCGCCCCGCCGATCAGGATCGGGCGCCGGCCGATCCGATCCGAAATCGGGCCATAGAAAAGTTGGGCCGCGCCGAAGCCGAGCAGGAAGGCGGTGACGATCAACTGGCGCTTATTGTCGTCCATCACGCCCAGCGAGCCGCCGATGGCCGGTAATGCGGGCAACATGGTATCGATAGCGAGGCCCACCATCGCCATCATCGCCGCGACGAGGCCGACGAATTCGCGGAAACCCATGCCCGCATGGGGGCCGGCTTCCGCGACTCGCGGCTTCATGGCGTTGATACTGCTCGCTCCATCCATGCGGCGACCTCTAGGCGCTTGGCACAGGGAGACAAGGGCTATGCTGCATCTGCGAAGAGATGCGGCCGAAGATTCAGCCGCAATATTTCTCCGCGAAAGCCGCTGCCGCGCCCAGCAGGCCCGGCTGCTCATGGGTGATGAGCTTCACCGGAATATCCGCCATGCGCGCTTCGAACCTCCCCTTGGCGGTGTAACGCCCGCGGAAGCCGGAAAGGGGCAGATGATCCGCGATCCGCGCGCCGACGCCGCCGGCGATTACCGTGCCGCTCCACGCGCCATGCGCCAGTGCGAGATCGCCGGCGACGGCACCCAAGGAAAGGCAGAAGCGATCGAGCGCGGCGGCGGCCAGCGTATCCGATCCTTCCAGCGCGTCCCGCCAGAGCTGCTTGTCGTCGCCCACCGGCACGATGCGCCCTTCGATGGCGGCCAGCGCCTCATAGATGTTGGCGAGGCCGGGGCCGGAAACCAGCCGCTCGATCGAGACGCGGCGATAGCGCTGGCGCAGCCGCTGGAGGATCTGGTCTTCCAGCGCATCGAGTGGGGCGAAATCGATATGGCCGCCCTCCGTCTCCACCACCGACACCTTGCCGTCATGGCGATAGAGCTGGGCGACGCCGAGGCCGGTGCCGGGGCCGACGATGCTGATCGTGCCTTCCTGCCCCAGCGGCCTCTCCGGCCCGCACAGATGGCGCAGGTCTTTCTCCGGCACGCGGCTTACGGCATAGGCGACCGCGCCGAAATCGTTGATGAGCACATAGCGCTCCAGCCCCAGCACCGAGGGGATGAGCGAGGGCCGGATCACCCACGGGCTGTTGGTGAGCTTGATGACTTCGCCGTCGGCCGGCGCCGCGATGGCGATGGCGCCCTGCGGCGGCAGGGTGCGGCCGATCTTCTCGGCAAAGGCCTCCCAGGCGCTGCGCAGGCTGGCATAGGCGTTGGTGGGCAGCGTCACCACCTCGCCGAGATCGATCGATCCATCGTCCCGCACGGTGGCGATGGTAAAGCGCGCATTGGTCCCGCCGATATCGACGGCGACGAGTTCGGTCATCCAGCCTCTCCCAGACGGCCTCCGCGCGGTTCGCCGAGCGTGGCCGTGTGATGTCGGGATCGACCTTAGCACCGCGATGGTCGATATGACAGCGCTTGTCATGTGCGGCGGACTGCGAAATAAGATGAAATTTGCCATCCGAGCGCGGCATAGCGATCGCGCAGGATTGGGAGGGGGTATTTCCATGCGTGTTGCCGTTGCTGCCAGCTTGATCGCCATTGCCGCCGTTTCGTCCGCGGCCCTCGCACAGACATCATCGTCGTCCGCGTCCGCCGTTGCGCATCCGTCGCTCTGGCCTGCCGCGCACAGCGTCGGCATCGTCGATGCGAAGACGGAGGCGCGCGTCACCGCGCTGATGGCGAAGATGAGCCTGCGCGAGAAGGTGGGCCAGATGATCCAGGCGGACATCGCCTCGATCAAGCCCGAGGATCTGCGCCATTATCCGGTCGGCTCGGTGCTGGGCGGGGGCAATTCGCCGCCCCTCGATGCGGACGATCGCGCGCCCGTTTCGGCATGGATCCGCACGGCGGACCTGTTCCGCGCCGTGTCGATCGAGAAGCGGCCGGGCCATGTGCCGGTGCCGGTGATCTTCGGCATGGATTCGGTGCACGGCAATTCCAACGTGCGCGGTGCCGTGGTCTTCCCGCACAATATCGGCCTCGGCGCGATGCGCGATCCGGCGCTCATTGAGAAGATCGGAGAGTGCGGCGGCCGGCTTCGACTGGGCGTTCGGCCCGACGGTGACGGTGCCGCAGGACGATCGCTGGGGCCGCAGCTACGAAGGCTATTCGGAGCGGCCGGACATCACCCGCCTCTATGCCGCCGCGATGGTGAAGGGCCTGCAGGGCGTGCCCGGCACCGGCCGCATCCAGAACGGCAAGGTCGCCGCCTCGATCAAGCATTTCATCGCCGATGGCGGCACCCATGACGGCATCGATCAGGGCGACGCACAGATCGACGAGAAGGTGCTGATCGAGACGCACGCGCCCGGCTATGTCTCCGGCATCGATGCCGGCGCGCTGACGGTGATGGCCAGCTTCTCGTCGTGGAACGGCGTGAAGAACCACGGCAACAAGAGCCTGCTGACCGGCGTGCTGAAGGAGCGGCTGGGCTTCCAGGGCTTCGTCGTGGGGGATTGGAACGCGCACGGGCAGGTGCCCGGCTGCACCACCGAGGATTGCCCGGCCAGCTTCAACGCCGGGCTCGACATGGCGATGGTGCCGTCCGACTGGAAGGCGCTGTACGACAACACCGTGAAGGAGGTGGAGAACGGCACCATTCCGATGAGCCGGGTGGACGATGCCGTGCGCCGCATCCTGCGCGTGAAGGTGAAGCTGGGCCTGTTCGATCCGGCGCGGCCCTATGAGCGCGAGGCCGTGCTGGGCGCGCCCGAGCATCGCGCGGTGGCGCGGCAGGCGGTGGCGGAATCGCTGGTGCTCCTGAAGAACAACGGCGCGCTGCTGCCGATCAAGCCCGGTCAGCGCGTGCTGGTGACGGGCAGCCATGCGGACGATATCGGCATGCAGTCCGGCGGGTGGACGCTGTCGTGGCAGGGCACCGGCAACAAGAATAGCGACTTCCCCGGTGCGACCACGATCTGGGCGGGCCTGAAATCCGCGATCGAGGCGGCCGGCGGCACCGCGACGCTGAGCGCGGACGGCAGCGTGACGGGGCCGAAGCCCGATGTCGCCGTGGTCGTGTTCGGCGAGCAACCCTATGCCGAGATGGTGGGCGATATCTCCACGCTGGAATTCCAGCCGGGCGACAAGCAGGCGCTCGCCGAGCTGAAGGCCCTGAAGGCGGCGGGCATTCCGGTGGTGTCGGTGTTCATCTCCGGCCGCGCGCTGTGGGTGAACCCGGAGCTCAACCAGTCCGATGCGTTCGTGGCGGCGTTCCTCCCCGGCTCCGAGGGCGAGGGCGTGGCCGATGTGCTGGTGGCGAAGAAGGACGGCGCGCCGAACAAGGATTTCCGCGGCCGCCTGAGCTTCAGCTGGCCGAAGACGGCGGGGCAGTTTTCCAACAATGTCGGGCAGACGGGCTATGATCCGCTGTTCGCCTATGGCTACGGCCTCACCTATGCGAGCCGCACCACCGTGGCGCAGCTGAGCGAGGTGTCGGGCGTGGATGCGTCGCTCGCCAACACCTCCATCTATTATGTGCCGGGCAAGGCGGTGGCGCCGTGGAAGCTCTCCGTCGACGGGGCGGTGGCCGAGCATAATGTCGATGGCGGCGGCCGCCAGGAGGGCGCGCGGCAATATGCCTTCACGGGCGCCGGCCATGTGCGCGTCAGCGGCCCCACGGTCGATCTCTCGCGGCAGACGAACGCGCAGCTGAGCCTCCGCATCGACTATCGGGTGGACGCGAAGCCGGCGGGCAAGGTGACGATGGCGGTGGGCGACAAGGGCGCGCCGGTGGACGTGACCAGCCTGTTCGCGACGGCGCCGGTGGGCGAGTGGGCGAGCGTGAAGCTGCCGCTCAGCTGCTTCAAGGCGGTGGGGGCGGACGTGGCCAACGTCTCCGCGCCGTTCGTGCTGGGCAGCGACGGGGCGCTGACGCTCTCGATCGTCGGCCTGAAGCTGGACGCGGACCCGGCCGGCTCGATCTGCCCGACAGCACAGGCGGCGGGCTGAGACCCCCGTCCCCCGTCCCCCGTCATGCCGGGCTCGACCCGGCATCCCGCTTCTTCTTCGGGCTCCATCGCGTGAGGTGAGCGGGATGCCGGAGCCCAGTCCGGCATGACGACGGAGAGGGTGGGGCTGGGGGTGATGGTGAATGTGGCGGTCAAGGGTGGAAGATAGGGCACACCCTCCTCTCTCCCCGTTCGTCCCGAGCGTAGTCGAGGGACGTGCCCCAAGTGCCGCGCCCGCCTCGCGTCCCTCGACTACGCTCGGGACGAACGGAGGTTTCTCATGCGGGAAGCATCGTATCCCTACACCCGTGCTGCTGTAGGATTTGCAGGCGCACCTGTCCTATGGCGAAGGAAGCGAGGCGGACCCGTAAAGAGGGGGCGGCCGGCACGATGTCCGTCTTCAAGCCAGACGGAAGGGGGCTCGGGCGATTGCCGGGCTCGGAAGAGCGGTGGCGGTGCCCTGATGGGTTTGGCGGCTGCATCGGGGGCCTTCCGCTACGAAGGAGCCGATGCAGTGGCCCGGTGGAGAGAAGTCTCGTGCCGGCCGCGTCCGGGTTGTCCGTGTGGCATTCACGGGGGCCGGATGCTGGACGCTTTACCTTGATCAGAGGTTCAGCGGTTGACGCGCCATATAACCTATATGGTTCACAATGTCAAGATAGTGCGTCGAATGGCAGGAATCGCTCCACACTCTGCCATTGGATTAGCCGGATGCAGATGCCATAAGCCGACATCAGTACCAGGGAGTTCGATCATGCTTTCGCTACTGGCGCTCGCAAGTGCGAGCACGGGTGCGATCGACTGTAAGGCGTTCGCCTCACGATCCGCGCAGCCCATTGAGGTAAAAATCGAGCAAATCTCTGCGGAGAGTCTCGACTCTAATGCTAAGGTCATTAAACCCAATAATTCTTGGGGATCACCAACCTATCAAATTGGGAAACTTGTTTATCAGGGAAACGGATATCGATTCTTGTCGTCTGACGAACGGTTTCCCGAGGTGGTCGAGAGTGTCGAGAAATCACTAAGCAGCATTTGCCAATATGAGATTTTTGTCCCCAGTGGATATGATGCGGCGCGACGAAAACCTCTGGAACGTGGCGAAATCACGTTTTATCGACCCGATCAGCCACCTGAAGCGCCGCCGGGATTGACCGCCGCGGATCAGGTCGGTGCGCGGCCTGTTCTTGAAGGATATGTCACACGCGGCACTTGGCCGATTTACACAGCGCGCGGGCAAATGTTTGTGGCATTGATGCGCCCAATAAGTTCAAAGTCGTTGAAAAATACTGCCATTGTTGTCTTTTCTTCTAAATCAGGTCCAACGCCTGCAAAGATTCTCGCGAGTGTTCGGGGAAATTATTCATCCGTATCAATCATGCCGAACATTCACGGCACCGGGTGCGGCTTCGCGCTAACCGGCCATGGGAGCGGTGGTTCGTTGGAGGAAGTCTTCCTCTGGATGGACGGCGAGACAGAGGATGAACTCGCCACCCATTTTGCTACTCCGCTACAATGACGGCTTAGCTGCGGATTATCCTACAAGCGGTCGTTCTTCTGACCACCAACCCCCGTCATTCCCGCGAACGCGGGAATCCATAAGCACGACATCAGCCATATGCGCCGTGCCTATGGACACCGGAGCCCGCCCGGGGATGATGCAGGAGTGGGAGTGAGGCCTCAGCCTCACTCCCCTCAGCGCGTCACGCCCCCATCGGCGGGTGGCCGACGGCTTGCCGGCCGATGCCGGGGTCGTCGGTGAAGAAGCCGTCGATGCCGGCGGCGATGTAGGTCTTGATCTCCGCCAGCGAGCCGGCGGGGTTGCGGGCCATCGGGCCGTCGCCGTTCTGGAAATCCTTGGCGAGGAAGTAGTTTTCCGGCCGGAACGTCCAGCACTGCACCAGCAGGCCCACCTTGTGCGCGTCGGCGACAAGCGGGCTGGGCTTGTCCAGATAGCCATCTGCCTTGAGCGGGATCACGCCGCGCAACTCGGGCGCCACGATGTCGGCATAGGTCACCAGATCGGCGAGGCCCGCCGGCTGCATGATTTGCTTGAAGGTGGTCTTGCCGCCGGCCTTGGCGATGTCGGCGGGCACGATATCCATCGGCACCGTCAACTGCATCAGCTTGGTGTTGGCCGGGCGGCCCAGCTTCTGGCGGATGTAACGCAGGTTCGCCGTCTCGAACGACTGGATCACCAGCGGCGCGGTGCGCGTGTAATGGTGGCGCGCGATGCTATCGAGGAAGCGATCCTCCAGCGGCATCCCGATGCTCTGGAAATAGGTGGAGTGCTTCAGCTCCGGCACCAGGCCGATCGGCCGCCCGCGCGCGAGCGATTCCGCCGCCGCGAAGTCGATCATCTCCTGCCACGTCACCAGATCGAACCAGCCGTCCATCGCCGCATTCTGCGTCCGCATGGCGTGCAGGCGCTCCTTGGCGCGCAGCGTCTTCAGCTCGGCGAGGGTGAAGTCCTCGGTGAACCAGCCGACCTGCTTCTGCCCGTCGATCACCTTCTCCGTCTTGCGATCAGCGAATTCGGGGTGGCTCGCGACGTCGGTCGTCTCGATGATGTTGTTCTCGTGCCGGACGATCAGCACGCCGTCCTTGGTGATGACCAGATCGGGCTCGATGAAGTCCGTCCCGTCCTGGATCGCCTTGGCGTAGGAGGCCAGCGTATGCTCGGGCCGGAGCGCGGAGGCACCCCGGTGCCCGTAGATCAGCACCTGCCGCTCCCCGCCCGCCGCCGGGGGCGCAGCGCGCCCCGCGACGGCGGTGGAGGCGAGGAGGGCGGCACCCGATGCCAGCAGGGCATCGCGTCGGTTCATGTCGACCATAAAGCCGTCCCTCCCGATCAGAAGTTGAAGCCGATGGTGCCAAACACCTCGCGCGGGGCCACCGGGAAGAAGCTGTAGGTGCCCGATGCCGCGCCGATGCTCAGCGTGGAGGCGGCCTTCTTGTCGGTGAGGTTGGTGACGTTGAGGCTCACCGTCATCTTGTGGAGGAGGGAACCCGCCGGCAGCGGGATATCGGCGGCGATCCGCGCGGACATGGTGAAATAGCCCGGCACGGAGAGGTCGTTCAGATAGGTGGCGTAGCGCTTGCCGAGATAGTCACCGATCAGCTGCGCGTCGAAGATGCCGTAATTGGCCGAGGCGACGAACTTGTTGAGCCACGCCGGCGAGCCCGGCACCTTCTTGCCCTTCGTCGCCACCAGCGCGGTGCCGCTGGTGTAGTTATCGTCGAACACCGAGTTGTTGTACGAGATCGCATCGTAGAGCGAGAAATGCTGGCCGAAGTGCAGCGTGCCGGCGAGATCGACGCCGTCCGTCGTCACATTGCCGACATTCTCGATGATCGCTGCGCCGCTGACGATCGCGTTCACCGTCGGGTTGGGGCTGATGCCCAGCAGGCGGTTCGAGAAATCGACATGGTAATAGCTGATCTGGCCCTCGAAGCCGGTGATCGGCCCCAGATCGAAGCTGTGCTGGGTGCGGGCGCCGACTTCGTAGGTCCAGCTCGTCTCGGGCTTCACGGTCTGCTTGAAGAGGTTGAACGCCGCCTGGCTGCCCAGCGCGAAGGGCGAGAGGCCCGCCGCCGCCGACGTCTGGAACTGGCGCATATTCTTCTGGATGTTGAAGAAGAGCTGCTCGTGCGAGGTGGCTTCCCACACCGCGCCGACCTGCGGCAGGAAGGCCTCGCTGGTGTTCAGCTTGCCCTGCGGCAGCGCGACCGAGCCCGGGAAGGAGCCGGGGATCGGCTGCACCGGCACGCGCTGCTCGGCATCCTGGAACTCGCTCTTGAAGCCGGCCTGGATCGTCAGGTTCGGGCGGACGTGCCACGAATCCTGCACGTGCGTCTGATATTCGCTGACGCGCACCTGGCTGCCATATTGGGTGATGAGCGGCTGGGCGAGGCTGATCGGGCGCTCATAGGGCGAGGTCGGGTTGTTGACGTCCAGCGCGTACCAGCGGCGATAGGCGGACGAGCTCTGATATTCGTACCAGCCGCCGATCTCGATATCGTGGTTGCCGAAATTGGCCTTCAGCGTGGAGGTCACGCCGCCGCGATCGATGCGATATTCGGTGGTGCGGGTGGCGAGGCCCGATCCGCCGAAGATGTTCGACAGGCGCGTGAGGTTCGCCGGCGAGTTGGCGTTCGGATCGGCCGGGTTCGGGAAGTAGAAGGAGAAGAGCTGCGGCAGGCTGGCCGCCGTGATCGGCCCGGCGACGACGCCCACGCCGTCGTCATGATGATAATAGGCCGTGTTGCTCCAGGTGATGTTGCTGGCGATGTTCCAGTCATACTTCAGGTAGGTGAGATAATCGGTGCGCTGGGCATCGCTGTAATAGTTGCGATAGTTGCCGACTGCGTTGGCGGCGGCATAAGCGGGCGACTGATAGTAAGCCAGCGCCTGCTGGAAGTTCGGATAGAGGAAGGGGCGGGTATAGGGCGCGTTGGCCAGCGTCACGCCCTTGGACGGGTTGACGACGGTGGCGTCCTCGTTCGGCTCGGTCTTGTCCGAATAGGCGAAATAATAGGTCAGCTTGCCGGCGCTATCCTCGTGCACGAACTTCAGGTTGGCCTGATAGCCGCCCTGATGGCCGTTATAATCCCACGCGCGCGCATCCTGCCGCACGCCGGAGATATAGAGCTTGTTGCCGTCGCCGAAGAGGCCGGAATCGATCCGCGCATAGGTGCGCAGGGCATCGAAGCTGCCGAAGGTCTGTTGGATCGAGGCGCCCTGCTCGTTGGTGGGGTCGCTCGAATAGGTGTCGATGGTGCCGCCGAGGTTGCTGGTGGAAGGCGTGCCGAGATCGCCCGCGCCGGACGAGAGGGACACGCGGCCGACATTCTCCGAGATGATCGCGCGCTGGGGCGAGAGGCCATTGTAATTTCCGTAGGTCTGGTCGCCGAGCGGCACGCCGTCCAGCGTGTAGCCGAGCTGCTGCGCGTTGAAGCCGTGGATGAAGAGCGAGATGTTCTGCTCGTTATTGCCCCACGGATCGGCGGTGAGGAAGGTGACGCCCGGCAGCGTCTGGATGGCCTTCAGCGGGCTGACGCCGGGGAGGATTTTCTGGATCTCCGGGCCGTCCATCGTGACGACCGAACGCGTGTGGCGCGAGGTAACGACAATAGCGCTGTCATCCACGGTTTCCGTCACGGCGGCGGCGGTAACGCCGGTCGCGGTGTCGGATGTCGTGTCTGCAATGGTGTTGGCTGCCGTATTTCCGGTCGTGGCGGCCTGGACAGGAAGGCCGAAGGCAAAACTCGCCGAGACGGACAGAAGAGCGGCAGTACGGATGGAGCGCATGTTAATCCCTTTTAAGCGACCCGCTTGGGGCGGCGGATAGGGGCGGCGTTTGACAGTTCGGTTACCCTCTCGGGTCAGGCCAAAGATTTCCAAAGCTTAATATAACCCTCGCGGCACAGATCGGCAGCGCGCGGGGGTGGTGCGCTCCCCTGCCTCCGTCTGTTTCTTTGTTGACATGTATGCGAATCATTCGCAGTAGCATTCTCAGAAAAATCATCCGTCAGGGGATCATCATGTTGCCGTCCGCATCCGAAACGCGGCCTTCCACCGCGTCAGCCTTTCTGGCGCTAGCCTGCGTGGGCGCGATCCTGTGCCCGGAGGCGGCGACTGCGGCGACCGCGCCAGCCTCCACGCCGGAGGGCGGCGATGCGCCGGGCGCACTCACGGCGGGGGAGGGGGGAGACCTCATCCTGGTGAAGGCCCGCTACGCCCAGCCGGACGTCGCCTCCGCCAAGGCGACCGCGCCGCTGCTCGATACGCCGCAGACGATCACGATCATCGACAATGTCACGCTGCAGAAGCAGAACCTGCTGACGCTCCGGGATGCGCTTTCCACCCTGCCGGGCATCACCTTCGGCGCGGGCGAGGGTGGCGGCGGCTTCGGCGACAGCATCAACCTGCGCGGCTATGCCGCCAACACCGACATCACGCTGGATGGCGTGCGGGACAGCGCCCAGTACAGCCGCACCGAAACCTTCGATCTCCAGCAGATCGAGGTCTATAACGGCGCCAATTCGGTGTTCAACGGATCGGGATCGGTCGGCGGCACGATCAATCTCGTCTCCAAGCTGCCGCAGGCGAAGAGCCTGAGGGTCGTCAGCCCGAGCATCGGCACGGACGGCTATTATCGGGCGACCGTGGATTCCAACATCCGCGTGAACGACCTGATCGCCTTCCGCCTAAACGCCGTTTACCACAGGAACGACGTGCCGGGCCGCGATGTGGAGAAGTTCCGGCGCTGGGGCATCGCCCCCGCCGTGACGATCGGGATCGATTCACCCACCCGCTTCACGCTGATGTATCTCTACCAGCATGACGACAATGTGCCGCAATATGGCGTGCCCTATTATCCGGCGGCCGGCGGCAAGCCCGATGGCGTGCCCTATGACGGCTATTACGGCTATCGCAACATCGACACCCAGCGGCAGACGATCAACCAGCTGACCGGCATCTTCGAGCATAATTTCTCGGATACGCTGTCGATCCGCAATCTGGCGCGCTACGAGAATGTGCGGCAGCTCACCATCGTCGATCCGCCGCAGGCCGGCGTCTATGCGCTGAACGGGCAGTGCCTCACCAATACCGGCGTGGTGCCGGCTGCCGCCAATGGCAGCTGCACCGTCAATATCGCGGCCTCGGGGCAGCCGGCGGTGAACATCACCGTGCCGCAGGGCTTCTATCTGCCGGGCGGCCCGCGTGGCAATTTGCGCGATACGCGCAACCAGCTCCTCTACGATCAGGTGGATCTGCGCGCCCGTTTCGAGACGGGCGGCATCCAGCATGAAGTGGTGCTGGGCGGTGCTGCGACGTGGGAGCATTACAGCCTCAACACCGGCCGCGAATTCCTGAACGCGGACGGCAGCAACCCCTTCGCCGTCACCGGCCTGCCGCTCATCAACATCGCCGATCCCTCGCAGGGGAATTTCTATGCGGGGCCGGTCAACTATGCCCGCTCCAGCTTCTCGGTGGGCGACCGGACGGACTATGCGGCCTATCTCTTCGATACATCCAAGATCGGCCGCTATTTCGAGATCAATTTCGGCGTCCGGTGGGAACGGAGCGCGGGCGGTTTCACCGCCTACAACTACAGCACCACGCCCGGCGCGACCTTCGGCCAGCTGGCTACGACGGTGCCCCAGCACAATGCCGACAATCTCTTCTCCTACCGCGTCGGCGGCGTGTTCAAGCCGACGGAATCGACCAGTCTCTATGTGGCCTATGGCAATTCCCGCACGCCCTCCATCTCCACGGTGAACGGCGGCTGCACCACCGGTACGGTGGGCACGGCCACCTTCGTCAACTATTGCGATTTCCAGCCGGAGAAGGCGCGCAATTACGAGATCGGCGGCAAGGCGGACCTGTTCCACCATCGCCTCCAGCTCACCGCAGCCTTGTTCCGCAACGAGCGCAGCAATTTCCGCGTCGCCTCGAACGATCCTTCACTGGGCAACATCTCGCTCCAGGTGCCGGACGGCCGCTCACGGGTGGACGGGCTGGCGCTCGGCGCCAGCGGCAACATCACCCGCGCGTGGACGATCTTCGCCAACTACACCTACCTCAAGAGCAAGGTGTTGCAGGGCGCGCCCGATCGCTGCGTGAGCAACCCGGCCGGCCCCGGCTGCGCCACGATCATCGCCGCCGCGCCGGAGGCGGGTGGGCCGATCCAGCAGACGCCGAAGAATTCGGGCAGCCTCTTCACCACCTACACGCTGCCATTCGGGCTGCAGCTCGGCTACGGGCTCAGCTATCAGGGGGCGTTCGCGATCGTCACCAATCCTTCGGCCAAGATCAACGGCGAGTATCCGGAATCGCATGACTACTGGCTGCACCGCGCCTTCCTGTCCTATCCGATCACGCCGAGGATGACCGCGCAGGTGAACGTGCAGAACTTCACCAACGCGCATTATTACACCAGCATCCGCAACAATGGCTGGGCGGTGCCGGGCTCGCTGCGCTCGGCGACCTTCAGCCTCTTCTACAATTTCTGAACTTGATGCCGGCATGTCCGTCTCCCAGAACGACAGCGGCGTGAGGGGAGACGGACGATGATGATCGCCATTCCGGATGTGCTGGATGCGGCCCATGTCGGGCGGCTCCGCTCGATCATCGACGAGGGCGAGTGGGTGGATGGCAATGCCACCTCCGGCCACCAGTCCGCCCTCGCCAAGCGGAACGAGCAATTGCCGGAAGACAGCCCCGTCGCGCGTGATGGCGGCGCGCTGGTGATGGAGGCGCTGGGCCGCACCCCCCTGTTCATCGCGGCGGCCTTGCCCGCCAAGGTCTTCCCGCCGCTGTTCAACCGCTATGCTGGCGGGCAGGGCTTCGGCACCCATATCGACAATGCGATCCGCATGAAGCGCGGCACGGATTTCCGCATCCGCAGCGATCTTTCCGCGACGCTCTTCCTCTCCGATCCCGAAAGCTATGACGGCGGCGAGCTGGTGGTGGAGGGGCAGTTCGGCGCGCAGGCGGTGAAGCTGCCGGCCGGGCACATGATCCTCTACCCCGCCTCCAGCCTCCACCGGGTGGAGCCGGTGACGCGCGGCGTGCGGGTGGCCTCCTTCTTCTGGATCCAGTCCATGGTGCGCGACGGCGAGGCGCGGCGGCACCTGTTCGAGCTGGATCAGGCGATCCAGACGCTCGCCGCCGATCGGGGGCAGGGCGACCCGGCGATCATCCAGTTGACCGGGCTATACCACAATCTGCTGCGCCGCTGGGCCGAGGCTTGACGCTGAACCGTCATTCTTATGCGATTGACTTGCAATAGCGGACATGCGAGCGATCCCTCCCGACAGGACTCGGGTTGGATGGGGCGAGATGGCGAGCCGGCAGGCGTGGCGCAAAGCATGGTGGCAGATTCACAAATGGGTCGGCCTGTTCCTGATGGTGCTGCTGATCCCGCTGGGCTTGAGCGGCATCGTGCTGGCCTGGGATGATGCGATCGATCATGTCATCCATCCGCAGCGCTACGCGGTCAGCGGGGCTCCGGTGCTTGGCCCCTCGGCCTATACGCAGGTCGCGGCGACGCGGCTGAAGCCGGACGAGCGGATCGTCGGCATCCGCTATCCCGATGAGGGCAACGGGCCGGTGATCGTCACGATCACGCAGGTGCGCGACGACAACGCCAAGAAGGCGCATGGCGACAAGGGCAGGGGCGGCAAGGGCGCGGGGATGCCGCAGCGCTCCACCCTGTGGCTCGATCCCGCCGACGGCCATGTGCTGGATATGCAGCGCGGCCGGGGGAATGACATCATCTCGCTCTCCCACGCCTTCCACGGCAGCCTGTTCGTGCCCGGCTTCGGCCGCGCGCTGATCGGCCTGCTCGGCGTGGCGATGGCGCTGATGGCGATCGGCGGCGTGTGGCTGTGGTGGCCGCCGATCGGAAGCTGGATCAAGGGGCTGCGCTGGCAGCGGGGCGACCGGCGGCTGGATACCAACCTGCATCACCGCTACGGCTTCTGGATCGCTTTGCCGCTGGCGTTGCAGGCCTGCACGGGCGTGTGGATCGCCTGGCCGCAGATGATGGCGGTGGTGCGCGGCGCACCGGCGCCCGGCGCCGGCATGATCCGCGCGAAGATGGTGCCGGCGGCGCAAACGCATCTGTCGCCGGATGCGGCGCTGGGCGCGGCGCGGGCGGCGGCATCGGGCGCGCCGGCCTCGATCAACTGGCCGCTGAAGGATGATGCGACGTGGCGCGTGGTGATGGCGACGGCGCATGGGCCGGCGTCGCTCAAGGTGGATGACGATAGCGCGGCGGTGACGCCCGCTCCCGCCCGTGCCGCGACGCTGGCCGATACGATGCGCCACATCCATGACGGCAGCTTGATCGGCTGGGGCTGGCGGGTGCTGATGGTGGCGTGGGGCCTCGCGCCCACCGTGCTGGGCGTGACGGGCCTGCTGATGTGGCTGCGCGGCCGCCGCTGGCGGGCGAGGGCGGTGCAGCGCGGGCGCAGCCGGAAGGAGCCGGTCGCGGCCGCCTGAGCGGCGGCTGCGCGACCGGCGTGAGCGTTACTTGCGAGGGCCGACCAGCGCGAAGATCGCGCCCTGCGGATCGAAGGCGTTGATGATCCACATCTCGCCGGGCACTTCCGAGGGGCCGTGGATGATCTTGCCGCCGTGGCCCGTGACGCGTTCCGCCGCCGCGTCGATATCGTCGACCACGAAATAATAGAGCCAGAAGGGCGCCGGCGCATCCTTGTTGTTCATCATGCCGCCGGAGGGGACGCCCTCGATCTTGAAGATCTGATAGGTGCCCATCTCGCCCATATCCATGGGATTGTCCTTCTCCCACCCGAACAGGCCCTGATAGAAGGCGAAGGCCTTCTCCCAGTCCGTGGTGTGGAGCTCGTGCCAGGCGACGCGGCCCGGCGTGTTCATGGGAAGCGGATCGGGGGTAGGCCCGTTGCCGTGGAACAGCAGGAACACCGCGCCTGTCGGATCGGCCACCACCGCGAACCGCCCGACGCCCGGAATATCGGCCGGCGCGCGATATTGCGCTCCACCGGCCCGCTGCACGCGCCCGGTCACCTCATCCACATCGTCGGCATGGACGTAGCCCGTCCAGGCCGGGTGGGGATCGGGCATGTCGGGCGGGAAGCCCGTGATGCCGCCGATCGGGTGATCGCCGGCATTGGCGATGGTGTAGCGCATATCGGGCATGCCCGAATCGGTCATGCGCCAGCCGACCACGTCGGTGTAGAATTGCTCCGCCGCTGCGGGATCGCCGGTCATCAGTTCATACCAGACGAAGCTGCCTTCAGTCGTTGCCATGACGCCTCTCCTATGATCGTCGATCGTTGCAGGGTGGGATGAACGCGATCGCGATCCCCGCTCGCGGCCGGAATCGCGCACCAGACGCTGCATCGGCGGAATGGCCGCCGGCCGTCCTTGAGGGATCGGCAGGCGGGGAGCCTAACCGCAAACGTACGATCCGGCCATAGCCGGCGGGCGAGTGCCCTTGCCGTACCGGGTTCCCCGCTCTCGAAATTGGACCCGTTCGCACTGAGCTTGTCGAAGTGCGTGCCACAGGCGCGGCGGTTGGCCAGCACGTCCTTCGACTTCACTCAGGACGAACGGGGGTGGATGGGGCGAGGGAGCGGAAGCGCTCCTACAGCCGGTGGCGCGCCACCTCGGGCAGCAGGATATGCTCGATCGCGCGGGCGACGCCGTCTTCCTCGTTGCTGGCGCTGATCCAACTGGCGGCGGCCTTCACCGGGTCCGGCGCCTGCCCCATCGCGATGGGGCGGCCGACGCGGGCGAGCATCGGGATGTCGTTGGGCATGTCGCCGATTGCCGCCGCTTCATCCAGCGGCACGCCGATCGCATCGGCCAGAGCCGCGACGCCATCGCCTTTGTTGGCGAGCGGATGGGTGATGTCACAGAAATAGGCCTGCGAGCGTGATACCTCGGCGCTGTCGCCCAGCGCGGCCTTTGCGTCCGCCTCCAGCCGCTCCATCAGGGCGCGGTCGTCGGTGACGGCGACGATCTTGTCGATGCGGCCGTGGAGTGTGGCGAGGTCGGCGCCGAACACCGGCTCCACCATCGCCGAGAGCTTCTCGCGCGGGATATGCGGATTGTCCGTATCGGAGGCGAACCAGCGCCCGTCCGCGAACAGCCAGAGCGTGGCGCCCGTCCCCTGCAGCGTGGCGAGCGCGGCGCGGCTGGCCTCGGCCGCGAGATGATGGGCGCTCACGATCTCGCCGGAGGGCATGACGATGGTGCCGCCGTTGAACGCGCCGAGCGGTGCCGTCAGCCCCAGCGCCTTCGCCAGCGGCAGGATGCCCGAGGGCGGCCGCGCGCTGATGAGCGTCATGGGCACACCCGCATGGCGGAGGCGCCCGGCCGCCGCGACGGTGGCCTCGGCAAGGCTCTTGTCGTGCCGCACCAGCGTGCCATCGACATCGGAGACGAACAGGCGGATCGGCTTCTCGGTCATGCGCGCGCCCTCAATCGATCGGATGCCATTGGCGGCCGTCACGCTCCATCAGTGCGTCGGCGGAGGCGGGGCCTTCGGAGCCTGCCTTATACTCCTCCGGCTCGCCGTCCTTCGCCCATTGCAGCAGGATCGGCTGCACGATCGCCCAGCCGCGCTCCACCATGTCGGCCCGCTGGAAGAGGGACTGGTCCCCGATCAGCATGTCGTAGAGCAGGGTCTCGTAGCCGGTGCGGTGGCCGAGCTGGAAGGTATCGGCATAGCGGAAGTCCATCATCACCTCGGCGGTGTCGATCACCGGGCCGGGCTTTTTCGCCACGAAGTGGAAGTCGATCCCTTCGTTCGGCTGGATCTGGATGATGAGCTTGTTGGGCGGAATCTTGGAAAGGTCCGCATTGCGGAACAGGGCGAGCGCGATCGGCTTGAACTGGATGACGATCTCGGTGTCGCGCGCCTTCATCGCCTTGCCGGTGCGGAGATAGAAGGGCACGCCCGCCCAGCGCCAGCTATCCACCATCAGCTTCAGCGCGGCATAGGTTTCGGTGTGGCTGTCCGCCGCTACATCGGGGGCCTTGCGATAGGGCGTCACCTTCCGGTCGCCGATCGTGCCGCCGGTATAGCGCCCGCGCACCGCATCGCGCTTGGCCTCGCCGGCCGTCGGGATACGCACCGCGTCGAGCAGCTTGGCCTTCTCGTTGCGGATCGCCTCGGCGGCGAAGCTGTTGGGCGGCTCCATGCCCACCATGGCGAGAAGCTGGAAGAGATGGTTCGGCACCATGTCGCGCAGCGCGCCGGTGGCATCATAGAAAGAGCCGCGCGTGCCCACGTCCACCGTCTCGGCGGCGGTGATCTGCACATGGTCGATATAGCGGTTGTTCCACACCGCCTCGAGGAAGGCGTTGCCGAAGCGCGCGACCATGATGTTCTGCACCGTTTCCTTGCCGAGGAAATGGTCGATGCGGAAAATCTGGCTCTCCTGCATCACGCCGAGCAGCGTCTGGTTGAGCGCGCGGGCCGTGCGGAGATCGTGGCCGAACGGCTTTTCCACCACCACGCGGCGGAAGCCCCTGGCTTCATCCAGCAGGCCCACCTTGGCGAGGCTCTCCGCGATCGGCCCGAAGAAGCGCGCGGCGGTGGCGAAATAGAAGGCGACATTGCCTTCGAGCCGCTGCGCCAGCCCCTCATAGGTGGCGGGATCGTCGAAATTGCCCTGATGATAGGCGATGCGGGGCCGGCGCCGCTTCCACGCGGCGGCGATATCCGCATCGTCGAGTTCGAGATGTTCGGCGAGCTGGTCCTGTATGCCCTCATCCTCGCCGTGGCTGACGACGAGGATGTCGAGATCATCGCCGATCAGCCCATCCCGCGTGAGGTTGACCAGCGCCGGGGTGAGCAGGCGGCGCGAGAGGTCTCCCGCGCCGCCGAAGATCACCAATGTCGCCGGCGGCGCGGGGTCGCCCGGAGCGACCCTGCCCCCGCGTCCCGCGCTCGCCGCCATTATTGCGGCATCTCCACATGCCCGCCGAAGCCGGCGCGCATGGCGGAGAGCAGCTTGTCGCCGAACGTGTTGTCGGAGCGGGAGCGGTAGCGCGCGAAGAGGGCGGCGGAGAGGACGTAGGCGGGCACCGCCTCCTCCATCGCCGCATCGATGGTCCACTGGCCTTCGCCCGAGTCCGCCACCTTGCCGCTATACTGGCTGAGCTCATGGTTCTCGGTGAGCGCCTGCGCGGAGAGATCGAGCAGCCAGGAGGAGATCACCGATCCGCGCCGCCACACCTCGGCCACGTCCGTCAGGTTGAGATCGTAGCGCTCCTCTTGCGGCAGACGCTCCGAATTCTTGGTCTTCAGGATGTCGAAGCCCTCGGCGAAGGCGGCCATCAGGCCATATTCGATGCCGTTGTAGACCATCTTCACGAAGTGGCCCGCGCCCGCCGGGCCGGCATGGATATAGCCCTTCTCCGCACGCGGATCGGCGCCGTTGCGGCCCTTCGTGCGCGGGATGTTGCCGAGCCCCGGCGCCAGCGCGTCGAAGATCGGATCGAGGCGGCGGACGGTTTCGTCCGGCCCGCCGATCATCATGCAATAGCCGCGCTCCAGCCCCCAGACGCCGCCGGACGTGCCGACGTCGACATAATGGAGGCCCTTTTCGGCCAGCGCCTTCGCGCGACGGATATCGTCCTTGTAGAAGGTGTTGCCGCCGTCGATGATCGTATCGCCCGCCGACAGCAGCGTGCCGAGCGTCGCGATCGTCTCCTCGGTGGGGCCGCCGGCCGGCAGCATCACCCAGATGGTGCGCGGTGCCTCCAGCGCCGCGACCACCGCCTCCAGCGAGGCGGCGCCCTGCGCCCCCTCGCCGGCGAGGCCGGCCACCGCCGGCTCGTTGCGATCCCACACGACCGTTTCATGGCCGTGCTGCATCAGGCGCCGCGCGATGTTGGCGCCCATGCGGCCGAGGCCGACGATTCCGATCCGCATCGCCTTAGCCCCCGATCGCCGAACGGAGGGTGTGGGCCAGCGCCTCGAGCCCCGTCTTCTCGTTCTTCAGATGGACGCGCAGCACCCGCTGCCCGCGCGAGGCGAGCACATCGAGATCGCCGCGCGCCTGCGCCAGCTCCACCGTGCCGAAGCTCGCCCGGTTGCCGGGGATCGCCACGTCGGCGGCCGGCTCGCGGGTGATCTCCAGGAACAGGCCGGTGCGCGGGCCGCCCTTATAGGCCTGCCCGGTCGAGTGGAGGAAACGCGGGCCGAAGCCGGCGACGGTCGCCACATGCTTGGC
>Ga0207711_10001022_pt1 | contig 26762 bp, 22 predicted proteins | sample KBSS34metaG_FD_184401 | JGI IMG/M metagenome (GOLD analysis project Ga0207711, IMG submission 184401) | Switchgrass rhizosphere microbial communities from Kellogg Biological Station, Michigan, USA - KBS S3-4 metaG (SPAdes) (version 2) | ecosystem: Host-associated > Plants > Roots > Rhizosphere... | reverse complement strand
GGTGACGCCCTTGTCACCGTTTATCTCGACGCGGTCGAAGGCGGCCAGGTCCAGAAGAAGCTCGTCGAGGATGGCGCCCAGGTGACGCAGGGACAGCTCCTCGCCGTCCTCTCGAATGCCGAGCTCCAGCTGTCGACGCTCGAGAAGCAGGCCGAGGTCGAGCAGCAGCTCAACAACATGCGCAGCCAGGAGCTCGCGCTGGTCAACACGCACAATTCGAACCTTCGCGATCTCAACCAAGCCGAGAATGAGCTGGCGAAGGCCCGCCGTCAGTTCGAGCTTCAGAAGGCGCTCGCGGACAAGGGCTTCGTTGCGATGAAGACCTTCAACGATACCAAGGACGACCTCGCCTATCAGACCAACCGGCTTGCGATCCTCAAGCACAGCATCTCGCAAAACGAATCGCTGCAGCGGAGCCAGCTGCAGCAGCTACGGCTGGCCTCATCCTCGCTCAACAGCAGCATGGGCGTCGCCCAGAACAGCCTCGGCCAGCTCAGCATCAAAGCGCCGGTGACGGGACAGCTCAGCGGCTTCGACATCCAGCTGGGCCAGTCGCTCCAGCAGGGCGAGCGCGTCGGCCAGATCGACAGTGCCGGCGGCGACAAGCTCCAGGCCGACATCGACGAATTCTACCTCGGCCGGGTGACGGTGGGGCAGACCGCAACCGCGGACATCGACGGCAAGACCTACCGGATGAAGGTCTCCAAGGTCTATCCGCAGGTCCGCAACGGGCAGTTCCAGATCGACCTGCTGTTCGTCGGGCCGGAGCCGCAATCGATGCAGCGCGGCCAGACGGTGCAGGCGAAGCTGACAATCGGCGATTCCTCGAAGGCGCTGATGATCCCGAACGGGGCCTTCTTCAACGACACCGGCGGGACCTGGGCGTTCGTCGTCGACAAGGGCGGCAACAGCGCGACCAAGCGCACGATCCAGCTTGGCCGCCGCAACAGCGATTTCATCGAGGTGCTCAGCGGCATCAAGCCCGGCGAGCGCGTCATCACCTCCTCATACAGCGGCCTTACAGACAAGGACCACCTCACCTTCAGCTCCGGGGACTGAGAAAGGAACTCGACCGTGCTTACCATGACCGGCCTGACCAAGACGTACCGTACCGACATGGTCGAAACGACCGCGCTCGACGACGTGGACCTCGACATCGCGGACGGCGAGTTCGTCGCGATCATGGGCCCGTCCGGCTGCGGCAAGTCGACCCTGCTCAACGTCATGGGCATGCTCGATAGCCCGACCGCCGGCTCCTACGTGTTCAACGGCCAGGAAGTCGCCGGCCTGTCGGAGACGCAGCTCGCCGACACCCGCAAGAGCAACATCGGCTTCATCTTCCAGAGCTTCAACCTGGTCGACGAGCTGACCGTCCGGGAGAATGTCGAGCTCGCGCTTCTCTACCACAACCACGGATCGGCCGAGCGCAAGGAGCGCGTCGACCGAGTGCTCGACAAGGTCGGGATCGCGCACCGCGCCAAGCATCGCCCGACACAGCTGTCGGGCGGACAGCAGCAGCGCGTTGCTGTCGCCCGCGCGCTGGTCGGCGAGCCCAAGCTGATCCTCGCCGACGAGCCGACCGGTAATCTCGACACCGCGCATGGCGAGGAAGTCATGCGCATGCTTCGCCAGCTCAACCAGGAGGGCTCGACCATCGTCATGGTGACCCACTCGCCGGCCCACGCCGACTTCGCGAGCCGGGTCGTCAACATGCTCGACGGCCGGATCCTCCAGGAGCGGCGCAGGGCTGCCTGAACGAACGAAACGGGAGTCCAGGTTTTTGGAGAGGACAGTCATCATGTGGCGGAACTATTGGACAGTCGCGGTCCGGGCGCTCGCCAAGAACCGGACCTATTCGATCATCAACATCGCCGGCCTGGCGATCGGCATGGCGGCCTGCATCCTGATCCTGCTCTACATCCGCTACGAGCAAAGCTACGACAAATGGATCCCGGACGTGGAAAACACGTACGAGCTTCAGTCCTGGTACCCGCACCCGAAGGACCAGCCGCCGGGCTTCTTCCAGATGGGCACCTATTCAGCCCAGGCCGCGATCTTGAAGGATTTCCCGCAAGCCGTGGGGACGGCATACCTGCAGGACAATGGCCCGGTCTTCCTCAAGGATGGTCAGGCCTATTCGACCAAGAACTGGATGTTCACGAACGCCGACTTCCTGAAGGTCGTGAGCCTGCCGCTGATCGCCGGCAGCACGCTACCGCAGCCGCAGACCGCGGTGCTCACCCAGTCTGAAGCAACCAAGCGCTTCGGTACCGACCAGGTGGTGGGACGGACGCTGACGATCATCTCCCGCGGCATCCGGCGCGACTTCAAGATCACCGGTGTGCTCAAGGACGTTCCGAAGAACTCCAGCCTGAAGATCGACGCCATCCTTCGGCTCGATTTCCCCGCTTTCTACGTGGACCAGCCGGAGTTCCTGACGAAATGCTGGGGCTGCCAATCGGGCTACGTGTTCGTGAAGATGCGTCCGGGCACCGACATCAAGCAGATTCAAGCGCAGATGCCGGCCTGGGAGAAGCGCAACATCCCGGACGAGCCCAACGGCGACATCATGTACAATGCCGGCGACGACCAGGACTGGCACCTCATCAACCTCAAGGACGTGCACCTCGGCAAGGCGCAGGAAGCGACACTGACGCCGGGCAACGACAACCGCTCGATTGCGACGTTTGCGATCATCGCCGTGCTCATCCTCGGGATGGCGGTGGTCAACTTCACCAATCTCGCGACAGCGCGGGCCAGCCAGCGGGCGCGCGAGGTCGCGCTGCGCAAGGTGCTGGGGGCAACCCGCAATCAGCTGATCATCCAGTTCGTCGCTGAGTCGGTGCTGATCTCGGCGGTTGCGATGCTGCTCGCGCTGGCGCTGGTGGAGTTGTTGGTGAGGCCGTTCGCTGCCTTCCTCGATTCCGACATCACGCTCAGCTATTTCGGCAAGGAAGGAGTGCTCCTTCCGGCAATCGGCCTGACGCTGATCGTCGGGATCGTCAGCGGGCTTTACCCGGCCTTCTTCCTTTCGCGGTTCCAGCCCGCACAGGTACTCAAGGCCAACCGGTCCGCATCGGAAACCCCGGGTTCCGGACGGATCCGCGCGGCGCTCGTCGTGATGCAATTCGCGGTCTCGATCGGTCTCATCATCTGCACCGCCGTAATCTACGGACAGACGGTCTACGCGCGCCACGTCGACCCCGGCTTCAAGCGCGATCACATCCTTCAGATGGAGGAGCTCGGCCGCGCCCAGCTGTGGCCGCGGGTCGAGGGCTTCGTCGAGCAGGTGAAGCGCGTCCCGGGAGTGGTCGATGCAGGGCTCACCGACATCGGCATCAACACCGACAACAATAGCAACTCGGGCATCATCCCGCCCGGCAGCAATCAGCTGATCAACATCGGCCAGTACAACGTCGGCGAAGGTTTCCTGAACGCGATGGGCCTGACGATGAAGGCAGGGCGCTGGTTCGATGCAAGCCGCCCGATGGACGACACGACCATCCCCTATCCGCAGGACAAGGCCGTCGAAAAGGCGATGGCGCAACGCGGCATCAATGTGGTGCTGAACGAATATGCGGTGAAGAAGCTCGGCTTCAAATCGCCGCAGGATGCCGTCGGCAAGACGGTCCGGACCCAGTATTTCGGACCTGACAACGGCAATGTGAACGTGAATATCATCGGCGTCGTCGGAGACTCCCGTTTCCGGTCCGTGCGCAAGCCCATCGATCCGATCATGTTCCACAAGATCAGGACCGGCCCGGGCTGGCTCATGGTCCGTTACCGCGGCGATCCGGCGGCCGTTCGCGCCGCGCTCGAGCGCCAGTGGAAGCAGTTCACGAACGAAGTGCCGTTCAGCGCCAAGTTCAGCGACGACATCATGGGCGAGATGTATAAGAAGGAAGACGCGCGCGCGCAGAGCTTCGCCGCTTTCTCGCTCCTCGCGGTCATCATCGGCTGTCTCGGCCTGTTCGGGCTTGCCGCATTCACCGCCGAGCGGCGGACCAAGGAGATCGGTATCCGCAAGGTGCTAGGCGCCCGCACGCGGGATATCGTGCGGCTGCTCGTCTGGCAGTTCAGCAAGCCTATCATCATCGCCAACGTCATCGCCTGGCCGGTCGCCTGGTGGTTGATGCGCGACTGGCTGAACACGTTCGACCAGCGCATCCCGCTCACCCCAATCCCGTTCGTGGTCGCAGGGGCGATCGCGCTCGGAATCGCGGTGGCTACGGTCGTCGGCCACGCGATCAAGGTCGCGCGCGCCAACCCGATTCACGCGTTGCGGTACGAATGAGGTATATTGGAGACTTGCGCCGGGGTTGATCCCCTTCACCTGGCGCAAGCTGGTCGCCGCGGGTGCCATCGCAGCGCCCGCGGCGGCAACAAGAACTTCGAAACAGGCCGCAGAACGAACGTGGCGTCTCGAGGGGCGCGTAACATTAGCCGTGCGCACAATGCCGATGGTTAACTTGACTTAACCCGACCCGGACTTTTCTGGTAGCGTCACTCCACCGCGTACGATTGTCGATTCGGCTAGAGCGACGGGTCTTTGATGATCGAAAATATTTGCGGCTCGACAGGTCACACCAGACTGGACGAGCTTGCTTGGCAATTAGAGGGTACGAGGATCAGTAAATGCAGCAGGTGCGGCACGCATCTGGTGCGCCTCAACGACGGTCGCTGGGTGACGCCGGCCGAACTGCAGCCTGGACAACGGCAAAGGTTGCTCCGTGCTGCGTGGAGCGCACGCTGTGCTGTTCGTCAGCCTGATGTCAGCACCGTCCGACTGGACGACCTACTATCGCAGAATCAGCTCAGCCTAGAGCGTACGCTGCAGCAAATGCTTGCCGAGCACCCGCCGCAAAGCCGCCAGCCTCGTTTGCTGACGGTCGTGAAGCCCGCTCACGAACTCTCCCGCGAGTGGCCAGTCGAGCCCAAGGAAGCTCTCGTCCTGGCGCATGCCCGAACTGCAAAGCTGGCGCCATCCGAGGCGTCAGAGCGGCAGATCCCGTTCGTTTCTCGGACCACGCCCGACACCGATGGGCGTCAGATGAGCACAGAGATATGTTCGGAGGCCGAACGTCAACTCCTGAACCTTCATCGAAAGCTCCACTTGGCGATGGACCGCCTCATCAATCGGAACGACTACAAAGCGGCAGAGGGGGCTCTTCGGGAGGTCGATCAGGAGCTCGTCATCCTGCTGAACACGGCAAAGGTGCGGTAGGGTCGCCGATTTACCGGTCTTTTTCCAGCAAGTAGAAGACGTAATCCGTGCCGTCCCAACGCCGTTCGATCATTCGGCGCTCGAGCACGGTGAGAGCCAGCTCTTTGAACATGTCTTCAAGTTCGTGCTTGTCATGAAGCACCATGCCCCAGCGTGTCACCCGGCGTGAAGGAAGCCCTAGTAACTGGGCTCCCCTCCAGAGGAAGTCTCGTGCGGCGACGCCCATTTCGCTCGTGGGAGTGAGGTAACGAACACCGACGATGAGCTTGTCGGAACTGACCCGGCACAGTTCCGAAAGCACCGTTTTCACGCCTTCCATCTCGATCCAGTTCAGGAACCTGAGGCAGGTCACGACATCAAACGAATTGTCCGGAAAGGAAAGTTGGCGAATATCGCCCCGCGTCAATTCGGCGGAAGCACCGGTGCGACTTGCACATTGACGCGCTTCTTCAAGCATGTCTCGGGAAGCGTCGACGCCAGTGATCAGCAGTCCGCGTTCGGCTAGAAGCGGGATAAGGCGACCTGTTCCGACTGGCACATCGAGCGCGCTCGAGCCGCGCGGGACCTGTTGTAACATCTCTGCGGCGACCCGCTCTTCGGCAAGCCACTTCGGGTCGAAACGTTTCGACTCATATTCGCGCGCGACGCGACCGCGATACTTGGTTGCTAACGTGTCGAATTTCACCACGTCGCCTCTATCTGCGCAGTTGCCACTCTAACGTGTTTCGATCTCGACACACGTTAATTCGCCTCAACCTAGGACCCCGGAACCGCGATTAGACGCCTCTCAACGCGCTTTCGGACACCTTCCCGCACGCAAACTGGCGAACTCGAAGAGGTGTTTAGATTCGTGGTATTTGTTATTGAATACAAGGCCAACCACTTCTGGGGCACACAGTCTTGGTCCTTGCTGTTCTCGACTCGCGCAATTTGCTCTTCAACGAAGCAGCGCAATCGATCTACGAATTGGACGATTTTTCCGCCTATGTCTGGCGTTCGCTCGCTTCCGGCCTGAGCCCCGAACGGATTTCTGAGGAGGTCGTCCAGGACGGAGATGACCCCGAAGCAGTAGAAAACGCGGTGGCCGCTGCAGTGGAATCTCTCCGGGCACTCGAACGCGTGATCGGGGCACCAACCGTTCCGCCGGCCTCGCCCCCTGTAGAGTGCCTCGATCGCGTCACGCTCGCACTGGCAGGCATCGCGGTCCAGATCAATCTTGCGAAGCCTCTGCTCGCGGATGTCGACACGGTCTTCGGGCACCTCAAATCAGATGCCCCTGGGTCGCATGTCCAACTTTCGGCCTATGAGGCGGATGGCCGTGTCGAAATCGGGATACCAGGCAAGGCGCCATCCTATTGTCGCCGCTCTGAGTTCGTTCCGCTGATCAAGACATTGCTGATCGACGCCGTCCTCAGGTGCGCAGGCTACGACGTGGCACTTCACGCAGCGGCCCTGGTCTGGAAAGCGAACGGGTTATTGCTTCTCGGAAGCCCCGGCGCAGGGAAGACGACGCTCTCGACCGCTCTTGTCCGTCGCGGATTTGGCGTTGCCTCGGACGATGTTGTCTTGCTTCAAAATAACGGCCTGCTGGCCGGACTGCCCTTGCCGTCCGCGATCAAGGAAAGCGCCTGGTCATTACTTTCGCAGGACTGGCCGCAATTACAGTCGCAGGCGATTTACTGCCGTCCGGACGGAGTACGCGTGCGCTACTTGCAGCATGAACAGCGCCCGAATGAGGACAATTTATGCATCCGGAACATCATTTTGCTCGACCGGCAAGCGGACGCTCCCGCATCTCTTCAGGAAGTCGGCGCAATCCCGATCCTCGAAGCGTTGATCTCCGAGGGAGACGCTCAGAACGGCCGCCTGAGCGAAAGCGCCTTCCGGTCACTGGTAGGCGCGTTGCAAGAAGCGCGCTGCTACAGGCTCACCTATAGCGACTTGGCAGATGCGGTTGAGACTCTGACCGGTATCTGCTCGTGAATACACCCGAGAACCCCATCTGCCTTGTGACGTCGGCGCTGCGGGGACGCCTTCCCGATAATTCCGAATGGCCGCGTCTGCTTGAAGTCGCCAATCGGGCGTGGCTCGGACCCGCGCTATTTGTAGCGTTTGAGCGTGCGGCGCTTCTTGAGAATATCCCCGACCCGGTTCGTGATTATCTTGAGCTGCTGCACGATCGCAATCTTGAACGAAACCGGCGACTACGCGTCCAACTGATCGAGGCCGTCGGAGCGGCGAACGCATTCGGGATCGAGCCCGTCCTCTTGAAAGGCGCAATCGCGCTATTCTGCGCATCAGAGACACGTGTCCGGTGTCGGATGATAAGCGATCTCGATATCAATGTAGCGCCGGCTCAGGGATCAGCCACGAAGGCAGCGTTGCTTCAACTCGGGTATCGCGAAATGGCGAATCCGCGTGAATTCGGCCGTTCCAGCGATGTCGGAGTGATCGAACTTCACTTCACTCCGCACGTCCGTTCGACACGGTACCTAAGCGGAGAGTTTGGTACATCAGCGCCGGTGCTCGAGCGACATCTGGTAAAGGCGAGGGTGCCAACTGCGACTGCCCAGGCGGCTCATTTGATCGTCCACGACATGATCAAGGAGGGGGACTATTGGCAGTTCAGATTCAATCTGCGCCATCTAGACGACCTCGCAGCCCTTGCGACCTCTCGAGAAGGCATAGATTGGCATTGCGTTTCCGAGACTCTCTTCGACCGCCCCGGCCGCGCTGCGCTGGCGATGCAATTGTACGCGCTTCGGGAGCTATTCGGAGTCGATAGCCCTCCTGAGCTGAGCGGGGGACTGATGAACAAGCTAAGTCACGCCGCTCGGCTGCAAGCGGTTCGTAAGAACATAACAGGCTCGGCTGTGCGATTCATCGGAAAGCTGTTGTGGGGCCTCCACCTGTTCGCGCAGTCCTACGAACGGAAAGGCGCCACGAACTTTGCGCGTCGCCTACGCTCAAGAATGAGCGCGTCGCCCAAGGGCTCGACGCTGTAATATCTCGCAACGCACTATCGCTTGCAGCGTAATTCGTCCGCGGTGCGCCAGGTCCCGCTCGACTCGCGGATGAGGCGAGTGCCGCAGCGTTTGCAATAACTTCTCCAAGCGCCGAGCTCGGGATCGAACGCGGCCTGCCTGCCCGCGCGACGATGACCCAGCACCCGGCAAAGTACTCGCGCAATCACTCTCAGCCCTCCGCGTAGCCTCGGCCACGAGCACACAACCTGACGAGCGTGGATTAAAACACCTGACGGGTTGCTCACTAGCGATGAACCTAACACGAATCCGAGTCGTGTCCGCGCTGACTACCGCGTCTTTCAGCACATCAGGTGCGAGCCCGGCCATTTTCAACTACTATGCACCTCGTGAGAGGTATTGAAAGAGATGGTCGGGGTGGCGGACGCATCACTCATTAGTCTCGCACTGCTCGCGCTGGTGGACGTCGTGGCGCTTGTCGGGGGACTTGTGTTCACGTGGCGGGCCTTGAAGCGTCTAAGCCGCTTCGCAGCTATTGCGCGAAGGGAGTCGCTCGAAGTCGCTCTTCGCCGTCTACGGCACGTGTCTTGCCGGCAAGCGGCGCGCTGCGCGACGGACGCGAATTACTATTTGTCGCGCTTGTCGCTATTGTTCGTCACCAATCTGGCGAGTGTCACCGGGGTCATCTTTGCTGCAGTCTGCGTTGCTGATGTTGAATCTGGCGAATGGTCATCGGCGTGGACCACGCTCGCAAGCGTATCGCTGCTAATCTTTACGCTTCTGAGCGTACGCAGCTTCTACCGCACTGTCCGGCTCGCCCGGCAAGTGCTGCAGATAAGACGTAAGATTCGAAGCGTCGACGCGAGAACACGGAGGCTTGCTCGCACCGCTGAGAAGTCGAGCGATTATGGCAACCAGGTCCGCTTTCTCCAAGGTTAGTCGATCGCCGCCTGTCTGCTTCCGTCCGCCAGGCTTGTTCGGAAATGGGGCGCGCGCAAATTCTACGCGCGCACAGGTGGATACTGCGACCTGCTCGTTATAATATTCCTTGCATCGCTACGTGGCGTTTCCGCTAGAGTGGTTGATATGGGGCGCGATCCGCAAGAGCTGGAAATGCCGTTTAGCGAGGGTAGCGAAGGCGAGAGCCGCTCCACCTTTGGGCGGATCGCGAAAAACGTCGGTTGGGTAGCGGGCTCGCGTGGATTCAATCTGACGCTGAGCGTCGTGTATCTCGCATTTACCGCCCGCGCCCTGGGTCCTGAGAAATTCGGGGTCTTTGCACTGATCCTCACCTATGCGCAGCTGATCGCCAACTTCGTTCAGTTCCAGTCGTGGAAGGGGATCATTCGGTACGGCGCGATGCACCTGACTTCTGGCCGTCACGATCGCCTGAAGCGTCTCTTCGGTTTCACGGCAGCGCTGGACTTCGGGAGCGCGATCGTCGGCGCACTCATTGCCATCCTGTGTGTTCCTTTGGTCGGGCCCCTCCTGCACTGGAATCCCGATGAGCAGTTCGCTGCCGCCGCTTTTGCAGGGGTTCTCCTGCTAACCACCGGAGCCACTCCCTCGGGCATTCTCAGGCTCTGCAACCGGTTTGATCTGGCGGCTTTTTGTGAGGCCACAGGTCCTCTGATTCGCCTTGCGGGCGCCATCATCGGCTGGATGATGGGAGCGGGGCCCATGTGGTTTCTCATAGTCTGGGCTACAGCAGGTTTCACACAGGCGGCGGCGCAGTGGTTTACGGCCATTTTTATTAATGGCTCGCGGGTGGTCCTCGGGCGGTCCGCCTTCAAACAAGCGCTGCGTGAGAACGAGCGATTGTGGAAGTTCATGCTGCAGACGAACATTTCGAACTCTGTCAGCATGTTTTGGACGCAGCTGGGAACCTTGGCGGTTGGAGCTGTCGCTGGTCCATCCGACGCCGGCGCTTTCCGCTTGGCCCAGCGGCTTTCGAAAGGGATCGTCCGGCCGGTTCAGCCGGTGACGCTCGCGGTGTATCCGGAGCTGTCACGGCTTGCTGCTGAAGAGAATTTCAAGGAAGTTCGAAAGATCGTCACGCATGCGACGATGATGGCTTCAGCGCTGGCCCTTGCCATCGTTCTTACGATCGCGTTCGGTGGGCGCGAGATCCTTCACCTGGTCGCCGGAAAGCGCTTCGAATTTGCGCATACATATCTGTTCATGCTCGCAGTGGCGACGGCGATCGACCTCGCCGGATTCGCGCTGGAACCTGTTCAGAATGCTTTTGGACGCTCGTGGAAAGTCTTGCGATCGAAGCTCATCGCCGCTGCGGTCTATGCCTTCCTGCTGGTGGTTCTTCTTCCCACCGCAGGGGGCAGAGGAGCTGCGATCGCTGCGATCATCTGCTCGCTCCTCATCTTCGCGCAGCTTGCATATTATACGGCGAAACTTCTGCGCAGCGGACCGGCGGCGCCAGCCGTCGTCGCGCATGAGGCGCAGTAGAGAGAGCCTGTCCTCTGTCGCTATTTGGGCGCGTTCACGATGTCGTCCGGTATCTCGTAACCGTTGCGCTGCATTTCCTCGGCGAACTCGGGCAATATCTGGGCGAGCTCCTTTTTATCGAATCGCTGCCATTTGAGCTGCCTGTCGGCGCTCACCGTCTCTTTCACGTAGTCGACCATCTCCTCGGTCATTTCGATGTCGCAGTGGCTGCAAATTCTTTCCAGGTGCCGCACCGGCGACTCCACGAAATCTTCGTACCTGAACTTGAGCACCTCATCGTCGGCGAAGCGCAGCAAGTCCTCCTCGGCCTTCCTGGTCGAGCGGGCCCACTGACGCGCGATCACTGTGACAAGCGGTTCCGTCTTCAGATCGGAACCTATCCCCCTATAGCGCGGCCCCCAGACCGACAGGTATTTGCGACCGAGTATCTTGTTGTTCCACAGCTGGCTTATCAGCTTCGGCAGATAGTGGTGAATTTGAGTCACCGGCGTGGACCAAAGCCGCTTCATGATCCTTCTGTTCCCCGCCGGGCGTTGCCACTTCAGCTCGACGGAGCTTACGAAGGAGAGCGGGTTCCGGACGACGTAGATGAATCGCGCGTCGGGAAAGATGGCCCGAACGTACGAAATCTTCAGAATGTTGTGCGGCGTTTTCTCGACTACGCGTCGGCCGTTGTTTGCGCGCTGATACTCGAGGAACTTCCGTCGAACATAACTCTTAACGCGAGGCGTGGCATCGCTCTCGTCGAACTCATCGTGACTGCGCTTCGGGTCCGCATAGAGCCAGACCCCCACAGGTTCGTCCCATGCAACGACGTCTGGATGGCGGGCGATGATCTTTTGCAGCATTGTCGTGCCGGACCGGAAGTTCCCGAACAATATGATCGGGGCTTTGAGCTCCTCAGGCACGTGCACCACCGCAGGCACCGCGACCGTCGAGACGGACATCAATCAGCCTTGGGCTGGTCCAGCACATCATCATCGAGCGGAGGGAGGATAGTTCCACAGTCGAACGAAATCCGTTCCGGCGATTTGGTCGAGCCTTTCAACCTCGTCCTGGAAGAGCTCTCGCAGTCGAGCTTCAGTCGAGGGCAGCATGCTTGGACGCTCTTCGTCCTGGTAAGGCCGATATAGCATATTCCGGACCCATTTCGATGTTTTCAGTCGTCCACGGAGGCCCTTCAATCCCACCCGACCGGTGAAACTCGCGACCTTTTTCGCTGTGGTCGCGACGGCACGCGACCGAGGCGTTCCTGCCGGCAGGACTTTGTCGCGTAGTCTCGAAGGAAGCTCCAGCAGCTCGACCCCGAGGAAAGCGAACAGGTCCGCGGCGAAGGATGCTGGATCAGCCTTGAGCTGATCAAAACTGGCGATGTGCAGCTGCTGCCGATCGAACCGATCGAGGTAGCGGGCGATATTCGTAGCGTAGCGACTTCGCCTCGTAAGCGCGGGCGTCCGTTCGAGCTCTTCTTCGAAAGTGCCCGTTAGCTTCCCGTTCTTGATGCCGTCCAGGTAGTCCGAGAACGTTCGTTCAACCGGTTCCCGAAGACACGCCATCATCTTTATGTCCGGCAGGCGCTCATGGATCCTCTCCGCGGCCTTTTCGGAGACCAGGTAGCTGTGCGAGACCTCCCCGATGACGCGATGCTGCGGTTCCGGCTTGAAGTTGCTGAGGTACCAGTCCCAGCCCTGCTCGAAGCGAGTAGAAAAGTATCCGAGGTTCTTCCCGCTATACATGTAAACTTGGGGGTGCCACGACAAAGCTTTGAAGATCCAAGTGGACCCGGCCTTGCTCGTTCCAATATAAAGGAAGTTGGGAGCCCCGCTCATATAGCGACTTATTTCGACAACCTTTTGCCTGTCCGAAATGTGACACTAGCGCACAGCGGTGGCAAGGTGGTTGAACTCTGTCCATCCGGCGCTTCGCTATGCCGAATTTTCCGGCTCGCTACAGGCGAATGAGCCACCAGACGAGGGTGATGACGACTGCCCACGAGAGGAGGGAGAACAGCAGCAGGACGCGCAACCGGGTAGCGTAGGTGGGGCGGTCCCCACAATCGTTGGAACTCGAGCCTTCCATTACCGCCGGCTCATCTTCCCCACTTTCGTGCGGCTGCCGAGCATCTTCCACGATACTGACCTCGCCTGATGGGCGAGGGTCGCTACCGCTGCCGCCGAGTCGCACGGGTATCACGCCTTACGTTAGTCGCGCCTTCATGCCAGTAGAATGGGCTGACCGTCGTACCGTTGTTTGAGAGGCAAATGAGGCAAGGAGTCGGCAACCTGCCCTTCCAGCACATCGGGCTCATACCCCAGAAAGAGTTTGACCATTTTGTATATTTGCTGACTTTTCCAGTAGTTCCATCGAACCGGGGAAGCAAATGGCCGCCACTTGGAGTTTGGTTGCCCTTTCGGCGCTCTCCCTGGCTATATTCGTCTACCCTTACCTCATCTACCCGCAGGTGCTGCGGCTACTCAGCAAAAAGCCCGTAAATCTAAAACAAGTGGAGCTGAGCGCGTCGATTTTGTTTTGCGCCTATAACGAGATCGCGTCGCTTCCCGAGAAGATTGAAAATCTACGGCAACTCAAGGGCGCGCGGCGCGACCTGCAAATCCTTGCTTACGACGATTCATCTTCTGATGGCACCTATGAGCTCATGGCGGGCGCTTCGGACGTGCTGACGGTTGTTCGAGGACCAGGTCGAACCGGCAAGGCCGCGGGCATGAAAAGGCTTGCGGGGCAAGCGAGCGGCGACATCCTGATCTTCACCGACGCCAACATCCTTCTCTCAAATGACGTTATCGATCGGCTACTACCCTACTACGGCGATCCTGAGGTCGGCGGAGCTGCGTGCACCATCAAGACGATTAGGGACGCCGCGAGTATGACAAGCAGGGTTGGAGCGGGTTACGTCGCCCTTGACGACAGGTTGCAGCAGCTGGAATCTTCCACCGGCAACGTCATGGGCGCCACAGGCGGCCTCTTCTCCGTCCGGCGCGAACTTTATCCTGACTTCCCGGATTCGGTGCAGGACGATTTTACCGTGTCGATGAGCGTGATCTTCCAGGGTCGGCGCTTGGTTAAGGCCGTAGACGTGGTCGGGTTCGAGAGAAGCGTAAGCCAACGCGGTGAGGAGCTGCGGCGTAAAGTCCGCATCGGTGCGCGCGCCTACCACACGCATACCTTCCTCCGCCCGGGCATCAGGAACATGCAAGCACGTGATCGCATGAAATACGTATCGCGAAAGATGCTGCGCTGGTTCGGCGGAGTGTTCCTGACGCTAAGCGCTGTGTTCGCCTTCGCCGCCGTTGCGACCATATCGGCGTCCGCAGGCCTTCTTTTGATCCTCGCAGCCTGCGCAGCGGTTGCCGTTGGCGTCCGGATGAACTCGGGCCCGATTGCAGCGACGGCCGAGATGGCGCTTGCGACCTATGCGACCCTCATCGGAGTACTCCGCGCGATGCGCGGTCAAACGGTCGTAACCTGGGCACCGGCAAAGTCGAGGTGACCACCATGGACAGCGGGACTGCGCCGAAGCATCACCTTCGAATAGGATATCTGCTGCAGCAGTTTCCGCTGCCTACCGAGACCTTCGCGGTGTCCGACATCGCAGCATTGCTGGCGCAAGGACATGAGGTCTGCGTCTTTACGCTCAAGCGCCCGCGACCGAACGAACAGCAGCTTCTCGAACAGAGCGGAGTGCCGCAAGAGCTGTTGATTTCCCGCACGAGCTGGCGTCGTGTCAAGGATTGGCCGAAGCTGCTATGGCGTTTCAGGTCCGCGGCAGCGATGCTTCTCAAGCAAATCTTGAGAGGAGCTCCAGCCCATCCGTTTACCGCATTTCAAGCGCTACTCTGCATACCCCGCCTCCTTGAGATCGCGAGTGAAGCCGAGCGCATGAATTGCGACGTCGTGCATGCGTTTTGGTCTCGTCACGTCGGGCTTGTCCTTCCGGTGCTTCACGCGCGCGATGCGCGTGCGTTGCGGTCTGCATTCGTAGGTGCCTACGATCTCGTCGAAGACGACTTCCTCGTCGATGTCACTCTCGCCGCCGCAGAGTCCGTTTTCTCCCATGCCGAGGTGAATCGCCCCTATGTGGAGCGCAAGAGACATCCCGGCGCCAGGATCGAGATCGTTAGTCGCGGAATTCCGCTGCCGGCGCTCGATAATGAATTCGTGCGCGACCCATTTCGTTGGATCGCTGCCTCCTCGTTGATCCGGCCCAAGAACGTAGAGGCCGTACTGAAAGCTTTTGCAGTCGCACGCGAGCGCGAGGCGAGGTTGATCCTGGATATCTTCGGCGACGGGCCCGATCGTTCCCGTCTCGAGAACGTCGCGCTGGAACTGGGCTGCTCCGAGTCCGTGAAGTTCAGAGGCCACGTGCGGCGGCAAGCTCTCTTTGCCGAGTTGGAGAAAGCTTCGGTGTTCCTCTTGCTCTCAAAGGGGAAATGGGAGCGCCTGCCCAATGTGCTGAAGGAAGCGCTGTGGGCGGGCTGCGCGGTGATTTCGTCGAACACCCCCGGAATCGAGGAAATGATTCCTAATTCGACGATAGGTCACGTCGTCGATCCAGACGATCCGGCCGCGGTCGCTCTCGCAGTGAACGACGTTCTCGATCGCAGCGAAGCCGAGCGAGCCGCAAGTCGTCAGAGAGCACGAGCGCACATCGCGGAGCATTTTTCCAGCGAGAGCAGCATGCGGCGGTATGCGGAAGCGTGGGAACAGCTGCGCGCCGATCGAAGTCGGTAACGCTAGCTCCGGCGGCTCACTGAGCGAGCGTGGAGCGTCTGGACATGATCAGATCTTCGGCCGCACGGGGCGACCGGAGTTCGACCAATTTATCGCGATATTCAGGCGCTTTCAGGAGTCGGCCATATTCCTTCCGCTCCCTGATCGTCCGTGCGAGCCGGCCAACTCTGACTCGCCAGGTCGCACTGTGTTCGCGCGGCTCGCTGCCTGAAGTTTGACCGGCTCTTTGTCGGTCTCCGATCGCATGGCGCTTCTGCACGAACCTGCGGACGAGACGGGACGCCACGAGCCACAACGGATAATTGAGCCAGACGATCATCTCGGAACGACGCCAGATTGATTCTCGAACAGCCCTGTAATGGCCATCCAGCACCCATGCGTCTCGCTGAGTTAAAGCTGAGACTGCGTGGATAAAGTCGACGGCCTCGGCTCCGCGTTTTTGTGCATCCCAAAAGACACGGTCGAGCTCGTACAGCGGCAATCCCCAGCATTGCGAAAGGCGTCCTGCCAAGACGGTCTTACCGCTGCCGGTCGCGCCGATAACAGAGATGCGTCGGGGCGAATGGCTCGCCTCGTCAACGGCTAAGCCGTTCTCCGCCAACGCACCGCCCCGATCATCTCCGATTGACACCCGAAGTTTGCTCTCAGCTTGCCCGTCGCTACTCTAGCTCGTTACCACCGTACGGATAAGTAGAAGATGCGCAGGACAAACGCGTGCAGCGCACTGAGCCACGTCTGACGCTCGTCGAACTCTTTGGCGCACCTGGCGCCGGCAAGTCGACGCTCGCTACGGCGGTAGCCCGTCGACTGCAGCTGCAGACGCGCCATCAACTTTCTGCCGGCTGGCACCGCCAATCCGCTTTGAGAAAGGCGAGTTTCATCGCCCGCGGATTTGCGACCCCAAGTAGGATGATCGGCGCTGCACGACTGGTATTTGGCTGTCGGGTTCGTGATCGTGCCGGCATCGCTCGCTTGTTTAAAGTGGTCGCAAAAAGCGAGTGGCTGCGGTCGCAGCAAGGATTGGTGTTGCTCGATCAGGGCTTCCTCCAAGATCTCTGGTCCGTTCTGAGCGGTCCTGGAACGCGACTACCGGATCCGCCGCATCTTTCACCGTTCATTCGATCGATTTTCCCACACGCGAAGACCACTATCTTCTTCGTCCAGGTGGACACCGAAACTGCGTTCGGACGCATTACCGCGCGGTGTAACGGGCACAGCCGGCTCGATGCCTTGCCTCACGCGGAGTTGCGAGCTTCGATCGATCAAAGCGCTGATTTGCCTCTTGCAATAGCCAACGGTGCGAAGGCAGCGGGACTGCGGGTGGTAACGCTGGACGGTTCAGAGCAGATCGAAACGCTCGCGGACCAGGTGGTCTTCGCTCTGCCGGCGTCCGCGACAAGGTAAGGAGATTTCTGATCAGGCGTAGCGGAGTTGCGGATCCGCTGCTGTTGCTTGATGGTCAAGCCACGTCTGAAACATCAGCACCGGCCACAGTTCAGGCTTCGGATCGGTACCGTTACGGACATGGGCGTTCCACCGGGCCTGCAACAATCGGCCGTCGAAGAAGCCCTGTTCGTCCAACCGCCTCGGATCGAGCATAGCCTCGACCCAGGGGCGCAGCGGCCCTTTCATCCACTCTCCGACGGGAACGATGAAGCCGGCCTTAGGGCGTTCGAACAGGGCGGGCGGCGCATCGCGGTAAAGCAGGTTGCGCAAGACGATCTTGCCCCGATTGCCATGCACTTTCATCGCGAGCGGAATTCGCGCTGCGACCTCTGCCACTCGATGATCGAGGAAGGGGACTCGTGTTTCGAGACTGTTCGCCATCGCCGCCCGATCGACCTTGCACAGAACATCGTCCGTCAGGAAGGAGGTGGCGTCGCAGTACATCATCCGCACCACCTCCGGCGCGTTCTCGGTCAACTGAAGGTCGAAACGTGGCCCACTGTCTCGGCAGTAATCTCCAGTGACCACTCTGGTCCCGCCCCATTCGCAAACGAAACTGTTGAACAACTCCTCCAGGGAATCGGCGTCAGCTAGAGTTGAGAAGGTCTTCCGCACCTTGGCGCCGAAATGGGTCGGCTGACCGTTTCCGCCGGGGATAACTTGAGCGAGCCTGTCCCAGCCCCCCGCCGGCAATGCGGCCAAAGCTCGGCCAAGGACCTTCCTAACCGGCGCCGGCATGCGGTTGAACCTCGCCCACATCTGCGCAGTCCCAAGATAGCGATTGTACCCGCCGAAGAGCTCATCCCCGCCGTCTCCGGAGATCGCGACGGTCACTTGCTCCCGCGCGAACTTGCTCACCAGGAACGTCGGGATTTGCGAGGAGTCCGCGAACGGCTCGTCGTAGATGACCGGAAGTAGCGGCAACACCTCCTGTGCTTCTTTTGCGGTAACGTAGCGCTCGTTGTGTTCTGTGCCGAAGTGCCGGGCGACTGCTTTTGCGAAGTTCGCCTCATTGTAACGCGGCTCGTCGAAGCCGATTGAGAACGTGCGGACCGGCGCAGGCGAATATTTTTGATAAAGGCCAACGACGAGCGAGGAATCGATTCCGCCGGAGAGGAAAGCGCCGACTGGAACGTCCGCCACAGCCTGCCCTTTGATCGCTTCCATCAGAGCGTCGTGGAGCCGATCGGCGGCCTCTTGCTCATCGTGGAACGGCTCCGACAGGCCTGCAATGACGGCGTCCCGGTAGCTCCAGTAACGACTGATCGAGACGCCCACGCCCGATTGGCCGGGCACTGGTGGCGTATCAAACTGGCGCCCGAGAGCCTCGCCAGAGATGGACAGAAGGCAGCCAGGCTCGAGTTTGAAGATGCCTTTGTAGATCGACAGCGGTGCTGGGATGTAGCTCCGGCGCACCAGCGCTTCGACTGAATGCCTTTGTATCTCCCCACTGAATCGCGGATGGAGCTGGATGGCCTTCAACTCCGACCCGAAGACGAAGTCTCCGCCTACCCACCCATAATATAAAGGCTTCTCTCCAAACCGATCGCGCGCGAGGTGGAGAACGCGCTTCTGGCTGTCCCACAGCGCGAGCGCGAACATGCCGACGCAATTCGAAAGCGTCCGCTCAAGACCCCAGGCCGCAATGCATTCGATAAGAATTTCGGTGTCGGAATGCCCTCGCCACCGGCGTTTGCCCGATGGATCAAGCTGCGACCGGAGCGCGACATGGTTGTAAATCTCGCCATTGTAGGTGATCGTCCACCGGCCATCCGATGAGACCATCGGCTGCCTGCCCTGCGGCGAAAGATCGACAACTGCGAGCCGGCGGTGACCGAGCCCAACGTGTGATTCCCGGTCGATCCAACAGCCGTCGCCATCGGGGCCGCGATGGGCAAGAACGGACGTCATCTGCCGCAGCAATTGCGGATCAATGCGTCCCGCTGTGATTAGCCCGGCAATCCCGCACATCTGTTTTCCCCCGGTCCGTTCAGCTGGGCTTCGGCGAAGTCAACGTTCGCGCATAAGCTTGGCGGGAGCTGCTCACCGAACTGCAAATCCGGGCGACTGCGCCGCTCCACGTGTGGGACGCGCGCGGCGCGACAAGGGCGATCTTGCGACTGCTCGTACGACCCTGCCCTGCCCGGATGCCGCAGCGCACGGCGTCGCCGCGATCGCCGCAATGGCGAACCACAGGATCATATCGTTGTAGAACGGGCCCGAGTTGTGAAAAGAAATATGCACAATGTAGGGGATGAAAAAGAGCAAGCTGCGGCCAGACTTCTTCAGCAACCTGACGATGATCGGGACGAAGAGAATAAGTCCGACCCCGTATATATTCAGCATGCTAAGAGCATAATCGTGGAGTGGGTGCACCTGGGCGCCTGCCGCTCCTTTCATAAGGTAAAGATCCGGCCAGTACTTCCCCCACATGAGAGTAGGATCGAAGGTCAGTCCGTATCCTAACGGATTAGCGAGGAAGAGGCGCATGCCATAATAAGCGAAAACGATTCTTGCGGCGGCCGAGTTGTCGTCTGTCACCATGACGCGTGGCGAAGTGCTTTGCACGGCTTCGACGATCAGGGGCAACAAAATATACATCAGCAGCATGCCGCCGATGACCAACAGTACTAGCGACCAACTACGGCGCAGTGCCGCATACATGATGAGAAAGATAAACCCGCCGAGGATCGGGGCGCGGGTTCCGCTCGCCAGGCAGGTGAGAAGGAACACGCCAAGGCCGATGATGAGGAACGGATCGATGCTGCTGGTTCCTGGGAACGACTGCCGTTCTTTGTCACGAACGGCCGCGAAGGCTGCAAAGGCGAGGCATATTTGCGTCGCGAGCCAGATCGGCGAGAAAGAGAGCCCGGTGGGTCGGTGATCGACGAGATTCACTGAATTCTCGTCCGTCGCTAAAGGCCCGAGGGCTTGGCGGATGCTCCAGGCGGCTTCGACATGCATCATCTGCAATATTGCGAAGATGGCGCTCACGCCGACGACGGCGACGATGGCAATGACGCACGGTCGCGGACCGCATACTCGCGCAAGTATGCCGGTCGCCAGAAGTACAACGGCTGTTTGCACATGCACTTCGATGACCTGCTGAACCACGTCTCCGACGTGTGCGCCATTAACAAAGCTTACGAAGCTTCCTTCGACCGCAAGGCCGGCAGCCAGAGCCAGGATGAGCGCGCTTTTCCTGAGGACAACCATGGCGTCTGTCGGGAAAAGCGCCACCGAAAGCACCAAAGTGCCTGCTGACAAAATGCTCCGTACCGGTGCGCCACCGACGTGCGGAGCAAAAAGCGATACGTTTGCCGCGAGGAGCAGCGCGAAGCATGAGAATGCAAAAGCGCGGTCAATGAAACGGCGGTCCTGACGCACGCTCGGATGCGTGCGGGCATCAGCGGAGGCAAGTTGAGCGTATACTACGCCCACAGCGGCTCATAGCTTTCACGGTACGTGTAGTACTCGTTGCCGCCGTATCGCACCCCTGCAACTTTCGCGTCGAACTTTGTGATGACTGCGCCGATTAAATTGTCCGGTGGCAGTCGAGATATCGCGACCTCGAGCTCGCTCGAGTGGGTACGATTCGCCTCGACCACGAGCACAACGCTTTCCACGCTGCGCGCGAGCAGAACGGAGTCAGCCAAGCCCATTATTGGCGGGCCGTCGACAATGACGATGTCATAAGTCTTTGCGAGCTTGTCGAACACGGCCTTCAGCCCAGTGGCTCCGAGGAGCGTCACAGGATTGCATCGGGGATTGCCCGCCGGAACGATACTGAACGGTTCGTCGTCCCTCTCCTTGATGACCGGCTGTGCTGCGGCCGAGCCTGCGAGAACGTCGGAGAATGTCGGATTCGGCGAGTGCGCGATAAGCTTAGTCGATGAAGGCCGCCGCAAATCTCCGTCGACCACCAACACGCGTTTTCCCATCGCGCCCAAGCTCCGCGCGATCGCCAGAGCGGATGTCGACTTACCCTCTGACGCAACGCTGCTCGTAATGAGCAGAGTTTTCGGCAGCGTGCCGGCGACCGCGTCCTCGAGAGCTACTGCAATTGAGTAATAGGCTTCGGATTGGGCTGAGTGGGGATCCGCAAGTGCCTCCGCGAGGTTCTCCGATTTAGCGATACGCGGGACCACGCCAAGCGAGCGCAGGCTCAGGGTGCGTTCGAGATCCTCCGACGACCGAACCACTTGGTGCAAACGCTCACGAACTGCGCCGACAAGGAGCGCTAGCACCAGTCCAGCCATTCCGCCCAAGGCAACGTTGCGTCCGAGGCGAGTGCTGTCGCTGGCCGGAGGCCATGCGCGATCGACGATGCTAACGTTTACCGACGGGGCCCCGGAAGCGGCAGCCACTTCCTGGTAACGTTGCAGCAGGCCAGCGTAGAAGGCCTTTGCAGTTTCCACCTCGCGGCTCAGCGCGTTGAATCCAACCGCGCGCTCCCGTTCTGACATCGCGGCCGCCTTGAGAGAGCCGACGGTGCCCTGGAGTTGGCGCTCCTGCTGCGCAGCTGCCAGGTACCTACCGTAATAAGAGGTTTTTATGCTCGCCGCGAAGCTTCCAATCTGAGAATCCAGCTGCTTGATCTTCGCTTGGGCTTCGCGAACCGAGGGATAGTTGTCGGTGTGACGCTGCCGCTCCTCATCCAGAGCGGCTTGCGACTGCGCCCGCTGCTGCACCAGGTTTTGAATGGCCTGATTGGTTTGCACGTCCGGAAGCAACATCGGAGAGGTCCTGCTAACCTGCGCCCAACTTTGCTGAGCATCGATGCGGCGAGCGGTCGCTTGAGAAAGAGAATCCGTCAACGTGCCAAGCTGCTGGTCGCGGAGAGACGCGACGTTCTCATTCTTCGCGTCGTTGGTTTGCACGACGGTCGTTGTGAGGTCCGCGCGGCGCGCATACGCAAGCATCGACTTCTCAGTCGATTCCAGTTTCCGCTTCGCGTCTGCAAGCTGCCCTTGCAGGTAACGCTTGGCCTCCTCTGATGTTTGCACCTTCGCCGCAATGTTGCTGGCGACGAGCGCGTCCGCATACGAATTCGCGACCTGCGCGGATACGTTCGGATCTGTACTCGTGAAGCTGATTTGAGCCAGCCGCGTGTTCAGACCCGCCTGAGCGTTGACCCCACTCTGAAGCGCAGCGACCACCGCTGAATTCGGATCAAACGACACGTCCGAAGACAAGCCGAGTGCCTTCTTCGCTGATGCAATCATGCCGGGATTGTTGGGATCGATGCCGAGGGCCTTCATCCGCTCCGGCGACTTTTCGAGCTTCAGCCGGCCCTCTACCATCTCCGCCAGGTTCCTGCTCCGAACTCGGTCGAGCTGGGTTTGCAAGAAGCGCGGAGCATCTTGTGGGTTGAGCTGCGGATCGAGATCAGTTTCGGAAACCACTCGCGGCACTTGCTGGTCGAGCTGCACCGACGCGACGGCTGTGTAACTCGGCGGAGCCATCAAGCTCAGCAGCACCGCAATCAAGATTGGGACAACGAGTGCAACGGCGATGACGTAGCGTTGCCGGTAAGCGCCGGCCAGTAGCTGTTCAATCGGAGTTGCCGTTCCGACTTCCCGATGAGCGGGCATGAGTTCCACGGCGTAGGAGCCAGGCGCGGCGGGGACGAGATTATTCATCTACAAGCTCCTTCAACTCCGACCAGCTTCTCACGGCAGGACTCTGAAGATGTTGAATGACCGCACTGTTTCGAGGACGTCTCGCCAGGCCGTCTTAAGCCCCGAGCTTCCTACCGTTACCGTGTCGCCAGCCAGGACCTCGGGATCCGTCGCTTTCCCCTTGGCAATGGAGTCCAAGTTGAAGCGGGCGGCGCTTCTCTGGCCATCGCGCGTGCGGAAGATGAATGCATCGTCCATTGACGCGACCTGAGAAGGGCCTCGCGCCAACGCTACTGCTTGAAGCAGCGTCAGCCGACCCTCGATCGGATATACGCCCGGTTGGACGACAGAACCGGTGACCGTAACCTGGCGAGTGGCAGCTTGTTTCAGAGTCACGGCGACTTCGGGCTGCGTCAGATACTGCTTGAGCTTGCTCGAAATCTCGGTGGAAAGGGCCGCCGTCGACTTCCCTGCTGCCATGAACGAACCGACCAGCGGTAGGGCGACATGGCCGCTCTCATCGACCATCACATCCGCAACCGACAGGTCAGGCTCGCGAAAGACCGTGATCTCCAGATGGTCCTTTGGCGTGATCGGGGCGTTGGCTTGCGGGGCCGCCGTATCGACTGCGAGCGAAAGTGGCTGCACGGGCACGGAAGCCGACAAAGGAGATGAAACCGCCCCGGCACAAACGATCGCAAATGCGATGAAGATGCGTTGCATGGTCGATGCTCCAACTCTTGGATGGCCGCCGATACTCATTGGTTGAGACCCAGGAGCACGACGGGGACCGTCCTCCATAGAATTACGATGTCGCGAAGGACCGATTTCGTTCTGGCGTATTCGGAGTCGAGGCGGACACGCTCGTCGTAAGGCAAGCGATGACGACCGCTCACTTGCCAAAGGCCCGTTAGTCCGGGCTTGACGGAGCAATAGTCGACAAATGCGGGACCGTACCTGCCGACCTCTGAAGTGACGATCGGCCGCGGCCCCACGACACTCATGTCACCCGCAAGCACGTTGAAGAGTTGCGGGAGCTCATCGAGGCAGTAACTCCTGAGGAACCGTCCCGGTAATGTCACACGCGGATCGTTCCGCAGCTTCTGGACGGAGAGCCATTCCTCCTGCGCACGCTTGTCGTTTTCCATTATCCGCTGGAAGGCGGCATCCGCGTCACAGGTCATTGTGCGGAACTTCAGACACTGAAACTCAAGACCATCACGGCCTATTCGCTTGTGCTTGAAAAGAACCGGTCCGCGACTGGTGAAAAACACCGTGAGTGCAACTGCCGCCATGAGCGGAAGCATCAGCACCAGCAACAGCGATGCGACAACGACGTCGAAGCAGCGATCGCTAAGGCGGTCAGGACGAGCCGGTGCTGAAATTACGAAGGTGATTTGCGGATCAGCGTCCGGTTGGGTGAACAACAACGCGCTACCGTCTGCGGGTACGCTTCTACGGGGCACGTCCAACTCCGAGCGCAGGGTCCGACCGGCGGCAGCCAACGCATCGATGTGTTCCATCAGCTTACTCCCGCTTTACCGCGGGGAACCCCTGTGCTCCCGACCACCCACGCCCATTCGCGTCGCTGGAATCGCTTTCCAGTCGCAGCGGCGCGGGCCAGTCGTCTTCAAGCATTCAGTAACGAAGTGGTGCCCCGACAATCCTTGACGCTACAACCCTCCCTTTAACCCTATCGCCTTCCAACAATGACGCTGGTGGTCCGTGATCTGGATCAGAAGCGCCGAGTCGAATGATAATCATAGTTAAAGTTCGATTAAACCACAACACAGTTAACGGAAACGTAACGTTTTTCGCGAGGGTTTACTTTCGTTATGACGTACGATCATTCCGGGGTTATTGATGAGCCCCGCCATCTCGCGACCGGCGCTCCCGTCGCTCTCGAGCGGCCCGAAAGCAGAATATTCAAGTAACGCGAATTATGTTACCGGCGTTCGCATAACCGAAAGTTTGTGCGAGTTCGTTCGTGTGCAATTGCTCCACTGAGGTACGAGTGCAGGATCGGATTTCTGCAGCGCGGCGCCGACGCGCATAGCCTCAGGAATTGGCCCAATGCACACGGATCAAATCGCGATCGGGACCGCATCGGGAGTCATCGATGGAGTCAAAGCAATCCGCTAACGGTTTTCGGGGGCAATCTGCACGGGAACCAAGAAAACCCAACTTGTTCATCGTAGGAGCGCCGAAGTGCGGGACAACCGCCTGGGTTGAGTATCTAAAGTCTCATCCAGACATCTTCTTTCCGGTGATCAAAGAGCCACACTATTTTTCGCCGGACATACCGAAGCCTGAGGGGTTCAATAACTTCCCGACGGAAGAGCGATACTTGGCGCTGTTTGCGCAAAGCGGCGATGCACGGATCGTCGGTGAAGGATCCGTACGGTACCTCCAATCTCGCGAAGCGGCGCGGAACATCCGCGAATTCAATCCCGACGCGAAGATCATTATCTTCGTTCGCGACCAGCAGGACTATCTGCCCTCGCTACACAATCAACTCGTCTTCAATAAGGATGAGTGCATCGCGGACTTCCACACCGCATGGCGACTTTCGGGTAAACGCGATGCAACAAACACTAGTCGTGAGTGTCGCAGTCCAAAGTTGCTCGATTATATGGAGGCTGGCAAATTTTCGGCTCAGGTCGACAGGTTTTTCAGCCACTTTCCGGATGACCAGATAAGGGTCTATCATTTCCGCGACTGGTCGCCCGACCCCCGCGCCGCCTACCTGGACATCTTGAAATTCCTGGGCGTACCGGACGACGGCCGAACCGACTTCCCCCGGGTCAACCCTGCGAGAAGGCGCCGCACTAATTTTCTTTGGAAGCTGCAGAAGAACCCGCCACGCATCGCTCGCGCTGCGGTCGCGCTGACTAAGCGAGTGACTGGTCGCCATACGCTGGGACTTATTGAACTGCTCCGGCGCATCGACACCAAGAAAGGCGGTCAAACGACCGTAAGCGATGCCGTGCGGCAAGAAATTGCAGCCTACTTCCGAGCCGATAACGCTGAATTGGAGCGTCGCATCTCCCGCATTGATTAAAGAAGGCTTGGGCGTTGCAGCCGGACCGAATGCGGAAACTCGGGGAAGGATGCTAACACGGAGGCGGCCGTCTGATCCGAGCACTCAGGTCAACTGTCGACGGAAACGGCCCTATGTTCGAATATTCCGAGACAACGACATTCCCGCCAAGCTCTCCACTGTAGGGTCCGAAGCGCATCGCGTAGCCGTCTTCGTTATCCGTTCCGACGGGAATGCCGTGCAAGTTCGCCACCTGCCTGCCGTCGAGCCAGATTTCCGCAAATCCTTGAGCTCCCAGTTGGAAGTGGAACACGACGTCGTGGCACCGATCGAGGGCGATCGGTCCAGTATACCGGTCGATATTCTCTTGACCTTCGCCGCGGGTTGTAACGCGGAAAGCCGCTGCCCCCATGTAGGGTACGATCCGGAACGCCAGTGGCGGTGAGGCACCCGACGGCCAATGAACCTGCATCGACTCGTGGCCCGCACCAGTTTGCACTTGGCAGGGGACGCAACTCCAATGGGTCTTGAAGCTGTACGCCATCCAGTAGCCCACGTGATTGCGGAACTTCTTCCCCTTTGAGCTTATTTCCGCGCGCCGTTTGTGCGGCGGATCGACTTGGCCGCGGTCGTTAGTAGTGTCGCGGATCTCGAAGCGAATGCGGTCATTGCTGATGCCGATCGCGTAGGGCACCTGCGCATTCCAGGCCTGCCCGCTATCGTTATTCCATTCGTGGCCATTCCAGGAGAACTGCTTCACCGCCACTTTGTCGGAGCGGAGCGGCGGTGAGGAATAACCGTTCGGAAGCTGCGAGTCTTCCGTCGTTGGCGCAGGCTTCGCACAAGCGGCTGTCTGTGCAAGCGCGGCTGCAGACAACAGGCTTGTCAGAGCCAAGCGCAACATTTTCGACGGAAAATGATGAGGAAACGGCATCTGTCTGCCTTCCGTGACTTTCTCACCAACGCACTCGCGCCACGCGTCAGTCAACTAACCGATCGCCAGCCTGCCGCCGACGATCATTAGAACAGTTGCAAGCGCAACTCGAATTGTACGTTCATTTACGTTGTGCACCAACAACGACGAAACAATTATGCCAGGTATGGAGCCGCTTAGAAGGGAAACGAGTAGGCGACCATCAACATTCCCCATCCAGAGGTGACCAACGCCCGCGACAAGAGTTAAAGGAACCGCGTGGACAATGTCCGTACCGACCACTTTCTTGAGCTTCAGTCGA
>Ga0207711_10001021_pt1 | contig 26789 bp, 21 predicted proteins | sample KBSS34metaG_FD_184401 | JGI IMG/M metagenome (GOLD analysis project Ga0207711, IMG submission 184401) | Switchgrass rhizosphere microbial communities from Kellogg Biological Station, Michigan, USA - KBS S3-4 metaG (SPAdes) (version 2) | ecosystem: Host-associated > Plants > Roots > Rhizosphere... | reverse complement strand
CAGCGCGAGCGCGCCGAGCGCGTTGAACAGCAGCACGAGCAGGAACAGGCTGGCGCCGGCGGCGGCAGCGGTGACGCGATCGGCGAGGCTCGGTGCGGAAGACGGCAAAGTGCCGAGCAGCAGCAGCGCGGCGAGCGCGATATTGGTCCAGACCAGCGGCCAGCGCAGCGGTTGGCGGAGCTGTGACAGGCCGCAGCCGCAATCGATGTGGTTTCGTCCGCGCGCGATATTGACGGCCATGGCGGCGGCAAAGCCGAGCAGCAGCGCGGCGGCGGCGAGCGCCGTGGGGCCGCCGATGCCGGCAATCAGCGCGACTCCGAGCCCGATCTCGGCGATCGGCAGAACGCGCGCGAACGGATCGACCAGCGCGTCTGGCAGCAGCCGATAATTGGCGATCACGCCGGGCAACAGCCTGCGGTGGCGAAGCTTGGCCGCGCCCGCCTGGAGCAGCAACAGACCGGTCCCATACGCGCCGGCCATGCCAAGGATGTCGCGCGCAGCGAGCGCCGTCGAGGCGAGCCCGGCGCTCATGACGGATTGGCCGCGAGCAACACGCCGCCGCCGGCCTTTTCGAGCTTGAACTTCTGCTCCCAGGTCTTGGCATCGAAGATCAGTACGGTGCCGCTTTCGCCCGACACGACCACCTTGGGCGCGGCTTCCTGGGTCACTTCGATCGCGTTCGCCGGCATTTCGAGCGGCACGCGCTTGACGACCTTCTTCGCCGCGACGTCGAGCTCCCAGATTTCGCTGCCCGCTGCCTTCTGTGACCAAAATTCGCCCATGTGCATCAGCACATAGAGATGGCCCGAGGCGCGGTGCAGCGCGAGCGGCTCCCATCCGCCGGGATACCAGTTGACCTCCAGCGGCTTGGTGTCGCCGGGACGCACGCCCGCCGCCGCCTGGATCGAAAAGGGCTGCGCAACGCTCGGCGCGGCACCGATCGCGGCGGTGTAGACCAGCCCGGTATAGCTGAGGAACACCGCCTCATGCCTGGTCTTGTCATAGCCGAAATTGTCGAAGATCGGATCGCCGGTCGCCGAGAAGAACGGCGCCGAACGCGTGATCACGGGCTTGGCGCCCGCCAGCGACACCGTCGCCATCGATCCGTCCGAGCAGAGCGCCGAGAAGCCTGAATCGGCGTTGGGGATCAGGCTGGCGCAGCCGGGCAGTTCGACCGTGCGCACGAACTTGCGTTTGGCGAGATCGATGACATTGACCGACGACGCCGGGCTGAGATTGTAGACGAACGCTGTCTTTCCGTCGTCGCTCAGGATGAAATTATGCTTGCGTGCGCCGATCAGGATGCGGCCGGGCATCGCGATCTCGCTCTGCAGCTTGAGACCGGTCGAATCGTAGATCGTCACCATGTCCTGGCGGGTGCCGCGCCAGCCCTTGGACCAGATCGTCTCCGAAACATAGTAGAACTGGCCGGTGGGATCGACCGCCATGTCGGCAAGCAGCGACGTTTCGACCATCCCGATCATCTTGCCGGTCGCCGTGTCGTAGATCGCAGTGCCCGGCAGCACGAAGCCACGGTTGACGAACACCCAGCTCGGCTTGGGTCGCTCGATCGACCGGATGTCGGACTGTTCGGGCTGCACCGACGCCGGTGCCGCAGCCGGTGTCTGCGCCTGGGTCGCGGCGCCCAGCACGATCGCGATGGCGGTGGCGGCGGCGTATCCAACCGCGGCGGCGAATCTCATCGTGCCAAACCCCTGTTTCCTGTTGCGCTACGGTGTCCGGCGAATCTCCCCACCGGACACCGCGCATCGCAGCACCCAGAGTTTTGACGCTTGTCCAGTTTTAGTCAAGCGGGCTTTCACGCAATATGTCCGGCGGTGCTGCGCAAGGTCCAGCGGCGGAACGCGTCGGCGCTGACTGTCGTCGAGAGGTTGGCGAACACGACTGCCGCGACACCGCCCGACAGCGTGACCGACAGGCCCACGAGCAGGCCGTCGGCGCCGGCCCAGGCCATCATCGCCGAGCCGACCGTCGGTCCGGCGATGAGTCCCAGGCTGTGCGTGCACGCGACGAACGTTCGGAACCGGCTGTCGCTGCTCGTCGCAGTCGCAAGCCCCGAGCAGCGGATGATGATCGCAGTCGAGCCGATGTTGAGCAGCACGATCGAAACCACGAACGCCGTGGCGTCCCCCGGCTGGGTGAGCAGGATCGGCGCGGCGAGGAAGGCGCCGGCGATCACGGCGGTCGCCAGCAGTGGGACGACCAGCTTCTCGCGCATCACCGCCAGCGCCGTCAGCGCGCCGGCGAGCGACCCCAATGCGACGGCATGGCCGATGGTGCGCTCGTCGATCCCCGCGTCGGCCGCGAGCGCCGCCGCGAAGCTCCACACCAGCATCGTCGAGCAGATGAACCAGAAGGTGGCGGCGGCCAGTGCCCAGCCGGCGCGGGGGATCGGCGCGCGGATGTCGTCGCGCACTCGGTCCGCGGCATTGCCGCCGCCACGATGCATGGCGCGCAGCGCCACGAACGCGCCGGCCGGAGCGAGTGCGAGTGCGGCGAGCGCGGCACGCGCGCCGAACGCGACTGCCAGCTCGGGAAGGATGAGCGACACGAGCGTCGAAAGCAGCAGTTGGACGAGGAACACGCTGCCATAGGCCTTGTTCGGCTGGCGCGCGGCATAGGCCGACATGGCATGCGCATAGACCATGCCCATCGCCAGCCCATAGCCGCAGCGCAGCACCAGCGCCGCGGCGAGTCCGTCGGCCAGCGCCGTACCCATGCTGAGCACCGTCGCACCCGCGGCGCCGGCGATCAGCGCGCGATGCGGCAGCAGCGTCCCGAGCCGCCAGACCAGCAGGGATCCGAGCGCGGCGCCTGCCTGGGTGCCGCCGACGATGATGCCATGCGCGGCGGCCGGCACATGGCACGCGTCCGAAAGCAATGCGAGGAACACCGGATCGATCCCCGGTTGCAGGCAGCCGAGCACTGCGGCGAGCGGCGCCGCAAGCGACTTCGGTCCTGGCTGCAATCGATCCCGTTCCATCGTGCACTCACCGCTGCCGTCGCGGCCGGCCAGTGCATCCTCCCCGCGGTGGCGTCCGTGCGCGCGACCGCCTTATCCGAGACCGGCAATCTGATCCGGAGTGACGGTTTTTGCAAGCGCGACAAGCGCATGCACGGCTATGCTGCGGAACGCGGGCATCTTCGCCGCCCAGGGCTTCTCGAAGCCGAGGAACGGCGTCGATCCTTCCATCGACGCGCTGATGTACAGCGCGACTGTGTGGACTTCGTCGGGCGACAGCGCCGGATTGAGCGCGGAGACATATTCGCCGATGAAATCATGCACGCGCTGGTAGAAGGCGCGCACGCGATCGGCGACGAACTCGTTCTGGTTGGCGAGCGCCCATAGCTCGGTGAATAGCCGCGTGGTGCGTTTGCCGGCGATATCGTCCAGGCAGATCACGATGATCAGCCGCAGCCGTTCCTCGGTGGTCAGCTCGGGCTGACGGACGCGATCCTCGAGGAGCTTGTCATAGCTGTCGAGCAGTTCGTCGAGCAGGATCTGGATCAGCATTTCCTTGCGCGGGAAATGGTAGCTCACGTTGCCGACTTTCATCCCGCATTCGGCCGCGATTCGCCGGATCGTGAACGCGCTCGCGCCTTCTTCGATCAACACCGTCAGTGCTGCCTTCAGGATCGCATCGACGGTCTCGCTTCCGCGCGCGTAAGTGCCTGGACGCGTTGGAATCATGAACCCGGTATCGTCGGACATGGCATCGCGCCTAACACTCCTTGCCGTGGGTCGCCAGCCCGGGGAATCGCGTGCGCGAGGAGCCGCAGGCGATCCTGCGCCACGAAACGCACTTGACGAATACTTGAAGACTGTCCAGTATTGAATTCGGAAAGTCAAGGCACGGAAATATCGAGAAAAATCGGTGCGCCGATTCTCGCTTTTGCGGGACCCAACGCATGTTTCCGCGCAGCAAATCGGGAAGCGCCGCAGCCGTGAGAATTGCCGCCACATTAAGTCTCGCTTTGGCAATGGTCCTCGCCGCGTCGCCGCCGGCCCACGCCTCCGGCGAAACCATCTTCAAGACCCAATGCTCGCTGTGCCATCAGCCGGACGGCGCCGGGCTCGCCGGGCAATTCCCGCGGCTGGCCGGCCGTGTGCCCGTGATCTCCGCGGACAAGGCCGGGCGGCGCTATCTCGCGTTGGTGCTGCTGCACGGCCTCTACGGCCCGATCACCGTCGACGGCAAACCGATCAGCGGCGTGATGCCGGCGATCGGCGCACAGCCCGACCAGGCGATCGCCGACGTGCTCAACCATCTGCTCACGCTGGGCAAGCCGGCGGGCAAGCGCGCGCCATTCACTGCCGCCGAAGTCGCCGCGGTGCGCGCCGAAGGCAGCAAGAGCGGCAGCGACGTCGCCGCCGAACGCACTCGGCTCGCCGCGCTGAAGCTGATACCGTGAGTGTTAACTGCTCGAACCAATGCCAAACCCCGCAAATTTGGAGCGCATCGGAGGATCGCATGGCCATCACGCTCACCGTCAATCGCCAGAAGCGCACCGTCGACGCCGAACCCGACAAGCCGCTGCTGTGGGTGCTGCGCGAGGACCTCGATCTCGCGGGCACCAAGTTCGGCTGCGGCGCCGGGCTTTGCGGCGCGTGCACCGTGATCCTCGACGGCCAGGCGGTGCGCTCGTGCCAGACGCCGATCGCCGATGCCGCAGGCAAGCAAGTGGTGACGATCGAAGGCGTCGCCGCGCTGCCGGTCGGCAAGAAGCTCACCGAGGCATGGATTGCGCTCGACGTACCGCAATGCGGCTATTGCCAGGCCGGGCAGATCATGAACGCTGCGGGGCTGTTGCTTCACACGCCCAAGCCGAGCCATGACGAACTGGTCTCGGCGATGACTGGCAATGTCTGCCGCTGCGCCTGCTATCTGCGCATCCAGAAGGCGATCCACCTCGCGGCCGGCACGCTGCCGGCGGGAGCCCAGGCATGAACGCCGTCACGCTCGATCGCCGCACGCTGCTTGCCGCTTCGCTCGCCGGCGGCGCGGCGCTGACGTTCGATGCGCGCATCGCATTGGCGGCGGCGCCGGGCGCCGAGCCGGTGGTGCTCAACGCCTTCATCCGCATCGCCGCCGACAACAGCGTGACGATCGGCGCGAAGAACCCCGAGATCGGCCAGGGCGTCAAGGTGATGCTGCCGATGCTGATCGCCGAGGAGCTCGACGTCGCCTGGAGCCAGGTGCGCATCGCCCAGACCGACGCCAACGACAAGCTCTACGGTCCGCAATCGGCCGGCGGCAGCACTGCGACGCCGAACAACTGGCTGCCGATGCGCCGCGTCGGCGCGGGCGCGCGCCAGATGCTGCTCGCCGCCGCCGCGAAACGCTGGAGCGTCGACGCCGCGACGCTGCGCACCGATGCTGGCAAGGTGGTCGATGCCAACGGCCGCAGCCTCACCTATGCCGCGCTCGCCGCCGATGCCGCGACCGTGCCCGCGCCCGATCTCGCCAAGGTCCCGCTCAAGGCGCCCGAGACCTTCCGCATCATCGGCCAGCCGGTGCGCGGAGTCGACACGCCCAGGATCGTCAAGGGCGAGCGGCTCTACGGCATCGACACCAAGCTGCCGGGCATGGTCCACGCCGCCCTGGTCAAATGCCCGATCGCCGGCGGCACGCTCGTTAGCGTCGACGACGCGGCGGTGCTGAAGCTGCCGGGTATCCTGGCGGTGGTGCCGATCAGCAGCGGCCAGGTGCCCAAGGGCAAGAACGACGCGCTCGCCATTGTCGCCGACAGCTGGTGGCGCGCGCATAAGGCACGCGATCAGCTCGTCGTGCATTGGGACACCGCGGCCCAGGCCGGCTTCTCGACCGATGGCTATGCCAAACAGGCCGCGGCGCTGCTCGCCGGCGCCCCCCAGGCCGCGCTATACAAAAGCGGCGATGTCGAGGCGGGCCTCGCGCGCGCCGCCAAGACCGTCACTGCCGACTACAGCTATCCATTCCTCGCGCACGCGACGCTCGAGCCGCAGAACTGCACGGCGCTATGGACCGCCGACGGCAAGCTCGAGCTATGGGCGCCGACGCAGAGCCCGGGTGGCGGGCGCCGCGACACCGCGGCGATGCTCGGCATCGCGCCCGAGGCGATCACCATTCATATGACGCGGATCGGCGGCGGGTTCGGCCGGCGGCTGATGAACGACTATGTCGTGATGGCGGCGCAGGTCGCGAAGGCGCTGCCGGGCAAGCCGGTCCAGCTGCTGTTCGATCGCACCGACGATCTGCGCAACGACTATTACCGCCCGGCCGGCTGGCATCGGCTCACCGCGGGGCTCGACGCCAATGGCGCGATCGTCGCGCTCAAGAACCATTTCGTGTCCTTCGGCGCCAACGGCAAGCCGCAGCGCGCCGCCGAAATGGAGGCCTATGAGTTCCCCGGGCCGGTGATCCCGGACGTGCATTATGGCCAGTCGCTGATGCCCACCAACCTCAACACCGGCTGGCTGCGCGCGCCGACCTCGAACGCCGTGGCGTTCGTATTCCAGGGCTTTCTCGACGAAGTCGCCGAAGCTGCGGGGCTCGACTTGCCCGAGCTGCTCCGCCGCACGCTCGGGCCCCCACGCGAACTCGCCACCGACAGCCCGCCCGCGTTCCACACCGGCCGCGCGCGCGGCGTGATCGACGCCGTGTGCCGCTTCGCCAACTGGACCGGCAAGCCTTCGGGCACGCCGGGCAAGGGCAGGGGGTTCGGCTTCTATTTCAGCCACCGCGGCTATTTCGCCGAAATCGTCGACCTCAGCGTCAAGGACGGCATGGTGGCGATCGACAAGGTTTGGGTCGCCGGCGACATCGGCAGCCAGATCATCAACCCCCTCAACGCCGAGCATCAAGCGCAGGGCGCGGTGATCGACGGCATCGCCCAGGCTTTGGTGTGGCAGCCGGTGGTGCAGGAGGGTGGCGCGATCCAGCTCGAGAATTTCAACGACTTCCCGCTGCTTCGCCTCGACATGGTCCCGCGCGAGATCGCGATCACCTGGGTCAAGACCGATTTCCCGCCGACCGGGCTGGGTGAGCCGACGCTGCCGCCGGTGATCCCGGCGATCGGGAACGCGATCCGGGCGGCGACCGGGAAAAGGCTAAGGACGCTGCCGCTGCAGGTGGTTTAGGGCGGCGCCGACCGATCGAATTTCTCTTGTTGCTTCCCCGACGACGGGCGGCGCCCAGTTGCCCCGCAGTTTGTAGCGTGGACTGCTGAAAAGGCACGGTGGCGAGCGGGCTCGCTGCGCCGGAAGGTCGCCATTCGAACCAAGCTTGCCAGCCGCCGGATTTGCCTTAACCCCTGCCATGCCGACGCGGCTTGGGGGGCGACATGAGCGTCATCGAATATGTCTCGGTTTTCGTGTCGATCGTGCTTGGTCTCGCGGTCGCCGAACTCGGCGTGAGCTTTCACAAGTTGATGCGCGCGCGGCGCCGGGTCCAATGGGACTGGATGAGCCTGGCGCTTGCGTTCGTGATGCTGCTCGAGGTCCTGCAATTCTGGTGGTTGTCTTACGACTGGTACGCACACACCACCGGATTGAGATTGGTGGAGTTCCTCCCCAATCTCGCGCTGTTGCTGCTCATCTATCTCATGGCGGCAGCGGTGCTGCCCGACGAGGTTCCCGAAGCAGGGCTGAGCTTGCGGTCGTTCTATGTCGATTCGGCGCGCTACTTCTGGTCGCTGGTGCTCGCGATCACTGTCGCGATCATCCTGATCCTCGGGCCACGCAAGGCAGGCACGACCGATTTCCTTGCTGTCGCCAGGAGCCAGATCGCCAATATTGGGGTCTTGTTGGCTGTGACGCCGCTGCTGTTCGTCCGCAGCATCCGCGTGCACCAGATCGTGATCATCGGCTTCGTTGGGCTGGTGAGCTGGATCTATTTGAGCGACCTCCGCAGCATCCATTGATCCCGCAGGAATAGATCCGTCCCGCCGGCGAGGCGGCGAGGGGCGCTTTCCGGAGCTGCCGCATATTCGATAGCCTTGGCGCCGGGGCGCCTTTGGGCTAAACTGATCCTATAGTATAGGAAATGGTGTCATGGTCATGGTGGTGCCGGTCCCCGAAGTGGCGCAACAGCCTGCAAAAATCGCGGTAGTGACGAGTGCGCGCACGCCGGAAATCCCGCGCGACGTTCGAAAGAGCAGTTCGGGCCGGTTCATGCGGGCCAAGATCACTCTGTCCCCGACGGGGAAGACGCTGCGCTGCGAATTGCTCCAGGAGAGCGGCGATAAGGTGTTCGACAAGGCGTCGTGCGACGCGTTCATGGCTTCGAAATACAAGCCCGCCGTCGACCGGGCGGGGCAGCCGGCCTATGGCACGGTGGCCGCGACGAACGTGTTCGTAAACCCGCGCGAGAAGTTCGACTATCCAGCGAACGCCGACGTGGTGCTCGCGGTGTCGCGCATGCCCGAGGGCGCCGCAGCCTATGACCTGCGCGAGGCGGCAGTGGCAGTCGATGCGGCGGGGAACGCGCTCACTTGCGACAATATCGTGAAGGGGCCGGTCGGGCCGCTCGACAAGGCGCTCTGCAACACCGCGCTCAGGCAGTTGCATTTTGCGCCGGCGCTCGATGAAAGCGGTAAACCGGTGTCGTCGGTGCAAAGCTTCAGCGTCATGTTCACGGCACAGGATGCGGACAAGATCGTCGTGAAGGACGACTCCCCCCGCCGCAAATAGGGCTTGTCGCCGGCATCCTGGACGGCTCGCGCTGTCGTGAACCGGCCCTTGCGCCGGAGGCGGTTACGCGCGCAACATCGGTCAATGGCGTGCGACGCGATCCGCGCCGGCACGACTGACAGGAGGGGCTCGCAGTGCAGACACGCTTCCTCACCAGCATGCTCGCGCTCGCCTGCGCGACGCTGATCGGTTCAGCACCCGGCGCGGGCGACGCGCGCGCGCAGAGCGCGAGCCCGCCGCCGCCCGCCGTCCGGTTCGTGACGCTCGGCACCAACGGCGGCCCCGTTTCCAACGCGACGCGCGCCGAACCGGCCAATGCGATCCTGATCGGCGCCGACGCCTGGCTGGTCGATGTCGGCGACGGCGCCTCCCAGCAACTGGCCAAGGCGGGCATCGCGCTTCCGCAGGTCAAGGCCGTGTTCCTGAGCCACCTCCATTTCGATCACATCGGCGGCCTCTCGGCGCTGCTCGGGCTGCGCAACCAGCTGGGCACCGGCGGTGTCCTCACCATCTACGGTCCGCCGGGCACTCGGGCGCTGGTCGACGGGTTGATCGCGGCGATCATTCCGAGCGCGCGCGCCGCCTATGGCTATCCCGACAAGCCGTTCGCGGAGCCCGCTGCGGGCGTACACGTAGTCGAACTGGTCGACGGCAGCAGTGTACAGGCGGGGCCGATCAAGGTCAGCGCGCGGCAGAATTCGCACTACAGCTTCGTACCCGGCAGTGAGCTCGACAAGCACCACAAATCTTTGTCGTTTCGCTTCGACGCGCCCGGACGCTCGATCGCCTTCACCGGCGATACCGGGCCGAGCACGGCGGTCGAGGCGCTGGCCGCGGGGGCCGATCTGCTCGTCTCCGAAATGATCGATCTCGACCGGATCCTCACGCCCGCACAGCGCACGCGCCTCGCCGGCAACGCGACAGGCCAGGACATGCCGCGCCACTTGCGCGAGCACCATATCACGCCCGAACAGGTCGGCGAGATCGCGGCGCACGCACGCGTCCGCGCGCTGGTGGTCACGCACCTGGTGGCGAACGGTGCGAGCGCGGGCGACCTGCTCGACTATGAGGCGAGGATCGGCAAACTCTATCGCGGGCCGGTCGTGATCGCGAACGACCTGGATGTGTTCTGAGGGGGGAGGGGCAGGACGTGCCTGATCCGCGCGAGCTCGGTCGACTTCCAATCAGTGCTTGATCGTCGCAGCGTATTGGCTTGATTTACTCAGACAAATTCCTTGATGCCGGTGATGACGCGCCATAAGCTGCGATGACAAAATAATATGGCGGCTGCGCAACCCTGGGCGAGGAAAGCATGAGAGAGGCAATCACCACCTCACCCGCGCGCTTGCGCAAGCGTATCCGAGCGGGATTGGCGGCAGCGAGTTTGCTGATCGCCGGTGCGCTGGCCGCGCCGGCCCAGGCGCAAAACGACAAGATGACGCCGATCGCGATTCCGGCCCAGCCGAACACGATCGAGCTTGGAACCGGCCCGCTGCCTGGGGCGACAACTCCCGAATCCTGGCACAGCCAATATGGCAGCAAGTTCGCGCGCAATGTCACGGTCGCCACGCTGACGCGCTTCCTGCCGGACCCGGCCAAGGCGACCGGCGCCGCGGTGATCGTCGCGCCTGGCGGCGGCTTCCGAACCCTGTCGATGGAAAATGAAGGCTGGGACGTCGCGAAGGCATTGGCCGCGAAGGGCGTCGCGGCCTTCGTTCTCAAATATCGGCTCGTCCAGACGCCCGCTGATATCCCCGGCTTCGAGCGCGCGATGCGGGAGATGTTTGCCGGGGCCGGACGGCCGGGCGCGGTGCCCGATCTTGCGCCCCAGATCGCCGATGCGCGCGCCGCCTTTGCTCTCATCCGCCGCCGCGCGGCCGAATGGCGAGTCGATCCCGATCGCATCGGCATGGTCGGCTTTTCCGCAGGCGCCGGGTTGACCATGGCGACCACTCTCGCGGGAGGGGAGGCGAAGCCCGCCTTTATCGGCATTATCTACGGATCCCTGGCGCCGGTAACGGTCCCGGCGGATGCGCCGCCGCTGTTCGTCGCGCTCGCCGCCGACGATCCTTTGTTCGGCAATGGCGGTTACGGGCTGATCGAGAACTGGCGGGCCGCGAAGCGTCCGACCGAGTTCCATTTGTACGAACAGGGCGGGCACGGCTTCGGCATGTATCAAAAGCCAACCACCAGCACCGGTTGGTTCGACGCCTTCACGCGCTGGATCGGCATGCACGGCATGCTGAAGCCGGCGCATTGATGAGCGCCTCATCGAGCGCTGCGCGGCCATGGTGGCCCGCGCGTCGGTAAGCGCCGCGACCGGGGCAATCGGACGCGGATAGGGTTTGCGTGTTGCTTCCGGGTTTTCGACAGGATGCCCAGATCCAATCGCGCCCTCATTTGGGATACCCTCCCCAAATGAAGGCGAGTCGCGCCCACTGTGGATTTGCCTTGGCCCTGCTCTTGAGTGGTTGCGCATCTCCGGTTGCGGCGCCGACATACATGGCTTTTCCGGCAAACGACGGCATCACGGTCAGCGCCGCTTCCTATGGCCACGGGGACAAGGCGATCGTCCTCGTCCCCGGTGCCCATGGCGTTGGCGAGACCTGGGATATCCAGGCGAAGCGATTGGCGCGCTCGGGCTTCCGGGTGCTGGCGCTCGATTTCCGAGGCCTGGGCAGGTCTCCCGTCGAGCATCAGGACAGCGATCAGTTACGCTACGAAATCCTCTCAGCGGTCCGCAGGATGAGGGCCGAAGGGGCGAGACAGGTTTTCGTCGTCGGGGCAAGTTTCGGCGGCTCCTCTGCCGCCGAGGCTGCGCTCATGGCACCCGGTGAGATAGACCGACTTGTGCTGCTCGCCGATGGCGGCTTTCAGGGGTCGGAGAAGCTGACCGGCCGCAAATTGTTCATTGTTGCTGCTGACGACAAGGATGGCTCCGGCCGTAAGCGACTTGAAGACATTCGTCGTCGTTTCGAAGCCGCCTCGGAGCCCAAGACCCTCGTCGTGCTCCAAGGCGCGGCGCACGCGCAATTCATTTTTCTCGGACCGGAGCGCGAGCGGCTGTATCGAGAGATCGAGCGTTTCCTGCTCGCGCCGTGACTTTCGCTTGTCACTCACGGCCATCGTCGAGCCGCAATACTCCCAGGATCGCTTCGCGATCGCGCACCGCATCCGGGCGTACTCGAAGCATGTAGTCCGCTCCGATCCGAATCTTTCAGTCGTGCGACACGAACGCCAATGTCTTCCCATCCGGCGACCAGGCCGATTGCGGCAGGGACGACGCATTGCCCCACAACTTGACCAATGTCGTCGCCTTGTCGGCAACGGGTTTGCCATCGACAACCGGCGCAATGCGAAGCTCTACGTCCTGGTCCGCCCTGGGTGCGCGCACGGCGGTGCCGGTCAGATAGGCAACCCACTTCCCATCGGGCGAAAGCCGCGGGCTCAGCCCGAGCTTCGCCACGTTTGCCGGCGGCTGGCTTTTTGACGGGAACGCCGACCGTTCCGAGGTTCCGGCGCCTTCTACCATCGCGCTATCCCAGGCGACCGCGCGCCGTGCCGTGCCGCCGCTGCTGAAATAGATCCAGCGGCTGTCGGGTGACCAGGCCCTCGCGGCGATCGGCGCATTGCCGTGGTAAATCGCCGTTTGCTCGGCAACCGTGCCGATGTTGATCGTCTGCAGCGTTTCGCCGCCAGGCCTGCGCGTACCGCGGGGCAGGGCGGCGATATGGATGTTGCGGAACCCCATCGTCTCCGCCGCCTTGTCGTCGTGCGGGCACACGCCGAGGCCGATATAATAGCGCCCGGTGATGCGCAGCTTGAACGAGCCCCCCGCCGGATGGAGCTTTCCGTCGGCGCCGAGCGTCGAAAGCATGGCATAGTCGCCGATCTTGACGAGCCGGACTGCGCCCTGCCGCGGCGTATTGACCCAGATCAGCCGCGTCGGCCCGCCCTTGGTCTCGCGATATTGCAGCGACATCTGCTGATTGCCCATGCGCAGCGCATCGACATAGGCGGAGTCAGGATCGAGATCCTGGCGCAGCACGATGCCGCCCTTGCGGTGCAGGAAGCCGGTCGCGCCGGGCGCAGGCGGCGGAGTCACGAAGTCCAGCTGCGTATCGGCGACCACATCGCCCGACATGCGCTTCCACACATAATGGAAGTCGTCGTGGTCGGCCCACATGTTACGCCCGAACCCGGTGATCCGATACATCCCCGTGCCTGGGTCATAGGTGGTCGCGCCGGGAGAGGTGGGCTGGCCGATGTCCCCGTGATCGGTGAACTGGCCGATCGGCCCCGCCGATGCCGCCGTCGAGAGCAACGCCGCAAGTGCGCACGCCAGTTTCTTCATGCCTCTCCTCTCGCTGCGACGTGGATGCCCGAAGCTCAGGTTCGTGGCACAAGGCGCATCTGCCTTTTGGCAGAAGCGTTCGGCGGCAGCGAGGATTTCCTCGGCGGATCTACTGGGATAGCCAGGCCGCGTGACGCCCGGATCGGCGCGACAAGTGGACGGAACCTGTCTGCCGACCCTTCACTCCACTCGCGCCCCGCTGATATCCCGTCCCCCCTGGTGGATCGCCAGCGTCTTCCCATCCAGATCCATCTCCGCGCCCACCTCGCTCACGCGAAACCTGGTCGCCGCAGTCGCCTCCATCGGAAACGCCGGCTGGCCGTCGAGCTGGATCGTCAGCGTGTCGCCCGCGCCGAACGCGATCGTTGCCGTCGGGCCGATCGCCAGCTTGTACTTGCCGACATAGCCCGCCAGCGTCGCGCGCGGCACTGCTACCACCGGCGCCTCGGCCGGCACCGGGCCGGTGCGCATGAGCCGCCCGTCGGGCTCCTCGCCATTGGCATGGACACGGATTCCCGCGCTGCTCGCCTCGATCCAGGTCAGCGCGCCGTTCGCCAGCCCTAAGCGGCCGTCGCCGGCAGCGTAGAGCTCGGCCGGCGGCGCGCCCTTGGGCCAGAACCACAACTTGCCGTCCTTGGCATAGAGCCGCGCCGCTTCGGCGGGCGTCCCTTCGCGCGCATACACGCCGAGCAGCGGCTCCACCGCCGCCAGGTCGAGCGGCCGCCGCGCCAGCTCGACAAAGGGATTGCCCAGCGCGATCGCCGTCGCGCGCCGCATCACTTGGCCGGGGACCGTCGCCGGCCGGTCGGTGTTGGCGAACACCGCGACGAACAGATCCTGAGCCGGCGAATAGAGCGTGTCGGTCGATCCGCCGAAGATCCCGCCCCCATGCTCGATCGTCGCCAGCCCGCGCAGCTTGCCGAAGCCGAGCCCGAAGCCATAGGGCGCGCTGCTCCCGTCGGGCAGCTTGGTCGGCGCAGTCATCAGCGCATAGAGCGCGGGCGGCACCACCTTGCCATGGTGCAGCGCCTGCGCCCAGCGCGCCATGTCGCCGGCCGAACCGACCAGCGCGCCCGCGGCATGCGGCACGCTCATGTCGACGGCCTGTGCCGGCTCCACGCCGTTCGCGCCACGGCTATAGGGCAGCGCCCAGTCCGCGCCCGCGGGCGGATTGCCGTAGCGGATCGTCTTCAGTCCCAGCGGCCGCGTGATCCGCGCCTCGAGCACGCGATACCAGGGCTGGCCGGTCACGCGTTCGATGATCGCGCCGAGCAGCACATAGCCCGAATTGTCATAGTTCCAGCGCGCGCCCGGCTGGAACTCGGCCGGCTTGTCGCGGAACTCGGCGATCAGCTGTTCGGTGGTGAAGGCACGACCGGTGTTCGCCGCGACCATCCAGCCCGGAATCGACGTGTACGACTGGATGCCCGAAGTGTGGTTGAGCAACTGCCGCACCGTCGCCGCGCCGCCCGGCGCAGGATAGCCGGGCAGGAACTTGTCGAGCCGATCGTCGAGCGAGAGTTTCTTCTCGTTCACCAGCTGCAGCACGATCGCGGCGGTGAACTGCTTGGTGAGCGAGCCCATGCGGATCACGCTGGCGGGGGTGAGCGGCTTCTTCGCCGCGACATCGGCCAGCCCGCGCGCACCGGAATAGAGGATCTTCCCGCCGCGCATCACGACCATCGTCGCGCCGGGACCGTCGGCGGGATAGCTCGCCGCCAGCAAGGCATCGAGCCGTGGCTTGAGTTCGGCCGGCTGCGGCGCGGCAGTCCGAACCGACGCCTCTGAGGTCGTCGGCGCGGCAGCGGGTGTCTGCGCCTGCGCGGGCAGCGGCACCAGCGCCAGCCCGACCGCCAGGGCGCGCGATTGGCGCAAGACCTTCGTCATCGTCATCGCCGCAAGCTTCCCCTCCGGTGCGCGTGTGTTATCCAAATAACACACACTGCCGTCGGACTGCAACCGCCATATAACAGCCACGGCCAGACTTGCTTTGTAGGATCTTAGGCGCCACGCAGCAGCGGTTGTACCTATCAAGAACATATGGCTCGAACACACATCCGCCGGCGTGGCGCCTCGCAGCGCCACCACTCCGGAAAAGCGCGTTTCGGACCGGGAAGGCGGTGCGCATGGCAGCCGTAAACTTCGTCAAATTAGGTGGATACGCGGCCCCCTCTCACGCGCGAACTTCCCCGCAATCCATTGCGCGCCGCAACAAAAGCGATTGACCAATTCTGGACATATGTCCGATCTTTGCCCGTCGACGCGCGCGAATCACTGCGCGCTGTTCGAAACGGGGGATCTGGCGCGCATGGCCCTGCCGAACAATGGAACGCCGAACACAGAATCGCTTCTTGGTAGGGGCAAGTGCCTCGGCGGGCTGTCCGGGCTCGCGCTGATTGTCGTCGGTCTATGCACCGCGACGGCCGCGGAAGCCGGGCAGGCGTCCTCGTCGCTACCGACGAACTTCGCGGTTCCGACGCTGGTTGAAACACCGGATTTCAAGCTCGTGCCGCTGGGTCCGGATCTCGTCGACATCGATTTCAAAGCGTATATGTCGTCGATCGAGCATTTGCAGCGGACCTTCACGCGCAGCACCGATTGGCCTCACAAGGACATCTCGCATGCCGATGCCATGCGCGACATGGAAACCGAACGGGGTCGATTCAGGAACCGCCAGTCGTTTGCCTATGCCGTGCTCACGCCGGATAGGCGACGCGAGCTCGGTAGCGTCTATGTCTCGCCAAAGGCCGTTGGGCCGTATGGCGCGGTCGTCCGGATGTGGGTGACCAAGGCTGAATATGACGCCGGGTTCGACGCCAAGCTGTACCAATGGGTGAGGGGCTGGATGCGAAAAGCCTGGCCGTTTGCAAAAGTCGCCTATCCCGGGCGGTCCATCGACTGGAAGACCTGGGATTCTCTCGTGGCGGCGAAACAGACGCCGTGAGGGCGACGAACAAGGTCGCTACCGGCAATCGAGGCGCTCGCCTCCAATCGAAACCCGGCACCGGCTTGTTTTGTAGGATGATCTGCGCCACGCGAAACGGGTGGAACACAGCAAGAACATGGCAGCTGAGCGCGCACGCGTTTGCGCACCGCTGCGACGCGTCAGCGCCTCTGAAAAGACCGTTGGGGAACGGAACTCCGACCGCAAGGCAGCCGTAAACTTCGTCAACTTCGTTGGATTTCCCGCCCGCCTTCGCGCCTCAAATTTGCCGTCGCAGCAATTTCTAACGCACCGCAACAAAAGCGGTTGACCAATTCTGGACATGTGTCCAATCTTCGCGCGTCGGCCACGCTCGAATCACGGAGCGGGCCGTTCGAACCGGGGGATCTGGCGCGCATGGCCCTGCCGAACATTGGAACGCCGAACACCGAATCGCTTCTTCGCCGCGGCAAGCGGCTCGCCGGGCTGTCCGGGCTGGCGCTGATAATCGCCGGGCTGTGCACCGCGACTGCCGTGGTCGGGCAGGCGAGCATGTCCGATCCCGCCGAGACCGAGGAAGGCATTCCCGTCACCGACGCGCTGACCAAGGCCAAGTGCGGCACTTGCCACACGCCCGACGCCAAGGGGAATCTGTCGCGCATCTCCTGGCTGCGCACTACGCCCGAGGCCTGGGCACAGGCGATCAAGCGCATGGTCAAATTGAACGGGCTGCAGATCACGCCCGAGGAGTCGCGCAAGGTCGTGCGCTATCTCGGCACCAGCCACGGGCTGGCGCCCGAGGAAGCCAAGCCGGTGATGTACATGCCCGAGCATCGCATCGTCGATGAGACCAGCATCCCGAGCGAGTCGGTGCGCGGCGCCTGCGCTGCCTGCCACGCCTTTGGCCAGCCCTTGTCGTGGCGGCGCTCGGCGAAGGAATGGAAGCTGCTCCAGGACTTCCACGTCGCGCTCTATGCGCAGGCCGATGCGCAATATCGCCGGCCGGCGGTAGATGAGCCCGGCAAGGTGTTCGGCCAGCCGACGCCGATCGCGCAGCCGCCCGGCAAGCCGCCGATCACGCAGGGCGCGATCGCGCTCGACTATATGCGCAAGGTCGCGCCGCTCGCGACGCCCGAATGGACGCAGTGGAGCGCGCGGATGCAGGCGCCCAAGCTCGCCGGCAAATGGCTGGTCAGTGCGTTCGTCGCCGGCAAGGGCTATTATCTCGGCACGATGACCGTCGCGCCCGGCGCGGCCGACGACGAATTCTCGACGGCGATCTCGATGCATCCGCTGAGCGGCGGCGCGGCGATGACGCGCACCGGCCTCGGCATCGTCTATGCCGGCTACAGCTGGCGCGGCCGCTCGGCGCCCGCGGGCAAGGCCGCGTCGCCGACCTCGCTCGACAATCCGACGCGCGAGACCTTGTGGTTCGCGCCCGACCGCAAGACCGCGCAGGGCCGCTGGTTCTGGGGCGACTATGAAGAGTTCGGCTGGGACGTGAAACTCACGCGCGCCGACGGCAGCCCGACGATCGCCGGCGTCTATCCGACGTCGGTGAAGGCAGGGGTTAAGGGCGCCGAGCTGCATATCTATGGCGACGCACTGCCGACTACGATCAAGCCCACCGACATCGATCTCGGTGCCGGGATAAGCGTGACCAAGCTGGTGTCGGCAGCTCCCGGCGAAGTCGTCGTCACGGTCGATGCTGCAGCCGATGCCAAGGTCGGCGTGCACGACGTCACCGTGGGCAGCGCAGTGCTCCCCGCGGGTCTGCCGGTCTACAAGAAGATCGATTATCTTAAGGTCACGCCCGAGACTGCGATCGGTCGCCTCGGGGGCAGTGCGCATTTCCCCAAGGGCTATGACCAGTTCGACGCCTGGGGCTTCGACAATGGCCCCGACGGCAAGCCCTATACCGCCGACGATGTGAAGGTCGGGCTGGTCGACGCGAGCTGGAGCATCGAGGAGTTCCAGACGACTTTCTACGACGACGACACGAACTATGTCGGCACGCTCAGCCAGACCGCGCTGTTCACGCCGAACCTCGACGGCCCCAACCCGGCGCGCAGCAACAACCGCAACAATTATGGTGACGTGTGGGTGGTCGCCAAGGCCAAGACCGAGAAGGACGCCAACGGCGATCCGCTGATCGGTAAGGCCTATCTCGTCGTCGCGGTACCCGCGTATAAGAAATGGGATCAGCCGGAGGTGTCGCAGCAATGACGAGCATGCTCGAGCACCGCTATCGCCGCGGGGAGCTGCACCGCTTCCAGGCCGCCGACACCGACTTCTTCTACCTCGTCTCGGCCGGCGCAATCTTCGCGCTCGACGAAGGGACGCGGTCGGTGCTCGACCTGATCGGCGACGGCGAGATCGCGCACGGCGATCTGGTCGACGCGCTGGTCCAGGCCGGCAACGCGCCGGCCGACGCCGAGGATCTGGTGCGCGAGCTGCGGCTGGTACGCGCGATCCATTCGGAGCAGGTGCTCGCCGCGCCGCTGCCGTCGTCGCCGCCGGCCGACTATCCGCTCCAGGCGCTGGTGCTCAACATCACCAACCAGTGCAATCTCGCCTGCACCTATTGCTACGAGTTCGGCGCCGACAAGATCGCGACGCCGCAGGGCAAGCCCAAATATATGACGATCGAGACCGCCAAGGCCTCGATCGACTTTCTGCTCGCGAGCTCGGGCAATCGCGAGGCGGTGCACATCACCTTCTTCGGCGGCGAGACGCTGATGAACTTCAAGCTGCTGCGCGAAGTCGTCGGCTATGCCAATGCCGCGGCGGCGGCGGCGGGCCGCAAGATCACCTACAGCCTTACCACCAACGCGACCCTGCTCACCGACGAGATCATCGACTTCCTGTCCGAACAGGCGATCGGCGTGACCGTCAGCATGGACGGCCCCGCCGAGCTGCAGGACAAGCGCCGCGTCTACAAGAACGGCAAGGGCAGCTACGCGGTGATCGAGCCGCGGCTGCGCGCGCTGATCGCCCGGCACAAGACGCGCGCGATCACGGCGCGCGTGACCCTGACCGAAGGCGTCACCGATGTGCTGCGCATCTACCGCCATTTGAAGGACGATCTCGGCTTCCACGAAGTCGGCTTCGCGCCGGTCACCACGTCGGGCGAACGCGACTATTCGCTCAACGGCGATTCGATGACCGGCGTGCTCGCCGATTTCCATGCGCTCGCCGACGAGTGGCAGGAATATGCGCTGCGCGGCCAGATGCACGGCTTCACCAACGTCAGCGAGACGATCGGCGAGCTGATCCAGGGCACCAACAAGTCGCATCCGTGCGGCGCGGGGCTCGGGCTGCTTGGAGTGAGCCCATCGGGTGACCTGTCACCGTGCCACCGCTTCACCGACGCCGACACCCACACGCTCGGCCATATCTCGACCGGGCTCGACCAGGGCAAGCGCGAGGACTTCCTGTCGCGCGGGCATGTCCAGGCCAAATATGAATGCCAGTCGTGCTGGGCGCGCCCCTTGTGCGCCGGCGGCTGCCACCACGAAGCCTTTGTCCGCTACGGCGATACCGGCCACGCCAATCTGCACTATTGCGACTGGATCCGCGAATGGACCGATCGCTGCCTGCAGATCTACGGCACGCTCGCCGCGCGCAATCCCGGCTTCCTCGAACGATTTGCCGCACGAAAGGGCTTGCAATGAAGCACCTCAAGCCGATCAACAAAAAGGCCCAGACGATCGAAGCGAGCATCGCGCCGATCGAGGACGTTGTCGCGCTGCAGCAGTCGACGCCGCTGCCGCACGTGCCGATGGGCTGCTCGCTGTCCTTCTCGCCGGGGTGGGAAGTCGATGCCGGCGGTGGCACCGCCGGGCTGTGCCAGCCGGTCGAACGCGACATCTACGACTGCTACGTCACGTGCTTCTGGCCGGTGCAGGTGCCCGATCACGTCAATTACTCGCCTGACTGGGCGAGCAATTGCGCGGCCGCGACCAAAGACTGGCGCAACCTCGATCTCGTCTTCCCCTGATCGGCACGCCCGATTTCCCCGCCCATTTTCTAGGATTGAAGCACATGGCGAAGCTTGCGGTTCGGGGTCTGAATATGCTCGGTGCGGCTGCGCTGGCGGGCGCGGCGGTGACGGCGCAGGCCGACACGCTGCTGCTCGGCACCTATCCCGACAAGATGTTCACGGTCGACGAGGCGACCGGCACGGTCAAGCAGCGCATCCAGCTCGAATCCGGGCTGCCGGTCTCGATGCGCCTGTCGAACGACAGGAAGCTGATCTACGTCACGACGATCACCACCAACGGCGTCGTCGTGCTCGACGCGGCGACGCGCAAGATCGTCAACCAGTTCAGCCTCAACACGCCGACGGTGCGCTATCGCTTCAACGGCGGCGTGCCCGATCCGACCGGCCGCTATTTCTACACCCAGCTGATCCGCTTCGATAAGAAGCTCGATCGCTATGAAGTCAGCAAGCCGCTCTATGCGGTGATCGATCTCACCGAAAAGAAGGTCGTGCGCACCGCCGAGATCGACGACGAGGACAATACGATGCGGGCGCTGCGCCCGACGTTCATGATCTCGCCCGACGGCAAGACGCTCTATCTGTTCCGCGACAAGGTCCTGCTTGTCGATACGGCGACCTTGAAGGTCGTCCAGCGGTTCGACATCGCCAAGCCCGAGACGACCGGCATGGAGAATGTCTCCTACGGCGGCGGAGTCGGGGCGCTGCAGAACCCGAACGAGTTCGTCTCGCTGTTCAACGCGTCCGATCCCTATGTCCACAACAAGGTGTTCGGGCTCGCCAAGTTCGACCTGACCAGGCGGACCTTCAGCTTCACGCCGATGGGACCGATCCCCACCGACATGACCGGGCTCGAGATCACGCCCGACGGCAAGGACGGATACGCCGTCATCACCCAGGGCACGCTCGGCAACAAGCGCTGCGAGATCTGGCACATCGCGATGGCCAGCGCGAAGCTGGTCGACAAGGCCGAGTTCCACTGCCGTTCGCGCTTCACATTCGGCATGTCGGGCAGCGGCAAGAAGCTCTACATCTATGGCGCGAGCTACGACATCGAAGTCTATGACGCGAAGTCGCTCAAGCATGAGAAGACCTGGGACCTGGGGGCCGACGCCACCATGGCCGGGATGCTGATCCTGAAGTCCTAGGATGCCCGACGCGCCGCCAGCGGTGCGATTGTGCGGAGGCGGTGTCTCCGTGGCGACATGCGCGCATCTGCTCGCGCAGCATGGGGTCGCCCTCACGGGCGCGGCGGCCGGCGTGGACAGTCCCCGCGCGCCGGTCGTTCTGTTGAGCGATGCCGCGCTGGGGCTGTTGCGCGATGTGTTTGAGCAGCCGCACTTGCTCGCCGGATTGCCGCGGATTGCGCGACGCATTGTGGCGTGGGGCGGCGGTAAGCCAGTTGCGGTGCCGCATGCCGGCGCGGTCGCGACGGGCAGGGCACTCGCAGCGGCACTCCAAGATCCTCCCCGTGCCGGGGAGGATCACGTCCCCTTCTTCACCATCCACGGTACCGCCGTGCCCGATATACCCGCCCATCGCTTCGGCAGCCGCCCCGCCGAAGCCGCCGCCGTCCACCTCACTCAACGCGCCGACCGCGACGCCTGCCACATCGAATCTGTCGCATCCGGCTGGCTGTTCCTCATCCCCCAGGGCGATGCCGCCTGGCTGCTCGGGGTAGGCGGCGCGCTGGACGATCTGCTCGCCGAAAGCCGCCTCGTCGCCGGCCAACTCGCCTCCGTCGAACCCGCCGCCGCGCGCTTCGAGACCGCGCCCCGCATGCTCGAGCAACTGTCGGGCGCGGACTGGCTCGCGCTCGGCACCTCGGCGATCGCGTTCGATCCGATCTGCGGCGACGGCACCGCGCAAGCGGCACGCGAAGCAGTGCTTGCCGCGGCGGTCGTGACCGGGCTGGTCGAAGGCGGCGATCCGGCCGCGCTACTCGGCCATTATCACGCGATGCTGCTCGCCGCGATGCGCCGCCATTTGCAGATCGCGGTCGGCTTCTACGCCAATGGCGGAACTTCGCCCTGGTGGCGGGAGCAGGCCGCGGCGACGCGCGCCGGCTATGACTGGTGCACCGCCCGGCTCGCCCCGCTGCCCGAACCGCGCTTCGTGCTCCACGGCACAAGGCTGATCGCGCGCGAGAAGGCCGCTTGAGCGCCGCACCGCCCGTCGCCGAATGGCGCACCTATCGCCGGCTGCTGCCCTATGTCCGGCCCTATCTGCCGCGCCTCGGCGTCGTGCTGCTCATCAGCCTGTGCGCCACCGCGCTCGGGCTCGCGCAGCCCTATCTGTCCAAAGTGATGATCGACGAGGCGCTGCTGCAGCGGAACCTGCAAGTGCTGACGATCGTGTCGGGCGCGATGGTCGTAGTCACGCTCGGCGGGTTCGCGGTCAATATCCTCGCCAGCTACCGCTATGTCGCGCTGTCCGCGGCGATGCTGTTCGACATTCGCGTCGCGCTGCTGCGCCACCTCCAGACGCTGAGCCCGCGCTTCTACGGCGGGTTCCGGCTCGGCGACCTGATGTCGCGGATCAACAGCGACGTCTCCGACGTCCAGCGCGCGGCCGGCGACACGTTGCTCGCGGCGCTCAACAATGTGCTGTTCCTGATCGGCTGCGTCGCGATGATGGTCTGGCTCGACTGGCGGTTGTTCCTGGTCGGTACGCTGCTGGTGCCCGGGGCCGTGTTCACGTTCCTGCGCGTGCAGCGTCGCGTGACCGCGCTCACGCGCGAGATGCGCGAGCGCGGTGCCGATCTCGGCAGCCTGCTGGTCGATACGGTGATGGGGATGCGTGTCGTCACGGCGCTCGGCGCAGAAGAGCATGAGGTCGCGCGCTTCTCGCAGCGCAACGCCGCGTTCGTCCAGTCGATGCTGCGGATGCAGGTCGCATCGTTCCTCGGCGGCGCGCTGCCCGGTACGATCCTCGCGGCGTCGACGTCGGCGGTGATGCTCTACGGCGGCTGGCGCATCGTCGCCGGCGATCTCAGCATCGGCGCGTTGGTCGCGTTCATGGCCTATCACATGCGCGTGTTCAGTCCGGTGCAGGCGCTGCTCGGCCTGTCCTCCGGGCTCGCCTCGACGCGCGTTTCGCTCGCGCGCATCTTCGAGCTGTTCGACACGCCGGCCGACGTGACGGAATGTGCCGATCCCTACCCGCTCGAGGCCATCTACGACGCGATCCGGTTCGAGGGCGTCCATTTCGGCCACGACCGCGGCGCCGTGCTCGCCGGCGTCGATTTCACGATCCCGGGTGGCGCCTTTTGTGCGATCCTCGGCGAGAGCGGTGCCGGCAAATCGACGCTCGCCGACCTGATGGTGCGCTTCCAGGACCCACAGTCGGGGCGAGTCACGATCGATGGCCTCGACTTGCGCAGCCTCCGGCTCGCCGACCTGCGGCGCGAAGTGCTGCTCGTCGACCAGTCGCCCTATCTGTTCAACGACAGCCTCGCCGCGAACATCGGCTTCGCGCTCGGCACCGCGTCGCCCGCCGCGATTGAAAAGGCCGCCGTCGACGCCGGCCTGGCGCCGCTGCTCGAGCGGCTACCCAGGCGGCTCGATACGCCGGTCGGCGAGCGTGGGCTGGCGCTGTCGGCGGGCGAACGCCAGCGCGTCGCGCTCGCGCGCGCGCTGCTGCGCCGGCCGAGCGTGCTGATCCTCGACGAGCCGACCGCTGCGCTCGACGCGGAGACCGAGGCGCGCGTCGCGCAGGGTCTCCGCGCCGCGCTGCCGGATGCGACGATCGTCGTGATCACGCACAAGCCGGCGCTCGCGCGCGCGGCCGATATGGTGGTCACGCTTCAGCAGGGATGCGCGCGAGTCGAGACCGTCGACCGGAAGGTCGCCGTCCATGGCTGAACGCGTCCGCATCGCCGTGATCGACAGTGGAGTGCACCCCGATCATCCGCACATTGCCGCGGATCGGCTGCTGGCGGGCGCGATCGTGCGTGCCGACGGCAGCATCGAACCCGGACCCGCGGTCGATCGGCTCGGCCATGGCACCGCCGTCACGGCCGCGATCCAGGAGAAGGCGCCCGATGCCGAGATCCTGCCGGTGCGCGTGTTCCACGACGCGCTGCGGACGAGCGCGCAGGCGCTCGCGGCGGCCATCGAGTGGAGCCTTGCCCAGCGCGCGCAACTGATCAACCTGAGCCTCGGCACCGCCAATCCCGCGCATGCCGCGCTGTTCGCCAGGCTCGTCGGCGAGGCCGAGGCGGCGGGCGCGCTGATCGTCGCCGCGCGCGAAGCCGAAGGCCAGCCATGCTGGCCCGGTGCGCTCGACGGCGTGCTGGGCGTCGGACTCGATTGGGACTGTCCGCGCGAGACCTGGCGCGCCGCCGACGGCGTCGTGTACACCTCGGGCTATCCGCGCCCGATCCCGGGCGTGCCGCCGCGTCGCAACCTCTACGGCATCAGCTTCGCCACTGCGCAGGCGTGCGGCTTTGCGGCGCTGGCATTTGCACGGTGGGGAACCCCAGGGGCCGTGCGCCACGAACTACTCAAGTCAGAAACCGCCGCGATCGCCACTGCGGGCTGAACGGCGTCCCAAAAAAAGGCCCGCCTATGGCCGTCAAGAAAGAACCCCCCGTGCCATAGGCACGGAGGGTCCAGTCTGCAGGAAGCTCAGAGAGAAAGCGCTAGTCGAACTTCTGATGGAAGCGGATGCCCATGAACTGCGGCTTGATCACGAAGTTACGCGACGAGTCGGCGCAGAAGTCGATCGAGCAGAAGGTATTGGTGGTCAGTAGGCCGCGTTTGTCAAACGCATTCTGGATGAATAGATCGATTCCCCAATTCCCCTTCTTGATGCCAGCTGAGAAATCGAACGAGACGAACCCGGGGGTGGTGTCGCAGTTCGCGGACGGCGCGTATGGCGGACTGCCACAAATGAATTCCTTGTTGTTTGAGACATTCAAATCCTGTGTCGCGTCGGTCTGATACAGTGCCGCGCCCTGAACATAGGCGTGGTAGGTGCCCAGATCGGTATCGTAGCGAATTGACGTGGTCCCTTTGAATTGCGGCTGGCGAGACAGGCGCGTGCCATTCGCTGCAGCAACGGTCGGCGTCGGCGGGTTCGTGTTAGTGTTGACGCCCACTGCGCAACTCGACAATTGTGCGATTGTCTGATTGGGCCGATCGGCCACGAAGTTGCAGAAGTCGCCGTCGAGCTTGGCATCGTTGTACGCGCCCGACGATGAGATCGTGATCTTGCCGAGCCGCAGATCGGCATCGAATTCCACACCTTTGACCTTGGCCTTGCCGGCATTGCCAGTATAGCCGGCCCCCTGGGCGCCGGCGACCACTACGCCATATTGAATGTTTTCCCACTTTTCCATGTAGATGGCGGCGTTGAAACGGAAGATGCCGCTCCACGAGGTCTTGAAGCCGAGCTCATAGTTGGTGAGCGTTTCGGACTTGAACGCGGGCGCGGCCACCACGACTGCGGGCAGCCCGCCCGACGCGCGGATACGAAGCGGACGGTTGTAGCCGCCGGGCCGGAATCCGGTCGAATAGTTGGCGTAGACCATCTTGTCGGGCGTGAACTGCCAGTTCAGCGCCACCTTGTGGGTTTCGCCCTGCTCCTTGTAGCGGCCGATGCTCTCGGGATCGAGACGGTTGATGTTTCGGCATTGCAGACGCGCCGCCGGCAACGGCAGCGGACATCCGACACTGTTGGTCGGCAAGTAGATCGACGGGGCATTGAGCGCGGAGGAGGCGACGCCCGCAAAGCCGGTCGTCTGATAGTCGGTCCAGAAGTAGCGAATTCCGCCGGTGAGCTTCAGTTTTGACGTGATGTCATAATGGCCTTCGGCGAAAATCGCCTCGTCATGGTAGATCTGGTCGGACTCGACGATGTAGAAGCCGTCCTGTTTGACGGCCGGCGAGCCCAGCACCATCGTACCGCCCTGCGCCACCGGAATGCCGAAACCGGCCGGATTGCTGTCGCCGCCACCCGCTTCGGTATAGCCGACGATCTGATCCAGACCGTGGATCGCGTAATAAGTATTATTTTCCTGTTTTTGATACTGATAAAATCCGCCGACCGTTATGTCGAACGGCCAGGATTTCGGTGTGCTTAGGCGTAGTTCCTGTGTGAATTTCCGGCGATTGGTGTCGCCGTGGAAGAACTGGGTCGGATTGATAAGCTTGTTACACTTGAGCGTTACGCCCGATCCCGTGCAACCGCTCTTGTCGAAAAACTGCAGATAGCTCTCGTAGCCAGAACCGAAGCCGTCATAGGTGACGGTGTAGTAGGTGTAGTCGTTACGCAATTTGGTGTTGCGCCGGAAGTAGCCGGTCGAGGAGACCAGGTCGAAATCGCCGATATGGCCGTGGACGGACAGCGCAGCCTGGTACCATTTGTCGTCCTGGCGCGTGAGGTCATAGTCATGGACCTGGAGATCGCCGACGCGCGGGTCATAGCCGAAATAGCCATAGGCGATCTGGCGCTGGGCAGTGATCTGCGGTGCGAGTTCCCAACCCGTCGCGATGTCCCACAGCAGTTCAACGCGCCCGCCGTATTCGTAGATCGGATTATAGTCTTTCTTCGCGATCGCCGAGTTGTCGAGCGTATAGGACGTTGCCGGGTTATTGTCGCCCAGTGTCAGAGTCGAGGATGCCCCGGTATTGAACTTGCCGTTGTTCGGAGTGTTGTCGATATAGCCGCCGTCGTGGCGGTAATAGCCCATGGCCCGAACTGCGATCGAGTCAGTCAACGGGATGTTGACATAGCCCTCGGCCTGGCCGCCGAACGCGCCCTTGCCGTATTTATTGCCTTCGAGGTCGTAACCAAACTCGAACTTGCCGAGCTTGGG
>Ga0207711_10001017_pt1 | contig 26905 bp, 18 predicted proteins | sample KBSS34metaG_FD_184401 | JGI IMG/M metagenome (GOLD analysis project Ga0207711, IMG submission 184401) | Switchgrass rhizosphere microbial communities from Kellogg Biological Station, Michigan, USA - KBS S3-4 metaG (SPAdes) (version 2) | ecosystem: Host-associated > Plants > Roots > Rhizosphere... | reverse complement strand
GGAATCTCATCGACGCTAAATCCCGCAGCCCTGAGGGCGCCAGCCTCAACGTCGAACGCCCAGGACCACGGCTCCTCGTAGCCGGGATCGGGCACCAGGACGGCAAGCCGCATTTTTAGCGGCCGAGCAGGATCCTTGCCTGCCCCGAGATCTGGGCCAGCATTGGCGCGCTCACATGCCCTTCGTGCCGAGCGCGATCGATAAGCTCCCTGAACTGACCGATCCGGGCGCCCTGATTCTCAACCCATGCGTCCACGCAATTGTCGAGCTCGTTGTTCTGACAGCGAGCGAGGAACTCGATCCGCAGCTGCTCGAAATCGCGGGCGAGACCGGCGGTGAGCAGGCGCTCCCACTGATCGGCGGGCACGTAGCGCGCGACCTGCTGCTGCGCCCAGTCGAGGCCGAGCGCTTCGCCGAGGCGCGTGTAGGCACGGGTCACGGTGAGCTCGTCGAGCTTCTGCCGCGACGCGAGCGACGCAATCCCGAACACGCCGTCCAACTCGTACAGCCGGACCAGTCCGCGAACGATCTCCTCGCTCGCTCCGAGCGAGAGGAGGCGGTCACGGCGCGCCGCGGCTTCGTTGCGCACCTCGGCGCGGATAAGCCGCGTGGCGGCGACTGAGACCTTGCGAACGCCGGGCTCCAGCGTGCTGCAAAGGGTTGCGACTTTCACTTCGCCGCCCGAGGCGCGGAGGACGTCGGAGAGATGCGCCCGAATGCTTTGCGCCGCGATCGTGAAGAGCTCGATCCTGACGGTCTCGGGCAGCGTCGCTTCCTCGATCTCTTTCCACAGCTTGTCGAGGTCGAGCAGCCGCTCGGCGACGAGGAAGGCGGAGACGACCTGCTGGAGCGAGGCGCCCTCCTCTTCTGTCATGTCGAAGGCGATGCCGGGACCGAGGCGGTTGACGAGACGGTTGGCGACCTTGGTGGCGATGATGTCGTTGCGCAGCCGGTGGGCGCGGATCGCATCCGCGTGCGCCTTTCGCATCGGCTTCGGGAACGCCTCGAACAGCTCCGGCTCCATCAGCGGATCGTCGGACAGGTGCAGCTCTTCGGCGGCATCCTGGAGGACGAGCTTCGAGATGGAGAGGACGACCGCCAGCTCGGGCCGTGTCAAGCCGCGGTTCTCCTGGACCCGGCGGAGCAACTCCTCGCTCGAGCCCAGACCTTCGACCTTGCGGTCGAGCCGGCCCGAAGCCTCGAGCAGCTCGATGGTCCGGACGTGCGCCGGGAGCGCATGCGCCCCTCCGGCCTCCGCAATCGAGAGCGCGAGGGTCTGCAGGCGATTGTCCTCGAGCACGATGTCGGCGACCTCGTCGGTCATCCGCGACAAAAGGCTGTTGCGCTTGTCGAGGCTCAGCGTCCCGTCCCGCATCTCGCGGTTGAGCGGGATCTTGATGTTCACCTCATTGTCCGAGCAGTCGACGCCGGCACTGTTGTCGATGAAGTCGGTGTTGATGCGCCCGCCATGGTCGGCGAATTCGATGCGCCCCGCCTGCGTGATGGCGAGGTTCGCGCCCTCCCCGATGACCTTCGCGCGGAGATCCGCCGCATCGGCGCGGAGCACGTCGTTCGACGGATCGCCGACGTCCGCCTGGCTCTGCGTCGAGGCCTTGATGTAGGTCCCGATGCCGCCGAACCAGAGCAGGTCCACCGGCGCCTTCAGGATCGCATTTATCAGCGTCGTCGGATCGATCTCCTTCGCCTGGATTCCAAGCGCCTCGCGCGCTTCGGCGCTGAGCGAGATCGACTTCTCCGTCCGCGGATACACGCCGCCGCCCTTCGAGATCAGCTTCTTGTCGTAATCGTCCCAGCTCGACCGCGGCAGGTCGAACAGGCGCTTGCGCTCGTCCCAGCTGGTCGCGGGATCCGGGTTTGGGTCGATGAAGATGTGGCGGTGATCGTAAGCCGCGATCAGCTTCAGCGACTTCGACAGCAGCATGCCGTTGCCGAACACGTCGCCCGACATGTCGCCGCAGCCGGCCACCGTCACCTCGTCGGACTGGACGTCGATGCCCATCTCGAGGAAGTGGCGCTGGACCGAGATCCACGCGCCGCGCGCGGTGATCCCCATCGCCTTGTGGTCGTACCCGTTGGAGCCGCCGCTCGCGAAGGCGTCGCCGAGCCAGAAATTGCGGTCGAGAGCGATGCCGTTGGCGATGTCCGAGAAGGTCGCCGTGCCCTTGTCGGCGGCGACCACGAAATAGGGATCGTCGCCGTCGCGGATGACGACCTGCTGCGGATGGACGACCTTGTCGTTGACGAGGTTGTCGGTGATCGAGAGCAGCGAGCGAATGAAGATCTTGTAGCTCTCGGTTCCTTCCGCGAGCCAATTGTCGCGGTTGGTCATCGGCGGCAGCTGCTTGGGATAGAAGCCGCCCTTGGCGCCCGTCGGGACGATCACCGCGTTCTTGACGAGCTGCGCCTTCATCAGTCCGAGGATCTCGGTGCGGAAATCGTCGCGCCGGTCCGACCAGCGGATGCCGCCGCGGGCGATCGGACCGCCGCGCAGGTGGATGCCTTCGACGCGCGGGCTGTAGACCCAGATCTCGCGCCACGGCACCGGCGCCGGCAGGCCCGGGACGAGCGAGGAATCGATCTTGAAGGCCAGCGCCTCTTCCGCCGCAGGCGCGAAGGCGTTTGTCCTCAGAATCGCCTGGACGAGCGCGGCCAGTCGGCGAAGAATGCGGTCGTCGTCGATCGAGCGCACCTTGGTGAGCGACTGCTCGAGCTGCTCGCGGTATTGCGCCGCCTGGCTCTCGCGGTCCTTGACCGCCGGATCGTGGCTTGCAGTGAAGAGGCCGATGAGCGCGGAGGTTGCGCCCGGGGCGCGGCGAAGCGCGTCGGCGACGGTAACGAGTCCGAAGCTGCTTCCGGTCTGGCGCAGGTAGCGGAACCAGGCGCGCAGCCACACCACCGCCTGGGTATTCAGCCCGGCGTACAAGACCAGCTGGTTGAACTCGTCGTCTTCCGCTGCGCCGCAAAGGACGTTGGAGATCGAACGTTCGATCTCGCCGGCCCGATGGAGGATCGAATCGAGATCCGCCCCCGCGCCGACCTCGACGTGGAAATCGTGGATGAAACCGATGCCGCCCGCGAGCTGGGTCGGGAGCTCCTCGAGCACCCGGAAACCAAATTTCTCGAGCACCGGCACCGCCTCTGAAAGCGGGATGATGCCGCTCCTGCGATACAGCTTCAGTCGAAGCTGGTCTGGCGCGTCCCCCGGCATGCGTGAGATTCGGACGTCGCGGGCGCTATCGTCGGAGAGCTCGGACAGTCGGAGGATGTCCGCGGCGCTCTCCTCGGGCGCGCTACGCGAGCGGTAAGCTTCTGGGAAGGAGCCGACGTAGGTGAGGGCAAGTCGCGTGGCCCGCGCCGCTCCCGCCTCGTTGATGAGCTCGGCCTCGACCGCCGGCGCCCAGCCGCGCACCATTTCGACGACGGCTGCATCGAGCATGTCCGCGTCGGGCGGCGGAGCGTCCTCTTCGATATATTGGGTGTAGCGGATCAGGGCGAGATCGGCGTCGCCGAGTTCGACCGACCAGCTGGTAATCTCGCGCCCAACCTCATTCTCGAGAAGGCGCGCAATCGCGAGCCGGCGCGTCGTGTTGAGCTCCTCGCGGGGCAGCCATACGAAGGTGAAGAGCTGCGCCTTGAGAATGCTTCGAACCTGAAGCAGCGCGGGGCGCGGCCGGTCCGCCAGCGACATCGCCGTCATCACGAGGGCGCGAAGCGAGTCATAGTCGACGGCGATGACGAGATCGCGCGGGAGCGAGGCAACCGCGTGACGAAGCGCCTTGCCGGAATGGCCCTTGGGGTCGAACCCGAAATCCCTGTCGAGCTGCTTCAGCCGCTCGCGGAGGACCGGGACTTCCTCGGGAGGAACGCGCAGCGCCTCGCTCGTCCAGAGGCCGGCGTGAACGCCGATCCCGACGATCTTGTCGTCTTGCTTGAACGGCACGACCACGAGGTCGAGCGGGACCCGGCGGTGGACGGTCGAGCGCCGCTCGGCCTTTGCCATCAGCGGGATCTGACCGCCGTTTTCGAGATACTGCATCGCCCCGAGGCAACCGCCCTCGTCCGTCGGCGCTCCGGGGATGCTGAAGATGCCGAGCGCGTCAGACGGCGCCTTGAAGGGCATTTCGACCCAATAGCCGAGGAGCGTCATCGCGCCGTCGGCGAACCAGTTGAGAAGCGCGGCGCCTTCCGGATCAGCATCCGCGGCGTCCGCACGCATGCGCGACTGCAGCGACGTCCAGTCCCGGACGGCAAGGCGCACGTCGCCAAGTACCCGGCGAAGGTCGGCGGCCAGTTCCTGGCGCCCGCGCGCATCGGCGCGGTCGAGCTCCAGATACATCATCGACTCGCGGCGGTCCTTGTCCCCGCACAGCGGCTCGACGCTTTGGAGCTCTCCCCGGTCGTCGCGGTCGACGCAGACCACAGGGTGCAGGAGCCGGTGGATCGTCAGCTGACGCGCAGCGACCGCATTGGCCACGGAATCTACGAGGAACGGCATGTCGTCATTGATGATGGCGATGCGCATTCGGCGGCGCCCGGCCTCGCCGCCCGTGGATTCGATCCTGAGCGCTAGCTCGCCCCGGCGACGCTTCGAGGCGACATCGGCGACGAACTCCGCCGCCTCGCGCTCGGCCTCTCGTGAGAGGTCCTGGGTTTCGCCTGGAAGTGCGTGTCCGGTCAGCGCCTTTCGAATCGACTCAACCAGCGGCGGGTCGAGGCGCGTGTGGGCCGTCATGGAAGATTCTGCTCCGGGGACTGTGGGGTTCGCGGGCCTATAGACCTGCGCTCCGCGGGGGAACAACCCCACGGCTGAAGGAGAATGGCTTCAGTGGCTGGGAGGAGGGGGCGGCGCCTCAGGCGGCGTTGCGGATGGCGCGCTCGACGAGCGCCTCGTCCTCGATGATGGCGACAGCCTCGTGGCGTCCATCGGCGCCGCGGCGGGTCACCACCACGGCGAACTCCTCGGCCGCCGGCACGTCGGCAAGCGAGATCACCGATGCGCTGCGGAGGCGAGCACGGGCGACTTCACCCTTGCTGTCCGTCTTGGGTTCCGGGCGGCGGGCCTGGCGTTCGGCCGCGACCAAAGCCTTGAGACCGCCGGACTGCTTCTCGATGAAATCCTGGAAGTTGCCGAGGCCGATGTCCTGGCGAAGTCCATAGGACAGAGCAGCAGCGAACTCCGTCAGCCGCGCCTTGTCATAGTCGATGCCGAAGACGAGCTTGGCGACCGCGGTCATCGGCGCGCGGGCCTGTGCCTTGACGCCCGATTCCTCGAGCAGCTCCGCATAATCCTCGGGGCTTTCCTGCGCCGACAGCGCGAAATCATAAGCGAGCGACAGCGCGCGATAGAGCGCTGTGCGGGTCCGTCCCTCGCCCGTCTTGACGGCATCGGCCGTCTCGCGCGCCGCCCACAAGCGGTCGGCAAGGCCGGCAGCGTCATTGAGTTCGATGTTCGGAAGCTCGCCCGCGTCTACGTCGGCTAGCGGCCCGTCCTCCCAGGAGAAGTGGACGGCAGCCGTTTCGGCCAGATCCAGAGGCTGGACTTCGTGGGGCGTGTCGGCGGGAACAATGTCGGTAAGCTCGAGCGGTTCGTCGCCGCTCTCGATGGCGGGCGTCTGGACCGCGGCAGGCTCGGGGTCGGCACTGAGCGGTACCGCCGCTTGCTCCTGACGCTTCCAGTTGATGACTCCGTAGATGAAGTCGATCGTCTCGCCGTCCGACGAGAAGGGCATCAGGATGCCGCGATAGCAAATCGTCTGGCCGCGCTGGTTGGCGAACTCGGCCTCGAAGCCGATCGGCGCCCGGTTGGCGATGATCTGCATGTAATGGTCGGTGAGCCGCGAGAGCAGCGAGCGGCTCGGCACGTCGCTGATCGTCTGTGCATTCGCGTCGAGCCCGCACTCCTCGCGGATCGCGCCGCCGATATAGGGGATCGCCGGGTCGTCTCGGCTGCACGTGAAGTCGAGCAGGATGCTGTTCGCCGCGAAGTCGCTGACGTTCGCCGGCTCGAGATCCTCGATCGAAGGGAAGTCGCGGCCTTCGAGCAGCGAGACCCAATGATTATACGCGCGCACATGCATCCGGCGCTCGTCGGAGCCGATCGCCGCCGCAACGTCTGCTGCTGCGTCGTTCGACGTCGTGACTTCGAAATCGCTCGGATGCTCTCGGTAACTGTCCATTGCCGGCGCTGGTCCCACTTCCCTCCAGATGGTGCGGACAATGGCCGACCAGCGTTACCAAAGCGTTAAGTATGTTTGGCAGCGCCGACGGGCGCTTGCCCGCGGCGCGGAGCGCTGTTAGTGGGCGCGCGCTTTCTCCGAAAAGCCAAGCCGCTTTAGCTCAGCTGGTAGAGCACATCATTCGTAATGATGGGGTCGCGTGTTCGAGTCACGCAAGCGGCACCACTCCACAATTCACATAGCGCGCCTCGATGCCTCGGGCCTAATCTCCGCGATGGGTGGAGAGCACACACTGGCGAAAATGGCGCGCTCCGAAGCATTTGCTCATCCAACCTTCGTGTTCGGCGCTCCAACGCTCCGTTCGGCGGGAGCCCGGGCCGCCCGGACGAACAGCATGGAAATGTCGCCTTGAACGACCGTTTATCCGCAATGGCCTTCCTCTAAGGTCACGGAGTCCTGACAAAGCTAAACGCCGAAATCGAGGTAGATCGGAAGCGGTGCGGCAGCGAGGGCTGCCTTGATTTCTGCAGGCGTCGGCGGTCGCCCGAGCTTCCGCTCTGCCTTCGCGGTCTGCAGCTTCTCCCAAAGCTCGGTGAGGATCAGGTCCCCCTCGCGGATGGTGGCGAAGTGGTAATTCAGGAGGTTCTCGGCGAGGTCGAGGTCGCCCGAGCTGATTGCCGCCTGCGCGCGCGCCAGTCGGATGCGCTCGAGTCCGGCGGTTTTGGGTGGCAGGCGCTTCAGGAAGGCCGCGAGCGCGCCGAGACGATCATTCTGCTGCATCCATGTCACGATTTCGACGGCGAGCTGGGTGGGCGCTTGTCCGGTGTCCCATGCGCGCAGGTAAAGGCGCTCGGCCTCGTCCGGCGTACCGGCGACCAGCGCGAGATGCCGGAGCGCAAGATAGGTCGGCCGTTTCTCGAGCGAGCGGTTGAAATAGGATTTGGCCTCGTCCTTCGCCTCGCGATCGAGAGCGATGACGCCGAGCGCCAAGGCATGGAGCCAGGTCTCGCCCTGCGTTTCGGCCGACTTCAGAAGCTTCGTCCGCCACAGGTCGCCGCCGACCCAGCTCCTGGGCAAGCCGGCGAGCGACGCTTCGGAGAAGCGGCCGGTTCGTGCCAGCTCTTCCCACGGCCGGTCTGCGCTGCCGCCCACCGCGAAGTCGAGGCCCTGGGCGACCGGCTTGCCGGTAAGGATCTGGTGGAACTCGCCCCAACGGGTGCCGGCGTTCAGTCGGCGTGACAGCGGACGGGAGGCCTGGGTCCGAAGCCAGGCATCATGATCCCCAAGGTCGGCGGTGGGAACGCGCTTGTCGAGCGCGGCACGCGCGGAAGTGCAAGCCTTGTTGAAATCGGGATCGTGCGCGGTCTTTGCATCGAGTGCAATGGGCGCGAAGCACTCGGTCCATTCGAGCGAGCTGCCCCCGGCGATCCTGAAATCCTGAGCCTGCGACGGCGCGATTCCGGACTGGATCTCGACATAATCGCCGCGCCGGGGAAGCGACAGGAAGTCCATCCAGTGCTTTCCGCCGGGTGTATTCCCCCAATACCAGAACTTCCGGCCGCGCATCTCGGGCGTCGAGGTCTGCATCAGCCCCTGGCCCTTTTGATCGAGCGCCATCAGCCAAAGACGATCGGCTCCCGGCTTCCGGAAGAACAGGGAGCGGGCGTGGGGCCAGGTGCCCGGATAGCTCGCGTCGCGCGAGAAACCCTCCATGTTTGGGAAGGCAAGGTGGATCGGGCGGCCCGACTCATCGAAGTTGGCCTCATGATCCATGCTGTAGTCGGCGGGCGCCAGCACGCGCAGGCCGGGAGTGAAGGCAACCGCGGTGTTGGTCCACCAGTAGAACGACCGCTCGTCAGCATTGGGATTGACGATCCGCCCATGGACGAACAGGCGGTCGTCGCCTTCGGGCATGAACAGGTCGACCTGCCAGGAACCTTCGCGAATGCGATCGAACTCGTAGAGGCGAAGGATCGGCCCACGGTCGGTCTCGACCACGCCGCAGAAGACGGGACTGCAGGTGAATGGCGAATGGCCTGGGATAAGGCCGTTCCATTCGATTCCGCCGGAGAACCAGGCGTTGAGCGACGCCAGGTTGGCCGGCTGAAACACGGGATTGCGGAAAAGGAGTTCGCGCCCGTTCGAAAGGTCGACGAGCGACAGGAGCCTGCCGCCGAACTGCGGCGCGATGAGAGCGCGCAGGCGGCCGTTTTCATAAGCGATGACGTCGAGATGTCCGGGTGACTGCGAACGGTCGTAATCGTCCTGGACCTGGTAGGGGAAGACGGAGAGCACGTTCCAGTCGGTCTTGCCCTTCACCTCCTCTTGCTCGGCCGCAGTCAGGTTGGCAGCCGGCGTTCCAAGCTTTGCAGAAGACAAGGGATTGAGGCGGAACCGCGGCAGCGGATTCGGTGGCCCCAGATGCGAGACCCGAAGCTCTATCTGCTCCGCTGAAACTACGGGCTTCTTGTTGGCGGCGTTCTTGACGGAGCACGCGGGGAGGGAAAGTCCGGCAATCGCGAGCGCGCTGCCGCTGATCATGAATTCTCGACGGTCCATCGCTTACACCTCTTCCAATTTCCCCGCGCGCCAGACGCGCTTCACTTCCAGTTCATCGTTGAGCGCCACGAGATCGGCGCGGTAGCCCGGCGCGATCTGTCCCAGCTCTTGATGAAGTCCCAAAGCCCGCGCCGGATAGAGGCTCGCCATCCTGCAGGCCTCCGCCAGGTCCACGCCCAGATGGCGCACCGTGTTGCGGACGGCGGTCGCCATATCCAGGCACGAACCGGCGAGCGACTGGTCGGTCGCGCACCGCCCGTTGCGGCAGGTGATGCGCTGGCCACCAAAGACGAAGCTGTCCTTTACGCCCCCGACCGGCGGCATTGCGTCAGTCACGAGAATGATCGAGCCCTTGGGCTTTGCGGCGATCGCGATCTTCAGCGCCGCCGGGTGCACATGCTGATTGTCGACGATCACGCCGCACCACGCGCCTTGGTCCTCGAGCGCCGCGCCGACCATTCCCGGGGCCCGGCTTTCGAGCGGCGACATGGCATTGAAGAGGTGGGTGAAGCCCGCGAGGCCGGCGTCGAGCGCTCCGCGAACCTGTTCGTAGGTCGCGGCGCTGTGGCCCGCGCATACGATCACGCCGGCGGCTGTCAGCTTCGAGATGATGCCCGGCGGCACGACTTCCGGCGCGACCGTCAAAATCGTCCGCCCGCGCCTTAAGGAAGAGACCAGGGCCAGCGCTTCCTCATCCATGGGCCGGAACATCGCAGCGTCGTGCACGCCCTTGCGCGCGGGACTGAGGAAGGGCCCTTCGAGGTGGAGGCCGATCACTCCGGGAATCTTGCTCCCGTTCAACTCCGCGATGGCCGAAGCGGCCTTGTCGAGCCGGTCCGATATGAGGGTCGGCAGGAGCGACGTCGTCCCGAAGCGCAGGTGCGCATCGGCGATCCTCGCCATGGTCGCCGCATCGGGGCTGTCGTTCAACAGGACGTCGCCGCCGCCGTTGACCTGCAGGTCGACGAAGCCGGGGACGAGATGGGCGCCTTTCAGGTCGACGATGTCGCCTTCTGGAGGGCCGCCCACGGCGATGATGCGCTCGCCCTCGACAGTCACGCAGAGATCCGCCTCGAAGCCGTCCGGCGTCAGTACGCTGCCGCCGATCAGGGTCGTGCGCATCAGCGCGCGTCCTCTGTCCGCAGGCCCACCCGATAGCCGCGCCACGCAAAATAGAAGATGTAGAGGTAGCAGGGCGCCATCAGCACGGCGAAGACGCCCTGGAAGCCGTAATATTGCTTCAGCACCGCGAACGCCTGGGGAATGATGGCGCCGCCCGCGATGCCCATGATCAGCAGGGCCGAACCGGTTTCGGTCAACCGGCCGAGCCCGCGAATTGCCAGGGGGAATATCGCCGGCCACATCATCGCATTGGCGAAGCCGAGCAACGCGACGAAGCCTACGGAAACATAGCCGTGCGTGAAAAAAGCGGCGACGACCAACGCGAGGCCGAGCAGCGCCGAAAGCGCCAGATAGGCTTGCTGGGAGAGTAACCGTGGCGTGGCAGCCAACCCGCAGAGATAGCCGATCAGCATCGCGCCCAGGGTGAAGGAGGTGAAGAACTTGGTCTCGTCGAGCGGAAGGTCGAAGCCGCGGCCGTAGGCGCCGATGGCGTCGCCGGCCATCACCTCGGCCCCCATGTAGACGAACAGGCAAAGCACTCCGAGCCACAGGTGCGGCACCTGGAAGATGCTGCGCGCGTGAATTTCGGACTCGGCGCCCGTGTCCGGAGCGGCGTTGACCAAAGCGGGGTCGAGCTCGGGCAAGGGCGACCTCAAGGCGCCGATCGCGATCAACAGCAGGATGCCTGCCATGATCAGGTAGGGCGCGTAGATGTGGGCCGCGAACCCATCCAGCAATTGCTCCCGCGCTGCGCCCTGCGCAGTCTGGACGCGCGCGGCCAGGTCGCCGACGCCGCGAAGCACGATTGAGCTGAGAAGGAGCGGCGCGAGAATTCCCGCGGTCTTGTTGCAAATGCCCATCAGCGCGATGCGCTGCGCCCCGCTTTCGATTGGGCCAAGGATGCTGACGTACGGATTGATCGCGGTCTGCAGCAGGGCCAGCCCGCCGCCAATGATGAACAGGCCGCCAAGCGCGCCTGGATACCAGCGGTGCGTCGCGAACTGACCGAATGCCGCAGCACCGACCGCCATCACCACGAGACCGAGGGAGATGCCCTTCTTCAGCCCCGTGCGGCCGAGGATCCAAGACGCCGGAAGGGCGAGAATGAAATAGGACAGATAGAACACCATCAGGATCAGGAAGGCGTTCACGTCGTCCAGGTCGAACGCGAGGCCTGACGAAGGTGAGGAGCGGGCCGTTCAGCCAGGTGAAGAAGCCCATGATGAAGAACAAGCCGCCGATGATCGCGAGCGACTTGATCATCGGTGAATTGGCGTTGGTGGTCTGGGTGGACATGGAACTCAACCTGACAAGGATGCGGGCGAAGGAGGCGCAGCGCTCTGGAGGCGGCTGATCGCGGCGTCTGTAAGGGGCGTTCCTGCGAGCTTTGTGGCAAGGAGCGCGGCTCCGGCGAGCGGCGATAGGATTGGCGGCGCAAAGCGGTATGTCCCGGCGCTTTTCCCGACAGCGTCGGCGAAGGCCCGGTGGAAGAAGTCGCCGGCGGCGAAAACCCCTCCGGAATAGGAGACCGGCACGACTTCATCGTCGGCATAGCCGACCGCGATACGGACGGCTTCCACGATCGCGGCCAGCTCGCGGGCGGCAGCGGCGAAGATTGATTCGGCGGCGGCGTCGCCTTCAACGGCGGCGCGCGCCACGAGCGGGCACAGGGCCGCGACGCGGTCACGCGCGGCGAGCGGTCCGCCTGCGCCGGCCAATGAGCAGAGGTCGAGGTCGCGCTCCAGGCCGAGCTCCGTCCTGAGGATGGCATGCAGGGGCCCTTTGGGCACCCGCCCGTCGCTCATCTGGCTGAACAGGGTCAGCGCCCGGTGAGCTATCCAGTATCCCGAGCCCTCGTCGCCGATCGCATTGCCCCAGCCGCCGACGCGCGCGCTTCGGCCCTCCCGTTCGCCGTAACCGATCGATCCGGTGCCTGCGACGACGTTCACCCCGTCGGCGCCAGCGAGCGACCCGGCCCAGCCGCACACCATGTCGTTGCCGCAGGCATAGCGCCGATGCCCCAGCAGCCCGGCAGGCAGTTCTGCCAGTTGCTCGGCGGCGCGGGCATCCTCGCCGAAAGCCGGCAAGCCGAAAAAAGCGAAGGCAAGGTCTTCGCGGCGCGCGCCTGCCGTCGGGAAGACAGCGTCGAGTCCTTCCGCAAGCCGACCCTTCACGCGGTCGATTCCGATCTGGCCGTGATCGGTCGTGCCCGCCTGCGCGCGGCCTAGCTCACGGCCGTCCTCGTCGATCAGTAGGAATCCGGTATTCGATCCGCCGCCGTCCACTCCAAGGAAGGTGGCGCGCCCGGTCAACGAATGCCGCCTTCTTCGCGAAGGGGATGGATCGTGACCCCCTTCACCACCCGATTGACGAGGCCTTCCGGGTTCGGATTGTCCGGGGTCAGGCCGAGTTGGAGCGAAGAGTGGAAGGCGAGCATCTGGGCGAACGCGATATACGGGAACGCCAGTTCCGCGTCCCCGGCCTTCTCTCCGCCGGCAACGACTGCGTCATGTTCGCCGAGGGTTGGATCCGGCCGTCCGGACACGGCAATCACGCGCCGGGCGCGGCCGTCGCGGCGGATCTCCTCGAGCAGGTCGAGATCGTAGAGCCGCGTGTACGCATCATTCGAAAGGTACACGACGACCAGGCTGCACGGGTCGACGATGGTCTTTGGCCCGTGCCGAAATCCGAGCGGCGTATCGCCCACCGCCACGACGTCGCCGTTGGTGAGCTCCAGTAGTTTCAGCGCCGCTTCCGCCGACAGTCCCTTGAACGGCCCGCTGCCGAGATAGACGACGCGGCGGAAGCCTTCGGCAGCCAACTGCCGGGTCGCGAGGCAATGGTCAGCCAGCACGCCTTCGACCATCCCTGCAACGGCGCCGATGCGGGCCTGCATGCGCTCGATGCCGCCAACGGCCGACAGGCCCGCGAGCATCATGGCAGTGAAGCTCGATGTCATGGCAAAGCCGCGGTCGTGCGTCGCCTCGGGCAGCAGCAACAGGCGGCTGGTATCTCTGGTGAGTGTCCGACGCGCCAACGCGCCATCTGCATTGCAGGTAATGACGAGATGCCGGACATCCGGCAGGAGTTGATCGGCGAGCGCGACGGCCGCGACGCTTTCCGGGCTGTCGCCCGAACGCCCGAAGGAAACGAGGAGCGTCGGCGCGGCCGGATCGAGGGCGAGTATGGGGGTTGAGACGATATCGGTCGTGGGAATCGCTTCCACCCGGCACGGCAAAGCCGCGCTTAGCGTCGGCGCCAGGACCTGGCCGATGAAGTCCGAGGTTCCGGCGCCGGTGAGGACGATCCGTGCGGACCGGTCGGCGAGGATCGGCGCCAGGAACGCCTCCAGCTCGGCGCGTTGCTCCAACACGCCCGCCTGGGTCGCCTCGAGGCAAGCCGGTTGCTGCGCAATCTCGCGCCCGGTCCATTCGCCTTTCACCGCGGCGAGCACGGAGGGCTCGTAACCGAGGCTAAGCATTTAAGGTTTCCGACCCTTGCGAAACGGCGGCGTGGTAGTCGTCGAGGACGGTCGAGATATGGGCCAGGACCATCGACGCGGGCCGAGCCGCATCGGCTTCGCGCCGACGGATGGCGGCGTAGGCCGACGGCAAATATTGGCTGACGAGCGGCAAAGGCGGAGGATGCGCTCCGAGATTCGCGAGCATCTTGGCGGTGGCTGCCTGAGCGTCCGCGCTCGGCCAATAGTATCGGATCCGGTCGCTCAGGCTGTATTGCAGGTCGAAATCGAGAGCCGCGCCGCTGCCGTGATAGTAACGTTCCCAATGCTCGGGATTGGCGCGCATCAGCTCGATCATCCGCGCACGGAAGCCCGAGGCCCCTTCCCCGAGCCAATCGCGCTCGATGGCGTCCAGCGCCCACAGCGCTTCGCGCAAAGCGAAGGTAAGGCCGGGGCCGACCTTCAGGATCGCGAAATGGTCGCGGACCAGATCAGCAAGCGCTTGTCTCTGCTGGTAGTCGGTCGAATGCGCCTCGAACAGGAGATGCGGCTGACCTTCGATCGAGCAGCTCAGCGCCGCCGCGGCGCCTGGCTCATAGTCGACGACCTTGCGGTGGTCGAACTCGACGCCTGGCTGCACGACCAGACCCACGACCCGCTCCCACGCCCCATCCAGCCCCGCTTCGGCGAAGTGCCGCCGGTGGGCGTCGATCGTTGCCAGCGCCGCCTCGGGCGCGGTGACCGCGATCGTGTCAAGGTCTTCGGCGGCGCCCCCGGGAACCGGCACCTCGGTGCCGATGACATAGACCGGCGGTTCGCCGCCGGCGCGAGCCCAGGCCTCTTCGGAAGCTGTGCATAGCCGGGCCGCACGGCCTGCGATCATCGCGTCGTTGAGCGGAACCGGATCACCGGCGCAGGACATCGAGCAATCGAGATGAACCTTGCGGAAGCCGGCCGCGACATAATCGGCGACCATCTGCTCGGCCCGGGCCATGGCCGTCTCGGCGTCGTCCTTGGTCCAGGCGTTGGGGCCGAGGTGGTCGCCGCCCAGAAGCACCCGGCTGCGCGGCAGGCCTACGCGGTCCGCGATCGACAGCACATAGTCGCGGAACGCCTCGGGCGTCATGCCCGTGTATCCGCCGTACTGGTTCACCTGGTTCGAAGTCGCTTCGATCAAGGCGAAGGGCGCGCCATGGCGCAGCGCATGGGCGAAGGTCGCCTCGATCACCAGCGGATGGGCGGAGCAGACGGAGCAGATGCCGCGGGCGGAGCCCGCCTTATGACGCGCAATCAGATCCAGGATCGCCTGCATGGAGGAGGAACGGCTAGCGCGAGCGACTGGCCGGCGCAATGAAAAACGATAAAACGAAACTTACTGAAAGATGCCCGGCCGCTTCCGTTTTCATTTGAGACACATTATTTGTCGGTGCCGGAGCCATGCAGGAAACGATGAGCGTCACGACGAGAGACACCAGCGACCGCCGGCGGAAGATGACGGCCATGCTCCAGGAGCGGGGCAGCGTTCAGGTGCTTGGACTGTCCGACCTCTTCGGCGTGTCCACGCAGACCATCCGAAAGGATCTGCAGTATCTCGAGCGCCGGGGCGTCGCGGCGCGATGCTACGGCGGCGCCATCTGCGCGCAGGTGCTCGGATCGGCGGCCGAGCCGGCGGTGGAGGCCAAGAGGTCGCTGCACGTCGGCGAGAAGGAGGCCATCGGCCGCCGCGCCGCTGCCATGGTCGTCCCGGGGAACTCGATCATCCTCGATTCAGGTACCACGACCGCCTATGTCGCGCGCCACCTGCCCGACAGCGAAGACATCACCGTCGTGACCAACGACGCGGGAGTGCTGGCCGAGCTGATGGCGAAGAAGCACATCCAGATCGTCATGCTGGGCGGGGCGCTGCGCCGCAAGAACATGGCCTTCTACGGCGCTCAGACCGTTGCGGCGATGGACGAGCTTCTCGTCGACAAGCTTTTCCTCGGGGTCGACGGCATCGACATGGAAAGCGGCGTCACCACCCATTTCGAGAATGAGGCGATGCTCAACCGGCTGATGGTGAAAAAGGCGACCCAGGTGATCGCCGTCACCGACAGCTCGAAATTCGGGCGCAAATGCCTCCACAAGATCATCGGCGTCGAGGATCTCGACATGCTCATCACCGATCGGGACGCACCGGACGAAGTCGTGGATGGCGCCAGGCGCCTCGGAATCGAGATTGTCGTGGTCTGAAAGAGACGGCGGCTAGATGCGAATTCGCCGGGCCATCCATGAGAGGCAGACCGCAGCGGCGAGAGTCGAGACCGCTCCGAGCGCGAAGAAGGCCGACGGCGGGATAATTAGCCAGTAGGCGCCCATCAGGCCGGCGAAGAGGCTGCCGAGGAACTTGGCGATGTACCAGCCGCCCATTGCCATCGAGGCAAAGCGGATGGGCGAAAGCGATTCCACCAGCGTCAGCCCGACCGGGATCACGAACAGCTCGCCGACAGTCAGCAGGACAAAATAAGCGAACACCCATAATGCGCTGACACGCTCGCCGTGCGGGCCGCTCGCCAATGCTGCGGCGACCATTACCAGCATCGCCGCGGTGGCGATCACGCAGCCGATCGCCATCCTCCGTAGCAAATGCGATGTCGTTTCCTTCGCACGCCCCGCCCTCCACAAGCGGATGAGGATCGGCGTGCCGACGATGATCAGCAGCGGGTTGATCGACTGGAACCAGGTTGCCGGTATCGAGAGCCGCGTGCCGAACAGCGGAATGGACCGGTCGGTGAAGTCGGCCACCCAGAGCGCGATGACGTTTCCGCTCTGCTCGTAACCGACGCGGAACAGCACGACCATCGCGATCATGACTAGCAGGATGGAGACATGCTCGCGGATCAGCGCCCGCGATTCAGGCGCCTCCTCCGCTACGATCTTCCTCCGGTCCGGCTCTGGAGGCAGGAAGCGAAGGAAGCTGCAGTAAATGGCGAGGCCGATCGCCATCCCGACGCCGGCGGCGGTGAAACCCCAATGCCATCCGTACAGCTCGCCCAGCGTTCCGCAGACCAGCGGCGCAAGCAGGCCGCCGAGATTGATTCCCATGTAATAGGCGCTGTAGGCGTAAGCCTTGCGCGGGTCGTCGTCCCGGTAAAGGCTTCCGACCTGGATCGCGAGCGGCGGAATGAACAGGCCGTTCCCGAGCGCGACAAGGGCGAGCGCCGGAAACAGCAGCCCCTCGAACGCCATCGCGAAATGGCCGAACATCATCATTGCGCCGCCGATGATCACGCTCGGCGTTCGGCCCAGCCACCGGTCGGCGATAAGGCCGCCGAAGAACGGGCTGAAGAAAGCCGCGGCCCCGTAGGCCCCGTAGATCAGCGACGACTTGTATTGAGGAAAGTGGAGCTGCTTCGTCATGTAATAGACGAGCAGCGCCTGGAGGCCGAAGAAGGAGAATTCGGCCCACATCTGGGTCGTGAACAGGACCGTGAGCCCGGGCGGATGCCCGAGCAGCGACCGGGCCGGCTTCCTGTTTATATCGAAGGCGCCGGCCCGGCTCATTGCACTAATAGTTCAGCGAAGTGGTCAGCAGCCCCATGTCTAGGCAGAACCAGACAAGGAATGCGGCCGACAGCGCGATCAGGATCGCCCACGTGGTCCGGAACCAATGGCGCCCTGGGCTGCGGAACACGGCCCACGCGTTCCAGATCGTAGCGGCGGTCCCGACGATCGCGACGACCAGGATCAGCTGGAGAAGACGCATCCAGATATCGAGGCTGTCGTCGAGGGCGGTCAAATCGTTGTTGATGAGCGTGAAGATCACCAGCCAGCCCGCGGTGAGGGCGAGGAACAGCCAGCCCGTCGCCCGGGTCGCCCGGTGGAGCTGGAGCGGACGGCCGCTCAGTTCCGAGGCGATCTTGTAGCGCCTGCGGATCAGCGCAACGGTCGGCCAGCCCAGCGCCGCAAGCAGCATGACCAGCCCCGCCAGCCCCAGCAACGGGAGGATCCAACCTGCGTTGAGCGATGCCGGCGCCGGAAGGAACTCGATGATCGCCGCGTAGGGCGTGATCGAGAACATCTTCACCTTGCTGTTGCCGTCGACGACGGCCTGCAGCTTGTCGGTGCCGTTGACCTCCTGCCAGACCCACGGACCCACCTCACGCCACTTGCGCGGCGCGCCGGAGGGGTCCGTGACCGTGGATGCGGTCAGGATGCCGTCCTTGTCCACGCCCACCACCGTCTGGCCGAGAATGGCCGTCAGGCGTAGCCAGTTGAACCCGCCGGCGCGGCTGCTGACGTAGCGGCCCGACAGCGCCTCGCCGTGCGCCTTCGCGGTGCTCGCCGTTGGCAGATTCTGTTCGGCTGCCGCAGGGAAATAGCGATCGGTGAAGTCCTCGAACAATTGCTCGCGCAGCGGGTGCACCGCCGTCGCTTTGCCGGGGCTGTTCATCGACACGTACAGGCCAACATTCTTGTCGAGGAACAGGTGAAGGTCGGAGTGGAAGAAGATCGTGTCGCCGCCATGGCCGACGATGTTCAGCCCGTTGCGATCCTCATGATAGAAGCCAAGCGCCATCTGCGGCAGCGCCGAATAGAAATGCTCCTGCTGCGAGTACATGAGCTGAGCCGTGGCGGGATTTAGAAGCGCGCCGCCGTGGTTGAGATGCGCGATCATGAACTTGCCCATGTCCGCGCCCGAGGCCGCAAGGGCTCCGGCCGGCGCCATTCCGATGACCTCGTAGGGCTTCGGCTTGCCGTCCCCATAGGCATAGCCCTTCGACATCAGCGGGCGAAGGTTCGCCGGAAGCGGCTGGTCGAAGGTCGAATGGTTCATCCCGAGCGGCGCCAGGATGTGGTTCCGGACATAGCGGTTGAAGGGCTCGCCTGAGACCCGCTCGACGATGTAGCCGGCCAGCGAGGCTCCATAGTTGGAGTAGGCCGGCATCGTCCCGGGAGCATAGATCCGGTCCGGGATTTGCTGGGTCAGCACCTTGCCGAGCGACGGCGGCGCCTTGTCATAGTCGATGAGATACTTGGCGGTCTCGGCAAAGCCCGCGGTGTGCGTCATCAGGTTCCGCATCGTGACAGGCTTGCCGTCCCGGGGCGGAATCTTGAAGTCGAGGTAGGTGTTCACGTCCTTGTCGAGATCGATCTTTCCGGCCTGGACCTGCTGCATCACCGCCGTCCAGGTGAGCAGCTTCGAAACCGAGCCGGGGCGGAAGAGCGTGTTCTCCGGATCGACCGGTTTCTGCGCCGCGACGTCCGAATAGCCGAACCCGCGCTGGGTCAGGACTTGCCCATCCTTCACCACCACGACGACGGCGCCGGGGATCCCGCCCGCCTTCATTGCATAAGGCATGAAGCCGTCGAGCCAGCTGTCGACGTCAGCCTTGTCGAGTTGTGCGGTTGTGGCCGGCAAGGCCGGCGCCGCGGGAGCGGCGACCACCGCCCTGTTTGTGTGGACAGGCTGGAGCTGTGCGGGCGACTGAGCGCTCGCCGGAATGGCGGCAGCGGCTGCGATGGCCGTTAGCCAGGCTAATGCGCGCATTTCAGTGATCCCTTAATAATCGAAGCCGACCGTCAGACCAAAGGTCCGCGGACGAATGATGCCGGTGCCGATCGCTCCGCCCGGATAGATTGGGAACGCGCCGAACACCCTGGTGGCTGTGGTGGAAGTTATGCCGTGGCTGTTGCCGACATTCTTAACGTACGCTTCGAGGTCGAATTGGCCGAAGTTCACACCGGCAAAGAGGTCAAAAACGCCGTAGGGATTTACGTGCCTTTGGCGACCGAATGCCTTCACGAAGGCCGGGTCATAATCCCCGCTCTGCCCTGAAAGGTGCCGATACGACGCCCCCGCGTGGGCAGTCGCGTTCGAGCTGAGCTGCCAGTGATAATCGCCATTGAGCGCAAAGCTGAACTTGGGCGTGAACGGCAGCGGGTCGCCGTCGCGCCCGCCAACGAGATCGAGGTCTGTGTCGTCCGTCAGTCGCGCATTGGTGTACGCACCGTTCAGGGACAGATTGAGACCCCGAAGAGGCCGCGCGGTTGCCGTGAACTCGACGCCCTCGCTCTTCGCCGAGGAACCGTTCGTGTTAACTCCGAAGCCCAGCACATTGGCGAACAACTGGATGTCGCTCCAATCGATGCGGAATGCGGCGGCATCGATGCTGAAGCGGTGATCGTCCGATTGAGCCTTTACGCCCAGTTCGTAGCTGACGATGGAATCGGAATGGTAGGTCTGGACCGCCGTTGGCGCTCCGGGCGGCACCACGTTCGGGCCGCCCGGGCGAAAGCCCTTCGCCACGCGAACGTACACGGACATATTGTCGTTCGGCTTGAGCTTGGGCGCGATCGAATAGGTAAACACGTTCTCCGATGAACGCGTCTCGGGCAGTGCGCCGCCCCCAAGGGGGCCAGACGTAACCTGAAGCACCGACTGCTTGTTGTGGCTGTACCTGCCGCCTAGGTCGAGATCCAACTTCGGTGCCAGATGGATTGTCGCATCGGCAAAGCCCGCTAGCTCTTTATAGCTTGAATCGACCGTAGCAGTGACGAGCGAGAATCCCGGGATCGGCGTCGCCGTGAAAGGCTCAACCCCCAGCAATTCCTGGGCGATCAATCCATCCTCGTGCGTGTAGTAAGCTCCAACGAGCCAATCGAGCAGGTGAGACTGCGACGCGAGGCGAAGTTCCTGAGTGAACTTCTTCAGGTTCGTGTCCTGCGGCTCAATGATTGGGACCCCGAAGGCAGGCGTGAGCGCATTGCTGAAATCGATCCGCTCATGCTGCTTCTGAGTGGCGTAACTGGTGGACGATGTCAGATTTGCGAAACCGAGGTCAAACACCCCGGTGGCATCATAGAGTCGATAATGAAGGTTCGAGAATTGCGGCACGAACTCCGACTGGGAAAGTCCGTGCAAAGGCTTCAGCGTAACCGGATCGGCCTCGATGATCGTCGGAGCATTGGCATCGATGTTCTGAAGCACAGCGGACAGCCGCAGGGACACGGCATCGCTTGGCCGGAACAGCAATGACCCGCGGCCGCCGTAGACTCGGTCGTCATTGATGTTCTTGGCGTGATCGGAACCGCCGGTGCCGACTGAATCAATGAACCCCGCATCTTTTCGGTAGCTGCCTGAGACCCGCAACGCGACCGTGGAGACAAGCGGCACATTCACTACCGCGTTTCCGCTGTATCCCACATCGCCGTCGCTGAGGCCCTCAACGCCAACCCTGGCGCGGACGTCGAAACCGGCAGTGTTCGGCTCGTTGGTCACAAACCGCAGGACGCCGCTGAGAGAGCTTGCCCCATAGAGCGTTCCCTGCGGCCCGCGCAGGACTTCGATCCGATTGAGATCGAACGTGTCGAAGTCGCCTGCAAGAACGGCGCCGTTGACCAGCCCGCTGCTCGATCCGAAAGGCGTTTCGTCGATGTAGACGCCGACTGTCGAGGCGACGCCGCCAGTGTTCACGCCGCGGAGGATCAATCGCCCTTCGCCTGGACGGCCCTGGTCGAGCTGCAGACCTGGTACGAGCTTCAGATAATCCTGGAAGCTATTCGCATGTTGCGCTTCCAGAGTTTTACCCGAGACGACCGAGACCGACTGCGGAACGTCGATCAGCAGCTGCGGGCGCTTTTCGGCAGTGATGACGATGGCTTCCTGGTCAGTCTGCGTCCCGGACCCCGCGCCCTGCTGATCCTGCTGCGCCGATTGAGCATTGTTGGTCTGGACTGCGCTGCTGGCCTGGGCCTCAGCGCCCGAAGCCACTGCTACCGCGCAAGCACCGGTCAGCCATATTGCGACCGAGCGTTTCATCATTGGACTAGCCTCCCCGACTTGTGTCGTGCAAACATCATTGCGCCATGTTTCAAAAATGGCAACTCGTTTCTATATGGGCGTCAAATGGTTGGATCGAGAACGAAAAATGACGACGGGGAGGGCAATGGGGATCTCCCGGCGCCGAGCCGGGCGATTCGCCAGGCCCGAATCGCGCAGGGCTTAAGCCTTCGCGCGCTGTCGGCGCGCGCGGGCCTCCCCTATTCGACCCTGTCGAAGCTCGAGAACGGCAAGATGGGGCTGAGCTACGACAAGCTCATCCGCCTGGCGCAGGCCCTGAACGTCGATCTCAAGGACATCGTCGCGGACGCCGAGGAGGCCCCGCCCCCGCTCGCCGTCGGAAGGCGCAGCATCACGCGCGCGGGGGACCGGATGGACGCGGATTCAGAGCGGCACGTTCATCACTATCCAGCCGCCGATCTCCTTGGGAAAATGATGGTTCCGATCATCGTCGACGTGCAGGCGAAAAGCGTCGAAGAGCTCGGCGGACTGGTCCGCCACTCGGGCGAGGAATATCTCTACATCCTCACCGGTCACATGGAGCTTCATTCGGACCTTTACGCACCGCTTCCGCTCGGTCCTGGCGACTCGATATACTTCGACAGCGGCATGGCCCACGCTTACGTACGGACGAGCGAGGAGCCGTGCAGGGTGCTGGCGGTCTGCGCGGGCCAGGGCATTCAGCACCTAGCCGGCGCGGCGGGCAAGAGCTGGCAGTTGATCGAGGATCACAAGCAAGATTAGCTGTTTCTGGAATTGAAACTTTGTTTCTCGTTGCTATGCATAAGGCATGGCAACGACCGCGACACGCACACTCACCGTCGACAGGGCCGCGATTCGCTTCGCGGAGCCCTTCCGAATTACCGGCTACGTTTTCGAGGCCATGCCCTCAATCGTCGCGACCATCGGCGAGGGGCCGATCTTCGGGCGCGGTGAGGCCGCCGGCGTCTATTATCTCGGCGATGACCAAGACCATATGGTCGCCGCGGTCGAGGAAGTCCGCAACCAGATCGAAGCGGGGCTCAACCGCGCCGACCTGCAAGGATTCCTAGGCCCTTGCGGCGCTCGAAACGCACTTGATTGCGCCCTGTGGGAGCTTGAGGCGCGGCGGTCAAACACGCCGGTCTGGAAGCTTGCCGCGGTCGGCGTTCCCAAGCCGCTGATCACCACATTCACGCTTCCCGCAGACGACCCGTCGGTGCTCAAAAGAAAGCTGGGCCGCCTCTCCTTCGCCAAGGCGATCAAGCTCAAGCTGGATGGCGATATCGCGGCTGATCGCGAGAGGATGGCCGTGGTCCGTGAGGCGAGGCCCGACGTCTGGCTTTCGATCGATGCCAATCAGGGCTTCACAGAGGCGGGCCTCGAAGATCTCGCGCGCGCCATCCACGATTATTCGATCGCGCTAGTCGAACAGCCGCTGCGCAGGGGCGATGAAGCGCCCCTGTCGCACTGGCGGCCAGGCATTCCCGTCGCGGCCGATGAAAGCATTCTCGACTACGAGGAGATGATGGAGCGCGCCCACTGGTTCGACACCATCAACCTGAAGCTCGACAAATCCGGCGGCCTCACCGAGGCGCTGCGGATGGCGCGAGGGGCGCGGGATCTCGGCAAGAAGGTGATGGTCGGAAACATGGGCGGCTCGACGCTGGCGATGGCGCCAGGCTTCGTCGTCGGTCAGCTTTGCGATGTCGTCGATCTAGACGGCCCCTTCGGCCTCGCCGACGACCCGCTCGCGGCCGAGATCTATCGCGACGGACAGATTTTCGTGCCCGATTGGATCTGGGGCTCGAACTAACGTCCGACGTTTCGAGCCACGCGGGGCGGCATATCCCTATTGCGGCGCAGTGCCGTAGCCGCGTTGTTGTTGGGTCCGCTTGATCCACTCCTGGTCGTCGCCCCGTGTCCGCGCCCACTCATTCTTGGTCATGCAGATCTTGTGCGTCGCGAGACGACTGCCCACGACTTCCTGCTTCTCGCAGACGATCTTCTCGCCATCAGGAATTGCCGCCGGCACACCGGGCTGCTGGGTCTGCGCTTGCTGCTGGGGCGTGGCCGGTTGCGCCTGTGCGAACGCAGCCAGAACGGTGAGGGATGCAACCGATACGAGGGCCATGACCTTCATTGAGCAGTCCTTTCAGCCACACATTGAATCAAATTCTGTCGAAGTTCGAGGGTCTTTCGACAAGTCGATCAACGCGGGGGAGCCACGTCGAACGCGACTGTCAGCCGCTCGCCCTCTTTGAAGGGAACTGTGCCGTGCCACATCCAGGACGGAAACAGCACTAGTCGGCCTGGCTTCGGTTCGACGTAGCGTGGCTCGACCGAAGTCTGGCCAAGGCCAGGCGGCGGCGCGCCGAGGCTCAGCCAGCCGGCATGCGGGTTCGCTTCGCTGCGCGTTTCGGGGAGCGACACGTAGAAGGCGGAGCTGATCCACCCCTGCGGGTGAACATGACTGGCGTGGTATCCTGCGCCGCGGAGCCGGACCGACCAGCTGCCGGCGAAGCGAATCGGACGGTCGCGCTTCGGTCCCAGTAATGGGTGCCGCTCGTCGATCGGAGGTAGCTTCGCCACATAGTCGCCGACCGCCGGCGTAACGGCCGCGCGCAAAGCGCGGATCTCCGGCTCGATGCGGCTGAACAGCGGGCCGTCGGTCTGGGTGCCGCCGCGCACCGACTGGTCGAGATATTCGCCCCTGGAAACATGGATCACGCGCAGCGCGTCCGCGAGGCGGTCGAGAGGGGGGAGGGAGGCAGCAAGGTCGATCACCGCGACAAGTTCTCCGGCACCTTCGAGCCAACGCGATCGCGGATCAGCCGCGAGCCGCCAGGCGATTGACGCGTAGGGCCAGATCTCGTTTGCGCGCCCGCCACTCAACCCGGCGTCGATCACCGGCAGCGCCTGCGCCACGCGGCCGCTGCGCAGCAGGTGCCGGATTCGCCAGACGATCTCCGTTCCGTCGTTCCAGCGCGTGAAAAGCCGGTCGGCCTCGTCGGTGCGGCCCCGCTCCGCGGCGGCAATGGCCGCGTAACGAAAAAGAAGCTCGTCGCCGAGCCCGTGGCTCCGAACGCGTGCGACGGCTGCATCGAGCTCGGCAAAGGCTTCGCGCTTTGTGTGCAGTTCGAACAACGCGGACCACAGCAATGCGCTTGCCGGCGAAACCGTGAGAGCGGATTCCAACGATTTCGCGGCATCCACGCTCCTCCCGAGCATCGAGCGAAGTTGGGCAAGCTGCATATGGCCCGCCACCCATTCCGGGTAACGGGCTAGGATCTGCGCAAGCTCGCGTTCCGCCTGTTCACCATGGCCCCCGGCAAGCCGCGCGGCGGTGAGGCCGATCAGCACCTCACCATTGCCGGGAGCAATCCGGAGCGCGCGTTCGTACTGCACTTCGGCTGGTACGCCGGCTTCGAGCGCCGTGCGAGCAAGTCCATGCGCGATGCCCGCGTCATTGGGCGCCACTGCAGTTGCCGCCTCGAAAGTCAGTAGCGCCTCATCGTGCCTGTCGAGCGCCCGCTCGAGCAAAGCTTTCCATTGCAGCAGGCGTGCGCTGGGCCGCGTTCGGACTGCTTGCTGTAGCAGGGGCAGCGCTCGCTCCTCCTCAGCGCATTCAAGCGCCAGGTTGGCAAGCTCCTCCAGAGCATCGTCATCTTGCGGCCGCGCCATCGCTTGTGCGAGCGCGTCCTCGAAGGTCACAGGTCCCCTGCCCCGCCTTCGCTGCCAATGAGCGCAGCGACGGCCTCGCGCTCGGTCTCGCTCAGGTCCGGATGCCAGACGTCGAAGATAAGGACGACGCGAAGAGAGTCGCTGCTGTTCATCGCTTCATGCTCGATCGTGTCGTCGAAGACGAAAGCTTCGCCGATCCTCCATTCGCGGGTCTGGGCGCCGACCCTGAACCAGCAGCCCTCGGGGATGATCAGGGCGAGATGGCAGACCAGCCGCGCATTGTTGACACCCACGTGGGGGGGAATGTGTGTGCCGGGGGCGAGCAACGAAAACATCGCGTTGGGTCCGGCGCGTGGAATGACCGGCTGGGGAATCCCCCGTAGCAGTTCCAGCGTCCGCGGGCAGTGCCGCGCATTGGCCTCCACCCGCTCGCCGTTCTGGATGAGATGGATGGCGGTCCAGTCGCGGTTCTGGTTCAGCTCCCGCCACTGATCGAGCGGCTGGTGCTCTTCGTACTGAATGTACGGGACCAGCTCCGCGCGCTCGGCCGCCATGACGGCTTCGAACTCCTTCCGGATGACATCTGTCGCCGCTTCGAGCTGCGCGAACCACGGGAACTCACTTCGCGGATGGAATTCGCGCTCGTTTATCTCCGGAAAATGGAAGTGCGTTGGTTCGCTGTGATACGCGCGAGTGCGACGCAGCGCATTGCTGCGGAAGCGACCGATCCGCTGCCGTTCCTCCGCGGTAGCGCGCGCTTCCGAGGCCGCCATCGCGACGTTCATCCGCGCTTCGCGCTGATCGAGCCAACGGGCGTGGTGCTGCTCCGCCTCCGCGAGCACGGACGTAAGTTGGGGCGGTAGATCCCCCGTCGGACGTTGAGCGAGCGCGTGGCCCCATGCCTCGCCCGCGCCGTAATCGCCGAGCCGCTGCAGCAAACTCGCCCGCATGAGAAGCGCAGTGAAATCGAGCGGCTTGAGCGTGAGTGCACGGTGCACCGCGTCGAGCGCTGCTTTGGGTTTCCCGCTCACTCGCTGCATGGCCGCTATCTTCAGCCACAGCGCCGGATCATCCTGTCCTTCGTCGGCCGCCTGCCGAAGCAAAGCGATCGCGCGTTGCATGTCACCGGCCGCGGCGGCGCGATCAGCCTCCAGCGAGAGCGAGGCCGTGTCGATCATGCTCAGAGGCTATAGCCGAACTTGGCCACCCATGGCTCGATCACGGGCAGCGCGGGTTCGATGTGCTTGCGATAGTTCTGCCAGCGGCCGGCCGAGCGCTTGTAAATGGGCTCGACTACCTGCGCATAGCTGGCCGTCTTGATATGGCCTCGGGCGCGCGCTGTGGATTCGTGATCCAGCACCCGGTTGTCCCAGTCGAGCCCAAGGAAATCGAGCAGCGGACGGAGTTCCCGATCCCGGTCCTCGACCAGCTTCTCGTACTTCATCACATGCACTGCCGGATTGAGCAACTCGCGCGACTTCTCGAACAGGCCGAACGAAAGGTCGTAGAGCTCGGCGGCCGTATCGAGGTGAAGAAAGTTCGCCATCGCATTGTTGGGCTTGAAGTTCGTCACGTAGCACGAAAGCACCACGTCGCACGGGTGCCGCAACGCCAGGATGATCTTCGCGTCCGGGAAAATCCGGCGGATGGCCGCGACGGAGTTCATCGACAGCGGGTTCTTGTCGATGAGCAGCTTGCCGGGAGCCAGTGGCGTCAGCGTCCGCGCAATCTCGAAATAGGCGTCGCGAGCCGCGCGAATCTGCTCGTCCGAAGCGTCAGCGATCGCCTCGAAGCCGCCAAGCGCTTCGGTTGCGCGGACCAGCGTCGGCTCTTCTTCGAGAACCTCGGTCGATTCATGACTCATCAGGATCGTGTCGAGGAGCGTCGTTCCCGACCGCGGAAAGCCGACCAAGAATGCCGGCGAAGGGCGATCGTCCACCTCCGCCGCGCGCCAGGAACCGGCCCAGTCAGCAGTAATCGCATCGCGTTGAGCACGCACCTGCTCGCGGTAAGCCGCCGCGCGCGCTTCCGGTTCAGATCCATCCTTGAGGATGATGCCATTCATCCGCTCAAACGCAGCGA
>Ga0207711_10001016_pt1 | contig 26906 bp, 21 predicted proteins | sample KBSS34metaG_FD_184401 | JGI IMG/M metagenome (GOLD analysis project Ga0207711, IMG submission 184401) | Switchgrass rhizosphere microbial communities from Kellogg Biological Station, Michigan, USA - KBS S3-4 metaG (SPAdes) (version 2) | ecosystem: Host-associated > Plants > Roots > Rhizosphere... | reverse complement strand
AGTGCCGAACGCAGCGGCAAGGAAGTCGTCGACAGCGCGTGCATCGCCTGCCACGGGACTGGCGTGCACGGCGCGCCGAAGATCGGCAACAAGAAAGCCTGGTCCAAGCTCGCGGCACGCGGCCTGACCGGCCTTTCCAAAAGCGCCCTCAAAGGCATCCGGCAGATGCCTCCGCACGGCGGCAACCCGGGACTCTCGGATACCGAAATCGAACGCGCGATCACCTACATGGTCAACCAGTCCGGCGGGCATTGGACCGAGCCCGTCAGCCGGACGACCAAGGCCCCGGAGCGTAGCGGCGAGCAGATCGTTCAGATGCAGTGCTCGAAATGTCACCTGGAGGGTGTCGGCGGCGCACCGAAGATAGGCGATCGGAGTGCGTGGATACCACGATTGAAACCCGGACTCGATGTAGTCGTCCGCTCGGCCATCAACGGCCATGGCGGCATGCCCGCCCGCGGCGGCATGGCCGATCTCACCGACGCCGAGCTGCGCAGCGCGATAATCTACATGTTCAACAAGGGCACGGTTCCACCGAAAGCCCCCTAATTATCGAATAAGATCGCCCGGAACATGCGAGCTGCACGCCATGACATGCGTGCGAAGCCGCGCGGAATCGGTCTTGTTCATGGTTCATTCTCCGAGTACTCGCGGCCCTTCGACCATCGTCGCAGGCCTCCGCGCGGTCGCCGAATCATTGCCGGCGTTCGAACGCGCCGATGTTTGACATGCGTCAATTCGCGCGCTTCGCTGCGGCGTAGGATGATCATGCGGCCACTAGCTTTCCAGCCGCAAGACACCAATTGCCCTGGGAACTGAACGATGAAAAGACCAGCACCCGCGCTCGCGATGCTGATCGTCTTCTGGGTCGTCTACGGAGTTGTTGCGGCGATTGCGCTGTACCGCGCCCTGCCCCCGCTGCAGCGAGAGTTGCTCGTCCTGCTCGGCGGTACTGGTGCGTTGCTCGTCGCGGCCAGTTTCGTGCTTTTGTGGCGCGTTCCGTTCCGGGCGCCTTCCGACGCCTTGTCCGGCCTCGCCCCGAAAGATTCGGCGGCGCGACGCTGAATTGCTGCGACCCGCCTGCCTGACCTCCGGCGCCCCAGCATGTCGCCCCTGAACGGCTGAGCACCATCGGGGTGCGCCGCTTCATTGCCGGCGCGCTATCTCCTCAAGCCCAAAATATACCGCGCCATGGCGTTCGCATCCGTGCGTGAGATCTCCGGATGCGGCGGCATATGCCACGGTCCGTTGCCATGTGCGCCCTTGCGCACTGTCGCGGCGACGACCTCAACCGCGTCCGCCTTGCCTCGATACTTCGCGGCTACATCCGCATAGGCCGGGCCCGTCTTCGTTTCGCGATCTGCATGGCAGGAATAGCATTTGTTCTGCAGCAATAGCGATTCCGGTGTCTGAGCATGCACGAGGCCGACGGTGCACAACGCCGCGATGAACGTCAGGCCGCGGCGTTTGGCAAACGGCGTGGCGGGCGTCGGCACGAATCTGGTTCTGGCCATAACGGTATCCCCAAGACATTGACACGGCGGTCTCTCCGGATTCCCGCAAACCCGGAAGCCGACGCGTCCATCCTAAACTCGATGATACGCCGGGAGCGCCGATTGGCGTTGATCCCGGTCAAGCCAGTGAAGATGGCGCTGCCCTAGACTCACACTCTATCCTTCCGGAACGGTTTCGCCGAGGTGCTACGCCGGTACCAGGCTGCTCGACTGCCGCCGAATTGACGAATGCCGTGATCCACATCTGCTGCGATCCATCATGATCCACGACTCCAGCCACCACCAGGGACTGACTTCCGCGGAAGCTGCTCGCCGGCTGCACAGCGGATACAACGAGCTGCCTTCCGCCAAACCGCGAGGCCTGTTGTCGATTGCCTGGGAGGTCGTGCGCGAGCCGATGTTCCTGCTGCTCATCGGCGCGTCGGTGATCTATCTATTTCTCGGTGATATGCGGGAGGCACTGGTCCTGTTCGCCTCGGTATTCGTTGTGATGGGAATCACGTTCCACCAAGAACGTAAAACCGAGCGTGCGCTCGAGGCTCTCCGCGAGCTCGCAAGTCCTCGCGCGCAGGTGTTGCGCGATGGCAACTGGCAGTCAGTCGCAGCGCGCGAAGTGGTCGTTGGCGATCTGGTTCGCATCCGGGAGGGCGATCGGGTGCCTGCAGACGCGATTCTGCTGAGTGCTGACAACGTGGTGGCCGACGAATCGCTGCTCACCGGCGAATCAGTTCCCGTTCGCAAGCGGGCGAGCGATGTGCCAACGGGATGGGCGCGGCCCGGTGGGGACGACTTGCCATTTGCCTACTCGGGAACGCTGCTTACCGCCGGTCAAGGGCTGGCGCGTATTGCCGCAACCGGCGTCCAGACCGAAATCGGGAAAATAGGCAAGGCTTTGCAGACCGTCGTGCCAGAGCGAAGCTCTATCCAGCGTGAAACCCGACGTGCCGTGTTGATCTTTGCTGCGGTCGGCATGGCACTTTGCGTTCTCGTTACGGTTATCTACGCGCTCACGCGTGGCGACTGGCTAAATGGATTGCTCGCCGGGGTTACGCTGGCGATGGCGAATCTGCCCGAAGAATTCCCGGTCGTGGTCACCGTATTTCTGGCGCTCGGCGCGTGGCGGATTTCGCAGAAAGGCGTGTTGACCCGCCGCGCGCCGGCAATCGAGACGCTCGGTGCCACCACGGTACTTTGCGTCGACAAGACCGGCACACTGACGCAGAACCGCATGGCGGTGCGCCGCGTCTGGGTGCCCGGCAAGGAAATTGATTTACAAGAGTCGACGGCCGAGTTGCCCTCGTCATTGCTTGAGTTTGCAGTATTGGCGAGTGAGCGCGAGCCGTTCGACCCGATGGAAAAAGCCTATCACCAACTGTTCAAGGATCGCTTCCCGGACGCAGCCGCCAAGCTCGGTGCCAGGCAGCCAGCGCACAGCTATCCGCTTTCGCCGGAGCAGCTGTCGGTCGCCTACATCTGGAAGATGGGGGATGGCGATGCGCTCGTGGTCGCGGCCAAGGGAGCACCGGAAGCGATCACGGGTCTTTGCAGGCTCGATGTCGGTGAACGTGCCGCAATCGCGTCGCAGGTGGCCGCGATGGCCGCCGACGGCCTTCGCGTGCTTGCGATCGCGAAGGGCACGCTTCCGCTGGCTAGCGACAGCGGATCGTGGCCTGCGTCGCAGCGCGGCCTCACGCTGCAATTCATCGGCCTGACCGGGCTGGCGGATCCGGTTCGTCCTGCTGTGCCCGCGGCCCTGCGGGAGTGCTACGAGGCGGGGATTCGCGTGGTGATGATTACCGGTGACTACGGCGGCACCGCGCAGGCCATCGCGCGGCAGATCGGCATTGTCCATCCGGAAAACGTCATGACCGGGCAACAGCTCGACACGATGAGCGATCGCGAATTGCGCGACTGTGACGCCACGACCAACGTTTTCGCGCGCGTCGTACCGGAGCAGAAACTGCGTCTGGTGCAAGCGCTCAAGGCGAACCATGAAATCGTTGCCATGACGGGTGACGGGGTCAACGATGCGCCGGCGCTGAAGGCGGCGCATATCGGCGTGGCAATGGGCCAGCGCGGCTCGGACGTCGCTCGCGAAGCCGCTTCGCTGGTACTGCTCGACGACGATTTCACTTCGATGGTCGCGGCGATCCGGCTCGGACGGCGCATATTCGACAACATCCAGAAGGCGATGCTGTACATCGTTGCCGTGCACGTTCCGACTGCCGGAATGGCACTGCTGCCGCTGCTGTTCGGCTGGCCACTGGTCTTCTATCCGGTCCACATCGTGTTCCTGGAATTCGTCATCGACCCGGCATGCTCAATCGCCTTCGAGGCGGAGCCGGCAGAGCGGAATGTGATGCACCGACCACCGCGTCTCGCATCTTCACGCTTGTTTGATGGTTGGATGGTTGCCATGGCAATACTCGAGGGCGTGGCGATATTGGTGGCAGTGGCGTTGCTGTACGCAGTGGTCCTCGCCGACGGCATGCCGGAGCGCGAAGCGCGCGCAATGGCTTTTGCCGCGGTCGTGATCGGCAACGTCGGGCTGATCCTTGTTAACCGTTCTCGGCATGCAACGCTCGCCGAAACCTTGCGGCGGCCGAATCCCGCCCTATGGTGGGTTGTCGCAGGTGCGCTGCTTGGCCTCGGGTTTGCACTGTACGTGCCTCCGATGCGCGAGATCTTCCGCCTCGCACCGCTGAGTGCGCCGCAATTCCTGACGAGCGCGGCCGTCGCGTCGGCCAGTTTCGCGGCCTTGGCGTTGTGTCACGCAGTCCATCGACACGTGAGGCCGCGCGGTAAAGCGTACCCACCTAGTTACGTGAATTGATCCGGTAACTCGCCGCCCGGTTGCGCTCAGGCTTCTCGGTTGAGCCAGATCAAGGAACCGATCGATGAATAAGCCGAAACTATTCGCAGGCGAAACTACGTTCCTTCGAACCAACCGGCCGAACAATCCCCGTACATGGAGCAACAACTGATACTGGCGGCAATATTGTTCGCGGCCGCGCTGATCGGCGCCAGTACCATCTCTCTGGTCGTTCTGGTTGGTTTACCCCATGACTATCTGTGCTCCTCCCAGCCGGGTAATAGGCATGCCGCGCGAGGCTTGCTCGACGCGACTTGCCTCGTCTTGAAGAACGTGCTCGGCTCGGCCCTGATCGTCGTGGGAGCAATTCTTGCCGTACCGCTGGTCCCGGGACCGGGATTGCTTATCGCAGCCGCCGGCATATTGCTTCTTGATTTTCCGGGCAAAACCCCTATGCTACGTAAGCTTCTGAACAGGCCGGCCGTCTTGCGACCCATCAATCGGTTGCGCCATGCATTCGCGCGTGCACCGTTGCTGGTCGATTGAACAGCACATCGGATCGGGTAGCCCGCCCACCTAATGCTGAAAGTCCTCCTCCCCGTCGACGGATCCGCGAGCGCAGCGCGTGCCACCAAGGCGCTGGTCAAGACCCTGGCTTGGTACAAAGGCAGCCCTCAAATCGATCTGCTCGCGGTGCATCTGCCGGTGCCGCGGCTTCCCAATATGGGGCTCGTGGTCAGCAAGGAGATGGTTGAACGCTATTACGCCGAAGAATCCGCGGCAATGCTGGCACCAAGCACGACGATTCTCGACGCAGCCAAAGTGAAATACACGGTTCACACTGCCGTCGGACCGATCGCTGAAACCATCGTCGATGAGGCGAAACGATGCGACAGCGAAATGATCTACATGGGGACGCGCGGCATGACCGGGCTCGCCAGCATGGTGCTAGGGTCCGTCGCGACCAGAGTGCTGCATCTGGCCGACATCCCGGTCGTGCTTATCCGCTAAACCGACAAGCTGGCGCTTTAGTCAGGTGTGTTCATGATGAAATGGCCGAGCCGGCGACGCACGGCTACGCGCGGCGAACCGTGAACGAGGCGAACTTCGGCGCGATTGACGCACACCACGACCCAGTCAGAAAAGACACCGGTAGATTCTTGACCAGCGTGGTCTCGGTGCAGCCGTCGGCGCGAAATTCCTGCAAGGCATAATTGCGGATTCCCAGCTCGCCGAGGTCCTTGGCCAGGCGCTCGAGCGCGAGCGGATCATGCTGCCGCGGATGGACGGTGGTCCGGAATTCGTGATCGACGCCACTGCCGAGCAATAGCATCGCACTCGCCAGCGCCCGCTCGCCACTGCCTCGAACCGTCGTGATCCGTGGATACTCGGCGAATCGCGCCTTGATGTCGAAACCTACCCAGTCGACCAGCGGGAGCACTTCCGCGAACCGTTGCGGGTAGGCACCGCCGGTATGCAGCCCGATATTGAAGCCCATGTTCCTCGCGGCATGCACCGCCTCCACGAGGCCCTTCTGGGCAAGCGGCTCGCCGCCCGAAAACACCACGGCATCCAGCAGCCCGCGCCGTCGGTCCAGAAACGACAACACGTCGTTCCACGCGATCTGTCCCGACCACTCAGCTGGCAAAAGATGCGGGTTGTGGCAATACCCGCAGCGCCATGGGCAACCCTGGCAGAACACGACCGCCGACAGATGATTCGGGTAATCGGTCGTCGACAACGGCGTCAGTCCACCGACCACCAACGACTTTGCCGTGCAGCGCATCGTCGATGCGCTAGTCGCGGTCATCGAGACGCGCTCGCGCCTCGCGGAAGAACCGGCGCTCGCAGTGCTCGCCCTTCTTGCCGATGTTGAACGACGCGACGGGGCGATGGTAGCCCATGACGCGCGTCCAGACTTCACACGGTTGGCGTTCGCCATCGGTCAGGACAATGCTGAGGTGCGCTGTCTCGTTCATAGCGTTCATTTTGCTCTCCAGTCAAAATACAGACGGCGACGGTCCTGGATCGATGCGATGCTCATGCCGGCTCCAGCTCGTGTCGCTTTTTTGCGAGCAGCTCGACGTCGCACTTTGGACAGAAGTGGTGCTCGCCTTCGACGTAGCCATGCTTCGGGCAGATCGAAAAGGTCGGGGTGATCGTGATATAGGGCAGGCCGAACCGCTCGAGTGCCCGCCGCACCAGCTTCTTGCAGGCGTCGGGACTGGAGATTCGTTCGTTCATGTAAAGGTGCAGTACGGTTCCGCCGGTGTACTTTTTCTGCAAGGGCTCCTGCCGCTCCAGCGCCTCGAACGGATCGTCGGTGAAACCGACCGGCAGTTGCGACGAGTTGGTGTAGTACGGCATCGCCTCGGTCCCGGCCTGCAGGATGGCCGGATAGCGCTGGCGGTCCTCCTTGGCGAAACGATAGGTCGTACCCTCGGCCGGAGTCGCCTCGAGGTTGTACATGTGACCGGTTTCCTCCTGAAAGGCGACGATTCGCGTGCGGATATGGTCCAGCAGCCGCAACGCGAGCGCGTTGCCCGCCGTCGTAGTGATGTCGTCGCGATCGCAAGTGAAGTTGCGGATCATTTCATTAACGCCATTGACACCGATCGTCGAAAAGTGATTGCGCAGCGTCCCCAGATAGCGCTTCGTGTACGGAAAAAGCCCCCCGTCAATGTGACGCTGGATCACCTTCCGCTTGACTTCCAGGCTCTGTTTGGCGAGCTCGAGCAACTCGTCGACGCGGCCCAGCAGGCCTCGCTCGTCATCCCGGTACAGGTAGCCGAGCCGGGCGCAGTTCAGCGTCACAACGCCGACCGAACCCGTTTGCTCGGCCGAACCGAACAGGCCGTTGCCGCGCTTCAGAAGCTCGCGGAGGTCGAGCTGCAATCGGCAGCACATCGAACGGATCATGTTCGGCTTCAGTTCCGAATTGATGAAGTTCTGGAAATAAGGCAGGCCGTACTTCGCCGTCATCGCAAACAAGGCCGTGGTGTTCGGATGATCCCAATCGAAGTCCGGCGTGATGTTGTAGGTCGGAATCGGGAAAGTGAAGACGCGCCCCTTGGCATCGCCGGCTGTCATCACCTCGATGTAGGCGCGATTGATCATGTCCATCTCGGCTTGCAAGTCGCCGTACGCGAACGGCATCTCCGAGCCAGCGACCACCGGAATCTGGGCACGCAGGTCTTCCGGACAGATCCAATCGAAGGTCAGATTGGTGAACGGCGTCTGCGTGCCCCAGCGCGACGGAACGTTGAGGTTATAGATCAGCTCCTGGATACATTGCCTGACCTCGGCGTAGCTCATCCGATCATTGCGGATATACGGCGCCATGTAAGTGTCGAACGATGAAAACGCCTGCGCCCCCGCCCATTCGTTCTGCAGCGTGCCGAGGAAGTTGACGATCTGGCCTACCGCGCTGGACATGTGCTTCGGCGGCCCCGCTTCCACTTTGCCCGGCACCCCGTTGAGGCCCTCGTGCAGCAGTTGGCGCAGCGACCAGCCGGCGCAGTAGCCCGCCAGCATATCGAGGTCGTGAATGTGCACGTCGCCATCGCGGTGCGCGCGGCCGATCTCCGGCGCGTAGACGTGCGACAGCCAGTAATTGGCGACGACCTTGCCGGAAACGTTCAGAATCAGGCCGCCCAGCGAATAGCCTTGGTTGGCGTTGGCGTTCACTCTCCAGTCCTGCTGCTCCAGGTATTCGTTGACCGACGTCGCGACGTCGACCATCGTTCGCCGGTCGGTGCGAAGCTTGGCATGCTGCTCGCGATAGACGATGTAGGCCCGGGCCGCCTTGAGATAACCGGCGTGAAGGAGCGCGAGCTCGACTGCGTCCTGGATCGCTTCAATCTCTATCGCGACAGCCCCGGCGGATGCCGTCAGCACGTTTGAGAGGCGCTTCGCGATGCGAACCCCCTCCGCGGCGGCAAAATCGCCGCTGGCGGTGCCGGCACGCGTTATAGCGGATGCAATCTTGGTCGCATCGAACGCGACGACTTTCCCATCCCGCTTGACGACGGTCTTCGGCGTCTTGTTGCCCCGCTTCTCGTCATCGTTCATTGCTCCCCCTGCGGGCACAAGATCTTGATACCCGGAGCTACATTAACCCCAAGATGTAGTTATTTACTAGGGACGGAGGCAACGATCGGCAGCTTTCACCGATTTCCTTGATCTGGATCAAAGTCGGGAGTCCCGACCGCCTGCGGAGAGGCCACATCACGGCCAACGCTTACCGCGGTCTACACGCCGATCGCCGCCTTCACCCGCTTTCGATCGAGCGGAAGCTCGCGGATCCTCGCGCCGGTTGCGTAGGCGATGGCGTTGCCGATCGCTGCGGCCGTCGGACCCTGCGCTGCTTCGCCGGTTCCCAGGAAAGCCGCGCCCGGACGATCGATCACGTGGACGTCGACGCTCTCCGGAATCTCGGGGAAGCGCAGCATCGGATATCGGCTCCAATCTGCGCTCTTGATCGCGGTACGGTCGAACTCGACCGCTTCGTGCAGCGTCCAGCTCGACGACTGGATGATGCCGCCTTCGATCTGGTTGCGAATGCCGTCGGGATTCACCGCCTGGCCGCTGTCGACCGCGGCGACGGCGCGCACCAGGCGCACGCTGCCCCGCTCGCGATTGACGTCGACTTCGACCGCGAGCGCGACATATGCCCCGAGATTCTTGTATCGCGCAAAAGCGAAACCGCGTCCTCGTCCCGGAGCTCGCGCATAGGAAGACCAGCCGAAGCGGGCGGCCGCAAGCGAGACGACTTCGCGTGCGCGCGCATCGTCCAGGTGGCGAAGACGGAATTCGACCGGGTCGGCACCTGCGGCCTGTGCGAGCTCGTCGATGAAGCTCTCGATCGAAAAGACGTTCATGTACGCGCCCAGCGCGCGCAGTGCCGAAACGCGGACGGGCATCGCTGGAACGAAACGATGCACGACTCGTGCGTTGGGCAGCCGGTAGTAGGGAATCGCGTTCCGGTCGCCACCGCCCTCGGGAAGCGGTATCGTTCTCGGCGTCGCCGGCGCGAACGGCGTCTCCAGATGCCAGGCCGCCAACAGATTCCCTGCGCCCCCCGGGCGCATGCTGTGCGTGTTGCTGGTCACCTCGTAATCCCAGGCGACAATGTTGCCTGCGCTGTCCAGCGCCGCCTTGACGCTCGTCAGCATTGCCGGACCGTAGGGTTCCCAAAGGTGTTCCTGCTCGCGCATCCATTGCACGCGGACGGGCCGATCGGGAAACGCGCGTGCGATCAGCGCGGCGTCGGCGCCGGCGTCGTCCGCCGCGTTGTGACCGTAGCAGCCGGACCCCTCGACGTGGACGCATTGCACGCGATCGTCGGGAAGGCGCAGCATTTCGGCGATCGATTTGCGCAACGGATAGACGCCCTGGCTGTGCGTCCACACGGTCAGCGCCCCGTCCTTGAACAGGCCGACCGCGCACGAAGGTCCGATCGCGCCGTGCATCTGGTAGGGACGGCGGTAGCTGGCTTCGAGGCTGCGCACGCCGGGGCTCGGACTCGCCTGCCTGTCGAGATCGATGATGTTGTCGGCAGGCAGCCGCTGCAGATACGAGTAAAGCTCGGCCTGGTCGGGAAGCGTGGCCCGCTCGTCCCAGCGTGCGGCGGCGGCGAGCGCGCGCATTGCCTGGACAGCCTCGAACTCGTGCGCGGCGACGACGGCGACGAAGCTGCCGTCGCGCACGACCTTGAGCACGCCAGGCATCTTTTCGACCCCGGCGGTCTGCAGCTCGCGCAGGCGCGCGCCGTAGCTCGGCGGCCGCACGACGCGCGCGTGCACCATGCCGGGCAATCGGAGGTCCTGCACATAGGCCACGCCGCCGGTCACCTTGGCAGGGATATCGACGCGCGGCATCGCCTTGCCGACGACCGAATAGGTCGCCGGGTCCTTGAGCTTCGATTGTCCTTCGGCGCGTACCTTGGTCAGGCTGTCGCCGACGAGCTCGCCGAATCCGAGCCGCCGTCCGTCGTCGGTGACGACGGCGCCGTCCTGCGCCTTGAGTCGATCGGCAGCCACAGCGAGACGCTCGGACGCTCGAGCAATCAGGATTTCGCGCACCTGCGCGGCCGCGTTCATGATCGCCGTGCCGCTGTCCTTCATCGAGTTGCTGCCCGCCGTGTAACCTTCGTCCGGTGTTTGCCGCGTGTCGGCGGTGATCAGGCGGATCCGCTGCGGCGCCACGTACAATTGCTCGGCGGCGATCTGGATCAACGCGGTCTTGACGCCCTGCCCCAGCTCGGCCTTGCCGGTGAACACGGTGATGCTGCTATCGGCATCGATGCGGATCCACGAGTCCAGCATCGGATTGGCGTCGAGACTGCCGGGAAGCTTCGGGCCCGGCGGTTTTTGCGCACGCAGCGACGACGACGCCAGTGAAAAGCCGATGATCAGCGCGCCGCTTGCGGCGAGAAATTCGCGCCGCGACAGCGCGTGGCGCCCCGCATCGAACGGCTTCATGCGCGGCCCCGGTCGGGGGCAGCGCCCCCCGCCTGCATCGCCTGCGCCGCTCGGCGAACCGCGCGAAAGATACGCATCTGTGTTCCGCAGCGACAAAGGTTGGGCATCATGTGGCGGCGAATCTCGGCATCCGACGGCGAAGGATTCTTCTCCAGCAGCGCCTGGGCGCGCATGATCATTCCGGCGATGCAATAACCGCATTGCGCCGCCTGCTCGTCAATGAAGGCACGCTGCAGCGGGCCGGGATTCTCGATCGTGCCCAGTCCCTCGACGGTCTTGATCTTGCGTCCGGCCAGCACTGAAATCGGCGTCAGGCAGGAAAACACCGCATCGCCGTCGACCATCACCGTGCAGGCGCCGCACTGACCCAGACCGCAGCCGAACTTGGCGCCGTTCATCGCCAGATGATCGCGCAGCACATAGAGCAGTGGCGTATCGGGGGCGGCATCGACGCTCTGCGTCTTGCCGTTGACGTTGAGCTCAATCATCGCTCGTTTTCATCCTTGTGCTGATGATGTCTCGTGCCTGCCGGGAAACATCGACCCATGGCGGACTGTTGGCGAAGTGCACGCGAACATATGCCAGCAGCGACGTGAGTTGTTCATCGGTGAACGCGCCTTCGAAGCCCGGCATCTGCTCGCCCTTTTCACCGGGCTCCGGCCAGATGCCCTCGAGCACGATATGCAGGACATTGCGCGGATCGGGCTCATGGATCGACGTCGTCAATGCAAGCGGGACGGTATGCACGGATGATAGCGAGCTTGCGCCCTCACCGTGACAGCTCGCGCAGGTGCCGGCGAAAATCGCCGCGCCGCTCGAGACCTGGGCGTCGTCGAGGCTCAAAGCGGCGCGGCGGCCCGATCCCGCCGGAGCGCCTGCCATGACCGTCGTCAGATAGGTCGCCATCGCGCGTATGTCTGCCTCGGGCACCTCCGACAACCCATGAACCACCGGCGACATCGGGCCGGCGGCGGTGCCATGGTTTTCGTCTCGACCCTGGCGAAGGTACCGAGTCAACTGGTCGACCGTCCATGGCATCGGGGCCGGCGATGACGCATTGATGGCGCTCGCGCGCCACCCCTCGGCTTCGCCGCCTCCGAACGGATCGCTCTTCGTTTCTGCGCCCGCGCTGTTGCGCGGCGTATGGCAGGCGCCGCAATGACCGAGGCCCTCGACCAGGTAGGCGCCGCGGTTCCATTCGGCGCTACGGGCCGGATCGGGCCGGTATACGCCGCGGTCAAAATACAGCGTTTTCCATCCCGACAGCAGAGGACGGATGTTCATCGGGAACATCAGCCGGTTCGCCGGCACGCGCGAAGTCACGGCATCGCGCGTCATGATGTATGCATAAATCGCGCTGACGTCCTCGTCGGTGACGCGGGTGAAGTGGTCAAAGGGAAACGCCGGATACAGATTGCGGCCGGTGCGATCGACCCCGTCGTGCATCGCGCGCAGGAAATCGGCTTCGGTCCAGGCTCCGATGCCGGTGTCGACATCGGGGGTGATGTTGGTGGAATAAATGACGCCGAACGGTGTTTTCAGCGGCAGTCCGCCGGCGAAGGATTTACCGCCTGGCCCGGTATGACAAGTAGCGCAATTGCCGATCGCGGACAGCTGCGCGCCGCGGGCGATCAGCGCGGCGTCGAATGAGCGCTTACCTGCCGCAGCGCCCGGCACATCCCCGAACACCGGGGCAATCAAGACCCCAGCCGTAACCACCGACATCGCCAAACCGACGAGCAGGACGCGGGGCTTCATGCCGACATAGAGCGCGAGAAAACGATTCCGTTCCGTTCGGAGCGCCGGTTCGTGCGGTCCTGCTGGCGGCTGGTCAGCCGAAGGCTAAGACGCACACGGGTGGGGCGACCCGAATCGCTGCGAGCGCGCCTCTGTCGGTGCGCGCCAGAGAGGACGTCAGTGCTCGTGCTGATGATGGATGTCCGGGTAATGCGGATGCGCGTGACGCATCGGCCGATGGACATGCCGATGCGTGTGCGGCTCGACCCCATCCCAATCCGAATCATGACCATGACGATGGTGCTCGTCATGCACATGGGAATGCGAATGCTCGAGCAGCTCGTGCTGATGCGAGTGTTCATGCACCTCGGACAGATGCAGCCAGACACCCGATGCCATCAATCCCGCGGCGATGATCAGCGGTGCGCTCACCGGCTCGTGTTGCACCGCCACGGCCAGCGCAGCGCCGAAAAACGGGGCAACCGAGAAGTAAGCGCCGGTGCGGGCCGCACCGAGTTCGCGCAGAGCGAGCACGAAAAGGGCGAGGCTGATGCCATAGCCGGCGAGCCCGACCATCGCCGCGGTCGCAGCTATCGACAGCGGCGGCATGGCGACGCCGATGATCACAGCAGCACCGACGTTCACCGCACCGGCAACCAGTCCCTTGATGCAGGCGATCGCCATGGCGTCGCTTCCAGAGACCTTGCGGGTCAGGTTGTTGTCGATGGCCCAGCAAAGACAGGCCGCGGCGATAAGGAGCGCCCCGGGCGCCATCGCGAGGCGGTCGGGTTTCCAGGAGAGCACCAGGCCGCCGACGATGATCAGAGCCATCCCTGCCGCAATGCGGCGATCGAAGTTTTCGCGGAAGACGAACCAGGCCAAAAGCGCGGTGAAAACCGCTTCCAGGTTGAGCAGCAGTGCGCTGATCGATGCCGGTGTCGAGATCAGGCCCAGCATCAGCAATACCGGGCCGAGCACGCCGCCGAACAGGATGGCCCCCGCCAGCCAGCCGAGGTCTGGACCGTGCGGCCATGCGAACGATGCCGGTGCCTTGGCATTTCGCGCCAGGCGACGAAGCAGCAAGCCGAGTGCGAGGCCGAGACCGGAGCCGGCGTACAAGAGACCGGCCAGCAAGACCGGCGGAATCTCTCCGACCAGCGTCTTGGCGATCGGCGTGCTGGCGCCGAACAATACCGCGGCCGCCAGCGCGCTAAGGATCCCCTTGCTAATGCGCATAGCCGTATTTACATTTTCTTGATCATGACGACAAGCTGATTTGGAAAATCCAGCCCTTCCCGTGAGCGCATCACCGTGCGAAATTTGCCGCGGGGCGATCGATCTTGCAGGACACCGTTCCCCCAACGGGGACTACCCTCCTCGCTGGACTGGAAGGATGATTATAGGTCTGCTTAAGACAGGATCGCCTGCGGCTCGATCGGAGTGACGGTGCCGTCGGGCCTTTGCTTTCGTCGGCGAACGAGCAAGTAGGCCGCGGGCAGCACGAACATCGAAAGCAGCGGCGCGGTGATCATGCCTCCAACCATCGGCGCGGCGATTCGACGCATGACCTCGGATCCGGTGCCGCTGCCCCACATGATCGGCAGCAACCCTGCGATGATAACGGCCACCGTCATCGCGATCGGCCGCACGCGCAAGGCCGCGCCTTCGATGATCGCCTGCACCAGTTGCCGGTCGTTCGGGAATCCAGCCCCCGAGCGCGCTCCGACTGCCTGGTTCACGTACACGAGCATCACCACCCCGATCTCCGCCGCGACGCCGCCCAGCGCGATAAAGCCGACGGCTGCGGCAATCGACATGTTGTATCCCAGCAGATAAATGAGCCATAGACCACCGACCAGCGCGAACGGCAACGTAGCCATTATCAGCAGCGCTTCCGCGAATCGGCGGAACGTCAAGTACAGCAACAAGAATATGATCAGCAAGGTCGCAGGTGCGACGATCTTGAGCTTGTTCGCGGCTCGCTCGAGGTATTCGAATTGGCCCGACCAGGAAACGGCGTAGCCTGCAGGCAGCTTCACCCGGTTTGTCACCGCTTGCTGCATCTCGCGCACGGCCGACAACAGATCGCGCCCGCGGATGTCGACGTACACCCAGCCCGACAGCCGCGCATTCTCGCTCTTCAGCATCGGCGGACCGTCGCTGATGCGAATCGTGGTCACGTCGCGCAGACGGATTTGCGCGCCGCGATCGGTCAATATCGGAAGGTTGCGCAAGTTCTCGACCGAGTCGCGCACTTCGCGCGGATACCGTACATTGATGGGGAAACGCTGCAGCCCCTCTACCGTCTCGCCGATGTTGTCGCCGCCGATCGCCGCGGACAGCACGCTTTGCACGTCGGCGATGTTGAGGCCGTAGCGGGAGGCGGCGTCGCGATCGGTGTCGACATCGATGTAACGTCCGCCGGCAAGCCGCTCCGCCAACGCTGACGACACGCCCGGCACGGTCTTGACCACGCGCTCGATGTCCGCGGTGACGCGGTCGATCTCCGCCGTGTCCATCCCGGCCACCTTGATTCCCACCGGGCTCTTGATGCCGGTGGCGAGCATGTCGATGCGATTCCGGATCGGCGGCACCCAGATATTCGAAAGCCCAGGGACCTTGACGATACGATCGAGCTCTTCCACCAGCTTGTCTGGCGTCATTCCCGGACGCCACTGGTCACGCGGCTTGAACTGGATCGTGGTCTCGAACATCTCCATCGGCGCGGGATCGGTTGCCGTCTCGGCGCGCCCCGCTTTGCCGAACACGCTTTGCACTTCGGGTACGGTCTTGATCAATCTGTCGGTCTGCTGCAGCAGCTCGGCGACCTTGCCGCTGCCTATGCTCGGCAGCGCCGAGGGCATGTACAAGAGGTCGCCTTCGTCCAGCGGCGGCATGAACTCGCCACCGAGCCGGGAGAGGGGCCACGCGGTTGCCGCGAGCACCAGAAGCGCGACGAGCAATGTCGACTTTGGATAGCGCAGTACGGCGGAGAGTGACGGCCGGTAGACCAAGATCAGCGCACGGTTAAGCGGATTGGCTCGTTCGTCGGGAATTCGGCCACGGATGAGGTAACCCATCAGCACTGGTATCAATGTCACCGCCAGTAAGGCGGCGCCGGCCATGGCATAAGTCTTGGTGAATGCGAGCGGCGAGAACAGCCGTCCCTCCTGCGCTTCCAGCGTAAATACCGGGATGAACGACAGCGTGATGATCAACAGCGAGAAGAACAGTGCCGGTCCTACCTCGGCCGCCGCCTCGCCCACGACGCGCCAATGCTCGGAGCCATGCAGCGTCTCCCCCGCGTGGACGTGTTTCCAGCGTTCGATATGCTTGTGCGCGTTTTCGATCATTACCACGGCCGCATCGACCATGGCCCCGACAGCGATAGCTATGCCGCCCAATGACATGATGTTGGCATTGACACCCTGGTAGTACATGACGATGAATGCGGCGAGCACGCCGAGCGGCAGCGACACGACGGCTACGAATGCAGAGCGCACGTGGAACAGGAAGAGCGCGCACACGATCGCCACGATGATGAATTCCTCGATTAACTTATCCCTCAGGTTATCCACCGCTCGCGTAATGAGGCTCGAGCGGTCATATGTCGGGATGACCTCGACACCGGGCGGGAGGCTCGGCCTGAGCTTCTCGAGCTTCACCTTGACGGCAGCGATCGTCTCCAATGCATTCTTTCCCGAGCGCATGACGATCACTCCGCCCGCGACTTCCCCTTCGCCGTCGAGCTCCGCGATGCCGCGACGCATTTCCGGTCCAACTTGCACGCGAGCTACGTCGCCCAGACGCACGGGCACCCCGGCATCGGACGCGGTCAAGGGGATTTTCCGGAAATCATCGAGAGTTCTAAGGTAGCCCGACGAGCGCACCATGTATTCGGCCTCGCCCAATTCGAGCACCGATCCGCCCGTCTCCTGGTTTGCCTTCTGGACCGCATCGATGATCTTCGCGTGCGGGATGTTGTACGCGCGCATCCGGGCAGGATCGAGCACGATCTGGTACTGGCGCACCATTCCGCCGATGCTTGCTACCTCCGACACATTCGGCACCGTTTTCAACTCGTATTTCAGAAACCAGTCCTGCAGAGCACGCAACTGCGCCAGGTCCATCTTTCCGGTGCGATCGACTAGCGCATATTCGTAGACCCAACCCACGCCGGTCGCATCGGGTCCGAGCGAAGTCCTGGCCTGTGAAGGCAGACGCGACTGCACTTGGTTCATATACTCGAGCACGCGCGAACGCGCCCAATACGGGTCGGTGCCGTCGTCGAACAGGATATAGACGAACGAATCACCGAAAAATGAATACCCACGCACCGTCTTCGCGCCGGGAACGGAGAGCATCGTCGTGGTGAGCGGATAGGTGATCTGATTCTCGACAATCTGCGGTGCCTGGCCCGGATAGCTGGTGCGGATGATCACCTGCACGTCGGAGAGATCTGGAATCGCGTCGAGCGGCGTGTGGTAGAGCGCCCACACTCCCCACGCGCTGACCATCAGCGTGCCCAGCAGTACCAGGAAACGATTCGCCATCGACCAGCGGATGAGATAGGCGATCATGGCTTGCTTCCCATGGCTTCGGTTTTGCCGTCGCCGTGTTCGCCGTGACGCGTCTGGCCTGGGCCTTGCTCTGGCAACTGCGTGTCGCTCTCGCTCATGCGCGTCGACGTGCCCCTGAGGCTGGCTTCGGAGTCGACCAGGAACTGACCCGAGACGACGACCTTCTGGCCGAGCGCGAGTCCTGTGCGAATCTCGGTCCGGCCCCCGCTGTCGAGACCTGTCTCAACATCGGTCGGAAGGAACCTGCCGTCACCTTGCGCGACGATGACGACGCTGCGCTTGCCGGTCTGGATGACGGCTTCGGACGGAACCGTCAACACATTTGTCCGCGAAGCCGGCATGAAGCTCACGGTGGTGAACATTCCAGGCACGAGGCGTCCGTCGGGATTGGCGAGCTCCACCCGCGCCTTGATCGTACGCGTGGTCGCATTTACTTCGGGAAGGATGGCGCTGATTCTGCCTTTGAACACGATGCCCGGCACGGCAGTGGCTCTCGCCTCGACCGCATTGCCGGGCAGAATCTGCGCTGCCTGGTTCTCGGGTACCTCCGCGTTGACCCAGATCGTAGACAATCCATTGATGCGGAAGAGTGGAGTGCCGACCATCACGGTCATGCCTTCACGCGCAGTGATTTCCGCCACGACGCCGCCGATAGGGGCGGTGAGCGTGACGCGCGACTGGACGCTGCCGCTCGATTCGACGCGGCGGATGTGCTCTTCGCTCATTCCGGCCAGACGCATCCGCTGCCTGGCCGCGTCGACCAGGCCATCAAAGGTCTTGCCATCCGCATTCGCGCGAATGCGTCTTGCTGACAGATACTCCTCCTGCGCCGCGACCCAATCGGGAACGTAGAGCTCCGCCAGCGGCTGACCGCGACGCACCCGGTCGAGCGGCGCGCGCACATACAGGCGCTCGAGGAAACCGTTGCTTCGTGCCTGGACGACCGCGACATCGCGCTCGTTATACGCGGCGCTGCCGACGGCTTCCATGGTCACGCTCATCGCGCCTTGCTGTACCTCCGCCGTTCGCACGCCGAGGTTCTGTTGAATGCGCGGGCTGATAGCGACCGCTGCCGGGTCCGTGCCGGCCTCATCGGCGTAGACGGGAACGAGCTGCATGTCCATCAAAGGCGACTTGCCCGGTTTTTCGAATCGTTGTCCTGGCGCCATCGGGTCCTGCCAATACAGAACCTTCTTGCCCGTCGTCGGATCGACGTCGCCGGCTTTTAGTGGAACGGAGTTTGTCTCGGCCGTCACGGCAGCGTTGGGCGTTAGGGTGGCCGACGCTTTCATGCCTTCCTGCAGGCCAACATGGTAAAGGCCGTAGCCCCCGGCGGCGGCGACGCCGGCGAGCGCCAGCCCGACGATGAGTTTTCTGCTGTTCATGGCAATTTCCTGTATCGGTTTGGGGTCGACATCTCCGCGTCATCGACGGACCCCAGAAAGTTGAGCTGCGCCCATAGCCGGGCGGTCTCCGCCTCGAGTTGCAGTGCCTGCAGGCGGATATCGATTTCGCCACGGCGAGCGAGCAGGACATCGACGATGCTGGCTTTGGCGCCCCGGTACGAGGCGAGCATTGCCTGCGTTCGCTCGGCGGCCAGCGGGACCAGTTCGCGCTCGTAGCGGGCGCTGCGTTCGCGATCGTTTTCCCATTCGGCAACCATCGCGCGTACCTCGGCGACATGGGAGACCAGCATGTCCTCGCGCTCTGCTCGCGCCTGATCCAGCAGCGCGAGCTTGGCGGCCAACTCGCGGTCCTGACGGTGGGCGTGGTCCCATTGCAAGGGGACCGACACTGCAAGCGAAACCATGTTCGAATACGCCGGCCCGCGCTGGCTGTACATGAATTGCACACTCCAGTCGGCCTTCTTGTTCGCCTGCGCCAATCTGACTTCCGCGGCGGCGACTTCCTCCTGGCTCGCCAGCGCCGCGATTTGCGGATGATGCTCGAGCTCCGAATCGAGCTTTCCGGGATCGAGCCCGACGGAGTCGCTCGGCGGCTTGTCCGCCAGCGGCCCCATGGCGGCTTGGCCCACCCAGCGTGCCAGTGCAATCTTGGCCGCGCCTACGCGGCGGCCGAGCTCACTTGCCCGGTCATCGAGTGCGCTCAGCGAACTCCGCGCGGCGAGAACGTCACCGAGATTGCCGCGCCCTGTGCGATAAGCCGTTTCGGCGGCTTCGACCTCGAGCCGCGACTGCCGGGTTTGCTCGGCGATGAGCGACGACTGCGCTTCGGCGTAATAGCGATCCAGCCATGCCAGCGCTGTCTCGCGCCGGATGGCGGCAGCGCGGGCGGCCCTCTCTACCAGAGATCTGTCGGCTTCGCGCTCGAAACGGTCGGCCTTCGCCCGGCGTTTTTCCTCGCGGGTCCATTCCTGCATCACGCCAATGCTCCGCATGGTCATGAAATCGCGGGTCAGGCTGAACGCATCGGGCCCGTCGATCGGGAGGTTGTATATGCCTAGCGTCGCGACGGGATCGGGCAGCTGCGCGGCGGCTACCGCCATCTCGCGCGATGCGGCGACTGTGAAGTCCTGCGCCGCCAGTTGTCGCGATCGCTCGACGGCGCGACGCTGCGCGTCGGCGAGCGTCAGCGGTGCTTCCGCCGCGAATGCATGCGACGACGCAATCAGCAGTGCCATCGCGACCAGCGTCGCGATGCGTTGAGCGGCCGCGTTACGGGTACGAGAAAAGTCCATTCGATCTCCACGTCCACACGAAAAGGCGCCGGCGCACGGACGGCCGTGCGCCACATTCAGCGTGAGCGGAAGATCAGATCAGGAACCGACTGAAGCGAAGCTGGGGAGGTGGCGCTGCCATGACCGGCAGCAGCCATTGCGCGGGAACAAGGTTCGGAAGGCCTGGGTCCGCAAGCCGGACGAGCAGCGCCGTCTGCGGCGCGACCAATGGGGCCGGCGCGTAGTCGTGCGCGTCGACCTGTGGATCAGCGTAGCAGTGCGCCCAGCAGGTATTGACCGAGGAATTCGCCCGCTTCGCCATTTCCGGGCAGTCGGCCGGCATTGCTGCGTCGACTTGCGTTGCCTGGGCCATCGGTGCCGGGCTCAGACCCGGCGTCGAACAGGCATGCGCGGCCGTCACCGCCTGGGCAAATACCAGGATAAGCGCCGATACTGCCGCGATCAAACGCCGAGGTCGTCGCACGACATAACTCCCTTGCTGCCATAACGATAGCATCGATTTCGTACCAGACTCTACCAATGACGGGCGTCTGCGGGCTTGACGTAGGTCAAGCGGCGCCGGGTTCGGCACTGCGGGTCGCGGTGGTCCGCGGCCGCGCCCGGACTTCAGATCAGCGGCCGATAGCGGCCATTTGGCCAGGCTCCGCGTCCGCCAACATCTTTGCGGCCAACGACCTTGCGTTCCGCGGTGCCCGCTCGACGTCGGTGGACAGCGCATCGACGCAGGCGGACGGCAGGTTGATCCCCTTGCCAGCATCTTCGATTCCTTCGATGCCGATCACCGGCGGACTGGCTTTGACGGCGCCGAAAATCGTGGCGAATGAAACATCCGCAGCGTCGCGTCCGGTGCCGAGCCGTATCAGGCCCATCGGCAAAGCCATGCCCGAAGGATCGAACAGATACCAGCGCCCGCCGAGGAAAGCCTCGACATAGGCGTGAAAATCCGTCGGGCCGAAGGCCGGGTCCGAGCCGTAGTCGATACCGGTGGCGAAACGCGCCGGTATGTTGAGAGCGCGGCAGAGCGCAATCATCAGGTGCGCGAAATCGCGGCAAACGCCGACCTGCTCGATCAGGGTATCGACCGCGGAGGTCGTGGCGTTTGAGCTGCCCGACACGAATCTGGTGTGCCGATGCACCCAGTCCTGAATCGCCCGAACGCGCCAATAGCCCGGCCGCAAGCCGCCGAATTCCGCGCGGGCGAACTGGTGCAGGCGATCGGACTGGCAATAGCGGCTCGGGTAGATGTAGGCCAGCGCCTCGGCAGGAAGTTGCGCGATAGGCACTTCCTGAACGCTTTCGGGCGATGCGATGTGATGGGCAATGTCGACAGTCGCGTCATAGTGCACCGCCAGGCTGCCGGGGTTGGCACGCAGGCGCGCGTATCGGTTGCCATGGGCCGGATCGGTGAACAAGGAAACGTCGACCGCCTGGCTCACCAGAAAATTCTCCGTAACCAGCGCCTGGCATTGCGTCTCCGCGGCGTGGACGTTGAATATGAAGTCGCTGGCGTGATCGGCGATTTCGTACTTAAGTTCGATCCGAAACTTCAGCCTTACCATCCCGCACCTCGTGATCCTTGCCGCAATTCGAATCTCACCGGACCGAAGGATTCTCGCCGCCGATCAGGGTGATGCGATCGCGGGGACGCCAGTTGCCGTGACTAAGCGTGACAACGCGCGTCGATTCGTCGCGCATGCGTATGGTGATTTCGTAGCCGGCCCGCGCATTTCCTGTGAGAGCGACTCGTCGCACGGAATCGACGACGCCGCATTCGGCGCAGCTCATCCTCACACGGGCTCTTCCGGCGCCCCGTAATGCAACCAAAGGCAGCTCCGCGGGTGCCGTGGATGAATCGTCCTGAGAGGATACGCGGTCGAAGCCCGCGACCGATTTGTGGAACCAGGCTCGCGGAACATTGGTCATTCCCACGGCGCTGAACGAGATCGCGGCGATGCCGGCGATGATGAACGGCACGCGCAGGGGCTTCGGGATTCGCGTATTCGGTTCTGCTCTGTTCACGTCGCTCTCCGGCTAGTGTCGATGAATACCGGAGATCATCGGTGCCGTATGTGCGTCGTCGCACGCAGGCGCACTAGCCGAGGACCTGATCGTAAGCTTCGCGATCCGCCCGGTAGCAGACACAGGAGGCAGCGCGCAGGCCGGTCCGGTCGAGAACGGTGATGTTGCCGCGGCTGTAATGGATCAACCTGCGCTTCTGCAGGGAGCCGGCCGCCTTGGTGACGCCCACTCGACGCACGCCAAGCATCAGCGCCAGAAATTGCTGCGTGATATGAAAGCCGTCCGCATGCGCGCGGTCCTGGGTCATCAGCAGCCAGCGCGCGAGTCTCGCCTCGACCACGTGGAAGCGCGTGCAGGCCGCCGTCTGCGAAAGCTGACTCATATGGACGAAGATATACCGGTCGATCTGGCGTTGCAGCGCCGGGCTGCGTCGCAACTCGCGGCCAAAGCGCGCGGCGTCCATCCGCAACGCCGGTCCCGCGCCCTGCACCACCGCGCGCACCGGCGAAACATCGACGCCCAGCGCAAGCGGAACGCCGAACATGCCCTCGTTTCCGACCAGCCCGACTTCGAGAGAGGCGGCACCGCCGATCGGCATGACCAGCGAGATGAAGCTCCGAGTCGGGAAGTAGACATGGCTGAGGGTCCCGCCCGGCGCGTAAAGCACGTCGCCGAACGCGAGTTCGACTGGTTCGCAACCGGCCAGCATCCGGCGACGATTGCTATTCGGCAATCCTTCCAGCAAGCGATTGACTGCGGGGGCGTTTTGCGGCGATGCCACCGATTACTCTCCTCGGGAGTCGATGACCCACGGGTCAGCATCTGAAAAACATCGTGCGATGCCGAGCCGACGCTAGAGAGCGCGGGGTTCACCTACTGCGATTGGCCGAGGATACGGCGCTGCGGTTTCCCGGTCTGCTCGCTAGCGCACACAAGCGGTGCCACGACCGGGATGATTGGTAGGTTCGGGGGTTACCTGGCGGCGTAGGGCAGCAGGCGATCGAGCTCCTTCTTGACCACCTCGTAGCATTCGCAGGACCGCGCTTCCAGGCCCGGGCGATCGAGCACGGTGATCCGGCCCCGGCGGTAGCTGATCAGGCCGGCGTCCTGAAGCTTGCCGGCGGCCTCGGTCACACCTTCGCGGCGCACACCCAGCATATTGGCGATCAATTCCTGGGTCATCGAAAGCTCGTTGGAGGCCAGGCGATCGAGGCTGAGCAGCAGCCAACGGCACAATTGCTGGTCGACCGAATGATGCCGGTTGCACACGGCCGTCTGCGCCATCTGGGTGATCAGCGCCTGGGTGTAGCGGAGCAACAGATGTAGCATCGGGCCGAAGCGCTGAAACTCGTCTTTCAGCAATTGGGCCTTCAGCCGGTAACCGTAACCCGCGCTTTGAACGACGGCGCGACTGGGCGTGGTTTCACCACCCATGAACAGCGATATGCCGAGGATGCCCTCGTTGCCTACGATGGCGATCTCCGCGGACGCACCATCCTCCATGACGTAGAGCAGCGACACGATCGACGTCGTCGGAAAGTAGACGTACCGCAGCTGCACCCCGGGCTCGTACAGGACCTCGCCGAGCTTGAGCGGAATCAGTTCCAGATGCGGCACCAGGCGCTCGTAGTCGCCTGCAGGCAGCGCCGCGAGCAGGTGATTCTGTTGCGGAATGTGGCTCGCGGGTGCAACCCCCGGCGATTTCTTATGGATCGGCACTGTTTACGGTTTCCCATCGGTCGTCCCGAACTTCGGGTGCGATTGCCCCAGTTTATATCGTCGGAGGGTATTTAGGTTCGGTGCAGCACATAGGCTGACGGACGGCGAGTGGCTCCCAAGGCTCCCGTCCGTGCGCCACCGAACCGACCGCAGCCGGCGTCGCAACGTATGTTTGCGTCCATGAACAGAAGATCCAATCGCACACACCTGGGGCTGGTCGCGATCGGTGTTATCGCATTCCTGGCCGGCTGTGCCTCGCTGCCGCCCGGTTCGGACTTTCCGAAAACAAGCTCCAACGCCCTGGCTCGACCGGAACAGACCCGCATGGGGCAACAATTGGCCGCGGCCAAAGCGGAGCACCAGGGGAAGTCCGGGTTCGAGCTGCTCCCGGTCGGCACGGACAGCTTCCTGCTGCGCATGGAAATGGCGCAAGCCGCCGAGCGAACGCTGGACGTCCAGTATTTCCTGATCCAGAGCGACGATACCGGGCAGCTGCTGATAGAAGCGCTGCTAAAGGCGGCCGATCGCGGCGTGCGGGTACGCGTGCTGTTGGACGACGCCGGCTCGTTCGGCCGAGACGCCCAGATCAGGACGCTTGCAGGCTACCCGAATGTCCAACTCAGGCTGTTCAATCCTTTTGCCTATCGCGGCAATGTCGGCTTCGTTCACGGCGCCGAGTTTTTTGCCGATGCAACCCGGCTCAACTATCGGATGCATAACAAGCTTTTTGTCGTCGACAATGAAATCAGCATCGTCGGAGGCCGCAACATCGGGGACGAATATTTCCAGGGCGGCCGCGACTATGAATTCGGCGACTACGACGTCATCGCGGCTGGCCCGATCGTCAATGAGGTCTCGAAGAGCTTCGACGCGTTCTGGAACAGCCCGATGGCGATTCCGATCGAAGCGCTCGCCGAAGGCAAGCCCTCGGCGCAAGACCTGGAAGACTATCGCGGCGTTCTCGCCGCGCATCATGCGAAGATGATCGAGGCCGACCCCCCTTACATGCGCGTCTTGGCCGCCAACGAACCGCTCAAGGCGATGCTCGGCGGCAAGTCATCGCTCGCTTGGGCCAACGGGGAAGTCGTGTACGACAGCCCGGAAAAAGCCAAGGTGCAGGACGGTGAACAAGGCGGCCGCTTGCTACGGCACCGGCTCGGCGAGGTGGCGAAACAGGTCCAGAACGAGCTGATCGTCGTATCGCCCTACCTGGTGCCGGGGCCGGCCGGGATGAAATTCCTCGAGGGCCTGCGCGAGCGCAACGTCAGCGTGCGGATACTCACCAATTCGCTCGCGTCGACTGACATGCCGATCGTTCATTCGGGCTACCAGGCAGTCCGGGCGCCGCTGCTCGAACAGGGCGTCGACCTGTACGAAGTCCGACCGGTCCTGGGCGCGCCGGTCGCTCGGGGCGCGCGATTGAGATCGCTGAGCTCCGGGCAGTATGCGTTGCACGCCAAGGTGTTCGTATTCGATCGCCAGCGAGTGTTCGTCGGTTCGATGAACCTCGATCAGCGCTCGCTGCACCTCAATACGGAGATCGGGCTGATCATCGAGAGCCCGGAGCTGGCGCGCCAGATTGCCTTGCGATTCGCGGACATCACGCAGCCGGCGAACAGCTACGTTCTTGTCCTGAGCGATGCCGACCGGTTCGGTCAACGCCACCTCGTCTGGCGCACATTGGAGGACGGAGCGCGAATGGATTTCGACCAGGAGCCGAACGTGACTTTCTGGCAGCGGCTGCAGATCGACATGCTTTCGATGCTTCCGCTCGATGGCTTGCTTTAAGTGCGCTGCCGCACTGACCGGCACGGTGTATGCGGCTACCCTCAATGGATGAGCTTCTCCGCTGGCGACCGCGGAACTCATGAACGTTACTCGATGGACAAAAGGAGCAAGTCATGAGTATTGGCACCATTCTGCTGATCGTCCTGATACTGATCCTCGTCGGCGTCCTGCCCACGTGGCCTCACGCTCGCAGCTGGGGCTACGGTCCCAGCGGCATCGTCGGCGTCATTGTCGTAATCCTGATCGTCCTGTTCCTGCTGGGACGCCTGTAATCCCGCGCCGTAAGGGCGCAATAACTCTCGAGGAATGAACATGAAATATAAATTTGCCACAGCCTGCTTCGTCATCGGTTCGGTACTCGCACCCGTTGCGGCCTATGCGGCCGATGGAGACACCGACCGTTCCAAGCCCGAGACCTTCGTCAAGGACTCGGTCATCACGACTAAGATCAAGAGCAAACTGGCAGCCGAGCATCCGGCCAGCGCGAAGCACATCAGCGTCGATACCGACAAGAACGGCGTCGTCTGGCTGAGCGGGACAACCGACACCCAGGCGGAAGCGGATAAAGCTGTCGAGATCGCGCGCAATACTGAAGGCGTGAAATCGGTCAACGCCAAGCTCAAGGTCCAGAAAGACCGCTAACCGAAAGCCGAAGACCGGTACTGGACGCCAGATCGTTTCGACACGATCTGCGCGTCTGGTCTTTCCGGCCTTTCACGATCGACATCCGTCCATAAGCCGGCCGCATGCGCAATGAGCTCCGTCGCCACTCCAGCCTCCCTCGGCACCGCTGACCAGCAAGCCGAACAGGCCACTTCCGCAGTCGACGCATCGCTCGTCGCCGTTCCCGAAATTCGCCTGCCGGTCGATGCGCGGGGGCTAGCGCTCGGAATCCTGGCGGCCCTTGCGTCGGTTCTGGCCCTCTGGTGGGCGCAGGCGTTTCTGGTACCGCTGTTGCTCGGCATCATTATTGCGTACACGTTGAATCCGCTGGTCGCATGGCTCGAACATATCAAGATCCCGCGCGTCATCGGCACGCTCGTTGTCATGGCAAGTGTATTGGGTGCGCTCGCACTCGGCACCTACTCGCTGCGCGGGCAAATGCAGACGATGATCGAACAGTTGCCGGAGGCTGCGACCAAGGTGTCTGGCGCGTTTGCGCGCATGCAGGGCAGCCACGGCGGCAACATGCAGAAAATGCAAACCGCAGCGGCAGCGGTCGAAAAAGCGACGGCTCAGGCAACCGGCGGTGCCGCTACCACGCGTCAGCCAGCCACTCATGTCGTCGTCGATCAGCCGCCATTCAGGCTCGGTAGTCTGATGTGGTCGAATTCGATGGGCGCCATCGGAGCGATGGGTCAGGCAGCGATGGTCGTCTTCCTGGTTTTTTTCCTGCTGATCGGTGGCGACACATTCAAGCGAAAGCTGGTCCGGCTTACGGGGCCGTCGCTGTCGAAAAGAAAGATCACCGTCAACATTCTCGACGACATCAACCGTTCGATCCAGAAATACATGCTGATGCTGCTGACGACCAATCTGCTGGTCGCGCTGCTCAGC
>Ga0207711_10001009_pt1 | contig 26996 bp, 25 predicted proteins | sample KBSS34metaG_FD_184401 | JGI IMG/M metagenome (GOLD analysis project Ga0207711, IMG submission 184401) | Switchgrass rhizosphere microbial communities from Kellogg Biological Station, Michigan, USA - KBS S3-4 metaG (SPAdes) (version 2) | ecosystem: Host-associated > Plants > Roots > Rhizosphere... | reverse complement strand
CGCGCGCCGACGCCGACGGCAAGGCGGCGCCCCTGGAACGCCAGATCCGCGATCTGCAGGCCAGTTCCGCCGGCGTGCAGCGCGAGCGGGACCAGGCCCTGCAGCAAGTGGACGCCCTGACCCGCAAGGCGGCCGACAGCGAGGCGTCGCGCCGCACCGCCGAGGCCCAGAAAGCCAAGGCGGAGGCGGATCTCGCCGTCGCCCGCGCGGCCCTGGCGGACCGCGAGGCGAAATTGCAGGCGGCAAAGGCCGACGCCTCGGCCGCCGGCGCGCGCTCGGGGCCGCAGACGGCTGCCATGCAGCAGCGGCTGACCAAGGTGCAGAGCGACTACGACGCGGCCACCCGGCAGAGCGCCGATCTCGCGCAGCGGGTCGCCGATCTGGAGCAGCAGGTGGCCCGCGGCCGGTCGGCGCCCGGCGCCAATTCGAAGGAACTTGCGGCTCGCGAGGCGAACCTGGCGGCGCGCGAAGCGAAGGTCAAAGACCTCGAGACCAAACTGGCGAGCGCGATCGGCGCCTACCGCAACGCGCCGGTCGCGCGCACGGTGGCGCGACCCGCGCCGGCCGCGGTGCGGCTGTTGGCCGCCTCGAAGTTCGGTTTTTCCGGCAGCTACGCGATCCTGATCGGAGAGTCCGACTACAAGGACAGTCGGCTGCCGAAGCTGGTCACGCCGACCAACGATGTCGGCAAGCTCGGCGATCTGCTGCGCAGCCGCTACGGCTTCAACGTCACCGTCATGGTCGACAAGTCGCGCACCGACATCCTGCGCGAGCTGGACGAGGTCAGCCAGAAGCTCGGCGAGAACGACACCCTGCTGATCTACTACGCGGGGCACGGCGGGATGGAAAAGGTGCGCAACGGCTCCGACCGCGGCTACTGGCTGCCGGTCGACGCCAAATACGGCAGCACCGCCGAGGAGATCAGCAACCAGGAGATCACCTACCAGGTCGCCCGGATGGCGGCGCGCAAGGTGCTGATCGTGGCGGACTCCTGCTACTCGGGCCTGCTGACCCAGACCGTCAGCCGCGCGCAGCGGCCGATCTCGGCGGACGAGCAGACCAACGACTACCTGATCGGCATGGCGCACAAGCAGTCGCGCAACGTGCTGACCTCCGGCGGGCTTGAGCCGGTGCTGGACGGGGGCGGGGCGCGGAACCATTCGATCTTCGCCGCCGCCCTGATCGAGGTGCTGGAGACCAACACCGACGTGATCACCAGCGAGGAAATCTACAATCGGCTGCTGACCAAGGTGATATCGGGCGCCACCACCGCGTTGCTGCGCGAAAAGGATATTCCGAACCCGCAGCAGCCGCAGTATTCGGCCCTGGACAATGGCGGGCACGTGTACGGCGACTTCCTGTTCGTCCCCAAAGGGCCGGCGATGGCGCGGTCCGAGAACGCGGATCGCAAGCGCGGGCCGTAAGTCCTTGGGGTTGAGCCCCGGCGGTTTCGCTGTAAGAGGGCGCTCACGAATTGAGCGTACCTAGAGACCGCGCGCTTGGGGCGCCGGGCAGCGAGAAAGACCGCATGAAGATCCTGATTACGGGCGGGGCCGGGTTCATCGGGTCTGCCGTGGTGCGCCGTGCGATCGCCGACGGCCATCAGGTGGTCAATGTCGACGTCCTGACCTACTCGGCCAATCTGGAGAACGTCGCCAGCGTCGCCGACGCTCCCGGCTATGCCTTCGAGCAGGCCGACATCTGCGACGCGGCCGCGGTGCGGGACATCTTCGCCCGCCACCAGCCCGACGCGGTGATGCACCTGGCCGCGGAGAGCCACAACGACCGGGCCATCGAAGGGCCGATCGACTTCGTGCGCACCAATGTGATGGGCACCGCGGTCCTGCTGGAAGCCGCACGCGCGCACTGGAACGCCCTGCCGGAGGCCAAGAAGGCCGATTTCCGGTTCCATCACGTCTCGACGGACGAGGTGTTCGGGGCCTTGGGCGAGGACGGCGACTTCACCGAAGAGACGCCCTACGACCCCAACTCGCCCTATTCGTCGTCCAAGGCCGCCGCCGACCATCTGGTCCGCGCCTGGGGCCGCACCTACGGCATGCCGGTGGTGCTCACCAACTGTTCGAACAATTACGGCCCGTTCCAATTCCCCGAGAAGCTGATCCCGACGGTGATTACCCGGGCGCTGGAGGGCAAATCGATCCCGGTCTACGGCGATGGCCGCCAGGTCCGCGACTGGTTGCACGTGGACGACCACGCCGAGGCCCTGCTGCTGGTCCTGGGCAAAGGCCGGCTGGGCGAGACCTATTGCATCGGCGGCGACGGCACGAAGCGCAACATCGAACTGATCCACATGCTCTGCGAGCACCTGGACCGCATGGCGCCGGCCAATACCGCCCACGCCGACAAGATCGAGTTCGTGAAGGACCGGCCGGGCCACGACTTCCGCTATTCCATCGACGCTTCGAAACTGCGCGCCGAGCTGGGCTGGGAGCCGAAGATGCAGCTGATGGCCGGCCTCGAGGACACCGTGCGCTGGTACGTCGACAACTGCGCCTGGATCGAGGGCATCCGCCAAAAGGGCTTCCAGTCCGAGCGGCTGGGCCTGGTCAAGGCATGACGGTCCGCATCCTGCAGTTCGGGACCACCGGGCAGCTCGCCCGCGAACTCCTGGACCAGGCCAAGGACTTCGACGTCGAGATCACCGCCCTGTCGCGGGCCGAGGCCGATTTCGCCGACCCAGACGCCGCCGTGCGGGCCATGGCGGGCGTGAGAGCGGATCTGGTCGTGCTGGCAGCGGCCTACACCGCCGTCGACCTCGCCGAGACCGAGCCTGAGCAGGCGTTTCAGGTGAACGCGGGCACGCCCGCGGCCATCGCTCTGACGTTGGGCGCCGATGGGCCGCCGCTGGTGTTCGTCTCCACCGACTATGTCTTCGACGGCGACAAGGGCGAGCCCTACGCCGAGGACGACGCCACGGCGCCCGGCAACGTCTATGGCGCGTCCAAGCTGGCCGGCGAGCAGCAGGTGCTGGCCGCGCACGCCCGCACCCTGGTGGTCCGCACGTCCTGGGTGGTCTCCAGCCACGGCAAGAACTTCATCAAGACCATGCTGCGGCTGGCCGGGGAGGGGAAACCGCTAAGGGTCGTCGCCGACCAATACGGCCGCCCGACCGCCGCGCGTGACCTGGCGCGCTTCATCCTCTCCCAGGCGGCGCGGCTTGCGAGCGCGCCCGCCGGCGACCCCGCTTTCGGCGTGGTGCACTTCGCCAACGCTGGCGAGACGAGCTGGAAGCAGTTCGCCGAGGGCATTTTCGACCTGGCGCTGGGGGCCGGCGCGCCCGATGTCGCCGGCATCCCGACGGCCGACTATCCGACACCGGCCAGGCGGCCGCTGCGGGGCGTGCTGGACACCGGCAAGCTTGGCCGGGTCTTCGGGGTCAGGCCCCGGCCCTGGCGCGAGGCGGTGGCCGAGATCGTCGCCGAATTGAAGAACCAGCAGAGGACCGCGGCATGAGACGAGGCATTGTCCTGGCGGGCGGCTCCGGCACGCGCCTGCACCCGCTGACGCTGGCGACCTCCAAGCAGCTGCTGCCGGTCTACGACAAGCCGATGATCTACTATCCGCTGTCGGTGCTGTTGCTGGCCGACGTGCGCGAGGTGCTGATCATCACCACGCCGGAGGACCAGGCGGGCTTCAAGCGCCTACTGGGCGACGGCTCGCAGCTTGGCTGCCGGTTCGAGTTCATCGCCCAGCCCAGGCCCGACGGCCTGGCCCAGGCCTATATCCTCGGCGAGGAGTTCATCGGCGGCGAGCCCAGCGTCATGGTGCTGGGCGACAACATCTTCTTCGGCCAGAACTTCACCGGCTCGCTGCAGGCCGCCAGCGCACGCGCCACCGGCGCCACGGTGTTCGGCTATCTGGTGACCGACCCCGAACGTTACGGCGTGGTGGAGCTGGGCCCCGACGGCCGGGCGTTGGGCATCGAGGAAAAGCCGAAGGTCCCGAAGTCCAACTACGCGGTGACCGGTCTCTATTTCTATGACGGGCGCGCGAGCCAGTTCGCCAAGACGCTGAAGCCCTCGGAACGCGGCGAGCTGGAGATCACCGCGCTCAACCAAGTCTACCTGGACGCCGGCGAGCTCAACGTCGAGCTGCTGGGCCGCGGCTTCGCCTGGCTGGACACCGGCACCCACGACAGCCTGATCCAGGCCGGCGAGTTCATCCGCGCCGTCGAGCAGCGCCAGGGCCTGCGGATCGGCTGCCTGGAGGAGATCGCCTATCGCAAGGGGTGGATCGACGCGGCGCAGCTGCGCAAGCTGGCCGACGTCCTGGCCAAGAGCGAATACGGACAATACCTGCGCAGCCTGGCCGAACGGCCGGCCGACGACGGGGTCCTATAGATATAGAGGGTGCTGCAGGCCGGGCGGCGCGGCCGAGGGCGGGCGGCTGTCCTAGAAGAAGATCGCCTTGATGCCGGCGGCGACGCCGATCCAGAGGCCCACCGAGGCGCAGGCGGCGACGGCCAGGCCGATTCCCAGGGGCAGGCGGGCGGTGTCCGCGGCCGGCGCCGTGTGGGTGGCGACGTGCTGGAAGGAGACGTCTGCTGGCATCGCTCTTGCTCCAGGACCTCTTACGAAGGCGCGTGTCCCAATATGTACGGTCACGCTTAAGAGATCGTGCCGATGGATGGAAAACGCCCTGTTAAGCGTCTTTCTCACCGGCCCGCCCGTAGACGGTTAAGGGACTGGGAGAGGTCAGACTTGAGCGCGCTCGCGGACAGTGGGGAGATGAGGCCGCAACGCCGCCGCGCCGACCTGCGCCGGTCCTCCGTCGCCACGCATCCGTTGAAGCGTCTGTTCGACATCATGGCGGCCGGGTTTGGCCTGCTGCTGTTCCTGCCGCTGCTGGCGATGGTGATGGTGCTGATCCGCCTGGAGTCGCCCGGACCTGCGATCTTCCGGCAGCGCCGGACCGGCTATCGGGGCCGGGTGTTCACGATCCTGAAGTTCCGCACGATGACGGTGACGGAGGACGGCGGTCAGATCCGCCACGCCACCAAGGGCGATGCGCGGGTGACCGCGATCGGGGCCTTGCTGCGCAAACTGTCCATCGACGAGCTGCCGCAGCTTTGGAACGTGCTGAAGGGCGACATGTCGATCGTGGGGCCGAGGCCGCACGCCCTGGCGCACGATGAGTACTATGGGGCGCTGATCCCGACCTATGCGGCGCGCTTCCGGGCCAAGCCCGGCCTGACGGGCTATGCCCAGGTAAACGGCTTCCGCGGCGAGATCCGCGACATCTGCTGCATGAGCGACCGGGTGGCGGCGGACAACAGCTACATCGAGGAATGGTCGCTCACTCTCGACCTGGCGATTCTGGCCCGCACCGTCCCGCTGGTCTTCCGCGATCCGCAGGCTTACTGACACAATTCGCCTGATTGGCGAGCAATTCGCCTTCTGGTCGAGGTCTTTGGCGACAATGTCTGCCAAACGGCCAGTTACTATGAATTCTTTATTGACGCAGCGCCGAACAGGGCGTTTTCGTCCCCCTTACAGGATGATGGCGGACGATGATGGCCATGCGATCGCGCATGGAGCGTTGGTTCCGCGCGTACTGGGGTGGCTTAACGTTGTTCGACGCCGCGAACATGCCTGAGGAAGCGACGACCGAAGGCTACAGCCTTGTCGCCGACTTCGAGCTACAGGCCGCGGAGGCGGTGACCGCTGTGGCGACGCATCCGTTGAAACGTCTGTTCGACATCGTCGCGGCCGGGTTTGGCCTGCTGCTGTTCCTGCCGCTGCTGGCGATGGTGATGGTGCTGATCCGTCTGGAGTCGCCTGGGCCTGCGATCTTCCGGCAGCGCCGGACCGGCTATCGGGGCCGGGTGTTCACGATCCTGAAGTTTCGGACGATGACGGTGACGGAGGACGGCGGTCAGATCCGCCACGCCACCAAGGGCGATGCGCGGGTGACCGCGATCGGGGCCTTGCTGCGCAAACTGTCCATCGACGAGCTGCCGCAGCTTTGGAACGTGCTGAAGGGCGACATGTCGATCGTGGGGCCGAGGCCGCACGCCCTGGCGCACGACGAGTACTACGGGGCGCTGATCCCGACCTATGCGGCGCGCTTCCGGGCCAAGCCCGGCCTGACGGGCTATGCCCAGGTGAACGGCTTCCGCGGCGAGATCCGCGACATCTGCTGCATGAGCGACCGGGTGGCGGCGGACAACAGCTACATCGAGGAATGGTCGCCGACCCTCGACCTGGCGATCCTGGCCCGCACCGTCCCGCTGATCTTCCGCGATCCGCGCGCCTACTAGCGAGGCGTGACCGCAGGCGGCTGAGCCTGGGGTTGAGCTTGATTTAGCCAAGATCATCCCAGAGTTCTGGTTCAACGAACGAAAACACGTCATTCAACGTGATTAACAGATAACACGTAGAATACACGGCACGTTGTTGTTGATGTATACCTTGGTTAATTTAACCAATGCTCACACCTCCGCGATTTTGGGTCGGCTGCGGCAGTGGGAGCCGACCATATATTCAAATGAGGGAAGAATTCGCGTCTCAGGGGAATTTTCGTAAAACGGTGCGGAAAATTTTTTCCTGCGCGATGGATTGCAGTGCATCATGACCCTAGGCCGCTGTTTTAGTTATATATTACGCGCCCAATAAGCGGGCGGAGAGTGGCCGCGAGGGCCCGAAAAGGCCATTATTTCGACTGTGGCCGGTCTGTGGCGTAGAGAAATTGTTATGTAGATGTTGACGACCCGAAAACGGTTCGGTAGAGCTAACGGGACGTTAAGAAGGACTGGACCTATGAAAACTTTCGCGACCTTCGCTTCGGCCGCTGCGCTGGCGCTCTCGCTCGCCGTCGCCGCCGCGCCCGCCCACGCTGGTGACATTGACGTGGCGACCTCCGGTGATCCGGGCTCGGTCATCACCTGGACCGCCACTGGTCCCGGTGCGGGCCACATCGACGCCGCCGGCGTTTCGACCCATCTGAACTTCAACGACGCCCTCTTCGCTGATGGCGCCGGCACCGCGACGTTCCTCACGCTGCATGCCGTGACCACTGGCATCCTGTCGACCGGCGCGCTGCCGAACTTCACGCAGTCGGGCCTCGACGGCTACTTCGAGTTCCGCCGGCAATCCGACAACGTCCTGCTGCTGCGCGGTGACTTCACCAACTTCTGGCTCACCGGCATCACCGGCGACCGGTCGGGCAACCTGACCTCGGTCGGCGGCCAGCTGAACCTGACGTCCGCCGTGACCGACCTGTCGAGCATCTTCGACGACAACGCGATCATCGGCTTCACCAACGTCGCCCCGCACTTCAACATCTCGGGTGGCAATAGCCTGGACAGCTTCTCGGCTTCCAACATCACGGGTTCCTTCGGTGGTTCGGTTCCTGAACCGGCGACCTGGGGCCTCATGATCATGGGCTTTGGTGGCGTGGGCGCCCTGCTCCGCAGCCGGCGTCGCCAGGCGGCGTTCGCCTAAAACTTCAGCCTAAATCAGTCCTTAGATTGCCGCCGCTCCGAAAGGAGCGGCGGTTTTCTTTTGCCTGGCATCTGGCTAAGGCTGGGGGTGGCGGCGGCGAAGGTCTAGCTTTTGCCCTCGTAAGCGTGGATGTTCACAGCAACGAAGCACTACGGGCCAGTTGGTCCTACGGAGGGGCACTTGAAGGCAAAGACGCTGATGCTGACGGCCGCGATTGCGGCCAGTTTCACGCTCGCAGGCTGCGACCAGGTGAAGAAGCTGGTGGGCGGCAAGCCCAAGGGTCAGGTCGTCGCTACCGTTGACGGGCAAGAAATTACGTCGCTCGAGCTCCGCCAGGAGATGAACGGCTTCAGCTCCCGCGACCCCAAGATCATCAAGCAGGCCCAGCAGCAGGCGCTGCAGCAGATCATCCTGCGCCGTCTGATCGTCCAGAAGGCCAAGGATCAAAAGCTCGATAAATCAACAGATTATACCCTGCAGGTGCGCCGCGGCGAGGAGGGGCTGCTGACCCAGCTCTATGAGCGAAAGCTGGCGACCGCACTTGCGCCTCCCACCGCGGCCGACGCCCAGGCCTACGTGGCCTCACACCCCGATCAGTTCGCCGCGCGACGGATCTTCACGGTCGACCAACTGATCGCCGCGCCCAACAGCAAGCTGGACGCGCAGAAGCTTTCCAGTCTCAAGACGCTGGAGGACGTCAAGGCGCTCTTCGACGCCAACGGGGTTCCCTACCAGGAGAGCGTCGGTGAGATGGACTCGCTCTCCGCCAACCCGCAGATGCTCGCCCAGATCGCCAAGCTGCCGCCGGGCGAGGTGTTCGTCGTGCCGCAGCGCGGAGCCTATGTGTTCAACCGGATCGCCAACGTGCGCACGGTTCCGTTCAAGGGCGACCTGGCGAACAACTTCGCCATGAACGCCCTGCGCCAGCAGCACGGGCAGGAGGCGGTCCGCAACAATATCGTCGCCCTGCGCAAGGCTGCCGAGTCCAAGATCGTCTATGCGCCGGGCTTCAAGCCCGATACGCCGCCGGCGGCCAAGCCCGCAGCTGCGGCGGCTCCCGCGGCGGCGCCGCCGGCGAAATAGCCACAGCATAGGGCGGACCCGCCTCCAGGGTGTGGTCCGCCGTCTGTCTCGGCATCGACGCAGAATGGCCCGGCCGGAGCCGCGCCGGTCGTTGAACCGGCTCGGCTAGGACGCCGCAGCCGCGGTTCGCGCCTTCGGGGTCGGTTCCGGGTGCAGGTTCTGTTGCGCCCAGCTGATCCACAGGAAGGTGGGCAGGCCTTCCTCGATGAAGGCGTAGCGCTTCTCCGACTCGTCGTCATCGACCTGGCTGATTAGGCCGTCAGCGGTCAGTTGGTCCACGACGGCCTGGGCCTTGCGGGTGTCGACGTCGTTGATCGCCTTGACCTCGGAGGCGCTGAACGCCCCGTCGGAGGTGAGCGACGCACGGGCCGCCATGGCCATGGCCTCGCCGCGACCCTGTTCGAACAGCCGGCGCACATGCGCCTGGGCCGGCTTGCCGATGCGTCCCTGGAATTCGCCGACGGCCCGGCCGACAGCGGTGGAGACGTCACTGGCCTGGATGGTGCTGCGGCCCTGATCGAGGGCCACATGGCCGGCGTGGTGGCACAACAGACTGGCGATGTAGGGTGAGCCGCTGGCCAGAGCCACGACATAGGCGCCGGCGTGGGTGTCGAAGGTGACGCCCGCCTCGCGCTCGCCGTTCGCGACGATCTGCAGGACCTCGGTGTCGCTCATCTTCGGCACGCGCAGCGCGAAGATGTTCCGGCGGATCGACGGGATGTGCTCCACCAGTTCGGTCAGGTCGGCGGCGACGCCGGCCAGGACCAGCTGCACCCGGCCCAGACGGTCGGAGAGGTTCTTGATCAGCTCGGCCACGTCGCGGCGGAAAGCGCCGGATTCGCAACGGTCGAATTCGTCGAGGATGATCAGCACGCGGGTGCCGACCAGTTTGGTGCAGAGATCGCCGAACTTGCGCGGCGAGATCGGCTCGTTGGGCAGCAGATCGGCCAGCGAGGAGCCCCGCTCGGCTTCGGCGGTGGTGGGCGCGAAGCCCGAGTGGAACAGCAGCGGGATATCGACGGCCGCGGCCCGGAAGGTCTCGTCGAACGTCGAATTCGCGCCGCACGACGAATAGACCACGATGTAGCGGGCCTCGTGCGCGGCCTGGGTCAGCATGTGCAGGAGCGACGTCTTGCCGATCCCGCGCTCGCCATAGAGCACGACGTGCAGCCGCTGATCCTCGATCGAGCCGATGATGGTCTTCAGGACCTCTTCGCGGCCCGCGAACATCCGGCGGTCGGCCACGGGCTGGGACGGGGTAAACGCGTTGCGCAGCTTGGCTCGGATGGAGTCGAACCGGTCGTTGGCGCGGTGGTTGAGCTGGTCGCTGGCGGTGGCGTGGAAGCGGGGCAAGGATCCCTTGTCCGCCGCGCCGCGCGCGCCGCCACGCACCATGGGCTGCACGACCGGGGCGGGGGCGGGGGCGCGTGCGTTCGCTCCGGACTTGCGTCCCTTGCCTCGGAAGAGCGCGCCCAGGTTCATATTCAAGCCCGCCAAATTCACCTCCATCTGCCGGTCGCAGCCGCGCGACGCGTGTCGCTCGAACCGCAAAGCGGGCCGATCAAATCCTTGTGCGCCTGCTTTGCCTTCAGTTTGCTTAATCGTTACGAGGCCCCAAGTCGCTAAGGATGCGCTTACCCACGGTTCGGCGCCGCATTAAGGCCGTCCTGCGAAGGTAACCAATTCTCAGGCGCTAACCCGCTCTAATATGATCTACCAAGTCGACCCCGAACCATCCTAGGGACTCCGCATGAACCTGATGAGCCTTGGCAGGATCCTCTGGGTCCGATGGCCAATCGTGCTGATCGCGACCCTCGGCTCATTGCTTGGCGGCGTGGTGATGGTCACGACCACCCCCAAGGGCTACGACGCCACCACTCGGGTGCAGCTCGACATCATCAAGCCCGACCCGATCACGGGCTACAAGGTGACGTCAAAGAACGCCACCTCCTACATAATCTCTCAAATTAAGGCGATTCAGGACTTTCAGGTCGCGGGCCGCGCGGCGGAGAGTCTCGGCTGGTTCGACGATCCCGACCTCCAGACCGCCTACGCACAGCTTCCGGCTGGGACGGGCCAGGATTTCCAGCATTGGGTGGCGAAGCGCATCATCGGCGGCACCCTCGTAAGGCCTGTCGAGGACAGCAATATTCTCGAAATCAAATTTCGGTCGACCAGCCCAGAAGTGTCGCGCGTCGTCGCCGAGGCGATCCGTAAAGCCTACCTAGAGGACATGGCGGCGACACAGGCGGCTATGGCCCAGGCGAGCCTGCCCGCCTTCCAAAGGTTGGCGGGTCGATCTCAAGCCAAGCTTTCTGACCTTGAGAATCAGAAGAGCGCCCTGGAGAAGGCGACCGGGATCGTGCTGCAGGACAACAATGTCGACATGGACAGCGCGCGGCTTTCCGCAATGGTCGGTGAGGCGACGCCGGTTGTCGTCACGGGAGCTGTCGACCAGCACACCAGCCAACTCAAATCCGACGCCGCGCAGTTGGACTCGTTGATCGCGGAAGCGTCGAAGACCCTCGGGCCGAACAATCCCCGCCTTATCTCGCTGCGACAGCGCCGCGCTGTGATGGAGATCCAACTGGCGTCAGCGAAGCCAGCTGGCGCTGAAGCCGGGGAGACCACAGCGGAAAACGGCCGGTCGCAAGCGGCGCGGGTGGCGACACAAACTGCCAAAGTGATCTCTCAGAACGGAAAGCTCACTGAGCTGCGGCTGATACAGGACGCCATCAACACGGAGAAGAGGCGCTATGGGGATGCCGCTCAGGGCGTCGTGAGATCGCAACAGATGATCGGCGGCGGCGGCGGGAACGTTTTCCCAATGGGGCTGACCGAAGCGGGCAAAAGTCCTTCCTTTCCAAATGTCCCACTGGTGATTGGCGGGTCGGGCGGTCTGGGGCTCATTCTGGGCATCCTGCTGGCCCTCATGGCGGAGTTCTCCGCGCGCCGGGTGCGTGGCGACCGCGACCTCCGGCTTATCCCGTCTGAGACAGGGGTCATAAGCATCCCGATCATGAAACGGGCGAAGGCCTTCAGTCCTCGAGCGCGCGTCGAGCGCAGGGCGGCTTGATGAGCCTGCTGCCCCGCGCCCAAGTCGCGCGATCGGATTCGGACAGCCAAGCGCCCAGCGGAGAGCGGACGGCAGAGAGATATAGCCTCTCGTCCGAACTCGTGACGCTTGGCGCGGATGGCGGTCGGCACATGCACGCCCTCGACTCGCTGGTCACGCAAATCATTGGACGGCAAGTCGAGGCGGGTCGCCGCGGGTTGACAGTTTGCGGTGCGAGCAAGGGGGTCGGCGTAACCTTCACAGCGGGAAACATCGCCGTCGCGCTTTCCCAGGCCGGCATTTCCACACTACTGATCGACGGCAATCTGCGCGATCCGGGCGTGTCGCGCCTCATCGCGCCCGAGGCGGGAGCGCTCGGATTGTTGCAGCTGCTGGAGTCTGGCGATGTGACGCGGCGCGACGTCATCCGAGGGGAGGTGCTCCCGAACCTTTCGGTCATCTACGCCGGCGGGAATTCGCAGGAGGCCGCTGAACTCCTCAGCAGCGATGCGTTCCGGGACCTGATTGGGGGTTGCCTCCGGGATTTTGCCTTCACGGTCATCGACACGCCGCCCGCCAACCAATGGACGGATGCTTTGACCATTGCGAAGTTGACAGGGTACGCCCTGTTGGTTGCGCGTCGCGACCAGAGTTTCGTCGAGGATGTCTCGACCCTCGCTCAAGAGCTCGAGAAAGACGGTGTCGCCCTTGTCGCCACAGTGATGAACGGCGCTTAGCGCATTCTCCCGCGCTGGACGGCGCGGACCATCAGCTCAGCGGCCGGGCGGCCGGAGGGACAGGCCCACGGCCGCCCGCTAGGCGAGCACGGTGCGCAGAAAGTCGATCAGCTCGACGGGATCGGTTGTCGCCATGACAGGCTTGCGCTCACGGGCTGTCACCAGGGCCGCGCGCAGCTCGTCGACGGAATTGGCGACAAGAACCAGGCCGCGGGCCGCGAAGGCTTCGGTAATCTCCGCCTGATGGTCGTCATAGTGCTCGCCGAGGCGCGATAGCCGGGGGATGGCAATGACCTGGCAGCCTTGGCGCAGCGCGGTGATCAGCGAGCCGGTGCCGCCATGGCAGACCACAATGGAAGCCTCGCGCAGAACCTCCTGAACCCGGCCGAAGGGGAGGGTTTCCACGACCTCAACACCGCCCGGCCGATGGCCACCGAGCCCGGTCTGGATCAGCACCTCTTCAGGGATCGCGCCTTCCGCCTTGAGGGTTCCAACGCTGTCGACAAGGCGGTCGAAGGGCAGCGTGGCGCCGACCGTCGCGAACAGCAGCGGCCGTTTCGGCGGGACGGGCGCATCCAGCATCGTCAGCGGATCGAAGACGTGCGCGCGGGGGTAATAGCCGTCGAGCTTGGCGGACTGGACGACAATATCGTTGGCGAACCGCGAGGCAATGCGGCCGAATAGCGATGGCTTCTCGAAACGGGCGAAGGATTCGATCATCACCACGCGCGCGCCGAACAGCTTGGCCCAAAGCAGGGTCGGGAACACCGCTCCAGCGCCGGTGGTGATCAGGACGTCCGGCCGCTCGCGCATGATGATCTTGGCCGAACGTACGAGACTGACAAAGGCGCTGCGCAGCATCCGGAAGGGTGCGCCCAGCTTGGCCTGACCCCACGCGAAATGCGGCACGAAATGAGTCGGGTGGTCCTGGCCCAGCGTGTGGCCGAGCGCGGTATCCTCGGTGACGAAGAAGTAGTCGTGCTCCGACCACACCGGCTGCAGATCGAGCAACTGGCGGACGTGGCCACCACCGGAGGCCGCAAGGCAGACCTTGCGGCGGCGCGCGACGGCCGGGGTTTCAGTGAGCACGCGATAGCCTCGATCCAGGGGACACCTTGCACCTCCATCCGGTCACGCGCCTAAAGGAGTGGTGAATTGCGGCCAATCAATCTAGGCGGAAATGTCTGGGCCCGGCCCTGGACGATTACGACGTGCACGACAGGATGGAGCCCTTGGTCGCTGGATCACCGACCCTGAAGCGGGTGTTGCGGGGCGAGCTTTGCACCGGCTGCGGCCTGTGCGCCGGCGTCAGCGACGGCGCGATCGCCATGCAGTCCACGCCGCCCGGTTACAACCGGCCACAACTGCGTGGAGAGCTTCCCGCCGCGGCCGAGCGGATGATCGCAAAAGCCTGTCCGGGCGCCGTGGTGGCGCCCTGGCCGAAAGGTCGTCAGAGCCATCCGTACTGGGGTCCGATTCAACAGGCGCTGGTGGGCGCGGCCATCGACCCGACGGTGCGCTTCGAGGGCTCGTCCGGCGGCGCGATCTCGGCCCTTCTGATCCACGCGCTCGGCGCTGGTCTGGTCGACCGCGTGTTGCATATCGCTGCCGATCCCGAGGCGCCGACCCGCAACGTGGCGGTCGTTTCGCGGACGCCCGAGGAGGTGCTGATCGGCGCCGGGTCGCGCTACACGGCTTCCTCGCCGCTAGCGCAGATCGACACCGTTCTGGGCGAGGGCGGGGCGGTGGCCTTCGTTGGAAAGCCCTGCGACGCCTCGGCCCTTCGCCAGCTGGCCAAGAGCGACCCGCGGGTGGCGCAGCATGTGCCTCTGATCCTGTCGTTCTTCTGCGGCGGCATCCCCAGCCACGATGGCGTCGGCCGGGTCCTGGACGCCATGGGTGTCGGAGACGCGCCGCTGCGGACGTTCCGGTTTCGCGGCCGCGGATGGCCCGGAAATGCCGCGGCCGTGACGCGCGACGACCGCACGGCCGAGATGACCTATCACGAGAGCTGGGGCGGCTATCTATCGAAAGAAGTTCAGTTCCGCTGCAAGATTTGCCCTGACGCCGTTGGCGGCGTGGCCGACATCGCCTGCGCCGACGCCTGGTATGGCGACGAGGACGGCTATCCGAAATTCGAGGAAGCCGAGGGCCGCAGCCTGATCGTGGTCCGCACCGAGGCGGGCGAACGGCTGCTGGCCTCCGCTCTGGCCGCGGGCGCGCTTGCGGCCAACCCGGTGGATCCCGACGAAATCGAGAAGATGCAGCCCGCGCAAGCCCGGCGAAAACGCCTAGTCCTTGCGCGAACGGCGGCGCTGCCTGTTACACTCCAGCCTACGCCCCGCATGGCCGGCTTGCGGGTAGCTCAGGCTGCGCGGCTGGGGCCCGTTTCGCTGTCGTTGAAGAACCTTGTTGGGACCATCAGACGCACATTAAGGGGTCGCCGCAGCCGGTTGTAAGGCGATGATCGCGGTTCCTGTCGATAGGCTTAGCTGATAGTTAGCAAATGATTTGGCAACCTAGCCGGGCTGGGGGGAACAATATGCGATTTGCGCTTGCGCTCGGAGTGATTGTCGGCGCCGGCGCATGCACGTCCGCGATGGCTCAATCGGCGCCGATAGGGGCCTCGAACGCGCGCCAAATGCAGTTCGGCCTGACCACCGATGTGATCTATGACAGCAATCTCGCTCACGGCAGCAGCGCCCTCGCCAAGACCCTGGTGATCAGGCCCAGCGACGAAACCGTCCGGCCCTTGTTGAACGCGACCGTAGTGCAGCCGATCGGGCGGCAAGCGTTCTTTCTGAGCTTGGCGGCCGGATATGATTTCCACCGCTACAACAAGCAATTGGATCACATCAACGCGAACGTGTCCGGCGGCGCGCGTGTGGCGACCGGACCCTGCCAGACGACGCTCACGGGCACCTACACCGCAGCTCAAAGCGACCCCTACGATGTCCCGGGCGGGTCGGGGAAGAACCTGCTGACCGCCACGACCGAATCCGTGGGGGCCTCTTGCGGAAGCGCCTCCGGCTTCGGCGAGCAACTTGCGGTGCAGCATGGAGACACGAGCAACTCGAATTCTACGCGGGCGTCCTCCGATCACACCGTAGATGGCATTTCGGGGGGGGTCGGATACACCAATGCCGCGCTTGGGACGGTTGGCCTGTCCGCGAGCGAGTCAAAGCAGACCTTCCCCAGTCGGATGAACGCCAAGGGCACGCTCGGTGACTCCTACACCAGCACCAGCCTGGGCTTGGTCTATCAAAAAGCGATCGGCACGAAACTGACGGCGGCACTCTCCGCGGGCGGGTCGCGGATCAAGCGCGAGTCCGCTCCACCCGGTGTCCCGCTCACGTCGCAGGGTCTGAACTACAACGCCGCGCTCAGCTACAATGTGAGCCATGCCTTGCAGTTGCAGGCCACCCTGTCGCGCGCCTACACGCCATCAAATAGCCCCGGTAAGCTGTTCGATCTAATCACCAGCACGTCGCTCTCGGGACGCTACAAACTGGGTTCGCGGTTCACCATTCGGCGGGGGGGAACGGTCGAAAATTCGGTATCAAATCAGGACACGTCCGGGCCCTTTACGCTGGCGACAAGCTTCCGAATGCAATCGTACAACGCGGCGATCCACTATCAGCCGAGCCCGAGAGCTTCGATCAGCTTTTCCGTGCAGCAAGAGCAAAAGACGGCAAACATTCACACCTTTGACTATACCAACACGGAGGCCAAGATCTCGCTTGGCCTGTCCTACTAGGAAAGAGACCAATGAGATTCGCCTGCATTGCTAGCGCTTTCGCAGTGGCGTTTGTCGCCGTCATGTGCGGACCGGCTTCGGCCCAACCCGCCTCACCAGCCGCTGGGCCGGCTTCGGCCGGGGCGCAGGCCGCCAACGCAGCGCCAATCGGCGCCGATGCGACGACCTCCGGCGCCTACGTCCTTGGTCGTGACGACGTCGTGGAGGTAAGCCTGCTCGGACGCTCAGATTTTGGCGGCCGCGCGCGCGTGCAGGCTGACGGTACGATTCAATTGCCCCTGATCGGCAAGATCACCGCGGCGGAGCACACGACCTCAGAGTTGGCGGACACCGTCCGCAAGGCGCTGCAGACGGGCGGCTACTACGCCGACCCCGTGGTGAACGTCGAAGTGGTGTCGTTCACCAGTCGCTATATCACCGTGCTGGGCGCGTTTGGCGCTCCGGGCTTGGTGCCCATGAACAAGCCGTATCGGCTCTCAGAAATTCTTGCGAAGGTCGGCGGCATCCGTGAGGGCGGCGCCGACTATATCACTGTGCGTTCCGCGAGCGGCGCTGAGAAGCGCTACTCGATCAAAGATATCTCGACGGGCGACCTGAGCCAGGATCCCTATGCCCAACCGGGCGACAAGATTTTTGCGCCGATGGCCGAGGTCTACTACCTCTACGGTCAGGTGAAGAGCCCGGGTGTGTTTCCCGTCATCCCGGACATGACGCTGCGAATGGCGATTGCGCGCGCCGGCGGAGTGACCGAGCAGGGATCGGATAAGAGCGCCGAAGTCACGCGCGGCGGGAAGACGATCAAGGAAGACAACACCGCAAAAGTGCTGCCCGGTGATGTGATCTTTATCAAAGAACGTCTATTCTAGAGGGCCGCATCCCGGAGATTTGGTATGAGTATCTCGCAATTTCTGTGGATCGTCTGGGCCCGCAGATTTGTCATCCTGACCACGACGATCATCGGTTTGGTTCTGTCAGTGATTTTCGTGGAAGTCGTGCCGCCGCGCTATGAGGCGCAGTCGCGGGTGATGCTGGATATCATCAAGCCTGATCCGGTGACGGGGCAGGTGATGGCGACCGCCTTCATGCGGGCCTACGTCAAGACACAGATTGAGCTTTTGCAGGACTATCGGGTCGCCAGCGAGGTCGTCGACGATCTCAAGTGGGCGACCAATCCCAAGTTCATCCGGGAATACAAGCAGCGCCCCGCCACGGACGACCGCGACTTCCGCCGATGGGCGGCGCAGACGGTCATCGACGGCACGGACGCCAAGGTGATTGAAGGCAGCAACATCCTGGAGATCACCTTCAAGTCGCGATCGCCCGAACAGGCAAAGCAGGTCGCCGACTCGCTGCTCAAGTCCTACGTGGACACTACGCTTCAGACCCGGCGTGAGGCCGCGCGCCGAAACGCCGAATGGTATGACGCGCAAGCCGAGAAGGCGAAGGCTGCGCTTTTCCAGGCCGAAACCAGCAAGTCGGACTTCGAGCGGCAAAACGGGATCTTGCTGCAGGACGACAAGATCGACCTCGACAGCGCGCGCCTCGCCGCCCTCGCGGGCCAGAGCGTCGCCCCGATGATCGCGCCGCCAAGCGCGGGCGGATCGCCCGGTCAAATGCAACTCACTGCGCTCGACGCTGATATCACCCAGGCCGCCAAGACGCTTGGACCCAACCACCCTCAACTGCTCGAGATGAAGCGCAGGCGTGAAATCCTCGCCAAGCAGGTCGCGGATGAATCGGCCAACTCGAGCCAGAGCTCCGCCGCCACGATGGGCGCCGCTCACGCCACGGCGGGCCTTCTGGAGGCTCAGAAATCCAAGGTCATGGCGCAGCGGGAAAAGGTGGAGCGCCTTCGCCTCCTGCAGGATGACGTCGACCTGCGCCGGGGGGAATATAACAAGTCTGCCCAGCGCGCCGCCGAACTTCATCAGGAAGCCGACATCGCAGAAACGAGCGTCACGCCGCTGGGCACGGCGGTGACGCCGCAGACCCCGGCGTTCCCGCAGAAGCCCATGTTCCTCGCCGGTGGCGTTATTGGGGGGATCGGCCTGGGTGGCATGATCTCTCTGGCCCTCGAACTCTTCGGTCGGCGGATTCGCAGCTATCAGGACTTGGTTGTGGCGGCCCACGCGCCTGTTCTGGCGATTGTCGCTCGGCCGAAGACCCGCACGGGGTGGCATCTGCGCAGCCGGTTGCTGCGTGGCCTGCTAAGGTCGCGGGGTTCCCGCTCCGGATTGGCTCAGGCATGAGCGCGAGCGAACTCGCCTCTGATCCTGCGACGTCGGCCGGCAAGGATGCTGATGGTCCGTTGACCTATGTGTTCTCGCCGGATCTCGTGACCTTGTCGGACGCGCGTCTGGCGGAGGCCGAGGCGATCCGCACCATGCGCACGCACATCATGGCCAGGCACCTTGATGACGGCCGCCGGGGGGTCGCCATGTGTTCGGCGACCCAGGGAGCCGGCTGCACCTTCATGGCGGCCAATCTGGCGGTGTCACTCTCGCAGATTGGGATCAAGACCCTCCTCGTCGACGGTGACTTGCGCGCACCCAGCATCGACGGGCTCATCCGGCCGAGTGTGTTCAGCAGCGGCGTGAAGCAATGCATTCTGCAACCCGAACTGCACCCGCACGACCAGATCCATGCCGAGGTCCTGCCGAACCTGGCGGTCCTTTATGCGGGCGGAGTGGCGGATAACGCCCAGGAGTTGCTCGGCAGCGAAGGCTTCAAGACGTTGATCGAAGGGTGTTTGCGGGACTTTGCGTTCACGATCGTCGACACACCTCCGACGAACCTCTGCGCCGACGCGCGCAGAATCAGCACGGTGATTGGCTATAGCGTTGTGGTGGCCAGGCGGAACGTCAGCTACTTCGGCGAAGTCGCCACGCTCGCCAGTCAGCTAGTGGAGGATGGCGCCCAGGTGATCGGCACCGTTCTCAACGAGGTCTAGGACGCATGACGACCGCGTCAGGACCGGAGCAGCGGGCGGCGATAAGCCTGCGGGCGCTCGTTCCGCACCTTCCCCTCATACTCGCCAGCGCGGTCCTGGCAGGCCCCACCTTCCTGCGCCTAGGCCAACAGGTCTGGACAATGGAGATCGGGGCCCATGGCCCGATCGTCCTGGCCACGGGCGCGTGGCTTTTGTGGCGCAAATGGGGGGCGATGACCGCGGCGGCGACGCCGAGCAACCCCGCGCTCACGGTCGGCGTGACGGTGGCGGCGTTGGTCCTTTACGTGTTTGGCCGCGCCTACGACTTCATCAGCCTGGAAGCCGCGGGTCTCTACGGCTTCGGTCTGGCGGTGCTCTATGACCGATTTGGCCTGAAGGCCCTGCTCAACAACTGGTTTCCGCTGCTCTACCTGGCGATGCTCCTGCCGGCGCCCGGCTGGGTGATCGACCAGTTCACGGCGCCGCTGAAGCTCCTGGTCTCTCAGATCGCAACAGCGGCCGTCGAGCCGCTCGGCATCCCGATCATCCGCGAGGGCGTGACCATGACGGTCGGGCCCTATCAGTTGCTGGTCGAGGACGCCTGCTCGGGCATGAACTCGCTGATCGGTCTCATCGCCATCACGCTCTTCTACATCTACCTGCTGAGAAACGCCTCGCCGGCCTATTCGGCGTTCCTGGTCTGCCTGATCGTGCCGGTGGCGATCCTGGCCAATGTGATCCGCATCGCCACCCTGATCCTGCTCACCTATTTCTTCGGCGATGCGGTTGGGCAAGGCTTCCTGCATGTGACGGCCGGATTGGTTCTCTTTGCGATCTCACTCAGCCTGATGTTCCTGATCGACAGCGTCGCCTCGCGCGTGCTGGGCCGCTGGACCAAGGCGTCCTGATGCGGCGCCGGGACCTGATCATCGCTGGCCTCGCCGTCACGGCGGCGGGCGTCGCCGAGGCCCTGAGGCCCCGGGGCCGGCTTGTGCTGCTGCGCACCGGAACGCTGGCTGACGCGATGCCTGCAACGTTCGGTTCGTGGTCGGCGGAAGGTTCCACCGGGCTCGTCAGTCCGGAACAGGCAGGCCGCCTCGCCAAGACGCTCTACAGCGAGATCGTTCAGCGCATCTACACCGACGCCCAAACCGGCGCTGAGGTGATGGTGCTGGCGGCCTACGGAGACACCCAGAGCGATCTGCTGCAACTGCATCGCCCGGAGAGCTGCTATCCGGCCGTGGGGTTCAACATTGCCTCGACCGTCGCAGCGGGTATTCCGATCTCTGCGAGCGGGCTGCACGTTCCCGGTCGAAAGGTTGTAGCCGTCGCCACGGAGCGCCAGGAAAACATCTCCTACTGGACGCGGATCGGCGAATATCTGCCGCAAAGCGCCAAGGAGCAGCGGCAGGTCAGGCTGGACGATGCGCTGCACGGCTATGTCGCGGACGGGATTCTCTTCCGCTGCTCGATGGTGGGCGACACCGCCACGGCCTTCAACAAGCTGGACGCCTTCGTTCCCGCTTTGATGAACGCGGTGCACCGCGACAAGCGGCCCGCTCTGATCGGGACCCGCCTCGCCAAGCAAATGGCCTGACGTCTTGCCCCCCCCGCCACTGAGCAGGCGACGGGCGCCGCCGAAGGTCAGTGTCGTGATCCCGCACTATCAGGACCTGGATGGCCTCGCGCACTGCTTGGCAAGGCTCGAACGCCAGACATTCCCCAAGGACGCCTTCGAGATCGTGGTCGCCGACAATGCTTCGCCGGCTGGCGAAGCGGCGGTGGCCGCGGTCGTCGCCGGCCGAGCGCGGCTTGTGGTCTGCACCGAGCAGGGCGCCGGGCCGGCGCGCAACGCCGGCGTCGCCGCCTCGACCGGCGAAATCCTCGCCTTCACCGACTCTGACTGCCTGCCCGAGCCCGGCTGGCTGGAGGGCGGCCTCGCGGCGCTGGAGCGCTTCGATTTCGTGGGGGGGCGGATGGAGGTCAGTGTCGCCGATCCGGCGCACCTGGCGCCCACCGAAGCCTTTGAGAGCGTCTTCGCCTTCGACAACGAGAAATACGTCCGGCGAATGGGCTTCACCGTCACGGCGAACCTGTTCTGCGCCAGGAAGGTGTTCGACGCCGTGGGCGGGTTCAGGGTCGGCGTCTCGGAGGACAAGGACTGGTCGCATCGGGCGCGGGATGCGGGCTACCGGATCGGCTATGCGGTCGACGCCGTGGTCGGTCACCCGGCCCGGCGGACCTGGGTCGAATTGCAGCGGAAATGGCGCCGGCTGAATCAGGAGACCTTTGCGCTCGCCCTGGATCGTCCGCGCGGGCGGCCGCTGTGGTTCCTGCGCCTGCTGGCGCTGCCGCCTTCGGCCGTGGCCCATACGCCGCGCGTGCTCACGAGCAGGGCTTTGCGAAGCTGGAAGCCGAGGGTCCTGGCGCTGGGCGTGCTCTACCGGCTGCGCCTTTGGCGCTTCGCCGATGGGCTACGGCTGCTGTTCACCAGGCCCTAGTTCCGAAGCCTACTCATCGACTCGACAGTCGGGTGGATCAGGTCCTGGAATTTCTCGGCGGCCAGCGCCTTAAGCTCGGACTTGTCCATCTCCCACCACCGGGACGCCTCGATGGCCGCCTGCATCTCAGGCTCGAAGCGGTATCTGAGCACCTTGCCGGGGGCGCCCACCACGATGGCGTAGGCCGGGACGTCCTTGGTCACCACGGCGCCGGCGCCGATCACCGCGCCGCGGCCGATATGCTTGCAGCCTGGACTGATCGTCGCGTTGTGCGAGACCCAGACGCCGTCCTCGATCGTGATCCATTCCGCGTCGATCAGGTCCTTGTCCACGACGCCGAAGCGACGCTCGTAGAGGTAGGGATGGGTCGTCAGCGCATCGAGCGGGTGATTGGCGTCTAGAATCCGAGCGCTCTTGGCGAAGGAGCAGTAACGGCCGATCCGCGTCCGTGGCGGGATCCGCCAGGGATCGAAACAGCCGTAGCTGTACAGGCCGACCTCGACGCTCCAACGGCTCGCGAACCACCGACGGAGCGTGAGGCTTTCGTATTCATCGCGCCTCAGCAGGCGCAGCCGAATCTTTTCAGCAATTGAGGTCAGCATGCCCATCCAGCACACTAATGCGAAACTTCGCCGCTGATATCAATCGACCAAGGGCGGCGGCTCCGCACCACCTCGGTTCCGGGAGGCGGTTTATGGTAGGAGACGCCGGTCCCAGATCCGCAGGAGGCGCCGCGATCACCATGCATGTAGCCGTCGTGATCGTGGGTTTCCGCAATATGGAGGATATTCAATCCTGTCTGGCGGCGCTGGGGGCCACGACCTACGAAGACTTCGAGGTGGTGATTTGCGAAAATGGAGGCCCCCAGGCCTATTCGGCGCTGATGGCAGGTTTGCCTCCCGCACTGCTTCGCGGCCAGAGGATCCACGTGCTGCAGGCGCCGCGGAACCTGGGTTACGCAGGCGGCGTCAACGCCGGCATGGCGGCGGCGAAGGAGGCTGACGCCTGGTGGGTGCTAAACCCTGATACAGAAGTCGAGCCGATGGCGCTCGGCGCCCTGGTCGACCGCCTGGCGAAGGGCGACTGCGAGGCGGTGGGCGGAGTCATATATCTGCCGGATCGCAGCATCCAGGCCTATGCAGGCCATTGGCGCGCCTGGCTGGCGCGCGCGGTCTCGATCGGACGCGGGCTGGACCTGGACGCCCCCGTCGATGCTCAGGCCGTGGAGCGAAGCCAGTCCTATATCATCGGCGCCTGCATGCTGGTCGGTCGGCGCTTTTTCGAGGTCGCCGGGCCGATGCGCGAAGACTATTTCCTGTATGGCGAGGAGGTCGAGTGGTGCCTGCGGGGCCGCGCGCGGGGGGCCCGGCTGGGTTTTGCGCCAGAGGCTCGCGTGTTGCACCGGGCCGGCGCGACGACCGGTTCAAACACGGCAATCCGCGCCCGCCCCCGAACACCCATCTACCTCGATGAGCGCAACAAGATGCTGGTGACCCGCGACTGCTTTCCAGGCCGGCTTCCGGTCGCAGCGCCGGCCGCCTTCGTGCTGGTGTTCCTGCGTTTCGCCCGCAAGGGCGCTTGGCGGCAACTCGGCTATGGCTTGGCAGGGTGGGCGGCCGGCGTGCTCAACAGGCGCGGCGTTCCCGCCTGGATCGACGCCGCATGACCGCCCCGCAGCGGTTCATAAATTTCTAGAGAGTCGTCGTTCTAATGTCTTGAGTTGGATCAAGGTCGGGGCCCCGTTTGCGTCCATCCTGGGGCGTGCCGAACCCGCGCCTTTGATGCCCGAATCGATTCGTAGTAGAGGTCCCCGGCGGGGCTGAAGGGGATTGGATGCTCAATTTCACGAAGACGGTCGGGAGCGCGACGGTTCCATCCCAGGAGCCGCTTGGCTGCTCTCGAGCCTCTTCGTCGGATGTGGCGGTCAGGCGTGGCGGGTTCAGCCATGCGATCCATAACCAAGACGTGGTCCACGCGGCCCGTCAGCCGAGGCTCTGAATATGGGACAGGTGACGTCGAAGAGGGCGCCCGCCAGGCAGAAGAGCAAGCCGCTCCCTGCGGCTTATCTGAACGAGATGGATCACGATTTCGGGTTCATGCCTCTGGTGGCGGGAGAAACCAAGGGGTCCGAGCTGAGGGCGCAATACAACGCCGCCGAGCCCTTTCCACACATCGTCATCGACGACTTCATGCCGCCGCAGCTGCTGGACAAGGCGATTGCGGAATTCCCCGAGCCGATCAAGGCGGAACGGGCGCAGTTCGACCGCGCTCAGGAGCGCTTCAAGAGCCAGTTCATTCCGGAGGACATGTCGCCGCGTCTGCGGACCCTGTTCTATGCATTCAACTCCCGACCCTTCATTCGCGTCCTAGAAAACATCACCGGCATCAAGGGCCTGATCCCCGATCCCTATTTCCTCGGCGCGGGATTCCACGAGATCTCGACCGGGGGACACCTTTCGATTCACGCCGATTTCAATCACCACAAGCCGATGGATCTCGAGCGGCGGATCAATGTGTTGATCTACCTAAATAAGGACTGGCGCTCCGAATATGGCGGCGAGCTCGAGTTGTGGGATCGCAAGATGCAAGGCGCGGTGCAGACGGTTGTGCCGGAATTCAATCGCTGCGTGATCTTCAACACCGATTCCGATAGTTATCATGGCAATCCCTCACTGGTGAACCACCCGGCGGGGATATCGCGCAGATCGATCGCGCTCTACTACTACACCGCCACCTGGAGCGCGGCGAAGCGTGACCACACCACCCAGTTCCGCGTGCGGCCGGGCGCTGAGGACAAGCGCGATTGGAAGGTGGGGTTGAACGAGTTCATCGCCGACATCACGCCGCCGATGCTCTATCGCGGCCTCAAGAAGCTGAGGCGATAGCCCGCGACGGGGCCGCGCGCCCGCATACTAAGGCAGTCCCGTGACCCCCCTGAGACGCATCAAGATCGGACTGCTTTGGCACTCCGCCAGTTCCGGCAACCTCGGCGTTGGCGCGTTGACCCTGGCGAACATGGCGATCGTACGCGAGGTGGCGCGTGGCATGGGGTTGGAACCCGAGTTCCTGATCATGGGCATGCGCGATGGCATGAACACCTATGTGCGCCCCGAGGACGCCGGGACGTTCGTCACTGACACTAGGGCGATGCTCAGCCCTGGGGGCTTCTGGCGGGTCGTGGGCGAGCAAGACTGCGTCCTGGACATCGGTGGCGGCGACAGCTTCACCGACATCTATGCATCGCGCCGCTACACCTACATCTGGGCGACCAAGATGATGGCTATCGCCCGGCGCGTTCCGCTGCTTCTCTCACCGCAGACGATCGGCCCATTCAGCCGTACGCCTCACAAGCAGATGGCCCAACTGGCGCTGCGCTGGACCCGCTCTGTCGTGGTGCGCGATCAACCTTCGCTCGAGGCCATGGCGGACCTCGCGCCGAAGACGCGCACGGTGCTCTCAACCGACGTTGCGTTTGCGCTGCCCTATGAGCCGCGAGCGCACAACAAGCGTCGACTGCAGGTGGGCATCAATGTCTCCGGCCTGCTCGTCGGCGAGGGGCCTGAGGGGCGCGACAGGTTCGCCCTTAGCTTCGACTATGAGCAAGTCACCCGCCGCTTCCTCGCCGAGATTCAGGCGCGCGGCGACGCAGACATCCACCTGTTCACCCACGTGACGACGCCCAACCGGTCCGATGACGACGCTTGGGCCGTCGACAAGATGGCGGCGGAATTCCCGGGCACGATCCGCGTGCCCGATTTCGCCGGGCCGTCCGAAGCAAAGTCCTTCATATCCGGGATGGATTTCCTGACGTCGGGGCGCATGCACGCCTGCATCGGGGCGCTGTCGTCGCTGACACCTGTGGTGCCGATCGCCTACAGTCGCAAATTCCGCGGCGTGTTCGGCAGGGTTCAATATCCCTGGCTCATCGACACCGACGGCCTCGATACGGAGGGCGCGTTGGCCTTCCTGCGCAACGGCTTTGAGCGCCGCGCTGAGCTCGCGCGCGACGCGAAGGCTTCGATGGCGCTGGTCGAGCCCATGCTGGACGTCTATCGCGCTGAACTTGAACGACTGTTTGGCTCATTGAACCTGCACCAGAGAGGCGCCGTCGTTGACCAATAATCCCGCCCAAAACCATCGTTCGGTCATGGAAAAAGTCGAGACGATCCTGGCGACAATGCCGCCCCCTGTACGCGTGCTTGAGGCGGGCGGCGGGTCCGAGACCCGGATCAAGATCCCCGGCGCCAGCTACATCGTCATCGACATCTCGCCGGAGCAGCTCGAGCGGAACACCTACGCCGCCGAGAAGCTCCTGGGAGACCTGCAGACCTTCGACTACGGGACCAATCGCTTCGATGTGGCGCTCTTCTGGGACGTGCTTGAGCATCTGCGCGACCCAAGCACCGCGCTCATCAACGCCGCCAAGGCCGTGAGCCCGGGCGGCCTGGTCTTGGTCAAGGGCCCGGTCCTGCGGTCGTTGAAGGGTCTGACCACCAAGGTCACGCCGCACTGGGTGCACGTGGCCTACTACCGCATCGCTCTCAAGCAGAAGAACGCGGGCAAGCCTGGCTACGCGCCGTTCAAGACGGAGCACGCTGGCGACGCCGACCCGGACGCCATGGTCCGCAACCTCGAGGCTTTGGGCCTCCGTAGAGAGGTCTACGAGTTCTACATCACCGGCCAGATCGCCCTGCTGAAGAAGAACGCCCTGCCGATCTACTGGATCTACCGGGCGGTCTCCATGATCGTGAGCGGCCTGACCCTGGGACGTTACGGCGGCCTGGAGTCGGAATTTATCCTCCTGATGCGGCGGCCCGCGACCTAGAGCGGGGCGCGGCCTTCGCCTTGGCCGCGACTTTTGCGTGGGCTGCGGCGTCGGCCGGCAGAAGGCGGCCGAACCGTCCCACGATTATGTCGGTCCGGATCACCTTGGCCGGATTTCCCGCCACGATGGATCGTGGCGGCACGTCCTTCGTCACCACCGACCCTGAGCCGACGATGCATTCGTCGCCGATCCTCAGACCCGGCAAGATGATACTGCGCGCGCCGATGAAGCATCGTTGGCCGACCCAGGTGTCCGTGGATTTACCTCGCGTCAGGTCGTGCGAGAGGATGGCCGCGTCGAAGGCCACATAGGTGTCGGCCCCGATGTGGATACCCTTCGGGTTGTTCTTGTCGAACCGCGCGGTGAGCGAAAAATCGGAGGTCGGATCGATATCCATTCCCCAGACTCTGCGAAAATAGAGCCGCTTGAGCTCGACAAGCACTCGACGCAGTCCGGTTAGCTGACCAAGTTTCATCTGCAGGCTCCCGCGCGCAGGCGAGGGGCTCGTCCTCGTGCGGACGGCGCTTCGCCATTCGTTTTCGACATAGGAATTTTCCGCATCATACCGATGGAATGGTCGCGGCGACTCATGGGGCTACGGACACTTCAGCTCAGCTCCCACGGCGGTGGACGCCTCGCCCGCCGG
>Ga0207711_10001008_pt1 | contig 27013 bp, 26 predicted proteins | sample KBSS34metaG_FD_184401 | JGI IMG/M metagenome (GOLD analysis project Ga0207711, IMG submission 184401) | Switchgrass rhizosphere microbial communities from Kellogg Biological Station, Michigan, USA - KBS S3-4 metaG (SPAdes) (version 2) | ecosystem: Host-associated > Plants > Roots > Rhizosphere... | reverse complement strand
GTCGGCGGTGCACCAGAAGACCTCGCCCGGCCGATAGTCGAACACCGCCTCGTGGGTGTAGGCCGCCCAGGCCAGGTAGCCGCCGGTGGTGTGCAGCACCCCCTTCGGCTTGCCGGTCGAGCCCGAGGTGTAGAGGATGAACAGCGGGTCCTCCGCATTCATCGGTTCAGGGTCGCAACTGTCGCCAACGGTGGTCTTGAGGTCCGAATAGAAGGCGTCGCGGCCGGGCGTCATCGGCACGTCCGCCTGGGTGCGGCGCACGACGATGACGTCGGTCACGCCGGGACATTCCTTCAGCGCCTCGTCGACGTTGCGCTTCAGGGGCACCACCTTGCCGCCGCGCAGGCCCTCGTCCGCGGTGATGACGATCTTCGAATCGCAGTCCAGGATGCGGCCGGCGATGCTGTCGGGCGAGAAGCCGCCGAACACCACCGAGTGGACCGCTCCGATCCGCGCGCAGGCCAGCATGGCGAAGGCCGCCTGCGGGATCATCGGCAGGTAGATGGTGACGCGGTCGCCCTTCTTGACGCCCTTGGCCTTCAGCACATTGGCCATCCGGCAGACTTCGGAATGCAGCCGGCCGTAGGTGACGGTCGAGGAGACCTCCGGATCGTCGCTCTCCCAGATGAAGGCGACGTCGTCCTGCCGCGCCGGCAGGTGGCGGTCGATGCAGTTGACCGAGACGTTCAGCTCGCCGTCGGCGAACCAGCGGATGCGGAAGTCCTCGCGGTTGAAGGAGACGTCCTTCACCTGGCTGAAGGGCTTGCTCCAGTCGAGCCGGCGGCCAAGCTCGCCCCAGAAGCCTTCGGGATCGGTCTCGACCCGCCTGACCGCCGCCTCATAGCCCTCGGCGTTGACCAGGGCCCGCTTCGCCCACTCGGCCGGAACCGGGAACACCTCGTCGCTCATCGTCGCCTCCGCATCATCTGGCGCCACTATGCGGATGAGGCCGCCCGACGCAATCGCCCGACGCAATCACCTAGAGTCCCTCAAGGCCGATCGCCCGGCGGCCGGCCTCGAGACGGGCGACCGCCGCGTCGTAGACCGCATATTCCAGCGGAAAGGCGCGCGCGTATACCTCCCGCAGGTCCGGCCGGTCCTCCGCCGGGTCGCCGGCCCGATGCGGATCGCTGGCCCGATTCAAGCGCGTGACCTGGGCGGGCGGCGCGCGACCCAGCACGGCAGCGAACAGCTCGACCGACTGGGCGTAGCGCTCGCTCACGCCGACCGCCAAATACTGCGGCCCGAACACCGCGGCGGGCTCGAGCGGATCGGTCGGGTCGGCAAGCTGCGCCAGGAAGGAGAACGGGTCTTCGGCGAGTTCGGCCGCCCGCCGCCGGTCCAGCCAGGTCTCCAGGTCCGGCGCGTCGGCGAACGCCGGCGCCGCCACGCCGCTGCGGATCTGGAAGTGGAGATAGCGCCAGGTAGAGACGAACCGGTCGAACGGGTCGCGCAGCATGACGATGAACTGGTCGGCGTCCGGATAGTACTGTCGCACGCCGATGCCGCGTAGCCGGTTGAAATGGCCGTGCACGCAGAGGCCGGGCGCCAGCTGCGCCCGCGCCGGCGGCTCGCCCTGATCGCCGCGATAGTGGAAGGCCATGTGCTCGGCGCCGAACCAGCCCTCGAGGTCGCTGCGGAAACTGCTGCCGGCGGTCTTTGGGACATGCAGCGAGAACAGCGGGCGGGCGGGGTCGTAGGGTCGCGCGGGACCGGCTCCCTCTATGCTCGCCATCTCGGCCTCGCCGTCGGACATCCGCGCCCCATCTTCGCCCAGTCGCTGAAAAGCTGGGGACGAATAGCGGTCCTGCGACATTCCGCGCAACTCCAGCCTACGGCTTCGCTTGCGGCTGCGGACGGGCCTCGCCATGGTCCGGCCGATGGTTCGTAAGCATTGCGTCGCGGCGCTCGCCGTCTTGATGGTGATAGCGCAGGCGTGCGCGCAGAAGCCGGCGGAGCGGGCGGAGGCCGGCGCGGTGCAGACGCTGCTGACGTCGGCCTGGTCGGGCGATCCCAATGGCTTCGAGGCGGTGGTCGACCGCCCCTCGGTGCGCGCCGACCTGCGCCACCAGCTGCTGCAGGTCGCCCAGGCCAACACCCTGTCGGTGGAAGGCGGCGCCTCGGACGCCGCCCTGGACCGGATGATCTCCCCGCACGCCTTCCGGCTGGTCGAGGCGGCCTCCGGCGCGCCCCTGGTCGCCGCGCCCTCGCGGACCCAGACCGCCGCCCTGCTGAAGTCGATCGGTCGGAACACCGTCTGCGTTCACGACCAGACCCCGGCCGAGGCCTGCCTGCTGACCTTCGCCAAGCTGAAGGCCGGCTGGCGGCTGGTCGGCATGGCCCCGGCGGGCTTCACCATCGCGGTCGCGCCGGAAGCGGCGAAGGCCCGATCCTGAAGGCCGCCCCAAGCATCCGACGGTCCGGACGAACCGTCGGACGCTTGGCGGTAGATAGGGCCTAGAACTCCTCCCAGTCGGACTGGACCGCCGCGGCCGTCGCCGCGCCGCCGCCGTAGGCCTTGTGGAGGCGCTCGGTCATGCGACGGGGCTCGGAAGCCGCCGGTCGCGAGGTCTGCGTCGCCGGGGCGATCCGCGAGCCCGCCGCCGGCGCGTCGCCGACCTTGAACTCGTTGATCAGGCGGCGCAGTTCGTTGGCTTCCCCGCGCAGGGCGTGCGTCGCCGCGGTCGATTCCTCGACCATGGCGGCGTTCTGCTGGGTGACCTGGTCCATCTGGTTGACGGCGCTGTTGACCTCATTGAGGCCGGTCGCCTGTTCCTGGGCCGAAGAGGCGATCTCCGAGACGAGGAGATCGATCTGCTCGACCTGGGACACCATCTGCTGCAGCGCCTCGCCGGTCTTGCCGACCAGGTCGACGCCCTGGCCGACCTGTTGGCTGGAGGCCGAGATCAGCGCCTTGATCTCCTTGGCCGCATCCGCCGAACGTTGGGCGAGGGCCCGCACTTCGGAGGCGACGACCGCAAAGCCCTTACCCGCTTCCCCAGCCCGCGCCGCCTCGACCCCGGCGTTCAGGGCCAGGAGGTTGGTCTGGAAGGCGATCTCGTCGATCACGCCGATGATCTGGCTGATCTGGCCGGCCGACTTCTCGATCTCGCCCATCGCCTGGACGGCCTGGCGGACGACCTGGCCGCCGGTGGCCGCGCTGGCCTTGGTGGTCTGCACGGCGGAGCGGGCGTTCTGGGCGCCTTCGGCCGACTTCTTGACGGTGGCGGTGATCTGGTCGAGCGCCGCGGCGGTCTCTTCCAGGCTGGCGGCCTGCTGCTCGGTCCGGCGCGACAGGTCGTCGGACGCCCCGGCGATCTCGTCGGCGCTGGAGCCGATCTGCGAGGTGTTCGAAGAGATCACCTGCATCGCCTGCTGCAGCTTCTCCACCGCGGCGTTGAAGTCCGCGCGCAGCTGCTCGTACTCGGGGCTGAAGGCCTGGTGCACACGATGCGTCAGATCGCCTTGGCTCAGGCGCGACAGGCCGTCGGCCAGGGCGCGGACCACCGAGGCCTGCTCTTCCTCGGCCTTGGCGCGGTCGCGCTCGACCTGCTCGCGCATGGTCGCCTCGCGGGCCTGGGCCTCTTCCTGCTCCCGGCGCATGGTCGCCAGCCGCTGCTGGTTGTCCTTGAAGACCGCCAGGCCGCGGACGATGGCGCCGAGCTCGTCCTTGCGCGCCAGCTTGTCGGTGTCGACGTTATGGTCGCCGGCCGCGAGGGTTTCGGTCGCGCTGGCGATGCCGTTGATGCCGCGCTTGGTGCCCAGGATGGTCGCCAGCGACAGACCCACCACGCCGAGCAGGGTGAGCAGGGAGCCGCCCAGGACGACCTCGCCGACCATCTTGGCGTCGGACGCGCTCTTCGCCGCCCGCGTGGCCGAGCCGGACTGCACCGCCTTGACCGCACCTTCCAGGTTGGTGGTCATGCGGCTGTACTGGTCTTCGAAGGGCGCCACGAACGAGGCGGCGGTGTTGAAGTCGACGCCCAGCATCGAGCCCACGACCTCGATGCCGCCGCGATAGTCGGTCAGGTCCTTGAGGACCTTGGCGAAGTTCGCTTGCTGGTCGGCCGGGATGTCGGCCTTCATCTTGGTAAGATCGGTCTTGATCGCGTCCACCTCGCCCAACAGGACCTGAACCTTCGCGGCGGCGCCGGTGGCGCCGGTGGCCGGGTTCTGAGCCTGGGCCGTCAGCAGCTGGTAGATCTGCAGGTGGGCGGCGGTGATGCGCTTGGAGATGGCCGCGAGCTTAAGGCTCACGGTCATGTCGTGCTGCACGACGTGGTCCAGCGCCTTGCCCTGCAGCTGCTGGGTGTAGAACCCGCCGGCGGAGACCGCGGCGAGAACGACAACGGCGAAAGCCGGCGCGAGCGCCATCTTCACCACGAGCGAGAGGTCGGCGAAGCGGAGCGATTTCATGTCGGTCTCCCAAGAAAGTGACGGCCCCGCCGCGCGGCGGGGCCGTCGTCAGGTCACCAGGTCTTGCTGAGCGTCAGGAAGACGCGGCGGTCGACTTCGAGGCCCGAGGTTTGGCGCTGGCGGCTCTTGGTCAGGCCCTGACCACTCACCGCGACGGTGAAGCCTTGGTCGAACTTGCGCGCCACCCGTGCCGCGAGCGTCGTGTAGCCGTCGACCTGCTCCAGCGCGCCTCGCGTGAGGCCTACATCGTTCATCTGGAACTTGCTCTGGTAGCGGACGAAGCCGTCGACGCTCCATTTCGCATCATCCCATCCGACGTTCAGGTTGGCCCGATGCTTCGGCGTCGTCAGTGCGTACGCAGCGACCTTGCCGATGAGGGTGGCGGAGGTGTAGCCGGCCTTCGGCTTGTCGTTCACGTCGGTGTAGGCGTAGTTCGCCGTCCACCGGACGCCGCTCTTGTAGGCGCCCTTCAGGGTCGCCTCGACGCCGCGCATGTCGGAGGCGGACACGTTTGCGAAGGTGACCACCACCACCGGGACCGTGATGTCGGGATGGGCGAAGTCCGGCGATCCGATGATATCCTTAGACTTCTGGTAGAACGCCCGGATGCTTGCGCTGCCGCCTATCTCTGGCAGCGCGCGGTCATAGGATACGCCGTAGTTGGTGACGATGGTGGGCTCCAACGTGGGGTTTCCGCCGTAGATCAGCGCGCCCCCGCCGAAGGTGGAAAGCGCGCCCAGTGCGGTCAGGGTCGGGATCTGCGCGCCCCGGGCATAAGTCACCCGCACCGTATCCGCCCCTGTCGCGGCCCATACCACGCCGGCGTTATAGCTGGGCAAGGTAATCCGCCGATCCCAGAGGCTGTTCGAAGCGAAGCCGGCCAGGCCGGCGGGAAAGCCGCCGGTGCGCTGCAGCTTCAGGTCGTCGTACCGCGCTGCCGCGGTCACGGCGAGCTTCGGCAGGGCCTGCCAGTTCCACATGCCCGCCGCCGACTTCACGTCGTACTTGATCACGCCGTCACCCGCGACCGGCATGTCGGTCTTCCGGTATTCCGCCGAGACGCGGAAGGTGTGGTTGACGCCGACCTTGAACAGGTCCTGCACGCTGGCGACCTGAACCTTGTTCACGACAACAGCCGCATCAACGAAATTCGCCCGCAGACGATTTTCGTAAGCCGCAGCTTGCAGGGCGCCGATCTTGGTGTCCCAGTTCAGCGTGCCCCTAAGGTCCGAGGCCACGTACTTCGTGGCGAGATAACCGGCTCCCGAGGCCACGGTGTTCTCAAGATTATGAGCCCAGCCGCCCTCGATGCGCAGCTCGAGCTTGTCGGCCAGCTCGGTGACGGTGTCGAGGTTCGCGGTCACCCGTTCATCCGAGCCTAGGGCGCTGGGGATGCTGTTCTTGAACTCGTCCTGCTTCGAGACGCCGCCCGTCAGGCGGCCCGCGAAACGATCGCCGAACTTGAAGGAGCCGCCAGCCGACGCTTCCCTATAGCTGTGGGCGCCGACGCGGCCCGAGACGAAGCTCTTGTCATCGTATTTCGGATTGTAGGTGATGATGTTGATGACGCCGGAGACGGCGTTGAAACCGAACAGCGCCGCGTTCGGGCCCTTCACCACCTCGATCTGGCGGATCTCTTCCAAGCGCACCGGAAGCGTCGACCAGGCGGTGTAGCCGTAGAAGTCGAGATAGACTTGGCGGCCGTTCACCAGCACCAGCAGGCGCGGCGAGAAGGTGGTGTCGTAGCCGCGCACGCCGATATCGGCCGTACCCGCGCTCCACGGCAGGACGTCGACGCCGGCGACGCGCGATAGGATGGTCGGCAGGTCGGTGGCGCCGGAGCGCTGGATGTCCTGGGCGGTGACGATGTCCATGTCCACCGGCGCCTGGCTGGCGCGCTGCGGCGAGCCGGTCGCACTGGTGGTGACCGGTTCGTTGAACATCTGTTCGAGCGAGCCGTAGTCGATGGATTGGGCCGAGGCCCCGGTGGCGGCGACGAGCGCCAGGCTGGCGGCCGCGGCGGCCAGCAGAAGAGTCTTGTTCATGTCTGGGCCCCCGCTCAGATTTCTTTGATCATCATGCGGAAGGCCGCCTTGAAGGCGACTCCCACGGCGGCGGCCGCAGACCGGTTCACAACGATCTCGACCTTCGGGTCGGTGGTGACGCCCATGACGCAGGCGCCGGAGGCCACGCAGGCCGGGGCCGAGCCGATGGTGACGATCTTGCGGGCCTTGGCGGCCCCGCCGACCGCGCCATAGTTGACGCCGCCGGTGACGAAGAAGGCGTTCACGCCGGCCGCGCCGGCGACGTCGTCGGCTTCCACCGGCTTGCCCACCAGGGTGACGGCGCCCGCGGCGTAACCGCCGCCGATCGCGGCCATGACCGCGTTCTTCTCGGCCACCGAGGCCGGTTTGGCGGGATCGAAGACGACGCCGAGGACGACGCGTCCCGTCGGCCCGTTTTCCAGGAAAGTCAGCGCACGACCGGCGACCTGAAGATCCTTGGCCGGATCGGCGTGCGCCAGGCCCGGTCCGCAGACGACCGCCGCTGCAAGTGCGGCGCGGACCAGATTGGCGCGCAGGTTAAGCGTTTTGCTTTGTGGTGTAATCATAGCCCCCTCGCCCCTTTTTGGGGTTTGTGTCGAGGATAAGGCCGTTAAAGGTATAAATTGTTGCTTAATGGCGCAGGCAACTCCCGGGGAGTCCGGGATATATGTTGAGCATAAACGCCTGCGGTCCAGGTATTACTATGAATTATTGGAAGGTAGTTGCCTGGTTTTACCTTAGATTCTAGGCGTTTACCTCTCACTGGCCGCCAGCTTTCCGCAGGTTTCATCACGAAGTTGCAGGCCCCGGCGGGTGGGCACGACAGCTCCACAACGCGCAAATCGCGGCCATACCGCAGCCCTACCGTCGCCTTCAGCAGTCATCGCGCATATGGCGCCCCCACCAACGGACAGGTTGTCGCAGCCGGTTTTTCCCGGCCGCCGCGCGGAAGATGGCGGTGTTTAGGCTCTTATCGCGGCGAGCCGGAGGGACTATGCCGAGAGACTGAACGACAGGATTTCGCGATGCTGCTGCACAGATCCACCTGGATGGAGATCGAAACCTACCTGACGCGGTCGAAGACCGTGGTGATACCGATCGGCTCAAACGAGCAGCACGGCCCAACAGGCCTCCTCGGCACCGACTGGATGTGTCCCGAGATCGTCGCCCACGAGGCCCAGCGGACGGCGGACCTGCTCATCGCGCCGACTTTCAACATCGGCATGGCGCAGCACCATCTGGGATTTCCCGGGACCATCGCGCTGCGCCCGTCGACCTTCATGGCCGCGATCGGCGACTGGTGCCGCAGCCTGGCGGCCCATGGCTTCGAGAAGCTTTATTTCCTCAACGGTCACGGCGGCAATGTCGCCACCATCGAGGCCGCCTTCTCCGAGCTCTACGCCGAGGCCAGCTACGCCGGGCGGCCGCGCGGCTTCGCCTGCAAGCTGCAGAACTGGTGGGACCTCAACGGGGTGATGCGGGTCGCCACCCGGCAGTTCCCGACCGGCCACGGCAGCCACGCCACCCCTTCGGAGATCGCCATCACCCAGTGGGCCTATCCGGACGCCATCAAGGCGGCGAACTATGCGCCGCAGGTCGCCCCGACCGGGCCGATCCGCGAGGCGACGGATTTCCGCGCGCGCTTTCCCGATGGGCGGATGGGCTCGGATCCGGGCCAGGCCTCGCCCGAGAAGGGGGGCGAGCTGGTGGCCGCGGCCGTGGCGGCCCTGATCGAGGACGTCGCGAGCTTCTCGGCCGAGCCTGCGCCTGGGGCGGGTTAGCCGAGAAACAAGTCCCGGCTAGAAGTCGCTGGGCCGGGCGATGCGCGGCGCGGTGCCCTGGCCCGGGGCGCCCTGTCCCGCAGCGCTCTGCCAAGCCTTGTTCGCCCGGATCGACGCTGCGGCGTCCTGCGCCACCATGCTGGCGTTGACCATCTGATCGGCGCTGCTGTCGGCGCGGACAGGCTTCGCCGCCGCCTCGACGACCTCGACCTTGGCGATCTGCTGGGGGGCGGTCGCCGCTGCGGCGTCGACCGCCGCCTGGGTGGTCGCGGCCAGCTTGGCCGACCCGCGCGAGAGGCTGTCCAGGGTGGCGATCTGCAGGCCGGTCATCTCGCCGCCGGCATAGCGGCCGCCGAACGCGGGCGGGCGCCCCAGTCCGCCGGTCCAGCGGTAGAAGATGTGCTGGCCGACCACCGCCACCTTGACCAGGGTCGGGCTCCAGTAGGGGGCGACATATTCGGCGTGATAATGGGTGGCGTTGCCGACCTTCTTCATGACGTAGCCGTGCAGGGCCGCCACGGCGACCTTGCGCGCACGCTCCCAGGCCTCCTCGGACGGCTTGCGCGCCAGCGCGCCGTCGCAGGTGAAGGTGAACTGGCAGCCGGTCGGCCGGTCCGACCCCTGGAAAACGACGCCGCAGACGGTCTTGGGGAACAACGGATTGCGCAGCCGGTTCAGGACGACCTGGGCGACGGCGCGCTGACCCTCCGTGCTCTCGTAGCCAGCTTCGTAGTAGATGGCGGCGGTCATGCAGTCGGTGGCGCGCGCCTCGTCCAGCACGCCTTCGGCGGCCAGGTTGAAGGGCTTGGCGGGCGGATTGGGCGAGGTGGAGAGGGGGTTGGCGGCGTTCCACAGGCGCGCCGCCTCCGGCGACATGTCCTGCAGGCGGATCACGCCGGCCGCCTCGGCGGGCTGATCCGTCGCCGGCGCGGCGGCGGCCGGCGCGGGCGCCGCGACCCGCTGCACCGGGACGGTCCGGGCGACCGGGGCGCTCTCGAGGTGGGCGTAGGCGGGCAGGGCGCTGGCGGATGCGATGGCGAAGGCCACACAAAGGACAGCAACCAAGCTCAATTGCGCCCCCGCCACGTGCACCGCGTGATGGTGCGCCAGATGATTTCGCAATTTGAGAAGCACTCGCTGGCCCAATCGTCGTTCCAGGAAGCGTCCAAATAGTTGATCAACAGGTCAGAAGGCGAGTCCTAATTTTAAGACATCCTTAACCGCGTCCCGGCGCCTCGACGTGTGCGGACAATGCTCAGGCGGTGAACACATCCCCGTGGCGCAGGGTGATCGCCCACGGCGTCAACCGCGCGCCGACACAGGGTCCGGCGACGCAGGCGCCGTCCGCCAGTTCGAACAGCGCGCCGTGTCCGGAGCAGAGGATGTGGGCGCCGTTACGGGTCAGGAACCGGTCGTCGAAGGCCGCGAGCGGCCAGCCGGCGTGCGGGCAGACGTCGACATAGCCGGCGAGCAGATCCCCGCGCCGCACCACGACGCCGGCGAACAAGCCGCTGTCACGCCGAAAGCGAAAGCCCTTTGCGCCCGGATCGGCGATTTCCGCCAGGGCGCAGAGCCGCAGGCCCGGTTCGGGCCTGGCCGGATTACAGGGCGCCAATGGTCAGCTTGAACGGCCGCACGTCGACGCTCTCGAAGAGGTCGGCCTGGGCGTAGGGGTCATCGGCGCTGAACGCCTGGGCGGCGGCGAGATCCGCCGCCTCGACGATCAGCAGCGAGCCGGCCATCTCGCCCCGCTCATCGAGCAAGGGGCCGGCGAGCTTCACAATCCCAGATCCCCGCACGTAGGCGAGGTGCGCATCGCGCGCGCCCACGCGCCGCTCCAGGGCGTTCGGCTTGTCGATGCAGGTCAGCACGAAGAGGGGCATGGAAACTCCTAATGTTCGTCGCGCAGCGGTCGCGAAAGCAGGCCGCCGATCGCCTCGTCCACCTGCGCCTCGCCGGCCAGGATGGCGGCCACGGCCGCGCAGATCGGCATATCGACGCCAAGGCGGACCGCAAGATCGCGCACCGCCGGCGCCGAGGCGACGCCCTCGGCCACCGAGAGCTTGCCGGCCAGCGCCTGCTCGAGGCTCTCGCCGCGGCCCAGCGCCAGGCCGACGCTCATGTTGCGCGACTGCGGGCTGGAGCAGGTCAGCACCAGGTCGCCCAGGCCGCAGAGGCCGGCCAGGGTCTCCGCCCTGGCCCCGAGCGCGACCGCCATGCGGGTCATCTCGGCGAAGCCGCGGGTGATCAGGGCGGCGTGGGCGCTGCGGCCCAGGCCGCGGCCCTCGACGACGCCGCAGGCGATCGCCAGCACGTTCTTCACCGCCCCGCCGGCCTCGGCGCCGATCATGTCCTGGGCGAGGTAGGGCCGGAACGTCGGCGTGGCGATGGCCTCGGCCAGGCGCCGGCCCAGCTGTTCGTCAGGGCAGGCGAGCGTCACGGCGGTGGGCAGTCCGCGCGCCACTTCGCCGGCGAAGCTGGGGCCTGAGAGCACCGCCGGCGTCGCCTGCGGCGCAGTCTCGGCCAACACCTCGGTCATCAGCTTCAGCGTGCCCTGCTCGATCCCCTTGGCGCAGAGTACGACCGGCAGGCCCCGGGTGATCTGCGCGGCCATACCTTGCAGGGCCGAGCGCAGATGCTGGGCCGGCGCCACCGCCAGGATCAGGTCGCTGTGCACCAGGTCAGCGACATCGCTGGTCGCACGGATCGCCGGATCCAGCGCCACGCCCGGCAGGAAGATCGCATTCTCGTGCGCGGCGTTGACGCCGTCGACGACCTCGCGCTCGCGCGCACAAAGCACCGTCTCCAGCCCGGCGCGGGCGCAAACCTGGGCCAGGGCCGTGCCCCAGGCGCCGCCGCCGACCACTCCCGCGCGCTTCATCATGCCTTGGCTCCCTTGCGGCCCGGTGCGTGGGTGGGGTTGGCCAGCGCCGCAGCCTCGTCCAGCGGCCAGCGCGGCCGGGCGGCGGCGTCCAGCGGGTGCGACTGGCCGAGCATCAGCCGTTCGGCGCCGGCCAGTGCGATCATCGCGGCGTTGTCGGTGCAGTAGGCGAGCGGCGGGGCGGTGAAGCTGAAGCCGCGCCGGGCGGCCGCCGCCTCCAGCACGGTTCGCACCGCCTTGTTGGCCGCCACCCCGCCGGCGACCACGAAGCGCAGGTCGCGGCCTTCGCGAGCCTGGGCGTAGGCGGCCATCGCCCGGTCGCTGCGCTCGGCCAGCTGGCCGGCGATCGCCGTCTGCACGGCGGCGGCGAGGTCGCGCCGGTCGGCCGCCTCGGTCAGGCCCTCCGCCAGCCGGGCGGCGGCGGTCTTCAGGCCGGAGAAGGAGAAGTCGCAGTCCTTACGGCCCAGCAGCATGCGCGGCAGGGCGTAGCGCGCCGGGTCGCCGCCCTCGGCCAGCTTTTCCAGCGCCGGCCCGCCGGGATAGGGCAGGCCGAGCGTCTTGGCGATCTTGTCGAACGCCTCGCCCGCCGCGTCGTCGATGGTCGAGCCCAGCCGGCGGCAGGCGCCAACGCCCTCCACCGCCAGCAGCTGGCAGTGCCCGCCGGAGACCAGCAGCAGCAGGAAGGGATAGGGAATGTGCGCCGCCAGCCGGGCCGAGACCGCGTGGCCCTCCAGGTGGTTGACGGCGATCAGCGGCAGGCCGCGGGCCAGCGCCACCGCCTTGCCGAAGGACAGGCCGACCATCACCCCGCCGACCAGGCCCGGCCCGGCGGTCGCCGCCACGCCGGTGAGCTGTTGATAGCCGACGCCCGCCTCGGCCAGCGCCGCCGCCGCGATCTGGTCGATGGTTTCGACGTGGGCGCGGGAGGCGATCTCAGGCACCACCCCGCCGTAGGGGGCGTGGGCGGCGATCTGGCTGGCGACCACCGAGGACAGCACCGCGGTCTCGCCGTCAGCTTCCAGGCGCACGACCGCCGCGGCGGTCTCGTCGCAGCTGGTCTCCAGGCCCAGGACAGTCTGATGGGGGATCGCGGGGCTCATCGGTTGCCGGCGACGGCCCGCTCCTGTAGCAGGCCTTCTGTCGTCCGCGTTCGAGGTAGACCGCCCGCCGTGCCCACGCAACCGCTCGTCCGGATCGGCGCCCGCGGCTCGAAGCTGTCGCGCGCCCAGTCCGGCCAGATGCAACGCCGCATCGCCGCCGCCCTCGGCGTGCCGCCCGAGGAGGCCGAGGCCGCCTGCCCGCTGGTGATCATCTCCACCACCGGCGACCGGGTGCAGGACCGCCGGCTGATGGACATCGGCGGCAAGGGCCTGTTCACCAAGGAGATCGAGGAGGCCCTGCTCGACGGCCGCATCGACTGCGCGGTGCACTCGATGAAGGACATGCCCGCGGCCCTGCCGCCGGGCTTGTGCATCGCCGCCGTGCCCGAACGCGAGGATCCTCGCGACGCCTTCCTCAGCCGCGGCGCCCAGCGGCTGGAGGACCTGGCCCAAGGCGCCCGGCTCGGCACGGCCAGCCTGCGGCGCCAGGCCCAGTCGCTGCACCGCCGGCCCGACCTCGCCGTCGAGATGCTGCGCGGCAACGTCGACACCCGCATCGGCAAGCTGCAGGCCGGCGAGGTGGACGCCATCCTCCTGGCCTACGCCGGCCTGCGGCGGCTGGGGCTGGGCGATCTGCCGACCAGCCTGATCGACCCGGTCGAATGCCCGCCGGCGCCCGGCCAGGGCGCGCTCGCCATCGAGACGCTGGAAAAGAACCGCGACCTGCCGTGGGTGCGGGCGCTGCGCCACGAGGCGACCATCGTCACCGTCGCCGCCGAACGCGGGGCGCTGGCGGCGCTGGAAGCCTCCTGCAAGACGGCGATCGGCGCCCACGCCTGGCTGGAAGACGGCGGGCTGAAGCTGGTCGTCGAGGCGCTCTCCGCCGACGGCCGCCAGCGGTTCCGCCACAGCGCCGAGACCGACGTCGGCCAGCTCGCCGACCCAGAAGCCTCGGCGCGCGATCTTGGCTTGTCGCTCGGCCTGGTGGTCAAGGCCGCGGCCGGCGACGCAATCGGCCATTGAGGCCGCAAACCCCGGGCATGCCGCGACGACGGACATGAGTTAAGGACCGCGCGCGCAATTGGTGTTCAAAGCTTAAGGTTCACACTCCTAGTCATCCGCCATGGCCGGCCGAAGGAAGAAAATCTGGATCACCCGGGCCCAGCCCGCGGCGAACGCCACCGCCGAGCGCGTGCGGGGGATGGGGCATGACGCCCTGGTCGCGCCGCTGCTGGCGGTGCACAACCTCGACGCGGCGGAGGTCGACCTCGACGGGATCGCCGCGCTCGCCTTCACCTCGGCCAACGGGGTGCGCGCCTTCGCCGAGCGTAGCGGCGTGCGGGATCTCAAGGTGTTCGCCGTCGGCGCCGCCACCGCCCTGGCGGCCCGCCAGGCGGGCTTCCGCTCGGTGCTGTCGACCGACGGCGACGTCGCGGCGCTGGCCGAAGGCATCGCCGCGCGCCGGGGCGAGCTGAAGGGCGCGGTGTTGCACGCCGGCGCCGCCGAGCTCGCTGGCGATCTGGCCGGGGCGCTGGCGGCCCACGGCGTGGAGTCGCGCCGCCTGACCCTCTATGAGACCCGGCCGGTGAAGCTCGGCGAGGCGGAGCTGAAACCGCTGCTGCGCGCCGAGGTGGTCCTACTGCATTCGCCGCGCGCCGCTCGCGCTCTGGCGACGATCGTGCGCGCCCATCCCGCCCCACAGCTGCGCGCGCTCGGCCTCTCCCAGGCGGTGTTGAAGCCGCTGGCCCGGATCAAGCTGGCGGCGAAGATCGCCCCGCCCTATCCGCTCGAAGCGGCGCTGCTGCAGCTGATCGACAAAGAGCCTTGAGGTCGCGATGTCGCGGGCGCTTGGCGAGCGCGGGAAGACCCGCTAAATAGCGGCCTCCTTCGCCCCTGCCGGATTCAGATTCGGCTTGGCGCCTGGGGGACGAACGACGATACCAGCGTCCACCCGGACGGAACGCCGCTTTAGCTCAGCTGGTAGAGCACCTCATTCGTAATGAGGGGGTCACAGGTTCGAGTCCTGTAAGCGGCACCATCGTTTCAGCGACATAGGGATGATGAGAGGTCGAAGCGACACCTCTCTTCTGCTCATCCCGACTCTTCCGCTCATCCCGACGAAAACCGGGACCCAAGCTGAAATGATCGTGCGGAAGCCATCGGCCGGCCACCTGCATTGGGCGCCAGCGGCAGCTCGGCTTGGGTCCCGACTGTCGTCGGGATGAGCGGTTGTTCAATCTGAATTCGACGCGCTCCGGCGCGCGCCCGCCGCACATCTGCGGCGGGGTCTGTCGGCGGTAGCCGCGCGGTCAGCCGTTGGTCACGCCGTTCGGGTCGAAGTGGGCCCACATCGGGGCGGGCGCCCAGACGTATTCGAGGTAGTGGCCAAGCGTGTCGCGGGCGTCGACGTAGCAGAGCTTCAGGCCGGTGGGGGTATGGCCCTCGATGACCACCGACCGCTTCTGCTCGTCCAGCCCCGCGCGGAAGCCGTCCAGTCGTCCGCCACCCGCATGGCGATGTGGTGGAAGGTCATCAGCCGGTCGGGCGAGACCGCCGCGCTGTAGAGGTCCGACGGGCCGGAGATCGGCTGGATCAGTTCGTACTGCAGGTTGCCGACCCAGATGAAGGCCAGCTTGCTGCTGTTCGGACCGGAGCCGTTCGGCGTCCAGACCTCGGTGGTGGCCTCGGTTGGCGGCCCGGCGCCTCAGCCGGCGACGGGCGCCGTCGTCTTCATCAAGGTCAGCACGCGCTCGGCGATGTCCTTCGGCGCGATCAGCAGATCCGGCAGGTAGGGATCGGCGTTGTTGTAGACCAGCGGCGAGCCGTCGACGCGCGAGACGTGCAGGCCGGCGGCCTGGGCCACGGCCGCCGGAGCGCAGTTGTCCCACTCGTACTGGCCGCCGGTGTGCAGGTAGATGTCGGCTTCGCCGCGCACCACCGCCATCGCCTTGGCGCCCGCCGAGCCCATCGGCACCAGGTCGGCGTCGAGCGCCTCGGCCACCGCCACGGCTTCCGCCGCCGGCCGGGTGCGGCTGACCAGCATCCGCAGCTTGCCGGGGTTCGCCGGCACCACCGGCGGAGCCCCGGTGCACAGCGTCAGCGGGAAGCCCGGCAGGGCCACCGCGCCGATCGTCGGCTGGCCGTCGATGCTGAGGGCCACGTGGACGGCCCAGTCGGTGCGGCCTTCGCCGTACTCGCGGGTGCCGTCCAGCGGGTCGACGATCCACACGCGGCTGGCCTTCAGCCGCTCGGGATTGTCCTTTTCCTCTTCCGACAGGATGGCGTCCTCCGGCCGGTTGGTCGCCAGCGCCTCCATGATGAAGGCGTTGGCGGTGCGGTCGCCCGCCTTGCCGAGCGCCTTGCCTTCGAACAGGCCCGAGCGCTGCAGCTCGACGAGGATCCGCCCGGCGGTCTCGGCGATGTGCCGGGCGAGCTCGACGTCGTTCATCTCTGCGACGGTGGGCGCGCTCATCCGATCAGCCTTTCGACGATGAGGTCGGCCGCCTGTTCCGGCGTCATCTTGGTCGTGTCGATGCGGATCTCCGGATCCTGCGGCGGCTCGTACGGGCTGTCGATGCCGGTGAAGTTGGCCAGCTGGCCAGCCCGGGCCTTCTTGTAGAGGCCCTTCACGTCACGGCTCTCGGCCTCGGCCAGCGGGGTGTCGATGAACACCTCGATGAACTCGCCGGCCTGCATCATCTCGCGCACCATCTTCCGCTCGGCCCGGAAGGGCGAGATGAAGGCGGTCAGCACGATCAGGCCGGCGTCGGTCATCAGCTTGGCGACCTCGCCGACGCGGCGGATGTTCTCCACCCGGTCGGCTTCGGTGAAGCCGAGGTCCTTGTTCAGGCCGTGGCGGACGTTGTCGCCGTCGAGCAGGAAGGTGTGGCGGTTCATCCGCACCAGCTTCTTCTCGACCAGGTTGGCGATGGTCGACTTGCCGGCGCCGGAGAAGCCGGTGAACCATAGCACCGCCGGCTTCTGGTTCTTCAGGTCGGCGTGCTTTTCGCGGGTGATGTCCAGCGCCTGCCAGTGGACGTTCTGGCTGCGACGCAGCGAGAAGTGCAGCAGGCCGGCCGCCACGGTGGCGTTGGTGATCTTGTCGATCAGGATGAAGCCGCCAAGGTCGCGGCTCTCGGCGTAGGCCTCGAACACGATCGGCTTGTCGGTCGTCAGGTTGGCGACGCCGATGGCGTTGAGCTCCAGCGTCTTGGCCGCCAGGTGCTCCATGGTGTTGACGTTGACCTGGTACTTCGGCGCCTGGACCGTGGCGGTGACCGTCTGGGTCGCCAGCTTCAGCCAGTAGGGGCGGCCGGGCAGCAGGGCCTCGTCGGCCATCCAGACGATGGTCGCCTCGAACTGGTCGGCGACCTCCGGCGGATTGTCGGCGATGGCGATCACGTCGCCGCGCGAGCAGTCGACTTCGTCGGCCAGGCAGATGGTGATCGACTGGCCGGCGAAGGCCTCGTCGAGGTCGCCGTCCAGCGTGACCAGCCGGCTGACCGTCGAGGTCTTGCCGGAGGGCAGCACCCGCACCGCGTCACCCTTACGGACCACGCCGGTGGCGATCAGGCCCGAGAAGCCGCGGAAGTCGAGGTTCGGCCGGTTGACCCACTGCACCGGCATGCGGAACGGCTTGGCCTGGTCGGAGACCTGGTCGACCTCCACCGTCTCCAGGTGCTCCATCAAGGCCGGGCCCTTGTACCAGGGCGTGTTGGCCGAGCGGGTGGTGATGTTGTCGCCCTTGAAGCCGGAGATCGGCATGTCGACGAACTCGCCGATGCCGATGCTGGCGGCGAAGGCGCGGTAGTCGGCGACGATGGCGTCGTACTTGGCCTGGTCGTAGCCGATCAGGTCCATCTTGTTGACCGCCAGCACGATGTTCCGGATGCCGATCAGGTGCGCCAGATAGGAGTGGCGGCGCGTCTGGGTCAGCACGCCCTTGCGCGCATCGATCAGGATCACGGCGAGGTCGGCGGTCGAGGCGCCGGTCACCATGTTGCGGGTGTACTGCTCGTGGCCGGGGGTGTCGGCGACGATGAACTTGCGCTTCTCGGTGGCGAAGAAGCGGTAGGCCACGTCGATGGTGATGCCTTGCTCGCGCTCTGCGGCCAGGCCGTCGACCAGCAGGGCGAAATCGATCTCCTGGCCCTGGGTGCCGACCCGCTTGGAGTCGGCCTCGAGGGTCGCCAGCTGATCCTCGAAGATCATCTTCGAGTCGTAGAGCAGCCGCCCGATCAGCGTCGACTTGCCGTCGTCCACCGAGCCGCAAGTGATGAAGCGCAGCAGCGTCTTGTGCTGGTGCTTCTCGAGATAGGCGTCGATGTCCTCGGCGATGAGGGCGTCGGTCTTGTAGATGGTTTCAGGAAGGGTCTCGTTCATCAGAAATAACCTTCCTGCTTCTTCTTCTCCATGGAGCCTTCGCCGGCGTCCTTGTCGATCGCCCGGCCCTGGCGTTCCGAGGTGGTGGTCAGGAGCATCTCCTGAATGACCTCGGGCAGGGTCGCCGCCTCGCTCTCCACCGCGCCGGTCAGCGGGTAGCAACCCAGCGTGCGGAAGCGGATCGACCGTTCCACCGGAACCTCGCCCGGCTTCAGCGGGAAGCGCTCGTCGTCGACCATCAGCAGCATCCCGTCGCGCTCGACGGTCGGCCGCTTGGCCGAGAAGTAGAGCGGCACGATCGGGATGTTCTCCAGGTGGATGTATTGCCAGATGTCCAGCTCGGTCCAGTTGGAGATCGGGAACACCCGGATCGATTCACCCTTGGCCTTCCTGGCGTTGTAGAGCCGCCAGAGTTCCGGGCGCTGGTTCTTCGGGTCCCAGCGGTGGCTGGACGAGCGGAACGAGAACACCCGCTCCTTGGCGCGGCTCTTCTCTTCGTCGCGGCGGGCGCCGCCGAAAGCCACGTCGAACTGGTACTTGTCGAGCGCCTGTTTCAGGCCCTCGGTCTTCCACATGTCGGTGTGCAGCGCGCCGTGGTCGAACGGGTTGATGCCGCGCTCCTTGGCTTCCGGGTTCTGGTAGACGAGCAGCTCCATGCCGCTGTCCTTGGCCATCTTGTCCCGCAGCTCGTACATCGCCTTGAACTTCCACGTCGTGTCGACGTGCAGCAGCGGGAACGGCGGCGGCGAAGGATAGAAGGCCTTGCGCGCCAAGTGCAGCATGACGGCGGAGTCCTTGCCTACCGAATAGAGCATCACCGGACGTTCGGCCTCGGCGACCACCTCCCGCAGGATGTGGATGCTTTCCGCCTCAAGGCGTTGAAGATGGGTGAGTCGTTGCCCCACGGAGCTTCCCGTTCTTTTCAAAGGGTCACACCTAGACAGTGACCACTATCTAAGTGTGACATTCAAAGCAAGTCTAGATCGCGCCGCCTGCGCCGCCCTGCGCCGCCCTGCGCCAGGGCCGCCTCAGTCGCTGCGATTTCAGACTTAAGCCACATGGTCTCGCTGAGATTGGAGCCGCCCGACTCCGCCAGAAGGTGTTGCAGCGCATCCTTCTTGACGACCAGGGCGTCGGTGCTCGCAGGCCCAGCGCCCAGAGCTATGTCCAAGAGGTGTAGGGCCTCCAAAGGGTGGCGGCCATCCAGCTTTTCTCGGGCCCGCCCAGCGAGAATCTGGGCGCCGCCGGTCAGCTCAACCAAGTCCTTGTCCACGCTCGAACGCGGAACCCCGTAGAGCGACGTCGTCGAGTCGTAGAGGAACCAGCCCGAATACTCATGCCAGATGGCGCGAACCGCCCAGCGGACATTGCCGTGGAACTCGCCGATCTTCAGGTGATCCGGCAGCCGGATCTCCCGCATCAGGGTATAGACGTCCTTGTGGGCGTTCATACCCTCGATCACCGCCTCGTTAACATAGGAGACGGCGGCGTACATCTTGTCGAGATCGGCCAGCTCGGCCTTGGCCTTGGCGTTCTTCTCTTCCGAGCGCGCCCAGATTTCCAGGTCGCCGCCCTGTTTGGCGACGCCGCGCGCGAAGCCCAGGCCGGGCCGCCGTTGCCGCCCGTGACCACCGTCACCTTGCCGCTCAGATCGAAAAGGCCGCTGGCCATGGAGTCCTCCCTAGCGCGCCGAAATCCTTCGGCTCGTCAGCGCATTGGTTTGCGCCAGCGGGAACAATCCTCGCAACGTTCTACAGTGTCGAGGCTGGGCCGGAATGCAGTCGGCCGGCCATAGACGTGCCGGCGACGCATCCGCCGGCCTGTTTGAAGCCGAGCGGCGCGCCGCTCAGGCGCGGTTAAAGGCCCGGGCCAGCGCCGCGTTGCGCAGCCGCAGCAGGGTCTGGACCTGGGGCGCTGCCTCGCCCGCCGCGCCAAAGCCGTGGTAGGCGCCGGGGATGAGGTGCAGTTCGGCGGGCACGCCGGCGCGGATCAGCCGGCGGGCGTATTCCAGGCTCTCCTCCATGAAGAGGTCGAGGGTCCCGACCACGACGAAGGCCGGCGGCAGACCGGCGAGATCGGCGACGCGCGCCGGCGCAGCCCCATACGGCGTCTGCGGTCCGCCCGGCTCGATCCCCAGGAGCGCGCCCCAGCCGTAGCGGTTGTTGGCCGCCGGCCAGACGAACTCGCCGCAATAGGGGTGCGGCTCGGCCGTCGAGCCGGTGCGGTCGTCGAGCATCGGCGAGTCCAGGGCCTGGAACAGGATCGGGATCTCGCCGCGGTCGCGCGCGTAGATGGCCAGCGCCGCAGCGTGGCCGCCGCCGGCGCTTTCGCCGCCGAGGGCGATGCGGCCGCGGTCGACGCCAAGCATCTCGGCCTGGCCGTGCAGCCATTGCAGCGCCGCGTAGCCGTCCTCGACCGCGCCCGGAAACCGGGTCTCGGGCGCCAGCCGGTAGTCCACCGAGACGACGATGCAGTCGAGTTCGGCGGCCATGCTGCGGTTGGAGCCGTCGTTGAGGTCGGCCGAGCCCAGCACATAGCCGCCGCCGTGCATGTGCAGGAAGGCGGCGCGCGGCGCGGCGGCCGCGCCCGGCGGCGTATAGACCAGCAGGCGCAGGTCCGGCGCCCCGCCCAGGCCGGGAATGAAACGCTCGTCGCAGGCGACCGCCGCCTGTTCGACGGAGAGCGGCGGTCCCTCCAGGCCGGACAGCAGCGGCTGGCCGCTCCGCAGCTGGGCGATGAAATCGTCGCTGAGATCGAGCCGCGGAAAGCGTTCGAGCGCCGGGGCGAGTTCGGGGGCGACCATCGGCCAGGTCTTGTTCGATTGCAGGGCGTTCGCCACGTCGTCGGCCACCTTCACGTCCTCCCTTGGGGGCCTATTGCGACCCCGTCTTATCCAGAATGTGCGCGTACTTGGCGCGCGCCTGTTCACGCTTAGTGGGGATGAGTTCGGTCGGGAAGAGCCCCGGCGCCTGGGTCGCGGTCCTTGACGTCGTGATGCCGACTGGCGCGGCTTGGCTCAGCCGGCGATGATCTGGCGGGCCTTGGTGGTGAGCCAGGTGGCGTAGCCGTGGACGCTCTCGCCGACCTCCGCCGGGACCTTGCCCGCCTTCGAGGCCGCGACCGGGCCGCCGCCGGACTTGCTGCGCCGGCAGTGTCCCGGGAGCAGTCTCAGATCGCCCTCGATCCCGAGAGCTTCTGGACGGTGCTCCACGACGGCGCCCTGCTGGAGAAGGGCATGCCGCGGTTCGACAACCTGTCCCGCGACCAGGCCATGCAGATCTACGCCTACATCCGCTCCGGCGCGCGCGAGGCGCTGGGGATCCGCCAGCCCAAGGCCGGAGCGGCGCCGACGCCTGCCCCGGTCGTGCCCGGCCCTCTTTGAGGCCCGCGCCCAGGCGTCGTCAGAAGGCGCCGTCGCGCACGTGCACCACGGCGTAGCGGTCGGCGTAGAGCCGCCGCCAGCCCGGCCGGCGGTCCATCACGCCGACCACCGGATCGCCGGCGGCGAGCAGGGTCCAGCTCACCTTCCAGCGCGCCAGCAGCGCGTCCAGCCTGGCGAGGTCCGGCTGTTCGGCGCGGAAATAGGCGTTGGTGAAGGCGTCGCCGTACATGTCGGTGCGCCCGTCGATGAACGGCCGCACGCCCTGGGCGATCAGATAGCCGCCAAAGCCGTAGTCGTTGAACACCGGCTGGACCCGCAGGGCGGCGGGCACATGGCCCAGCGCGGCGATCGGCGCGCTGGGTCCATCGACGCGGACGATCGGCAGGGCCAGGCGCGCGCCGGCCAGCAGCACCGCCGCCAGGACGCAGGCCGCCGCCCAACCGCGGCCGGCGGGTCCGTCCGGCGCGACCTTGCGGTCCACCGCCAGCGCCTTTCCCAAGGGCTCGGCCAGCAGCATGACGCCGATCGTCGCCAGCAGGATCTGGTGGCGGTTGTGCTGCAGCGCCATGTGCAGCAGCAACAACAGCAGCGCCAGCCGCAGCGGCAGCAGCCGCACGCCGCGCTGGACCATCACATAGAGGCTGGCGACCAGGGCGATCTCCAGCGGACCGACCCGGCTGAAGTCCGTCGGCCGCCATTCGCCGACCCCGGCCAGGCTGGTCATGCCGAGCAGCTGGAAGGGGAAGGCCAGGCCGGCGAGGCCGAACGGGGTGACGAGGCCGGCCGCGACGCTGGCGAGGCCGAACAGCGCCCAGCCCCGCAAGGTCGCGCGCCGCGCCTCCAACGGGGCCTCGACCAGCGCTTCCAGGGCGAACGGGGCGATCAGGGCGAGGCCGAGGAAATAGCCGCCATGGAGGTTGGCCCAGGGGATCATCAGGGCGGCCAGCGCGAGCGGCGGCGCGCGGCCCTGGTCGCGCGCGCCGAGCAGGCCGGAGGTCCAGGCGGCCAGCAGCGGCAGGGCCAGAAGATGCGGGCGCGCCAGCAGGCTCGGCGACATGCAGCCGAACGCCAGCAGCAGCGCCAGGCCAAGGCTCAGCGGCGGCAGGGCGCGGCCGAGCCGCCGCGCCAGGATCGCCATCGCCGCCGCCGCCGCCGCCGCGTAGAGCAGGATCACCCCGCTCCAGCCGGCCGCGCGGAAGGCCAGCGCCATCAGCACCTCGGCCAGCCACTCGTGGGTGTGCCAGGGCTGGCCGGCGAAGGTGTAGGAGAAGACGTCCGCGTGGAGGATGCGCCGGTGGTCGAGCATCCAGCCGCCGGCCGCCAGATGCCACCAGCTGTCGCCGTCGTTCAGCACCTGCGGCGCGGCCAGCACGAAGGCGAAAGCCATGAGGCCGGCCAGCGCCGGCGCCACGAGGCCATCGCCGCTGCGGGCCGCAGCAGCGGGGCGGGCGTCCAGCGGAGGCGCGAGCGAGACCATGGCCCCGCCAGCCTTACTCCGCTGGGCTTAACAAGCTTTCAGCGCCCGCTTACGCCAGGGCCCGCAGCTTGTCGGAAAGATCGGTCCGCTCCCAGGAGAAGCTGCCCTCGTTGTCCGGCTGGCGGCCGAAATGGCCATAGGCCGCGGTGCGGGCGTAGATCGGCCGGTTCAGGCCAAGGTGCTCGCGGATCGCCCGTGGCGTCGCGCCGCCGATCATCTCCGGCAGGGCGGTCTCCAGCTTGACCGGATCGATCTCGCCGGTGTCGTGCAGGTCGACGTAGAAGGACAGCGGCTTGGCCACGCCGATCGCATAGCTGATCTGGATGGTGCACTTCTTGGCGAGGCCCGCGGCGACCACGTTCTTGGCCAGGTAGCGGCAGGCGTAGGCCGCCGAGCGGTCGACCTTGGTCGGGTCCTTGCCGGAGAAGGCCCCGCCGCCGTGGGGGGCTGCGCCGCCGTAGGTGTCGACGATGATCTTGCGGCCGGTCAGGCCCGCGTCGCCATCGGGCCCGCCGATTTCAAAGCGCCCGGTCGGGTTGACGTGCCACTTGGTCTTCTTGGTGATCAGGCCTTCGGGGAAGACGCCCTCCACGTAAGGCCGGATCAGCGCTTCCAGGCGCTTGGGCGTCGCGCTGTGCAGGCCGATACGCTTCTTGTGCTGGTGCGAGACGACGATCTGCAGCACCTCGACCGGACGGCCGTCCTCGTAGCGCAGGGTGACCTGGCTCTTGGCGTCCGGCTCGAGCGGCGCGCACTCGCCCGAATGCCGCACTTCGGCCAGGCGGCGCAGGATGTTGTGGCTGAACTGCAGGGTCGCCGGCATCAGCTCCGGGGTCTCGTCGCAGGCGTAGCCGAACATGATGCCCTGGTCGCCGGCGCCCTCGTCCTTGTTGTCGCCGGCGTCGACGCCCTGGGCGATGTGCGCGGACTGTTCGTGCAGGTGGCAGGCGAACTTGGCCTTCGACCAGTGGAAGCCCTTTTGCTCGTAGCCGATCTCCTTGATCGCCTGACGCACCTTGGGCTCCAGGCTTTTGACGATCTCCTTCGTCATCGCCTTGTTCTCGGCCTTCGAGGCGCCGGGACGCCCGGCGCGGACCTCGCCGGCCAGCACGATGCGATTGGTGGTGACCAGGGTCTCGCAGGCGACCCGCGCCTCGGGCTCGGCGCTCAGGAAGGCGTCGACCACAGTGTCGGAGATGCGGTCGGCCACCTTGTCGGGGTGACCCTCAGACACGCTCTCGCTGGTGAAGATGTAGCTGGAACGGCTCACGCGCAGGCTCCGAGGACTAGAGGCGCCGTTCGAACGGGCGCCGACTAACAGGTCGGAAAACCTATAAAGAAATCTTTATGTCCCGCCAAGCGGCGCGTCGGCTCCCGGACGAAATCGCCTCAGCCCTCTTCCGGCTCCGCGGCCATGGTGCGGACCAGTTCGAGGATCTGCCGGCGCACGCCCGGTCGCGGGATCTGAGGAAAGTAGCGGACGAGGTCGGCGCCTTCGGACGTCAGCAGGAAATCCTCCAGGCCCGCCCCGACGCGCGGCTGGGCTGCGCCGTCCGCGGCGAGGCCTTCGTAGAAATAACCGATGTTGGTGTTCAGCGCGCGCGCGACCTCCCAGAGCTTGGAGGCGCTCACCCGGTTGGCGGCCCGCTCGTATTTCTGCACCTGCTGGAAGGTTAGCCCGATGGAATCGGCCAGCTTTTCCTGGCTGATGCCGAGCTCCTTGCGACGCAGGCGGATGCGCAGGCCGACGTGCCGGTCGACCGGGTTTGGACCGGCGTCTAAGTCCGCGAACTTATTCATACGACCCCGAATTCGTTAGGCTCCGTTAACCCTTGAGCCAGCAGACGTCTACCGCGTCAAGAATTCATGCTCGCCGAACGTGATCTGTGAACAGGGCGCCTAATGACATCAGCATCATGATGGCGAAAGCGCTGTCGCTCCACCGTACGTAGGGCGTGGGGGTGAGCGCCGGCGGCAGGCGCGCGTCGATGACCCCGAAGGCGCCCAGTCCAAGCCGCGCCCCGGGCAGCACCCGTCCGTAGGCGTCGATCACCGCCGAGACGCCGGTCGGCGTGGCGCGGACAATCGGCAGGCCTTCCTCGATCGCCCGGTAGCTGGCGAGGTTGAGATGCTGCAGCGGACCGCTGGTGACGCCGAACCAGGCGTCGTTCGAGATATTCAGGATCCAGGCGGGACGCAGCTTGGTCCGCACGACGCCTTCCCGCGCCAGGCCGGGGAACAGCGCCTCGTAGCAGATCAGCGGCTGCACCGGCGGCAGGCCCGCGGCGATCAGCGGCCGCGACGGCGGGCCGGCGGTGAAGTCGTCCGGCATATGCACCAGGCTGCGGAACCCGACCTTGGTGGCCAACTCGGCCAGCGGCATGAATTCGCCGAACGGCACCAGCCGGTGCTTGTCGTAGACGCCGCTGACCCGCAGGCCGCTGGCCTCGCGGCGGAAGGCGATCAGGCTGTTGAAGTAGCGCGGCCGGCCGCCCGGCCCGGCCTCGGCGCGGTTGGCGCCCATCAGCAAGGTCTGGCCGGGCGCCAGCGCCGCCGACAGCGCCGACCCATAGGGCAGGCCGGGCGCCAGCAGGTCGTCGATCACCGCCGGCAGGGCGCCTTCCGGCCAGACGACGATGTCGGGACGCGCCGGGCCGGCCCCGCCCGAGGGCGGCCGCCGCGAGAGCTCCAGATAGGTGGCGAAGATCTGGTCGAGGTTCTCCGGCCGCCATTTCTCCTTCTGGTCGATATTGGCCTGGACGACGCGCAGGCGCGGCGCCCCGGCGGCGATCGGCGGGGCCTCGGAGAGCCGCGCTGCGCCAAAGCCGTAGAGGCCGCCGAGCGCCGCCAGGGCCGCGCCCAGCACCAGCGCGCGGCCGCGCCGCGGCCGGGCGTCGAACAGCAGCGCCGGGGCGCTGGCGATCGCCAGGGTGATCCAGCTCAGGCCGTAGACCCCAACCACCGAGGCCGCTTGCGAAGGCGCCGAGCCAGCCCGCCAGGTCTCGCCCGGCAGGTCCCAGGGAAAGCCGGTCAGCACATGGCCGCGCAGCCATTCGGCGCCGGCCAGGCAGCCGGCGAAAACCAGCACCCGGCCGAAGCCGCGCGGGTTCATCGCCCGGTAGGCGAGGGTCGCGGCGCCCCAGAACAGCGCCAGCCCGCCGGCCAGGAAGCTGAGGCCGAAGGGGGCCATCCAGCCCTGGGTCTTGGCGTCGACCATGAAGGGCTCGACCACCCACCAGACGCTGACGGCGAAATAGCCGAGCCCCGAGAGCCAGCCGCGGAAGAAGGCCTGGCGCAGCGGCCGGGCGGCCGGCGCATCCACCAGCCGCAGCATCAGGGCGTAGCCGAGCAAGCCCGCCAGCAGGCCGAACGGCGGATGGGCGAAGCCGGCGGCCAGCCCCGCCGCGAGCGCCCAGCCGCGCCCAGCCCACGGCCGACCGGCCTTCACCTCACCAGCCACAGGCGCGCGCCCCGCGTCTCAGACCGACGGCGCGGCGGCGGATTCGACCGGGCGGCGGACCCGCACGCGGCGGACCCGGCGCGGATCGGCGGCCAGCACCTCGATGGCGAAGCCGCCGGGATGCTCGATCTCCTCGCCGCGCTGCGGCACCCGGCCGGCGAGCGCGTTGACCAGGCCCGCGACGGTGTCGATCTCCTCGTCGAGGTCGGGCGGGGCGAGATCGACGCCCTCGCCCATCGCCGCCTCCAGCTCCTCGAGCGGCGCGCGGCCGTCGGCGATCCAGCCCATGGCGTCCTCGGCGATCGGCGCGAAGCCCTGGTCGTCCTCGTCGTCGTGCTCGTCGGAGATGTCGCCGACCAGGCATTCCAGCAGGTCTTCCAGCGTGACCAGGCCATCGGTGCCGCCGAACTCGTCGATCACCAGGGCCATGTGGGTGCGCCGGGCGCGCATCAGGCCGAGCAGCTCGGAGGCCCGCATCGAGCCCGGCACGAACAGCAGCTTGCGCAGGATCCGCCGGCCGTCCTGCAGGATCTGGTCGTTGGCCGCCGGGCCGCCGGCCTTGCGGGCCAGCAGCTTGAAGATGTCCTTGACGTGGACCAGGCCGACCGGATCGTCGAGGGTGTCCTTGTAGACCGGCATCCGCGAATGCTCGGCCTCGACGAAACGGGCGACGACTTCGGCGAAGCCGCACTCCTGCGCGATGGCGACGATGTCCGCGCGCGGCGTCATCACGTCATCGACGCGAAGCTCCTGGAACTCGCGCGCATGGCTGACGAGCTCGCCGGTGGCCGCTGTGTCGTGCTCGGCGGGGTGAGCTTCGCTCTCGCCGTGCCCTTTGCGGAAGATGTTGAAGAGGGCCATGACCCCGCGGCCCTTCGGCTGGGGGTCGGCGCTACTTGAGGGGTCGGGGTCAGTCATGGTCCCTTCCGCCCGCCTGGTAGGGGTCCGGCACCCCTATCCCGGCCAGGACGACGCGTTCGAGGCCTTCCATCGCTTCGGCCTCATCATCGCTCATATGGTCGTATCCTAAAAGGTGCAGCACGCCATGCGCCACTAGATGCTGTAAATGATGCCCCAGCGGCTTGCCCT